>Ga0326728_10005552_pt1 | contig 35161 bp, 39 predicted proteins | sample MB3enrmetagenome_FD_207602 | JGI IMG/M metagenome (GOLD analysis project Ga0326728, IMG submission 207602) | Lab enriched peat soil microbial communities from McLean, Ithaca, NY, United States - MB31MN | ecosystem: Environmental > Terrestrial > Soil > Wetlands > Peat | place: USA: New York...
CTTGCCCAGCGCCATGCCCAATTATCAGGCCAAAACATTCGTGCTTCAACATGTTTCGAAGACTTTATCGACGGGCTGCTATGCTGCCTGGCGAGTTGAAGAAATCGAAGTACCACTGCCGGGCAGATGAAGCTGCTGGTGGACATGAACTTGAGCCCTTTGTGGGTTTCGTTCTTGGCAGAGCATGGAATCGAAGCGATTCACTGGTCTGCGGTCGGACAGGCTTCCGCATCAGACTCGGAAATTCTGCAATATGCAGACGCACGCGGCTATGTCATCTTCACGCATGATCTCGATTTCGGGGCGCTTCTCGCCGCGCGCAAAACCAGCGGGCCGAGTGTGATCCAGCTCAGGTCGCAAGAAGTGCTACCTTCGAGCATCAGCAGCGCAGTACTGCGTGCCATTCGAGCTGCCGATGCTCATCTCAAGCGGGGTGCACTGGTGACGGTGGACCCGGCCCAGCAGCGGATCAGAGTGCTGCCGATCTAGCTCTTGATGGTGCGGGAAGCGGCGTGGGAGGGAGTCCAAGTAACGGAGCGCGAAGTCAGCCCCCGGGTTGGTGAGGCCTTAGCGTACTCGTTTTGATCATCTCAAACATGGTCGTGGGTAGTGTTTCATGCGGAAATTCCCGCTCGACTCGCCAGCCCATCCGCTGATAGAAATCGATAGCTCTCGTGTTTGACTTAACAACTCGAAGGCGGTACGTCTCGTGACCGCGAGCAGCTATTTCGGATTCACCCTGGAGGAGCAGCTTTCGGCCAACACCACGCCCCCGATATTCTCCAAGCACCCATAGATCACTGATCCACTCCTCGTGCGTTAGTATCATTCCAATGATATGGGCCTCAGAAATGGCAATCCAAGCGAGTGACCGTCTTCGTCATCGATGGGAAGAGGAGGCGGGGCCCAGGCACCGCCGTAAATCTCATCCACGACGGCCTGGACCAAGGCTCTGACAGAATCATGCTCATCAGGCTTCGGTCGTCTTATGACCACTGCAAATGCTCCAACTGGCCATGGATTGCGCTGGTAACGGTGAATCCGACGCGGCAGCGGATCAGCGTGCTGCCGATTTAGCTTTTGATGCTGCGCGACTCCGCGTCCCAGTAGACGGGCTTCTTGCGGAAGTACGACTCGTTGGCCATGTGGCAGGCGATGGCGGCGTGGTTGCCGAAGACGGCATCCTCGGTGACCTGCTTGCGGGATTTCACGGCCTGGAAGAAATTCCAGAGGTGAGGGCGCACGTCGTCCCAGTCGTTGCCGCGATAGACTTCGTCGCTGATGAGGGGCTCCTGGCCGGGCTGAGGATCGTGCTCGGCATGCCACTGGTTGAAGTACTCTTCGCGCATCTTTGACGGGAAGCTGCTCGTGTAATAGCTGGGGGCGACGTCGATGCCGCGTTGCCGCGAGTAGTGGAGGTCAAACTCGCCGGCATCGAGAATGCCCTTCGGACCCATGAAGCGCGCGAGCTCGGGCGTCTCGCAACCGAGGTCGAGACGGACATAGACGGGAATGCCGTGATAGTCAAATAACACGACGTGGAAGTCGGGCATGTTGCGGCCGTCGGGGAAGCGGAAAATTCCGCCGAGCGCCTGAGCGGACCGCGGCGGCTCGTTCCAGCCGAGCGTGACCTGCATACCGCTGATCAGGTGGACCATGAGGTCGCCGCCGACGCCGGTGCCGTACTCTTTCCAGCAGCGCCAACGGGCGAAGCGGTACTTATCGAAGGGAATTTTCGGCGCGTCGTTGAGCCAGGTATCCCAGTCGAGGTTCTGCGGGGAGAGATCAAAGGGCGGCGGATATTCCCAGGCACCGGTAGGATCGTTGCGCCCGAGACTGAGCTCGACTAACTCGACATCGCCAATGGCGCCCGCGTGATAGAGCTCCTTGGCCTTGGCGCAGAGGACGGAACTGACGCGCTGGGAGCCGATCTGCACGATGCGATTGTTGCGTTTCGCAGCCTCGACCATCTCGAAGCCCTGCTCGGCGGTGTGCGACATGGGCTTTTCGCAGTAGATGTCCTTACCGGCGTTGCAGGCATCGACGACGATGCGTTTGTGCCAGTGATCGGGAACGGCGGCGACGATGCAATCGATATCCTTGCGGTCGAGCAGCTCCTGGTAGTGCCGCGTGGTGGGCAGGTTGGGATTGTTGGTGAGCTCTTTGGCGAGCGTGTGGCGGCCGTCGTAAAGGTCGGCGGCGGCTACGCACTCAATGCCAGGCAAACTAATCGCGGCGGGAAGCAGGCCGGAGCCTTGCATGCCGATGCCGATCTGGCCGAAGCGAACGCGATCACTGGGCGGGACGGGTTTAGCGCTCAGAGCCAGCGGCTCAAGCAGGATGGTCTTAGCTGCCATCAGGCCGCCGGCGGCGATGGCACTACTCTGGAAGAATTCACGACGGGAAGAATTAGTTTTCATGACGAGGCTCTCGGGAGAGATTATGTCACGTTTGCGAACTCAAAATCCGCGCTTGATGTACTGGTCGAAATCGAGAGGCGGAGCGAGGTTGACGTCGTGACAGGCGGAGCCACTGGCGAGCGGCCATTGGAGGAGGAAAAGCACGTTCTGGTGGGTTGCGTGGATGGCTTTGCGGAGGGCCTTGGCCTCGCCGGAATCGTTGAAGTAAGACTCACCGAGAATCCAAGGCTGGCGATAACCGGCGTCGCGGAGAATGGAGACGGCGGTTTTGAAGCGCGCTTTCGGGTCCTTGTAAAAGTGCAGATCGAGCACGGGCGGCGCGCCGTGATTGCCAAACGCGCTATCGCCATAGATGGCAGGAAGGACTTGCAAACGGCCGGCATCGGGAATGATGGAGAAGCCTACGGTGTCAGTGGTACCGTAAGCGGCCGCGTATTGGTTCCACAGGCGCTGGCAATACTCGAGCACGATGGGCTGGCGAGGATTCGGGCTGGCCTCGTTCGCGAGATCGATGCGATAGGGAATGCCGGCGGCGACGATCAGGGGGCGGAGATTGCGGACGAGCGACCAATTCTCTTCGTAGAGGTCCGGTTGAAAGGCGGTCCAACGCACCGGCTGGTTGTAGCCCTGCGGGAAGAAGCCAACGATGATTTCCGAGAAGCCGATGCTGCGGATCTCGGCCAGCAGATTTTGTAGATTTTCGCGGCATTGCGGAGTGAGTTTGCCATTTCTGGATTCGAGATTGGTACCGCCGCCGAGTGAGCGGCCGTGATAGATGGGAATGCGCAGGCGCCGTTGCCCGTTGGCATACAGGGCGCGGAGCTGCTGGTCGACGACGGCCTTGGCCAAGTGATAGTTGGCGATGACACCGTAAGGGCCCGGCTGGCATTCTGGATAGACCTTGTACCACGCGTAGTTGGAGCCACCGCGATCCTGGCCGGCTGCGGCTTGGGCCAACAGGAGAATGCAGGCAAGAGTGCGCACAGAGGAGTTGGACGCTCGCGGAAGGCACAAGTTGCAGCGGGCACTCAGCGCTTCTTGGCCTTGTAGGGGAGGGCCTCCAAGCGAAGCTGGTCTTGCACGGCTTCAAGTTCGGGATACTTGTGAACGAGCACGGCTCCCTGCTCGGCGGCAAAGGCGGCGATGATAGCGTCAGCGAGCGAGATTCGTGCGTGCGCCTTCATTTGCGCCGCGCGGAGCAGCACAGGCTCCGTCACCTCGCTGAGGAACGTCACGTCCAGCGCTTTGAGCATGGCGTAGCGCGCGTTGGCTTCCTCCTCACCCTGTTCCTGAAGGCTGACGTAAAAGATCTCGAGCAAAACCACAAACGGAAGAAGTACTGAGTGGTTGCGGAGGAGCTGCTCGACGCGGTCCGCACCGGGCTCGTCTTCGATAAGCGCGAGGAGAGCCGAGCTGTCCAGCACGTAAGAGGTGGCCTGGCTTTGGCTATCGCCGTTTTTCAAGCAGCCGATCTTTCTGACGGGCCTTCAGCAGTTTCGAAACCAGCTTTTGACCCTTGGCGCTACCGCGCAGGGCGCCGACAACGTCGGCGGGAAGCGGAATCACCCGGATATCGTGACCTGTATCGATCCATTCCAGGGCGGTACCCGCTTCGACTGCGTACCGGCGCCGCAACTCGGCAGGGACGACCGTTTGACCGCGGCTGGTCACCGTGCTTTTCATACAGCCTCTCATTTCAGAATACAAGAGAGACTGCAAGAATGCAATTCAGTATTTATGATTGTCTTACTTGTTTACTTCCCCAGCATCGGGAAGAGGCGGCGCAACTGGTCGTCGCTCGGCTGGTGGCCGTACTCACAGAGTTCGAACGACTCGGCAACTTTGACGCTGGCGGCTTTTTCGGCGCCGTACCATTTCTCGAGCGTCTTGCGCACAGCGGGACTGATGGGCGGCTCGCGCCGGGAGGCCAGCCACTTTTTGCGTTCGACCACATCTTTGGGAACCTGGTCCAGCGTGTGGTCCACCCAGGGCAGCCATTCGTAGAACTGCGAGACATGGGAATCGAGCGCGGAGACCTTCTTGTCATACACGGAATCGATGTCGATGGAGATATCGGGGCGGAAGGGATTGGGGCGCTGGAAGTGGTCTTCAAAATACATAAAGACGGGGTTGTCGTGCAAGGGCGGTGTATCGGGGCAGATGTTGGGCACGACCACCATGTAGGCGGCATCCTGCACGAGCACGCCGGTGTAACGATGGTCGGGATGGTAGTCGTTGGGGCGCGGTGCGAGCACGATGTCGGCTTTCCACTGGCGGATCTCGCGGATGATCTGCTCGCGCACGTTGAGAGTGGGCAGCAGTTCGCCATCGTGGTTGTCGAGGACGTCGTAAGTGACGCCCAGACGGCGGCCGGATTCCATGGCTTCGGCGCGGCGGCGCTTGGCGAGCATGCCGCCACCTTCGCTTTGATGGCCGGCATCGCCATTGGTCACGGAAACGAACTTCACGTGGTGGCCCATCTGCGCGAATAGGGCGGCGGTACCGGCGGCGCGCTCGTCACAATCATCGGGATGGGCTCCGAAGGCAATAACGCGGAGCTTGCCATCGGAACCCTGGGCCGACAACATGGCGGCGCCGAGGCAGGAGAGCAGAGTGATCTTCAAGACATTCGGCATGACGTGGAAATTATATCAGCCGCGATCAGCGGTGAGTGTGCGCGTGGTGGTGGATCTCGCGGAGGCTCGAACCGGTGAGGAAGACTGCGATGAATCCGACGATCAATAGCGGCAGGGTCATGGCCACCCACATCAACACCGACAGTTCCACGGCGACGCTGGGTTCGACGTTAAACAGGGTGAGCGCCACTCTGACCACAGACTGGAATACACCCAGATTGCCGGGCGCGCTGGGGATGGACGTACCGATCGACTTGATCAGCGTGACCGCGGATGCTTGCCAGACGGAGAGATCCATGTCGTAGGCGAGCAAGAGCGCCCACACCGAAACAGCCTGCAACAGCCAGTAGAGAAAAGTAATGCCGAACGCTCCCCCGAGCGTGCGCCAGTTACCCATCTGGTGGACCTGATCCAGAACGTGCAGAAACCTCTTCCCCCAATTCCGGCTGGAGAGGAACCAGTGGGCGTGCTGCCTATGAAACAGGATGTACAAGAACAGCACCGTAAGGGCGGCTACGCCGACTGCGAGGACTTGCACGAAGTCGGTGAGTGCCCGGGGCATACTCATGAGCCGCGCGCAGACCCAGAAGGAAGCTACCAGGAAGATGCCGTCGAGCACGCGCTCTATGACCGCGGAGGTGATGGTTAGCGAGATGGGGATCTCGCCCCAGACGGCCAGCAGATAACAGCGGATGATCTCTCCGGGGCGCAACGGCAGCACTCCGCTGGCAAACAGGCCAATGAAAATGGCGTGCGCGGTCTCCCAAAGGCCCATGCGCTCGATGGGACGGAGCAGCGTGAGCCATCGCCAGGCTTGCACGATGTAAACGGCGAGGTCGAGCAACACCGCCACCAGGACCCATCCCCACCTCACGGAGAGAATGGCGGCCTGAATCTGTGAAAAATCGTAACCGCGCAAGGCCCACAGCAGACTGGCGATCGAGATGACGTAGGTCAGGAGAACGGCGAGCCACCGCGGGAACTTGCGGCGCGCGCGTTTCGCTGGATTGGATTCCATGCCAGGTAGGACTTCCGAAGTGTACATGATACCAGCCGGTCGCCATGCGTTCGCAGGGGGAAACGGTGGTCAGTCGCGCCGGCTGCCGTCCCACCTGCGGTTTCCCAGGCCAGTTCCGCGCCTCGCCCGGTTCGCGGTAAAATCCCCCGGTGAAGCCAATCCAACGAGTGGCCGTATTAGGCGCGGGGACCATGGGCTCGCGCATCGCAGGTCATTTTGCCAATGCCGGGATTCCGGCGCTGTTGCTCGACATTGTTCTTCCTGGAAACCCGAACCGAAGCGCAGCGGCGCTGGCGGGGATTGAGAACGTCACCAGGCAAAAGCCGACGGCATTCTTCACGCCCGACGCGGCGAAGCTGATCACGGCGGGCAACTTCGAAGACAACCTCAAGGATATCCGGCGGTGCGATTGGATCATCGAGGCGGTAACCGAAAACCTGGACATCAAGCGCGAGCTTATGGCCAAGGTGTCGATCCTGCGCACGGCAGGGACGATCATTTCCAGTAACACGAGCGGCATCCCGCTGGCGGCGATTTCCGAAGGCTTCGACAGCGAGTTCCGCCGGCACTTCCTGGGCACGCACTTTTTCAACCCGCCGCGGTATCTGCACTTGCTGGAAGTGATCCCTGGCGCGGAGACGCTGCCGGAAGTGCTGGGCGCCGTGCGCGAGTTCGGCGACCGGCGGCTGGGCAAAGGCGTAGTGCTTTGCAAGGACACGCCGAACTTTATTGCCAACCGCATCGGGACTTTTTTTGGTTCGACCATCCACAAGATTGCGGTGGAGGAAGATTACACCGTGGAGGAAGTCGACGCGCTGACGGGGCCGGCGATCGGGCTGCCGAAAAGCGCCAGTTACCGGCTGCTGGACATCGTGGGGCTTGACGTGTGGGCGCTTGTGACGCGTAACTTGCACGAGATGGCGCCACACGATCCGTGGCGCGACCGCTTCGTGCTCCAGCCATTTCTGGTTGAGATGGTGAAGCGGGGCTGGCTGGGGGAGAAGCGCGGGCAGGGGCTCTACAAGCGGGTGGGGAAGGGCGCGGACAAGGAGATCTGGGCCATCGATTGGAAGACGCTTGAATATCACCCGGTGCAGAAGGCGCGCTTTGCCTCGCTGGATGCGGCGCAGAGTGCGGAGGATCTGGGCGAGCGGCTACGAATGCTGGTGGCGGCGCCGGATCGAGCGGGATCGTTCTTGTGGAAGCTATTGAGTGATCTGTTTGTGTATTCGGCGAGCGTGGTGCCGGAGATTTCCGACCGTGTGGTGGAGATCGATCGCGCCATGCGTTGGGGCTACGCCAACAAGTTAGGACCGTTCGAAGTGTGGGACGCGTTGGGATTTGAAGCCACGGCGCGGCGCATCGAAAGCGCGGGACGGGCGCTTCCCGAGAACGTGCAGCGCATGCTCTCCTCTGGCGGGAAATCCTTTTACCGGCCGGCCGATCGCGATGGCGCTCCGCACACGGAGTACTTTGACCTGTGCCGCGTGAGCTATGGCGAGATCGAAGAGCGGCCCGGCATTCTGACGCTGGCTGACATCAAGCGCGCGCGAGGGGTGGTGAAGAAGAACGCAGGTGCATCGCTGGTGGATATCGGCGACGGCGTGTTGTGCCTCGAGTTCCACAGCAAGATGAACTCGATTGGCGGCGACCAGGTGGCGATGATTCATGCCGGCATCGAGGAGACGGCGCGCAATTTTCAGGCGATGGTGATTGCTAACGAGGGCGAGAATTTCAGCGTCGGCGCGAATCTGATGCTGGTGCTGCTGGCGGCGCAGGAGGGCGAGTGGGATGAGCTGAACGCCGCCGTCAGCGCGTTTCAGCAGGCCAACATGGCGCTGAAGTACGCGCCGAAGCCGGTAGTGGCGGCGCCGTTCGGCATGGCGCTGGGCGGCGGTTGCGAGATTGCCCTACATGCCGCGCGCGTGCAGGCGTCGGCGGAACTGTACATCGGAATGGTTGAGACCGGCGTGGGAGTGATTCCGGGCGGCGGGGGTTGCAAAGAAGCGATCCTGCGCCTCGGGGACGCCAAGCGTGCCTTCGAGCTGATCGGCTACGCCAAGGTTTCCTCGAGTGCCGAGGAAGCGCGCCATCTGGGCCTGTTGCGCGATGGCGACGCTGTTTCCATGAATCGCGAACGGCTGATTGCAGACGCCAAGGCGCAAGCGCTAGTGGTGGCGGAAAACTACGCGCCGGGGGTGCCGCGGCAGGACATCAAAGTCGGCGGGGATAGCACATATGCGCTGCTGAAACTGGGCCTGTACATGGCGCGCCAAGGCAATTACATCACTGAGTACGATACGGTGGTGGGAGAAAAACTGGCTTACGTTTTGAGCGGCGGGCGCTCGACGGGCGAGCAGACGGTTTCCGAACATTATCTGCTCGATCTGGAGCGCGAGGCATTTCTGAGCCTGTGCGGCAGGCCGGAAACGCAGCAGCGCATGCAACACATGCTGAAGACGGGGAAGCCGCTCAGGAATTAGGATCGCAGGAGCACACCATGCAAGAAGCTGTCGTCGTTGATTGTTTACGCACGGCCGTCGGAAAGGCGCCGCGGGGCACGCTGCGCCATTCGCGTCCGGATGACCTGGCCGCGGCGTGCATCCGGGCGCTGCTCGAAAAATATCCCGAAGTTCCGAAGGAAGAAGTGGATGATGTGATCCTGGGATGCGCGATGCCGGAAGCGGAATCGGGCATGAACATGGCGCGGCAAGCTGCATTGCGTGCGGGGCTGCCAGACATCGTGCCGGGAGTCACGATCAACCGATTTTGCAGCTCGGGATTGCAGGCCATCGCGATGGCGGCCGAGCGCATCCGCTCGGGTGGTGCGCACATCGTGATCGCGGGTGGCAGCGAATCCATGAGCCTGATCCCGCGCGGAGGCAACAAAATCGCACCCAATCCGTGGTTCGTGGATCATCGTCCCGAGATTTACATGAACATGGGTCTGACCGCGGAGCAGTTGCAGCGCAAGTATGGCATCTCGCGCGAGGAGCAGGACGCCTTTGCGCTCCGCAGCCATCAGAATGCGGCGCGGGCGCAGGCCGAAGGCAAGTTCAACGACGAGATCGTGCCTTTCGTCGTACAGACGGTAACGCCCAACGGAGCGAAACCGCACGTAACGAGCAAAATCTTCGATCGCGATGAAGGCCCGCGCGAGGACACGTCGCTTGAGGCACTGGGCAAACTGAAGCCTGTGTTTCACGCCAATGGAACGGTTACTGCTGGGAACTCTTCGCAGACGAGCGACGGTGCGGCGGCAGCGCTGGTGCTATCGGACCGAAAAGCGCAGGAACTGCGGCTCAAACCGATGGCGCGCTTTGTGAGTTTCGCAGCGGGCGGAGTGCCACCGGACATCATGGGGATCGGACCGGTGGTGGCGATTCCCAAAGCTCTGGCGCTGGCCGGGTTGAGGCTGGACGATATCGATGTGATCGAGCTGAACGAGGCCTTCGCCGTGCAGGCGCTGGCGGTGATTCAACGGGTGGGGCTCAATCTCGACAAGGTGAATGTCAACGGCGGCGCCGTGGCGCTGGGACATCCGCTGGGCTGCACGGGCGCGAAACTGACAGCGACGATTCTGCGTGAGATGCAGCGCCGCGAAGCAAAGTACGGCATGGTTACGATGTGCGTGGGCGGTGGCCAGGGCGCCGCGGGAATCTTCGAAAGGATTTAGAGCGTATGGCAACCGCGGCAGCCACACTTCCCAAAACTAAGGGTGGAGCGTTCCTGATTGAAGACCGCGCGCCCGAAGAAATCTTTACGCCCGAAGATCTGACCGAAGAACACCGGGCCATCGCGCGCACTGCGGACGAGTTCTGGCGCAAGGAAGTGGAGCCGAATCTCGACGACATCCTGCAACATAAGCCGGGCGTGGCGCTATCGGTGCTGCGCAAGTCGGCGGAGCTGGGCCTGACCGCGATCCTGATTCCCGAGAAGTTCGGCGGTATGGAAATGGACTTGACCTCGGCGATGGTAGTGGCCGAGCAGTTGTCGCGCGACGGCTCGTACTCGGGCTGGCACGGCGCGCACACAGGCATCGGCACGCTGCCCATCTTATATTTCGGAACAGAGGAGCAGAAGCAACGATACCTGCCGAGGCTTGCCAAGGCCGAATTGCTCGCCGCCTATGCGCTCAGCGAGCCGCAGGCCGGATCGGATGCGCTCGCTGCCAAGACGCGCGCGGACCTGAGTCCCTATGGCCGGCACTACATCCTCAACGGCCAGAAGATGTGGATAACCAACGGCGGGGCGGCCGATCTGTTTACGGTGTTTGCCAAAGTCGGCGGCGAAAAGTTCACAGCGTTTCTTGTGGAGCGCGCATTCCCAGGCGTCAGTTCGGGACATGAAGAAAAGAAGATGGGAATCAAGGGCAGCTCGACCACCGCGGTCTATCTCGACAACGTGCACGTGCCGGTCGAAAATGTGCTTGGCGAAATCGGGCGCGGGCACATCATCGCCTTCAACATTCTGAACGTTGGCCGGCTGAAGCTGGGGCCGTTCGCCGTGGCAGGCTCGAAAAACGTGCTGGCCATTTCCATCAAGTACGCCAAGGAGCGCAAGGCGTTCGGCACGACCATTTCCCAGTTCGGCATGATCCAGCACAAACTGGCCGAGATGGCGATCCGCATTTTTGCCGCCGAGAGCATGACGTACCGCGTGGTGGGGCAGATCGAAGCGCAGCTTGAGGGCTTCTCGTGGAGCCAGCCCAACGCGTCCCAGATGATGCTCAAGGCGGTGGAAGAGTACGCTGCCGAGTGCTCCATCATCAAGGTCTACGCGTCGGAGGTGCTTGACTACGTGGTGGATGAAGGCGTGCAAATCCACGGCGGTTATGGCTACCACCAGGATTACGCGGTGGAGCGCGCGTATCGCGATTCGCGCATCAACCGGATTTTCGAAGGGACCAACGAGATCAACCGGATGCTGGTGACGGGCATGCTGCTAAAGCGTGCCGCGCGCGGGCAGCTGGGTCTGGTGAAGGCGGCGCAGGGCGTGCTCGGCGAAGTGTTGAGTGGGCCCGTTTCCAATGGCGCCAGCGATGGTCCGTTCGCTGACGAGATCAAACTGGTAGGCAACACCAAGAAAATCGCGCTGCTGCTAATGGGCGTGGCGTATCAGAGATTCCTCGCGGAACTCGAAAAGCAACAGGAAATACTGGCTGGCATCACCGACGTAGTGATGGCCGTGTTCGCCGCGGAGTCGGCGCTGCTGCGCACGCGTAGGCTTGCGGCCAGGGAAAGGGCGCGCAGGCCGCGGACATGTGCGCGGTGCTGGTGCGCGACGCCGTGGCGCACATCGAGGTGACGGCGCGGACGGTGCTCGCGGCGTCCTCGGATGGCGACACCTTGCGCGCCAATCTCGCGATGCTGCGCCGCTTCGCCAAGTATGAGCCGGTGAATGCCATCGAGTTGCGGCGGCGGATTGCGGGCCGGCTGATCGATGCCGAACGCTACGTCGTCTGAAGCGCAGCGAATTATCGTGCTGGTGGGCCTGCCGGGCTCGGGCAAGTCGACCTATCTCGACCGCCTTGGTGTTACGCCAATCTCCTCCGATGCGATTCGCCAGCTTCTCGCCGACGACGCGACCGATCAAAGCATTCACGGCCGCGTCTTCAGCACCGTCCGCTATCTAGTTCGCCAGCGGCTCGCGATCGGCCGCCCGGTGACATACGCGGATGCGACGCACTTGACTCCCACCGAGCGCCGGCCGTACATCAAGATCGCACAACGGTACGGCTGCCAAATCGAAGCTCTGTTTTTCGATGTGCCGCTAGAGGTTTGCCTCATGCGCAACCAGACCCGGGACCGCATTGTTCCGGAAGACGCTATGCGCAAGATGGCTGCGAAGCTTGTAGCGCCGACGCTGGACGAAGGGTTCAGCCGGGTGACGGTGGTGAGATACTGAGACAAGTGTTGGTGAATGCGCACTATGAAAAGCACGTGGAGCAGCTAGTCGAGGTTGCCGCGCGATTCGCCGCCGCCCTAGCGAAGGCTGGTATCGAATACCGGATCGTCGGCGGCCTGGCGGTTTACCTGCACGTCAATGCGATCGATCCACTGGCGGCTCGTTTGACGCGAGACATAGACGCCGCCGTTAGGCGCACCGACCTCCATGCGATCGCACAGTTGCTCAAACCGGTTGGCCTGGAATTCCGTCATGTTGCTGGCGTTGACATGCTGGTCGATTCACGCGAGCCGAAAGCCCGTAGCGCTGTTCATCTCATTTTCGTGAATGAGAAAGTCCGCCAGCATTACATAGAGACCGTTCCGGACTTCTCGCCGGCGCTAAATGTGGATGGCCTTTTCGTCGCGCCAGTATCCGACTTAGTGCGAATGAAATTGACCAGTTTCCGGGACAAGGATCGCGTACATGTTCGCGATCTGGATTCCGTCGGCCTGATCACTCCTGAAATGGAAGCCCAATTTCCAGAGCCCCTGCGCCAGCGCCTCGCCCAGGTCCGCGCAACAGAGTAATCCGCTCAGAACCCGCTGGCTTGAATCCAGAAACTTTCGCGCCACGTGCCGCCGGGCGGGATGCTTTGCAGCTCCTTGTAAATCCCCGCGTGCGCCAGATTGAATGCGTTGGTGATGGCCGACATCGGCTCAAAGCAGATGAAGTCCTTGCCCGGTGGCGCATAGATCACGGCAACTGTGTATTTCGGCCCGTAGATCACGGAGACTCTCCGGCCGCCTCCCTCCACCCAGAACGCTGCGTGGTTGTCTTGGCCGCGCACCAGACTGCTGAATACGTCATCGAGTTGTGTGGTCGCGAGCGAAACCGGATCCGCCAACTCCACCGGCTTCCGCTCGCCCGTCGGGATGAGCAGCGGCGAAAGCTCCAGATGCTCGCGCGCCGCCACGTGCACTTTCCACTGGTCGCGCGGTACGTCGGGCAATTGAAAATACGGGTGGTAGCCGGCGCCCACGGGCATCGGATCGCTGGATTGGTTTTCCACGGCGGTCTCGACCTCGAGCGCGCCGTCCGCGAGCCGGTACGTCATCTCGATCGTGTGCGCGAACGGAAATTGCGCCATCAGCTCGGGATGGCGCCAATACTCCAGACGGCTGGTCACGCGTGCGGACTTGCCATCCGCCTCCAGCTCGACTACTTTCCAATCCGGCGAAAACAGCAGCAACCCGTGGATCGGTCTTTGATTTCCGTCGCGCCGAACGTTGCCCAGCCCGGTATTCAACAGGTACTTCTTGCCATTGGCGTAGAAAGCGTCCTGATCCAGCCGGTTGGCCCACGGCTCCAGAAACGGCACGCCGCACAGCGCCGGATTCGCCTTCATCTCGGCGACGCTCTGGAAGGGCGACCAGAGAATATTCTTCCCGTGCACCATCATCGCGTAAGCGATATTCCCGACCGAGGGAACGATGGAGACTTCGGTCGCATGCGCGCGGTCGGCGAGTTGCACAATTTCAATGCCGTCGGCGACGGCTTTTTTGGCGGAGTAGTTTGCGGCTTCAGACATGATCGGAAGTAGGAGTGCCCAGATTAAGTTCTTCATTGTGGATCGTCCAGCTCACGCAGGTCGAGGTGGGTTTCGCGTTGGCAGCACATACAGGGGCCGGGTTCGTACTGGCGGATGGAACAGACATCACACCAATAGGTAACCATAAAACGCTTGCCGTCTTTTAGAACGTGAAGCGCGTGCGTGTAGGCCGGGTCCACCTGAAAGTGGTCCGCGCTCGTGAAGTGCCCCAGAGCCTCGAAATCTTGGCCGGCCAGCCGCTTATCGTGCAGAACGTGCCCGGTGGTTCCATCGCCGTCGAGCACAATCAGTTTCTGTTCCGCGGTCTCGATGGCAGGCGGCTGATTCTCGCGCTGGACCAATTTGCCGCGAATAATCGTCGCCGTCGTGCTGATCGCTTTGGGCGATTCTGCAAAGCACGCCAGGACAACAATTAGGTAGACGAACGGCCGAAACAAATGCATGCATTTTATTTTAGCGTGAGGAAGGCGCTACAATCTGTCTTTCTCCCACATGGCCGCCCGCGTCTCGCTGTTCGTCACCTGCATCGTTGATCAACTGTTCCCCAAAGTGGGGATGGCGGTGGTTGACGTGCTTGAGCGGCTCGGCTATCAAGTCCATTTTCCGGAACAACAAACCTGCTGTGGCCAGCCGGCATTTAACAGCGGATATCGCGAGGAAGCGCGGCAGGTCGCACGGCATTTTCTGAAGGTGTTCAGCGACGCGGACTACATCGTGGTGCCGTCCGGTTCGTGCACGTCGATGATCACGCATCACTTTAGCGACATCTTCAAAAAGGAGCCGGAGAGCCTGGAGCAGGCGCGTGCGATCGAGTCCAGAGTGTTTGAGTTTTCACGATTTCTGCTGGGTGTGGCGAAAGTGGAGGATGTTGGGGCCCGGTTGGAACAAGTCGTCACCTATCACGATAGCTGCCACGCGCTGCGCGAACTGGGAGTCAAGGACGGCCCGCGGCGCCTGCTGGGCCACGTGCGAGGTTTGGAACTGCGCGAGATGGATGCGGCCGAGGAATGTTGCGGCTTCGGGGGAACTTTTTCCGTCAAGTTCCCGGAGGTCTCGGGCGGTATGGCCCGCACGAAGATCGATTCCATTGTGCGCACGGGCGTGTCCACCGTAGTTTCCGTCGATTCCAGTTGCCTGATGCAGTTGCAGGGAGCGCTTTCGCGCGCGGGTCTTCCGGTTCGCACCATGCATCTGGCCGAAGTGCTCGCCTCGCGCTGACCTATGTCCACTCTCTTCGACGAGAAGATCCACGACACACTGGCCGATCCCAAGCTCCAGCTCGCGATCTATAAGGCCACCGGACGCCTGATCGAAGAGCGTCGCAAAGCCATAGAACCGGACATCTGTCCGGATTACCAGGAGCTGCGTACCCAAGCCAACGCCGTCAAGCGGCACACGATCGAGCATCTGGATTACTATCTCGAGGAATTTGCGCGCAACGTCGAAGCGCACGGCGGGAAGGTCATCTTCTGCCGGGACGCCGAGGAGGTTTCCGACTTCGTACTCTCGCTCGCCAAAGAGCGGCGCGCTGAGCTGATTGTGAAATCGAAGTCGATGACGACCGAAGAGATCGACCTAAACGAGCGGCTGGAACATCACCATCTCGAATCGGTCGAGACCGATTTGGGCGAATATATCATCCAACTCGCGCACGAGCGACCGTATCATATTGTGGCGCCAGCGCTCCACAAAACGCGCGAACAGGTGGCCGACCTGCTGACCGGTAAATTGGGTGTTCCCCGCGAAACGGTCATCGAGAAGCAGACCATGATCGCGCGCGCTGTGCTGAGGGAGAAGTTTCTCGCGGCCGATATCGGGATCAGCGGAGCGAACTTTCTGGTGGCCGACTCGGGAGCCGTGGTCTTGGTGGAGAACGAAGGCAACGCACGCCTCACGACATCTGCGCCGAAGATTCATATCGCCGTGGCGGGCATCGAGAAACTGATTCCTCGCGCGCAAGACCTGGCCGTGTTTCTGAAGCTGCTGGGTCGCAGCGCCACCGGGCAGTGGCTCACGGTCTACACGTCGTTTCTTTCCGGACCGAGGCGCAAGGATGAGATCGACGGCCCCGAGGAATTCTATGTGGTGCTGCTCGACAACGGCCGCACCAAGGTCTTAGCCGACCGCGAGAAGCGACAGTCGCTCTACTGCATTCGTTGCGGCGCCTGCTTGAATCACTGTCCCGTCTATCGCAAGATCGGCGGCCACAGTTTTCCGTGGGTATACTCCGGGCCGATCGGCGCGATCCTGACGCCGCAGTTCCTCGGCGTGCGGCACGAGCCGGGGCTGCCTTTCGCATCGAGCTTATGCGGGGCGTGTGCGGAGGTCTGCCCGGTCAAGATCGATATTCCGCAAATCCTGCTCGACCTACGCTCGGAGGTGAAGAAGGCGGAGACGCGCGAGGGCACGAACAGGCTTGAGCGGCTCGCGTTCCGTGTGTGGGCCTGGGTGATGCGCCATCCGCGCATTTACGAAGTTGCGGGGATGGCGGCCGCAGCTCTGGCGCCTTCGGGAGACGGCGGCTGGGTGCGCAGCGTGCCGGTGAGCGCTGGTCCTTTGCGCGCGTGGCTCAGCCAGCGGGATCTACCCTCTGTCGCGCCCAAGAGTTTCCGGCAGATGTGGCGGGAGCGCTGATGTCGCGCGAAACCGTGCTGCACAAGGTGAGGACCGCGTTGGGCCGCAGCGTCGGACAGCCGATCGAAGAGCCGCCACCCGTTCGTTTGCGCATTCCCGAAATCGATATCGAGGTGCGGATTGCGTCCTTCCGCACGCGCATCGAAGCGCTGGCCGGGAAAACACATGCCGCGCGATCGGTCGAAGACGCGCTTGAATACACGACGGGCATCATCGCGGGCCGTATCGCCGTCGCTTCGAACGCGCCTATTCTCCGCGAATGCGGGATCACGGCACTTCCTGGCGTTCGGACCGGCGTGACGGACCGCGATGAGCTGCGCGCTTTGTGTGCGGCCGCTGCCGTCGGCATCACGGGCGCCGACTACGCCTTGGCCGACACCGGGACGCTCGTTCTGCTCTCGAGTCGGCGGGAAGCTCGCATGATCTCGCTGCTGCCGCCCGTTTACATCGCCGTCGTCAAACGCGAGTGCCTGCTCACCGGTTTGGATGAACTCCTGGCCGTTCTTCCACGCCCTGCCGAGCAAACCAGCTCAATGGTCTTGATCACCGGCCCCAGCCGCACTGCCGACATCGAGCAGATCCTGGTTCGCGGCGTCCACGGCCCCGGTGAGATTCACGTGGTCGTGGTCTGACCGCCGCGCTGCCCGTCTAATCCCAGCTCCTTTGCCCGCTCCTGCATCGCACGAATGCAGAAATCGACGTGTTCGTCGAACTCCACTCCCAGCTCGGTTGCGCCATTTACGATATCCTCCCGGCTCACGGACCGCGCGAAGGCTTTGTCCTTCAGCTTCTTTCTCACCGATTTCGTATCTACCTCATGCACGCTACGCCCGGGCTTGACGAGCGAAACCGCGGTGATGAAGCCCGCCAGTTCGTCACAAGCAAACAATGTTTTTTCGAGAGCCGACTCGCGGGGCACGCCACTATAGTTTGCGTGGGACAGTATTGCGCGCCGGATCTCTTCGGGTACGCCACGGCTGGCCAGAATGGGCTCGCCCTTCATCGGATGGTCGGGCGCCTCTGGATGCATCTCGTAATCGAAATCATGTAACAGAGCGGTGACCGACCACTTGTTTTCGTCTTCCCCAAACTTCCGTGCGTAGGCCGCGACACAACTTTCTACGGCAAGGGCATGCTTGCGAAGGCTTTCCGATTTGGTAAACTCATGCAGGATTTCGAGCGCTGCATCTCTAGTTAGCATGGAGTCTTCTTACCACATTGACGATCAGCCCGGAAATTCCAAAATTGGAATCTTCTGGCCGCTGTTAACAACTGCCAAGTTTACGCGCGGTTGCGAGGACTTACCTTACCAGCAAAGTGGATTGTGGTACACTCACTCAGAGACTCAGCTTTGCCAGTTTCCAAAACCTGTAACTCTGGGTCTGCCACTTGCGTCGAAGGCTAGTAGCGGGCAACGCGAACGCCAGTGGATTGCCAATGTCTGAACTGAACCCTGAAATTAAGACGGCTACCGATGCGGATGACCACTTGGCCAGGCTCTATTGCCCTACCGCTGAGGAGCCCTGGTACCGCTCTCTAATCAACAATATCCGGGATACGATCCATCCACCCCAACTTCCCCCCCTGCAGGTGACTTCTAAGCCTATTGTAGTGAAGGACATCTGGGGCCTCTACGGCAGAAACCCAAAATCCAACGTGATGTCGTTGGCGATCCATACGACCGTGATCGTTCTGCTGTTCACCGTGGCGTCAAGCAAGGCGGTGCAAAATACCGTGAAACAGGCCGTCACGCTCATTCAGCCGGACATCGCCCCGTACGTCCCGAAGATGGCGGAGCAGAAGCAGCAGATGCAAGGTGGCGGTGGTGGCGGTGACCGGTCCCCCACGCCTGCTAGCAAAGGCCGTTTGCCGAAGCCTTCAATGAAACAGTTTACGCCACCCATGGCGGTGGTCAACAACCCCAATCCGAAGCTTTTGATGGATCCGACGATCATCGCGCCTCCCGATACTCCCCTGCCGAATGTCAATATGCCGGTGTGGGGTGATCCTCTGGCCAAGGTCGGCCCGCCTTCGAACGGCCCTGGCTCAGGCGGCGGGATTGGCAGCGGTTCCGGCGGTGGTGTGGGCTCTGGCAAAGGCGGCGGGTTCGGCCCCGGCGAAGGCGGTGGTGTCGGCGGTGGCGTATTTCGCGTGGGCGGCGGTGTTTCGGCTCCGCAGGTACTCTACAAAGTCGATCCTGAGTACTCGGAAGAGGCCCGCAAGGCTAAGTACTCTGGAACCGTGGTCTTACAGTTGATTGTAGACGCCAGCGGCAGGGCGCGAGACATCCGGGTGGTTCGCAGTTTGGGCTTAGGCCTGGACGAAAAGGCCATCGAAGCCGTCAACAAGTGGAAATTCCGCCCAGGGGTTAGGAATGGGCAGCCAGTAGCCGTGCAAGCGACCATCGAAGTGAATTTCCGGCTGTTGTAAAACCAAGCTCAGGACGCGCCGTCCCGGCTGCCGCCCTCCACAAGTACATGTAGTTGCTGGCTGATGTTCGTAAGGGTCGCCGACTGCGCGGTTAGTTCCTCGGCCGCGGCCGCGCTCTCCTCTGCGGTGGCTGCCGTCGTTTGGCCTGTCTTTTCCATCTGCATAATCGCTCTGCTGATCTGATCGAGGCCGCGCGCCTGCTCCTGGCTCCCTACACTCACCTCGTCAACCAGCGTTCTTATCTGTGCCGCTTCTCCGGTGACGCCACGGATGGCCTCGGCGACCCGATCGACCTTGGATTTGCCGCCATCTGACTTGGCAATCGATTCCTCAATGAGCGAAGAGGTGTCCCGGGCGGCTTGGGCACAGCGCTGGGCTAGGTTGCGTACCTCGTCGGCCACTACCGCGAAACCCATGCCGGCCTCACCAGCGCGTGCTGCTTCTACCGCGGCATTCAGGGCCAGGATGTTGGTCTGAAAGGCGATCTCATCAATGACCTTGATAATCTTGGAGATCTTCTGGCTGGAGCCGCTGATCTCCCCCATCGCCACGACCATCTCGTCTAGTGCCTGATTGGTCTCGTGGAATTTCTCCTCGGAGTGCCCCACGATTCCGGCCGCGTTGCGTGAATTCTCTGTATTTCGCCGGGCCATGGAGTTGATCTCTTCCGTGGACGCGGAGGTCTCTTCCAGTGATGCGGCAGTTTCCGCCGCCCCCTGGGCGAGGGACTGGCTCGACGAGGAGACCTGCGCGGCAGCCTGAGCGACCTGCTGAGCGCCGGTGGCCACCGATTCGGAGATCTCTTTCAATGTTCTGGCCAGACCCCTTACGGCAAAGACACCTCCACATCCAGTCAGCAGTACCAGAGCCGTGAGCACCAGCATCACCACCTCATTGCGCTGGATGCTGGCTTCCGTGGCCGCGATGACTGCGTCCCGGCGGGCGCCCTTAGACTGACCGAAGTTGGCGGCGTTCTTCTGGAGCGCATCCAGAAGGGGCGTTACCTTTTTCAAGGCGCTGGACTGGCTTCTTCCGGATGCCCAGCAGCGGACATCTCAGCGAAGTCGCGGAAGTTTTCCACCCACTGGTCCAAAGCCGATCGCATCGTATTGACAGCCCCCTGCTCCTCCGGACTTAGTTTGGATGCCTCCATCTGCTGGAATGTCTTGCGCATCTCCTCTGCAGTGGCGTCGAATGTCGAACGTGCCGTGGCAAACGGCCCTGGTGCATGCGTCATTGAAACAAGCGAGACGCCGCGCATGGCGGTACGCATGTTGGCAATGCCAACCGCGATTTGGCGCGCCTGGTCTAACGCCTTCCACCTTTTCTGCCGAAGAATCATAGCAGCCAGATGTGTCAACGCGTATGGCTGCTCCGGGGCAGGAAGGCGACCGGGCACACAAGGAGAAAGGAATCATGCGATCGAATCTCACTATCGGGACCAAACTGATGGCCGGTACGGCCGCGACGTTTGTGCTGACGCTTATTTTGAGTTATTCCGGGCTGGCGGCAATGGGCAAGTTCAAGGAGCAGTTCGATACCGGTGTGGCTGTAATGCTCCAAAAAGTGGTGCTGTGCGACAAACTCGTTATGGCCAATGCAGAAATGGCCTCGGCTCAAAGGGGACTCATTCTCGCCGCTTACGCCAAAGATGCCGCAGAAACCGAGAAGTACCGGCAAATGTTCAGACAGAACACGGAGATCCTTCAGACGACGCTGGATGAAGTGCGAGAGCGCATGGTACGGGAAGAGGCCAAGGCGTGGGCCGCCGCAGTCGCCGCGAACCTGTCTGCATGGCAGCCGCATTTCGAAGACATAGTGAAGCGTTGTGCGGCTGGGGACGTTGCTGAGGCGAACCGCATTCGGAAAGAAATTACGGGGCCCATTTATAACAACATCGACACCAACGGCCGCCGCCTGGTGGCCGGGGCGACAGAGCTTCTGGCCGTCAACAGAGCAGTGCTCGCGGACCAGTACTCCAGAGGCCGCTGGATTGCCTTCAGCCTGCTCGGCCTTTCTCTCGTGGTGGGCGGGGCCGTGGTGTGGGTCGTGCGTCAGGTCAGCGGTACGCTTAGGCAGATTGCCGGCGAGATGAGCGAGGGCGCCGAACAGGTTGCGTCAGCAGCTACGCAGGTTTCCTCCTCCAGCCAGTCACTGTCGCAGGGAGCATCCGAGCAGGCTGCATCGATCGAAGAGACTTCAGCCTCGGCGGAAGAGATCCACTCCATGACGCGCAAGAACGCCGAGAACTCCAAGGCCGCCGCGGACAACATGGTGGATGCTCCGAGCGCATTGGCGAAGCCAACCGGAACCTGGAGCAGATGGTGGTGTCAATGAACGAGATCAACGCTTCGAGCGACAAAATTTCGAAGATCATCAAGGTCATCGACGAGATCGCGTTCCAGACGAACATCCTGGCGCTGAACGCAGCCGTGGAGGCAGCGCGCGCCGGTGAAGCCGGCATGGGATTCGCGGTGGTGGCGGACGAAGTGCGCAACCTCGCGCAGCGCTCCGCGCAGGCGGCCAAGGATACCGCCGGGCTGATCGAGGAATCCATCGCCAAGTCGAAAGACGGCAAGACCAAACTGGGCCAGGTGGCGGCAGCGGTACGATCCGTCACCGAGAGCGCGAGCAAGGTGAAGACTCTGGTGGACGAGGTGAAGCTGGGAAGCGAGGAGCAGGCGCGCGGGATCGAGCAGGTGTCCAAAGCCATCACTCAGATGGAGCACGTCACGCAGACCACCGCCGCCAATGCTGAGGAGACCGCGTCAGCGAGTGAGGAGCTTAGCGCGCAATCCGAGACGCTACGGGCCATCGTCGGGCGGCTGAACGGCATGATAGGCGGGGGTTCGGAGGCGATCCAGTAACAGAAGGCGGGACACGCGCCCGCCGTGAGGAACGGCCGCGTTGTCGCCTCAAAGCTAACGCCATCACGCCCAGCAGTGTCGCAGAAGCCCCCCTGAAGCCCCTGATGGCCGCTGTGCACGCGGACAAGAGCACATTTCCCCTGGGACAAGACCTTGAGGAATTCTGATGGCCCGCCTTAGGGCCAAACGCCCGATCGGCTTTGTCGAATGACGCCGCGGCGGTCAGCGAAGTCGTGAGGTGATTGCCCGGCATCAACAGTCTGGAGCAAATGAAAGCGCGGCGGTGAGCGAAGAAGTGAACGCGGCAATCGGGCTTCATGAAAGCCTCCGTCCGTTTGGTCGTGGGCGGGGAGTAACGCAACCGGGTTGGCCGCAAGCGGGCTCTATCAGCCAGTGCCGGGGATACTACCGCTATTTCTGCCCGCGGAGATAGGCGTCCTCACCGCGAATCCAGTCTTCCCGCACCGGAGAGAATAAATCCGTCGCCAGCGAATCTTCCAGAGCCTCCACGAGGTGTGGCGCGTTGGGTGGAATGGTCAGCGTCTCGCCGCCATGAAGAATTTGCTCGTCACCTGAGATAACAAAACGGAGCTTGCCTCGCTCCAGCATCGTGATTTGTTCGTTGCCGTGCTGATGCAGCGGTACGATAGCGCCCTTCTGCAAGCGAATCCGGGCGATGGTGACGCGCTCCGCGTGGATCACCTGCCGCGAGACGGTTGGGCTCATCTGCTCTTCCGGAATTTCGGCCCAGTTGTAAAGCCTCATGGCGAACCGGTATTCTATCATGAGGGTCATGAAAGGCATCGTACTGGCCGGTGGCACGGGGAGCAGGCTGCATCCACTCACTAAAATAACCAACAAACACCTGTTGCCAATTTACGATAAGCCCATGATTTACTATCCGATCCAGACGCTGGTGGATGCCGGCATCCGGGATATTCAGATCGTCACGGGCGGAAAGAACGCGGGCGATTTTCTGCGCCTGTTGGCGAACGGAAAGAATTTCGGGCTCAAACATATCGGCTACACCTACCAGGAAGGCGAAGGCGGTATTGCCGATGCGCTGGCGCTCGCGGAACACTTTGCCGATGGCGACAAGATCTGTGTGATTCTCGGCGATAACATCATTCAGGGCAGCATCCGTAGCGCCGTGGACCAATTCCGGAAGCAATCGCGCGGGGCGCGCATTCTGCTCAAGAAGGTTCCCGATGCGGAGCGATTCGGAGTGGCCGAGATCGTGGGCAATCGCATCGTCGGGATCGAAGAGAAGCCCAAGCAGCCAAAGTCGGAGTTCGCGGTTACAGGCATTTACATGTATGACGCGACGGTGTTCGACAAGATCAAAACGCTCGTGCCTTCCCGGCGCGGCGAACTGGAGATCACGGACGTCAACAACGCCTACATCGCGGAGGGCAAGATGACCTTCTCCTTTCTCGATGGTTGGTGGACCGACGCCGGAACCTTCGATTCCCTGCTGCGTGCCGGCAATCTGGTAGCGCAGAGCCGGCAGCAAAGTGAGGCGGCTGCCCGGCTGCTGGAAAAAGTCAACGCATAATGGCAACCAAAGCAACAGCGATTTCACAGGTGCGCCGGATCGCGCACAGCGCTCAGTTGGACCTGGTGATTCCAGGGTGCGAGAAGGGGATCGGCGCAGTGATCTCAACGCTCGACTCCGCGCAACTCATCGAAGGTGTTCGTCTCCAGCCGATCGCGCTGTGGCCTGACGATCGCGGCTATTTCCTGGAAGTGCAGCGTTTGGGCCAAGGGTTGGCCGCGGACTTTCCAGCCGAGAGCACGCAGGTTTCGGCGGCGTTCAACTATCCGGGCACGGTCAAAGCATTTCACTACCATTTGCACCAGCACGATTGTTGGACGCCCGTGGCGGGATTGCTGCAAGTGGCGCTGGTGGATTTGAGGGCCGGCTCGGCAACGTATGGCGCGCGCAATACGTTCTACGTGGGAACTTTACGGCCATGGCAGATCCTGATCCCGCCGGGTGTGGGACACGGATACAAAGTTGTGGGGCACGACCCCGCGCTGCTGGTCTATATGACTGACCGGTTCTACGATCCAGCCGATGAGGGCCGCATTCCCTACGACGATCCGCACATCCGCTACGACTGGGAGACGCAGCATAAATAGGTGAAGCTCTTAATTACCGGTGGCGCGGGGTTTATCGGCTCGGGCTTTATCCGGCTGTTGCTTGTGTCCGCCGATGCGCCCGAGATCGTCAACCTGGATAAACTGACGTACGCCGGAAACCCGGAGAACCTCGCGCCGGTAGCGGGACATCCAAAATACCGTTTCGTACGGGGTGACATCTGTGACGCCACTGTAGTGGATGCGTTGGTAGGCAACGAGAAGCCGGATGCCATCGTGCATTTCGCGGCCGAGTCCCACGTGGACCGCAGCATTCTTTCGCCCGGCCAGGTCTTCGAGACCAACCTGCACGGTACATTCAATCTGCTCGAAGCGGCGCGGGCGCACGGGACGCCGCGATTCGCACACATCTCGACAGATGAGGTCTACGGCAGTCTGGCCGCTCCGCTTGAAGCCGACGAGACGTTCCCGCTGAACCCCAGCAGCCCATACTCGGCCTCCAAAGCGGGCTCGGACTTGCTGGCGCGCTCCTACTTCACTACGTATCGCGTTCCCGTCATTATCACGCGCGCGTCGAACAATTACGGGCCTTACCAGTTCCCCGAAAAACTGCTGCCGCTGATGATCTCGAATGCGCTCGAAGGTCGCACGCTCCCGGTGTATGGTGACGGCCAGCAGGTGCGGGACTGGCTGTATGTAGATGATCACTGCCGCGCCATTCGCTCCGTGCTCGAAAAGGGGCGCGAGGGGGAAATCTACAACATCGGCGGCAGCCGTTCGCTGCCGAATCTCGAAGTGGTGCGCCAGATTGTGGCTGCGACGGGCGCGCCGGAGACGCTGATCCAATTTGTGCAGGACCGCCCCGGGCACGATCGCCGGTATGCACTGTCGAGTGCCAAGGTGATGCGCGAAACCGGATGGGCGCCAGCGGTACGATTCGAGGACGGCCTGTCGCGCACGATCGACTGGTATCGCCAAAACACAGCATGGGTGGAGCGCGTAAAGTCGGGCGAGTACCGTCACTACTATGCCCGCAATTACGAGAACCGCGAAACTGCGGGCGCGCCCGTGCGTTCGAAAGCCTGACAGATGCGCGTGGCCATGGACGCCACACCACTCGTGCTGGCAACGGGCGGCCTGGCACGCTACACCGCGGAGCTGAGCGGTGCGCTGGCCGAGAACTTTCCAGACGATGAATTCGCCCTGCTCAGTGACCAGGCCTTCCCGATGCCGCAACCTTCGCGGCGAAACCTACGTTGTGGCCGGCCAGCAAGCAATATTTTCGAGCGCCGATGGTGGACGTGGGGAGTTCAGTGGGAAATGAGCCGGCTGCATTGTGACGTGTTTCACGGAACCAACTTTGAGGTCCCGTACGCGCCATTGCGCCCGAGTGTCGTCACCATGCATGACCTATCGCCTTGGATGAATCCGGAATGGCATCACGCGGCCGATCGTGTTCGCCGGCGCACGCCGCGGCTGGTGGCACTGCGCATCGCGACGATGATCCTCACTCCCACGGAAGCCATACGCGGGCAGGTAATCGAGAGTTTTCGAATCTCATCTTCTCGCGTCATAGCCGTGCCGCTCGGCGCGTCGGATGTGTTCCGGACGGTTGGGACGATCGACCGGCCACCCTACTTTCTTTACGCGGGCACACTCGAACCACGGAAAAACCTCTGCGAACTGATCGAGGCGTGGCGCGCGGTACGCAATCGGTATCCGGTGGAACTGGTTCTGGCTGGCCGGCGGCGTGCGGATTTCGCCGAACCATCACCAGAGCCGGGGCTGCAACTGGCTGGCGAGATAACCGACGGGGATCTCGCCCGGCTCTACTCCGGCGCGTTGGCCGTGGTCTACCCCTCGCACTATGAAGGATTCGGCCTGCCTGTGCTCGAAGCCATGCAATGCGGCGCGTGCATTTTCATTTCGAAAGATGCAGCACTGCGCGAAGTGGCGGGTGACGCCGGGTTGAGCCTGGATGGCACGGGCGCATGGGCGCAGGCGATGTGCGCGGCGGCCAGCAATCCGGAATGGCTCGAAGGGCGGCGGAGAGCGTCCCTAGCGCGGGCTCGCGAGTTCTCCTGGGCGCGCACGGCACGGCTCACGCGCGAAGTCTACGAAGAAGCGCGGCGGCGCTTTGCTTTCTGACATGTCCCGGGGCCGCGCGCTGCTTCTGGTTCCGGAAGCTCCCTACCCTACCCACGGCGGCGGTGCACTGCGATCCGCCTCGCTTCTCGCGTATCTGGTGCGCCGATACGAGGTAGATGTCATCGTGTTCCGCGAGCCTGGCGCGCCTGACCCCGCGTTGCTGTTTCCTGCCGGAGTGGCGCATGAGATTCACGTTCTCAATCTGCCCTATCACCGCAAGGACCCGATCTCCCGGGCGGCGCGCAACGCCGGACGGTTGGTGCGGGGAACGCCGCCGCTCATGGACCGTTTCAGCGATTTTGGAGATGCCATAGCGGCATTTGTGCGGGGCCGCCGTTACGATGTCGCTGTCGTCGAGCACTTCTGGTGCGCGCCATACTGGGAAGAGATCGCGCCGGTGAGTCGAAGAACGGTGCTCAATCTGCACAATATCGAATCGGTCCTCCATGCGCGGTGCGCGCATAGCGAGAGCCGCCCGCAAAGTCTGGCCCACAGCATTTTTCATCGGGCCGCGCGCTACTTGGAAGAGGCCTGGCTGCCGCGCTATGAAGAACTATTAGTTGCATCCTCAGAGGACGCTGAAATCGCGCAAGCCATTGCTCCGGGGGCCAAAGTCACCGTTTATCCTAATGCCATTCCTTTCGTTCCGCGGCCGGCGGGGGTGGAACGCGACGTTGTCGTCTTTTCCGGCAATCTGGAATACCACCCCAACGTCTCGGCAGTCCGCTATTTTCGCGACGAAATCTGGCCGATTTTGCGCGAGAAGTGGCCGGCGCTGGTTTGGCGGTTGGTGGGCAAGAATCCCGGCGCTGTGCGGCGCTACACCGGTGGCGACCCGCGCATCGAGCTCTCCGGGCCGGTGGAGAGCGCGGTTGACGAACTGGCAGCCGCAAAGGTTGTCGTCGTTCCATTGCTTGCCGGGAGCGGCACGCGGTTCAAGGTGATTGAAGCTTGGGCCGCCGGGCGGGCCGTGGTCTCGACGACCGTCGGCGCGGAAGGGCTGCCTGCCCGGCACGGGGAGAACCTGCTCATCGCCGATGATGCGTGGCGTTTTGCCGGCAGCGTGTCACAATTACTCACCAACTCCGCTCTGCGTGCTCGATTGGGCGAAACCGGGCGGGCATTATTCGAGTCAGAGTTTACATGGGAAGCCGCGTGGCAAAAACTGGACTTGTGAGAGACTGGCAGGATAAGTGCTCGCGGTATCGCTATACTGGTTGCTTCTGAATGCGGTTCGCTGTTGACGCCCATGCGATAGGCCGTCATCTTACCGGAAACGAAGTTTACGTCCGGAGCCTGTTGAACGGCTTCGCAGGTTTGGACCAGGACTCGGAATTCATCACGTACTTGTCGATGGAAGACATCGAATCCTGGGTGCCCCCACAATTTCCTGTGCGCCGTATCTCGGGCAATCCGTTCGTCCGCCTGGGGTGTGATTTTGCTCTGAAGCTGCGCAAGGACCGCCCAGGCCTTCTGCACGTCCAATACACGGCGCCGCTCGCCTGCCCGGTGCCGATCGTGGTCAGCGTGCACGACGTGAGTTTCCTCGAACATCCCGATTACTTTCCGTTCCATCGCTCGGTGCAGTTGCGAATGACGGTGCGCCGGACGATCCAGAAAGCCGCGCGCATATTGACCGGGAGCGAGTTCTCCCGGGGTGCAATCGCGCGCGCCTACAACCTGGATCCGGGCCGCATTGCGGTCGTCCCCAATGCTGCCGCGGACTGCTATCATCCGGTCCGCCGTGAAGCGGCACTGGCCCAGGTGCGCCAGCGGTTTGATCTGGCGGCCCCGTTCATTCTGGCGGTGGGCGACCTCCAGCCGCGCAAGAATCATGCGGGCTTGATCGAGGCGTTTGCGGGCCTTGTTCGCAGCCAACCACATCTCCCGCACCGGCTCGTGCTGGCAGGGAAAGAAACATGGTTTGCCGGGCGAGTGCGTGACGCCGCCAAGAACTCCGGTCTTGGCGGCCGGATTCGGTTCCTGGGTTTCGTTTCCGACAACGACCTGCTCCATCTGTACAACGCGTGCGAGCTGTTTTGTTTCCCCTCGTATTATGAAGGTTTCGGCCTGCCGGTCCTGGAAGCTATGGCGTGCGGCGCGCCAGTGTGCTGCTCGAACACCTCCGCGGTTCCGGAAGTGGCGGACGGCGCCGGGCTCTTGTTCAATCCCTACAATACCGGCGAGATCACTCGCGCCATGCTGGACCTGATTCTTCTTCCGGAGTTGAAGCTTCGGATGCGAAGGCTGGGCCTGCATCGCGCCACCCAGTTCAGCTGGCGGAAGACGGCGCAGGAGACTCTGGAGGTGTATCACAGCGTGGCCGAACAACGTGAACCGGTGCGCCGCGCTGCGGCCGCCGCGTCGATTTCTCTGCGATGAACGGCTTCTTGCGCCCGTGGCGGCTCGCGTTACTCACGTGTCTGTATGCCACAATGGCGTTGGCCGGGGAGCTGGCCGGTTTTCCGTTCACTAATGAGTCTCTGCACTACGCCGTAAACGGGCCCAGTGGTTTGAGCCTGGGTGAAGCCCACATGACTGCCACGCGCAGGATGGCCGCGAACGGAGCAGAGCGCTGGGACTTCCAACTCGCCTTGGACGTCTCGGTTCCTGGATTCGCCATTTCCGACAGCTATCGCGCGGATTCCACCCTGGACCTTTGCGCCGTCACCTTCGAGAAGGCATTCGTCCACAGTGCCCGAAAATCGCATGAATTCGCCTACTTCAATTCGCAGGATGGGGTGGCGCGCCGGTACACGGATGGCGGAGGAAACTCGGAAGTCGCCGTTTCATCGTGCACCCGGGATGCGCTCACGTTCCTCTACTTTGCCAGGCGCGAACTGGGACAGGGCCGCGTTCCCACGCGCGAGGACGTTTTGTGCGGCGCGTCTTACCGGGTGCAACTGGAATACAAAGGCGCCGAAGTCGTGAAGGTACACGGCCTGAATGCCGAGGCCGACCGCCTGCTGGTTACCGTGAAGGGCCCGGCTTCGCAAGCCACCTTCGAAATGTTCTTTGCGCGCGATGCTGCGCGAACGCCGCTCGTGGTCCGTGTCCCGTTAAGCCTGGGCACTCTTTCTCTGGAGTTGGCGCGCTAAGATATGCGCCTGGCGTTCTTCTCTCCGCTGCCGCCTTCGCGTACCGGCATTGCGGATTATTCGCAGGCGTTGCTTCATTCGCTCAGCCGCCTCGTGCATCTCGATGTTTTTGCCGATGCCGCCCGCGAATTCCGTCCCCAGAATTTTGACCTCGCGCTGTACCAAATAGGCAACAATCCATACCATGATTTTGTTTACGAGGCCGCGCTGCGCCATCCCGGCGTCGTTGTCATGCACGAATCCAACTTGCATCACCTGATGGCGGATATCACCGTCCGGCGCGGAGATTGGGGCCGGTATTTGCGCGAAGCGGAATATAACGGCGGTGCACCGGCTCTGGCGCGCGCGCAGCGGGTGATGGCGGGAGAAATTGGCCCTGACTATGAGGGTCTGGCCATGACCGGCCGATTGCTGGAATCGGCGAAGGGCCTCATCGTGCACAGTGAATTCATGCGGCGCGAGATGCGGGCTGCTGGATTCGCCGGCCCCATTGCACGCGTTCCGCACGGCGCCTGGATTCCCGAAGTGGATCGCTTCACGTACCGTGAGCGCCTCGGTCTGGCCGAAGACACGCCGCTCATCGGCATCTTCGGACACCTCAAGCCCTACAAGCGTATTGCCGAATCTCTGCGGGCCTTCCGCCGGCTGGTGCGGGTCGAGCCCCGCGCGAAGATGATTCTCGCAGGTGAGAGGCATCCCGACTTTCCTATTGACACACTGATCCGCACGCTCGACCTCGCGCCAGATGTGCGCGTGCTCGGGTTCACACCCATCGAAGATTTTGCTGGTTACATGGCGGCCTGTGACATCGTGTTGAATCTTCGCTACCCCACGGTGGGTGAGACCTCGGGCAGTCTGCTACGGGCGCTGGGTCTGGGACGCGCTGTGCTGATCTCGGACATTGGCGCTTTTGCGGAACTGCCGGATGACGTCTGCCTGAAGGTGCCAGTGGGCCCGGGAGAAGAAGATCTCATCTTCGAATATCTCAATCTCCTGGTCTCTCGCCGCGATCTGGCCCAATCGCTAGGCGAGCGGGCGCGAGCGTACGTAGAGCGCGAATGCAACTGGGACGCCGTCGCTCAGCGCTACGCGTCGTTTCTGGGCGCAGTGAAGGACGGTCGCGAGTGGAAGGAACCGCAGGCGGACGCCCCACCGGAGCCGCCGCCTGCCTCTCAGCCAGTTTCGCCGGATTACATCGCCGGCTGGACCGTTGAGTCTGCGGCGCGCGAGTATCTCCAGGCGCATCACTCGCGTCTCACGCGAACCCTCGAGATCACGCCGCCCGGCGGGCCCGGCGACTCCATTCTCGAGATGGGCGCGTATTTGCAGATTACGCCCGCGCTGCACACCAAGCTGGGTTATGGCACGGTGCGCGGCTGCTATTACGGCCCTACCGGACGCATCGATCACCGCAGCGTGATGTCCGCGGAGGGTGAGAGCTTCGCCTGCGACATCGACCATTTCAACGCGGAGAAGGACCCGTTCCCCTACGCGGATGGCTGCTTCGCAACCGTGCTCTGCTGCGAGTTGATCGAACATCTGTTCCATGACCCCATGCACCTTATGGCGGAAGTGAATCGGATACTCAAGCCCGGCGGCCACCTGGTGCTGACCACTCCCAACGTCGCGTCGCTGCGCGCTGTTTCGGCCATTCTGCAAGGCTATCAGCCTGGATTTTTTAACGCTTACATCCGGCCGGCAGCCGATGGCGAAACCGACGCCCGCCACAATCGTGAATACACGCCGGGCGAGATTCGCCAGTTGCTCCAGAGCTCGGGATTCGAAGTAGTGCGCCTAGAAACCGGCCCATTCCGCGATGAACCAGCGCCCGAGTACGCATGGGTGCGCCATCTGCTTGAGCACTACCATCTCGATACCAGCCTTCGCGGTGAAGGCATTTACGCTGTCGGGCGCAAAACCGCCGCGGTACGTGAGCGCTATCCGGCTTGGTTATACACGTGACGGCTCGTCTCAACAACGCGGAGGTCCGGGCGGACGGCGGCCGTTCCGTCACCGCGCAGTTCGAAATCCAAAACCTCTCGCGCGATTCCTGGCGTGCCGCCGAAGGTTTCGCCGTCGGGTACCACATCTTCGATCCCGAGACAGACACGCTTGTAGTGGATGGCCCGCGCACTGATCCCCAGGGTGACATCGCGCCCGGGCAAATGTGCCGGTTCGAGCTGCACCTGGAGCTTCCCTCCGAGCCAGGCCGCTATCGCATTTTCTTTTCCGGCATGCAGGAGTACAGCCACTGGTTTTACGAGCGTGGCGCCGAGTTCCTGCTGGTGGACGCGGTGGTCGAAGCAGAACGCGCTACCGTGGAGAGATTTCGCGTCGCCACCCGAGGAACAGTGCGGCGCGAGCGGGCGCTGCGCTCGCTCCGCCGGGCGTTCACGCTGCCGTTCGAGAGCATCTTCCGCAACCGCAGCCTGATCCGCACCATGGTACGGCGGGACCTGCTGGGGCGCTATCGCGGATCGTTCGGCGGCGCCTTCTGGACCGTGCTGAATCCGCTCATCCTGATGCTGACGTACTTCTTCGTTTTCGGGGTGGTGTTGCGGGCAAAGTTTCCCAACGACCCCAGCCGCGCCGGATTTGCGCTCTACTTCCTCGCCGGAATGCTGCCCTGGCTCGCCGTCAGTGAAGCCGCCGGCCGCGCGCCAACAGTGATGATGGAACATCGCAATTTCGTCAAGAAGCTGGTTTTTCCCGTGGAGACGCTGCCGCTCAACTTGGTCACCGCCGGACTGGTGAGCGAAATTTTCGGCGTTTTGCTGTTTCTCGCCGGCTTCTACCTGGCGCACGGCTTCGTCCACGCCTCAATCGTCTGGCTGCCGGTGCTCCTGGTTCCGCAAATTCTGCTGACCGCCGGGATCTGCTGGTTTCTAGCCGCGCTGGGTGTGTTCGTCCGCGACCTGGCGCATATCAACGGATTCCTTCTGACGCTGTGGTTTTTCCTGACACCGATCTGCTACCCAGAAGGCTCGCTGCCAGCGCCCGCGCTGCGAATCCTGGCAAAGAATCCGATGTTCGTTTTGGTTCGTGGCTACCGTGATGCGCTGCTCGAAGGCCGCGCGCCCGCTTTCGGATCGTATTGGAAACTGTGTGTCGTTGCCGTAGCGGTGTTCATCCTCGGCCACGCGTGGTTCTACAAGCTGCGGAAATCGTTCGCCGATATCATATAGTTAGGCCCAGCACTTCTTGCAATGCCTGGCCGACCCGGGCCATCAACGGTTCTCCCAACCGCGTTAACGGCCCCCCGGCAAGGCGGCGATTATCAATCGCTCGAAGCTGGTCGATCAGCAGGTCGGACTTCCGTGTGAGCCTGCCTGAGGGGCCGACGCGGAGGCGCAGCGGTTCGGCGTCTTCGATCAATTTCGTCGTCAAAGGTACGATGAGCGTGGAGGGATGTCCCGCGTCCAGCAGCACCTGAGACTGCACAATGAGTACCGGCCTGGTCTTGCCGGGTTCTGTGCCACGCGGCGGATTGAGATCGGCCAGCCACACCTCTCCGCGGTTAGGCATCCGGATCTCGCTCGATAGCGGCAAACTCTGCGTTCACCCGCATACTTTCACCGCGGCACTTCCGGGAAGCCTGTGCCATGCGCTCCGCTCTCTGCCGCATTTCGATCTCTCGATTCATCCGCTCGACAGCCTGGCGGATGTAGGCGGCCCGGGACAGCCGTAACGCGTTCGCCGCCTTGCTGCTGGCTGCGAGCACGTCTTCGGGCAAGTTTAAAGAAATGGTTTTCATCGCGATGTCTGATACAATCCCATTATATCTCCTATAGATATCGCTAAACGATATGCTCTTTTTATATGCATTCGTTGAACTGATCCTTTGCTGGGTCGCGTGGTCGCTGGCTTTTGTGCAACCGAGAAAACAGGCGGCCGGGCAGAGGGCAGTTGTCAGAGCGCCTGGCTCGAAATGGGGCATTATTCTGGAAATGCTCGGCTTCGCGCTCGTCTGGGCTTACGTTCGGCCCGTGGGCTTTGAAAAATCCGCGCCGTCCTTGATTGCTTCCATGATTCTCGCCCCTCTATCAGTCGCCCTTGGCTGGGCAGCCGCTCGCCATCTTGGCAAGCAATGGCGCTTCGAAGCCGCGCTCAGCGAAGATCACGAACTGATTCAGACAGGTCCGTACCGCTGGGTTCGGCATCCCATTTACGCCTCGATGTTGGGCATGCTACTGGCCACGGGGTTCGCCTGGACTTGGTGGCCGATGTTCGTCGCTGGTCTAGTTTTTTTCCTCGCCGGAACCGAAATTCGCGTGCGCGCGGAGGACCGCTTGCTGGCCGAGCGTTTCCAGGACTCCTTCACCGCTTACCGCTCACGCGTCCGCTCCTACATTCGGTTCATTCGGTGATTGCGCGGCGATGGCTCCACGTGCACGAGCACATCCGCCACCCAATCCACATCCTTGCGGATGCGCTGGCGCACCCGTTCGGCAATGTCATGCGAGGACCGAACGCTGATATCCGGATCGACCTCCAGGTGCAGGTCCACGTGATACTGCAGTCCCGTCTTGCGCGCGAAACATTTCTCGACGCCCTCCACGCCGGAGACCTTGTGCGCAACCTCGCGAATGGTTCGCATCATGGGTTCGCTGGGCATGGTGTCCATCAACTGCAATCCACTGTCGCGTGCCACGCGGAGCCCGGTGAAGATGACGATCACTCCTACCGCAAAGCCGCCGTAGTGGTCGGCGGCGAGAAAGCGTTGCGGATCGTACAGCGTGAGACTCACCGCTGCCAGCGCCGCAGAGCCGGAGACAATATCCACAGCGTCATTCCAGGCGTCGGCAGCCAGCGCAGCGCTCCCGATGGCTTTGCCGACCCGATACTTCACTGCGCTCAGAACGCCTTTCACCGCGATGGACCCGATCAAAGGCCAAACGGCGTAAGCCGCCGGCGGCAAGCTCGGCTCGCCCACCAGTTGCAGCGCATGAAAAGAGATGGCGATACCGGCAGCCACTAGCATCAGGCCCACCAGCAGGCCAGTCAGCGTTTCCGCGCGTCCGTGGCCATAGGGATGGTCGGAATCGGCCGGCTTCGCGGCGAACGTCAATCCTAAAAAGACGAACCCGGACGCCAGCACATCGCCAGCCGATTCCAGCCCGTCCGCCACCACCGACGTCGAGCCGGCCATCAGACCCGTAACAATCTTCACCACCGCGAGGCCGCTGCTCACGATCATGCCCGCGAGCGCGACCTTCTGGCCGATGCGCATCCCCCCCAGTGTAGCCAGTCGCGGGCCGGCGGCGTGTTCGTTACCGCGGCCCGCGAACCGGCTATCACTGGCCCCACGCGGAGGAGATCGTTACTGCTGTCCGCCCGATTGCCCAGCGGCCGCCGACAGGTGTGCGCGCCGGTTCTTCTGCCAGCACTCTTCGTTGTGCTCACTGCATTGCGGTCGTTCTTTGCCGTAACTGATCGTGGTCAACTGCGAGGCCGGCACGCCAAACTCCACCAAATAATCCTTGGCCTCGGTCGCGCGCCGGTCGCCCAGCGCAAGATTGTATTCGGCGGACCCGCGCTCATCACAATGGCCTTCCACCGTAATCTTGGCGCCCTGAAAACTCTGGAAGATCTCCCTCAGCGCCGTGGCGTCGCTCGATAAAGCCGCCCGGGCGTCTGGCCGCAAGCTGGACTTGTCATAGTCGAAGTAGGCGTCCTTGGTTCCCGCGCTCAACAGCTCATCCAACGATTTCTTCGCCGGCGCTGCCGCCACTGTGGGCGCCGGTACGGTGACACTCACCGAAGCGATGTCCTCGGCAGTCCCTCCAGGACCTTTCGCCGTCAGCGTGTAGGTGGTGCTGGAGCTCGGATATACGCCCCGGCTGCCGCCTGATTGCACAGTTCCAATGCCTGGCTGAATCGTGACGCTGGTCGCGTTCTCAACCGACCATCGCAGCGTGGAAGACTGTCCTCTTTCAATGGCCGCAGGCGATGCCATGAAACTCGAAATCACTGGCTTCGGTGGTGGCGGCGCACTCTCTTTCGTAGTTGGTGCCGGCGGCGGAGGCGGTGCGGATGCCACTTTCTTCTTGCAAGCCGCCGCGAATAGAAGAAAGCAGAATCCCACCGCAAGGGTACTGATTTTTCGCTTCGTCATATTCTTTCTCAACTCCTTCGTTGCTCATGAAAATACGCCGCGGCATCCGTTGAACGCGGCAGCCGCGGCCCCCTAGCAGCCCGTCGATAAAGTCTCGATTTGACGGGGCGAGGACTGATATCGATTCTTCGTGCGAAAGGCGCGGTCCGACGGCATGGGAGGCCCGAGTGGCTGAAGTGCCGTCTTTGCGGCTTGCG
>Ga0326728_10005553_pt1 | contig 35160 bp, 35 predicted proteins | sample MB3enrmetagenome_FD_207602 | JGI IMG/M metagenome (GOLD analysis project Ga0326728, IMG submission 207602) | Lab enriched peat soil microbial communities from McLean, Ithaca, NY, United States - MB31MN | ecosystem: Environmental > Terrestrial > Soil > Wetlands > Peat | place: USA: New York...
GCTCAAGCAAGTTTTCGCTCATTTTACCGCCCCCAACAGTTTCAGGACGCCGTACATGATGGCTTCAGGCCGCGGTGGGCAGCCTGGGATGAACATGTCAACAGGTATGACGTCCTCGATTCCCTGTCCGGCGTTGTAGCATCCCTTGAACACGCCGCCGGATACCGCGCAGGCACCAAGAGCTATCACGTGCTTCGGTTCTGGCACCTGATCATATACCCGCTTCAGCCGGTCCTTTGTTTGGGCGTTGACCGTTCCTGTTACTATTAGGACGTCGGCGTGTCGCGGGCTCGGAACTAGAACCGCTCCGAATCTTTCAATATCATACCGAGGCGTAAGGCTCGCGACCAGCTCTATGTCGCAGCCGTTGCAAGAGGAGGCATTTATGTGGTAAACCCATGGGGAACGCGTCCTTGCCCACTTGGTTAATCGCTCAAACAATGTCCCTGTCCTCCTTCGCTAGGCTCGACGCAATAAACTTCCAGACGTGGTCCGCGGCATCGTGAACCTCAGGCGAGAGTCCTTCGCCAAACTCAGTTTCCTTTGGCTGAATTGCGAGAACCCACACTTTGCATCCCACGAGCCATTGTTCCGCTAAGACTTTCAGAGGAATTCCGTGAGTTGTGAAGAATGGATACCTAGTTTCATCAACCGGCAGTAACTTCGTTTCAGCAGGTCTAGCCCCCATCTCGCACGCATCGATGAATACCACCTGCTTCGTGTCGATCCTTGAAAGCCTAGTGATGACACGTTCCACGTTATCTTCGGCATCGAAGAGGTAGACACTGTCGGACAGCGCACCGCCCCTCGCCTTGATTCCTTTCATGACGTAGCTTCCGACGTAATCGTCGCCGCGCAAAGGATGACCAACGCCAACTAACGCGACTCTGGATGTCCGTGAAGCTGCATTGATCAACTCTCTCAGGTGCGATTCCCATTGCTGAATGGTCGAGGTCGTCTGTTCGTTAAGTCCTTGTGCCATGTTCAGACGAACCTCAAAATGCGACCTCAAAATGCGAGTGTGAATTTGACTATACTTAAGAGGTCAGAGTAGTTCCCGTGCTTGAAAACGAAGGTTTTCGCATCAGGTAGTGACATTATATTCGCTTTACGAACCTATTTTCGCGCTCCAAACACTTTGGCTGAATCGCGAGAACCCATACTCTACATCCCATGAGCAGTTGTTCCGCTAAGACTTTCAGAGGGATTCCGTGAGTGGTGAAGAATGGATAGCTGGTTTCATCAACCGGCAGTAACTTCGTTTCAGCAGGTCTAGCGCCCATCTCGCATGCATCGATGAATATCACCTGCTTCGGGTTGATCCTTGAAAGCCTAGTGATGACACGTTCCACGTTATCTTCAGCATCAAAGAGGTAGACACTGTCGGGCAGCGTACTGCTCCGCGCCTTGATGATTCCTTTCATGACGTAGCTTCCGACGTAATCGTCGCCGCGCAAAGGGTGACCAATGCCAACTAATGCGACCTTGGATGTGGGTGAAGCTGAGGTGAGTAACTCTTTCAGGTGCGATTCGCATTGCTGAATGGTCGAGGTCGTCATTTCAACTTCTTGTGACTGCGGCAAGTTCTGACGAACCTCAAAATGCGTGTGTGAATTTGACTATACTTAAGAGGTCAGAGTAGTTCCCGTGATTGAAAAAGAAGCTTTTCACATCAGGTAGTGATATTATATTCGCTTTAGGAACCTATTTTCGCGTTCCAAACACATGGACTCTGCTTCCTCGGATAGCGCACGCGAAACCACATATTTGAGAGTCACATCAAGAGTGAAGTGACGCCTCGGCGCACTGTGAAGAGTCAATTGCCATCAGAAATCAGCAGCATGACCTTCGTAAACCGGATCTTCCAAAACCTTGAACAGACAAACCGCGCCGAAATTGAAGCGCTATACCATGATATTATGGGTGCCGGCGTAATTCTACCATCCGGAGAGGGTCGCTCGAAAGGTGCGCTTAGCATTGCCTGCAGTGAAATGGCTAAGATGCGTCGCGGGAAGCTCGTTCTAGATAGAGGGGACATCGGCTTTCCGGGCAGAACCATGATTGAAGCAGCTCCTACCTTGAAACAGAGATTCGGGGAGGTATGCCTATTGATCAATTCGGGCAGCGGAAAATCCATGATGCCCCTTCTCGACGCTCAACAATTGGCGATGTACATCGCTCAGCATGGCAACGCTCGAGACTTTCGCATAGACGTGTTGACGTCGGAACGGGACTCGCCAATAGGAAAGCTTGGGACTAAGTACGGCAACGTGCTTATGCTGAAGGGCCGCGAACCTGACGAGGCCCCCACCGAATCCAAGGAATTTCGAACCGCAGGAATACTCGAAGACCTGTTCATTCTCGGGACGGGGGTGCTCTTTCAAGCAATAGCTGAGGCTCTCAACGAAGAAGCCTCGGCGGACACTGTCATCGGGCGATCCAAGCAAATCTTCACCGAAATAGGGTCCGTAGTGGATCAAATTGTGGCCTCAGATTTCTTCAAGTCACTCGTTGACGCGCTTGAGCAGAGACATTCATGTTTCTTCGTGGGGTTGGGCAGCGGCCGAGAAGTGGCACGCATGACGGCTGTTCGGATTGGGCATGTGAAGCGAGCCATGGGCGACCAGATCTACGTTGCCGGAGAATCAAACACACCTGCACCGCGAGCAGGTGACGTACTACTAGTAATCTCGAATAGCGGAGAAACAGAGATTGTTGCAGGCTGGTGCAAGAATTTCAAACGCATGGGAGCCACCGTCGCCTCAATTGTCGGAAACCCCGACAGCACCATTGCCGCAACATCCGACCTATCTTTCACGATAAAGGGCAACGGTGTTGAAGGAAAACCGAACAGCTTCTACATCAAAACCGCGTTCGCACTTAGTCCACTACCAATCTACCTTGTCGAGAAGGTTGGAGAAAGGGGACTCAGATTGCCAGAGTACATACTCCGATGGCACCAATCGGTAACATCCTAACTTAACCTAACCCTTAGATCATGTCGATGTGATCTGCTGGGAACCCCAGCTTGACCAACTCGTCTTTGACATGATTCCGATGATCTCCCTGAAGCAGAAGCTCATTGCCCTTTGTCGTTCCCCCTGCACCGAACTTACGCTTAAGTTCCCGAGCAATGTCCGCAAGACGCGTGTTGGGCAGACCTTGTATTATTGTCACGGGTTTGCGAAACCGCCTGAACTCCAATTTGACAACAATGCGAGCTTCACTGCGATCGAGCTCATCTAATGGACTAAATCCAATATCATCCGCATTCGGCATGAACATTCAAGCGGGCGCACAGGGAATCGTGGAATATTGGGGTTTCTTTATCCACGAGACTCTGACCGCGTAAAGCGCGCAGACCTATTCCACGGCTACGGTGCGCACAGGGCGGAAGAGGCTTTCGTAGTATTCGCGCATCCACGGAAGTATCTCGCGTCCCAGAAGGTTGAGGAATCGTTCTTCGATGGGGCTGGCGCTGTGGATGTATACTCTATCGAAGCCCATTTTGAGGAATTCTCCGAGGCGTTTGATTATGTCGTCTGAATCGGTCGTGATGAGCCAGGATTCCTTGATCTTCTTCTCCTCTTCGGGTCCAACTAGGGCTTGGAGTTCCCTTGGATCCCAAACGTTCTCCCGTTTTTCTCTCGGTATCGCGGTTGTGGCCCAGAACATGGCTGATTTGAGTGCTCGGTTATAGTCTATGTCGTAAGCAACTTTGAATTCCATGCTCTTGCTAAGCTTCGACGGATCTCGCGCCACCTTTGTGGCTGCCTTCTCCATCGCGTTTACAATCTTCCTGAACCTGTCAAGTCCCCTAGGGTTAGTTAGGATTCCATCACAGAACTGTCCGGCAAGGCGGGCAATTCTTTCGTTGGAGGTGGCTAGATAGATGGGGATCCTAGTTTTCGGTTTCGTGTACAGCTTCGCTTTGTTGAGGTGATAGTATTTCCCTTCGTAAGTGACAAAGTCACCAGCCCATAATTTCTGTATAATTTCAACCGCTTCCTGTAACCGCACGACCTTCTCCTCAAAACCGGGCCACTTGAAGCCAAGCGGTGTTTCATTCATCGAGTGCCCTGTGCCGAGTGTTACGAAGATTCGTCCTGGGTAGAGGTTATCGAGCGTTGCGAACCCCTGCGCCACTAAGGCGGGATGATAACGAAAGAGCGGAGTTGTGACCGTCGTTCCAACTTCCACTTTCCTAGTCTTTTCCGCAACGGACGCAAGCCATATCCAAGAAAACCCTGACTGGCCGCCAGTGTCACCCCAGGGGTGAAAATGGTCGCTGGTAACTATGATGTCGAATCCCACGACTTCGGCGCGCATCGCGTATTGGAGCAGGCGTTGAGGATCGTATTGTTCCTGAGCTGCCCAATATCCGAGCCGAAGCGTGGCAACCAATTATACGCGCCTTGAAGCAGGCCTACTTACCGTAACCTTCGCTTAAAGTTTCCAGAACCACATTTCTCTGATCAAAGGTGCAATATGGCTCTAAGAAGATTTGGAATTCCACTTAGCCTATCGAACTTTAATTCTGACGCGGCCAACTCCAGTCTCTCGATCTCGCTTTCGGTGAGCCGCCAATCCACAGCTCCCGCACTATCAGCAACATGCTCCGGTCTCTTGGACCCGGGTATGGCGACGACATTGGGTTTGCTGATCAACCAGTTCAACGCGACTTGGGCAGGCGTTTTGTTGTGAGCTTTAGCTATGGATGCCAGTACCTGTTGCATGGAGTTTATTCGGGTCAGGTTCCGGGAAGAGAAGCGGGGGTTGGCTGCTTGGACTAGGCTGGTTGGCTTGGTCTCAGGGGTGTACCTACCTGTTAGCAGGGAGTGCGCTAATGGGCTGTATGCGATAATTGTAACGTTCGAACTTTGAGCGTAAGGGAGGAGTTCGTCCTCAATGTTTCTGTCGAGCAGGTTGTATTGGACTTGGTTTGACGCCAGTTCCAATGGGGACAGAGCTTCTTGGGACACTTTCATTTTTGCTAAGTTGAAGTTGCTGACGCCGACGGTACGCACCTTTCCAAGTTGAACTAGTTTCCTCATAATCTTCATGGTGTTACGGATAGGGAAAATTGGGTTTGGCAAGTGAATCTGGTAAAGGTCGATTACGTCAACACCGAGCCTGTGTGCACTCCGGTCCGCCGATCGAAAGAGTCTGCCGGAGGTTAGGTTCCAGGGCGACACCTTCGTGGCTATTACGAGTTCATCGCGGTGGCCTTTGATCGCTTCACCGATAAGTTGCTCGGACTTTCCCCTACCGTAGATTTCAGCTGTGTCTATGAAATTGATGTCAGCCTCGAGAGCCTTTTGAAATGCTTCGAGCACTTCCTTCTTTCCATAGTTTCGGCCCCAACCCCATTCGCGACTACCCCACTGCCACGTACCAAGCCCGACTACTGAGATTTTGATTCCCGATTTACCGAGTTCCTTGAACTCCAACGTAGCAACCAGATTGCAGTGACTTACGGTTAGCTTGTGGCGATGCTGCCTTTGACCCTAGCGTCTTGCTCAATCCTATTAAATGCAACAAAACCAAATGCCATCATAAACAGCGACGACACGACTGCTGCAGCATACTCGAGAGTTACGGGAAGGATCGTAGGCGTACCCAACGCTGCATGTCTCATTACATCGTTTAGGTATGTGAACGGGATCACCATCGAAAAGTAGCGAACTGGAGTAGGGAGGACGGCGATCGGGAAGAGGGCCCCTGTAAGAATCATGTAGCCGAAGAAAATCATGTTTCCGATTGAGTTGTAAGCCTTGATTCGCATAGTCAAGCCCGCCATGAAGAGCCCGAAACCGATTAGACTGAGTTCATAGAGCGCTAGAGAGACGAGGAAGAGCGGAGGGTTGAGGACCGCGACAGCGGTCCCACCGAGCAAATAAAGTAACAATGTCGTGTAGCCGATAATGAGTGAATCGGTCAGGAATATTCTCGCCCATCTACCCAAGATCAGTGTGGCACGGTTGGCAGGGGCGAGGAAGAATTGTTCCAATGTTCCCGATGTTTGCTCGTTTCTCACACTCTGGCCTACTCCCCAGACTGATGTGCTGAACAGTATGATGAAAACAAACCCGAAAAAGAATGAAGCAAGCCCAGAGCCAGATCCGTGGATGCCGGAGGCGGCTGAAGCGACCGGCGCGAAGAGAGTCACACCCAGAGCAAAAAAGAAGAACCAGAGTGGAGTGCTGACGAATTCCCCTATCATCCATGCTGGATATCGGAAGTAGGACCGGAGGTCTTTGAGGAAGGACGCTTTGAACTCCTCAAACAACCTGAGAGAGTGGCTAATATTTCGAGAATTCACCAGTCACAGCCGCCCTTTTCTCAATCTTCTTGAACACCGCGTACCCAACGAGCGGGTATGCGAGAGCTAGAGTAAGAAGGATGAAAATGCTCCCATAGAGACTCACTAATGTTTGGTTCGCTATGACGATTCGACGCATATCCTCGATGACGTAGGTCTGGGGCAGCACGCCTGAGAGAAATTGAAGCCAATAGGGTAGAAAGGTCACGGGGTAATATGTTCCTGTCAATGTCGCGAATATGAGGCTGACTAATTGGATGAAGATGTAGGGTTCCTTGAATCGTACCACAAACCCTGCAAAGAGGAACCCCATCCCGAACAACGGTATCAACCCTAGAAGTAAGGTAAGAAAAGCAGGAACTATGCTCAGAAAACTTGACGGCATCACGATGGCGACCGAAACGCCAACGACTACAAGGAAGAGGGCTGACGTTATCACGATATCCGTCAGGCTGAGTCCAACTAGTAGGGTGAAACGGTTCACGGGTGCCAGAAAATTCTGTTCGAGTGTTCCCTTGATCTGCTCATCCCGTATGCCTACCCCAACATCCTCAATAACAACCCAGCTGGTCATCCAAACCGCGCTGCCTAGGATTTCATAAATGACAATGTTCGTCGTCCCTGTTCGAGCTGCGAAGTATGCGGCTGCATTTGTCCCTCCCACGGCGTTTCCCATGCCAAGAACCAGGAAGGTGAAAAGGAAAGGCAACAGCAGGAAGGTTAGGAATTCACCTGGGTACCTGATGTGATGTTTCAGCCCCTTCCAAAAAATTGCCGCCAAAGCCCGCACGTCAGCCTTCACGCCTGAAGTTGTTCGCAAGTTAATCCCTCAGGCTCCTGCCGGTTTCAGCGATGAAGGCATCCTCTAGGGTTGGTTCGATGAACGTGACCTTTGTTATGGTGACTTGCTTGCGGACGAAGAACTCGAGGATTCTTGGAAGAACTTCCTTACCTTTCTCGACATGCACGCGGAGTAGCTGTGTTTCGCCTCCCTGAGTGGAGGGGGTAATTGCAACGTTTGATACTTCGCTGAAGGATTGGAGTGCATTTACCGTCTGCTCAACTACATTCCTGGCTTCGATCTCGATTATGTCTGAACTCTTCACTTTCTGTTTGAGTTCAGAGGGAGACCCGAGAATGGCGATTTTTCCGCGGTCGATTATGGCAACCCGGTCACTTAGTGTGTCAGCTTCTTCCATGTTGTGTGTGGTTAGAATTATCGCGTGTCCTTGTCGTTTCAGGTCCCTGATTATGTCTCTGATCAGATGGGAGGATTGAGGGTCTAGGCTTGCGGTAGGTTCGTCGAATAGGAGCACAGGCGCCTCATTTAGTAGTGCTTTAGCGAATGAGAGCCGGATCCGCATGCCCGTCGAATAATTCTCGACCAACGTGTCCTCGCGTTCGCTTAACCCAACCAGGTCGAGGAGGGCGAGGATGCGTTTCTTTGCGTAGGCTGACTCCAGATGGTAGAGAGCGGCGAAGTATTCGAGGTTCTCCTGCCCCGTCAACTTCCAATATAATGTTCGTTCGCCGGTCAACATAACGCCTAGGTTCTCGCGGACTTTCTGTTGGTCTTTGGCGATGCTAAAGCCGTTGATGTATGCGTCGCCGGAGGAGGGCGTAATTAGGGTGCAGAGCATCTTAATGCTCGTAGTTTTTCCAGCACCATTAGGGCCCAATAAGCCGAAGATCTCTCCTTTCGGGACACTGAAGTCTATCGCGTCGACCGCCACAACCTTCTTCGGAACCTTCCGAAACAATCTCCCCTCCCTAGTTTCGAATGTTTTGGAGAGCTGGTTGACTTCGACTGGATTCAAGCTGGGTCGACTCTAAGGGGAGAAGGAAACCACTTGGATTGTGGCTATTTAGTTTCACTAGTCAGCCGTTCCAGAAGACAAATTTTCACTTGCGGAGCTGAGTCTGCGAACTCGGGTCACCTTTCTATACGCAACACTGCCCAAATTGAGAGGTTGATTCAATACACAGAAAATGGACAGAAAATAGCACGAACTGATAATTGGGCCGAACTTTGAGATAACCCTCGGGACATAAGACTCATACTGTACTTCTCGATTCAACGCAGAAGTCTTTCAGCAGATTGTGGATCACGGTGATTTTGGTTCTACATGATCAACATTGACTGGGTTACTTTTTTCCTCAAGCTGTTCCTTGTGCCAATTTTCATCGGCGCGGTGAGTCTTGTAGGTCGACGCTGGGGGCCAACCTTCAGTGGTTGGCTTATTGGGCTACCATTAACTTCGGGGCCTGTCGCCTTTTTCTTGGCTCTGGAGCAGGGAACCGCCTTCGCCTCTGAGGCATCGCAATCAATAATGTTTGGAATCATGTCAGTATTCATTTTCTGCCTGGTCTACGGTTGGTCAGCAACGCGATTAACAGCGTTACCGAGTATGCTCGTAGGGTTCGGAGCCTTTCTTGCATGCACATATCTCCTTCAAATAGCTAGTTTACCCTTGATGGTCGGGTTCCCATCATCAATACTCGTTCTAGCGGTCTCCCTTCTATTGATGCCGCGCGTTCACACTACCAAAGTACAGGCCCTAAGCTTACCATGGGAGCTTCCCGCGCGAATGATTTTCGCAACGGCTCTTGTATTCTTGATCACTGGGTTTGCTCAGTCTCTTGGGCCGCAGCTCGCGGGGCTCATATCACCATTCCCAGTGTATGCCGCAACATTAGCCGCTTTTACTCATCGATTTCAGAGTAGAGAACAGGCGGTAATGCTCCTCAGAGGAGTCATTGCTGGCTCCTTCACATTCATAATATTTTTTCTAATTGTGTCATTGACGATCGTTGCGTGGGGTGTGGCCGTATCTTTCCTGGCCGCTATCGGGGTGAGTTTACTAACACACGCTGCCTCATTCCAATTCTTGCGAGGTCGAAATCGAATCTCGCGCCTAGACTGAGAACTCGGTGGTGTTTTCCGATTTTCGTTGAGAATGTGTATTCCCAAATCTTTTATCGTTAATACCACAAACCAATGATTCTTCTGTGAATCGAATTGAGGTCCTCGACAATTTTCGTGGGTCTCCTGCTGGTTATCTCATTGGTGCTAGTGGGCAAGAGTCTCGTGTTCGCTCCTTCCGTCCCAAAGTACTATGGCGGAGCGGGAGGAACGATAAGTGGGACAGTGGTTGGGCCTACCGGGAATGTTGTCGATTGGACTCAAATCCATGCGAATAGTGGCAACCAGACTTTCGAAGCTTTCTCCGGCATGAGCGGTTTCTACCTGATGCGAGTTCCCGCTGGAACGTACAACGTTTCCGTATATGATCCCTATAACCCCCAATATTGGGCTCCCAACGCTAATGTAACCATAACAGATGATTCATCGAGCACCGTCAACTTCTACCTGCAACAACATCCTCCTTCAACAGTCCCAGAATTCCAACCGAACGTGTCAGCCTTACTCGTTGCCTTAACGCTCGCGGCAACATGCATTGCAGCAAGACGCCTGAAACGATGAGCGGATGGGTCACTAGCCTTTCGAGACTACGACCCTGATCGGACGCTCATTTCTGTCTTCAAGAACTCTGAAACCAGCGTTGATGTCGTCTAGCGCTATCCTATGGGTGACAGAATGTGAGAGGTCTACTTTTCTGGAATCTACAAAATTGATCAGTTGTTTCAGTTCGCTTTTCAAATGGTCATCTACACCGACGATTTCCATCTCTTTACCGATTAGGCTCTTGTAGGGGGAAATCGTAACTGACTTGGCACCTATGCCAACTATAACTAGTCTACCTCCCTTACCAACAAGGTTAATGCCTTCTCGGATCGTTTTCTCATTGCCTACGAAATCGAAAACTACGTCTGCGAAAGCGCCGTTAGTTAGTCTTCTCATTGCTGTCGTTGCGTCCTGATTTTGAATGTTTACACTGTCGGTTGCCCCATAACGCTGAGCGTGATTTAGTTTCCAGTCGAACCGATCCACGGCGACGACTTGACCTGCATGGAAGATTTTCTTGGCGAGTTGAACTGCGTGCATGCCAAGGCCACCAACTCCGATGATGGCTACCGTTTCTTTCGGCTGTAACCTTGCTCTTCTGAGGGCGTGGTATGCAGTTGAGACTGCGCAGCCCATGATCGCTCCCTGTTCGAATGGTATCCGATCCGGCAGTTTTACAGTACTTGTCGCTGGGACACGTAAGTATTCGGCGAAGCCGCCGTCAACGTCCTTTCCTATCATCTCATACATGACACACAAGTTTTCCCTATTGGTGCGGCAATACCTGCATCGACCACAACTTGAGACGTAATGGACGACCACTCGGTCGCCTATCGCAAGGCCCTTGACCCGAGTCCCCCTTTCGGCGACTGCGCCAGCAATCTCATGTCCAAGAATGATTGGTAGCTTCGCTACTGGTGCAATGCCATCACGGTAGTTTACATCCGAATGGCATATTCCGCTAGCCCGCACATCTATCAGAACATCGGAAGCTGAAATCTTAGGGACTGGAACTCGATCTAGGCTCAGCTTGCCATGAATCCTATGAAGCCTAGCCGCCTTCATCCAACCTGTCAAAAATGCGTCGACCTCATTTGCTCGTCTGGAAAGCAGTTAAACGTTAACATGTGTCTTTTTGTGAGTTTCTTTTGTCGGATATATGAAGACCGCTAGAACCATTCGGTCCTGATTTCTTCAATCATCTTGGAGTCTAGGTCGTCAGAGAGAACGCGCTTCAACTTCGTTTCCATGCACGTTCCTGCAATAATCGAATCGGCGTAGGAGTCGATGATCCCTAAACGAAACGGTCGCCGAGCCTCCTTCATTCTCTTTCGGCCTGAGATGTGGAAGAAGTGGAAATGCGTTTATGCGAAGCCAGACGCGGAATTCGTTTGTAAGAATTCAATGTGAAGGAGGTGTGAAGCCTAATGGATTGCCCAGCCTGCAATTGCTCAATTTGGTCGTTCACACCGTATCCAAGAAAGCACTGCTTCAGATGTGGACTTGATTGGGTGTAGTGAGTGACCTTCGAGTCTGTCCTATTTTCCCATCTTTTGTGTGAGGTTCTTCCGCTACCGTGTTGTGGCGTAAACGCTCGCGAACACGCATACTGCGGCCAACATGAAGACTATGATTTCGAAAAGAGGAAGTGTCAAGATCGGAAGGAAGGGAACAAGGAAGTCTATCAAACCCATAGGCAACGCCAGAAAGAAGTAATCCTTCCTATGTAATGCAACAGATTTTACACATAGGTACCCCCATGATAGATGGATCATGAATGATGAAATCCTCTCCAGCAGACCCCAACCTATGAGGAGCAATGCGGATTGAGGCGGGTAGAAGAGCTGTGGTTGTGTCGTTGAAACAAGAGTGTACATACTCTCGGCGGCCTGCCCACCTTGCGAGAGAACTATGAAATAGGAAACCGTGCTCAATAGCGCGACGACACCGAGGAGAACGCCGTTCTCCCAGAAGGCAAGGCCTAACCCGTATGCTACAGCTTCTCTTCGTTTCATCTTGCGCCTCAAGATTGCAAAGCGGGCAACTAAGAATGCCCCACCGACCTCGAAAACCACTGTTTGAAGACCAAGGTAGAGTCCCAACCACCACACGGAGCCTTGAGACGCTGCCAAAAAGGCTGGTGCAGTCAAGTATTGAAAGAGAACCTTAAGGCCTATTGCCCCGCCAAAGGCCAATAGCGAGAATCCAAGCACAGCCCTGCTGAAACCATGTTTCCGATACCAGTACAAGACGGTGCCGGCGCTGAAACCGATTACAATTACAGGTTCGATGATGAATAGGGGGTCAATATTTTGCAAGTGTTCATCCTCATTGGTTTAGGTTTGATCGATCAGCAGGAAGTGAATTTCTGCTTGAGAGGCGGAAGTACGTCTTCGCGGCACATGTTGAGAAAATCTTCTTCAGAGGGGCTTCCCGTGGGTCTGCGATAGGGAGGTTCAATATGTTTGGTATCAGTGCGGATTTCCATCTTCTCGCCGAGGCTCGTGCCTCGTAGTCCTTAGGGTATAATATGAAAAGTTCAACGCCCTGTAGCCAAACTGAACTCTCATAGGGTACGAGGGCGTTTCTCGCGAACCTAACCAGTTCCCTGTCTACCGTTAACATGTTTTTCTAAGGCGTTTTCCATGTGTCTTTCACGACCCAGACGGGTTCGGCGGGGTCGAAGTACTCCACTCCTTCCGCACCATATTTCTCGAGAACCTGTTCATCTAATTCAACCCCAAGGCCAGGTCTTGTGGGGACCTGAGTGTGTCCGTTCTCAACTTTCCATTCGTCTTTGACTAACTCCCTCTTCCATGACGGGAATACGTCATAGAATGATTCTTGGATTAGGAAGTTAGGGATCGAGGCGTCGACTTGGATGGTTGCGGCATTTTGAATTGGGCCGAAAGCATTGTGGAATGCAATCTCCACACCGTAAGCCTCAGCGATCGCGGCGATCTTCCTAGACTGTGTTATTCCCCCAATGTTCGTTATGTCAGGCTGGAGGAAGTCTACCAGATTCCGGGAGAGAACAGTGACGACTTGTTCCTTCGTAAGTATTCTTTCGCCTAAGGCGACTCTCACGCTCGTCGTTGCGCGATATTTTCTCAATCCCTCAAGGTTTTCCGGGTGTATCGGCTCCTCCATGAAGAGCGGGTCGAATTCCTCTAGTCTTCTCGCGATCATGATTGCGGAATTGGGGTTGAATCTGCCATGATGCTCGATGAGGAGGTCAACCTTGCTGGATGTAGCGTCTTTGACGGCTTTCACCCTGTCGTAAGCAATCTCTAGGCCCTTCTCGTCGATCCAATCATAATAATCTCCGAATGGGTCGAACTTCAGTGCGGTGTAACCCATCTGCGCAAATTGTTTTGCGCGGGCACCGAATTGTTCTGGGGTGACGCATCCGTTGTACCAGCCATTCGAATACAGCCGTATCCGAGGCCTCATTGCGCCGCCTAAGAGTTGGTGTATTGGTGCGCCGAAATGCTTCCCAATAATGTCCCAACATGCGATGTCGAAAGCACTGACGGCTGTTGTTGACTCGAATGAGACGGGGAGATAGAAGTCGTGTTTATGCCACTCATGCCAATTCTCTTCAACCTTCATTGGGTCTCTACCGACGTATACTCGGGCAACTTCATGTAATGACTGAATTACTGGTTGAGTTCTGAGGGTTGGGACAGCTTCACCATAGCCAACCGTGCCATCGGAGGTGGTGAGTTTCAGAATGATTGAGTTGGCAGCCCATGCTGCGCTGCCTGAAGCTGATTTCACACTCAGCTGGTAAACGTTCACGTTCGTTATTTTCAAATTTTAAACCCTAGACTACAATTTGATATTACTCGAAGGGCCGTGCCCAAATGTCTTTCTCAACGATCGTGTTGTCTGCGATTTTGTCTTTCTAAGCCATGATCAGATCGCCGCGAGAGATAATAGCCTGCGGCGTTGTTGTTCTTATTGACGACGACTAGGAATGGGGCATCGTTCAGAGTCATCAGCCTTAACGCTTCGAAACCAAACTCATGGTCATCGTAGGCGATTCCTGAACTATATTGATTCCATAACCCTTAGCCAACTGGCAGTATGTCGGAGTAGTTATCCCCGTCAAATGTATGGCGTGAGTGTATGGCGGTAGTCTCTGCGGATGAGATTCTGCAGCTCTTTCCTTAGTTTCTCATCTAACATTGTGTGAGCGGAGGAGAGTGCCTCTAAGGGTTTGGCGGATTGCAGTATTGGACCCTGTAGAATGGCTGGGCTTTCGACTGCTTCTCTTGCGCTTACGGGTCTTCGACTAAGAAGTTTTGCTGCGAATTCACTCATCATCGCAGGGTCATCTATTACGGACGCGATCTCCTTCATTTGGTCTAGTCCGATTGCCCTGAGGCCGAATGGATGTTCCTCAGGTAACAACGGGCCTGAGCTTAGGCTTGGAAGTTTGGAACCGAGGCCCACGAACTTGTAAGGATTAACCTGATACTCTTTTACTTGCCAAGCTTCCGTTCCATGTGAGATCAACGCGTCATAGAAACCCGACCCATCTTTTCCAACCAACACTCGCCATCCTTCGGGGTCTTTTTCGTATAGCCTGCCTATCTCACGCCTTATCTTGGTCGAGTCCAGCAATGTTCGAACGCCTCTACGCCCTGTCCAAGGCTGCTTTGAATTAAGGTTTACACCAAATCATCGAGCTTTGCCGCTGAAGTTCATATATCAAACACATGAACGATCAGATGGGAAACGGCATGCTTGACATTAGGGAATAACTGAGAACATCTTCAAACTTGACAAGCGGATCAAATAAATTGCAATCCTAAACCTCAAACTGGCCGCGGCTTCTGAGTATGGAGGCCCCGTTGATCATCGACTTAGCAGAGAAACTGCGCCCATTCTGCGGGGCAATGAGGTGCTTAACCGAACCGCTGCGCACTTACTGATTCTGAGCCTTGAACTGCAAGTGGTCATCAAGCATTGCTTGACAAGATAGGGAATTCCGTAAGAAAACTGGAGTTAGTAGTGGCCGAGGATGAGGAAAAAGGGCTCAGTAGTTAGCCAGTGCTTCCTGCTTACTTCGCCTTGGCCGCGCAATCGTTCGAATCGGTGGAAGGGTCAGCAACTGGCGTTCCCCGTGTTGGTACCGCATAGTAACGTGCGTTGGCCTCAAGGCCTGCCTAAACATCTCCAGCGCCGCCCACGGGTTACTGCCGAGGCCGCACGTGGCGCAGTCAAATTCCACGGTCCGGAACTTCCTACACGTGTGAAGCGTAAGGTGGCTGGTTGTGATCAACGCGTTTACACTTACTCCCCCTCCCATGATGTCGTCACCAACTCGGTAGACAAGTGGGTTCGGAGTTTTCGTTTTGGCGAGCTGCATGTTCGCTTTGCGAATTGCTTTCAACGTTATGTCGAGAATGAATTTGTCGTCGAGCAGATCTGCGCGGCATCCATGAAGCGTTGCGATAACATGCCTGTAAGCGTAAGGTCTAGCCGACATTGTTTGTACTCAAGATCCTCTGGATAGAAATCTCAATTTTCACTATAAATAAATAGTTCAGATATAAGCGTTACTTCGACGCGTAATCGCGTCACGCGAAATTTTTTTCTTCCAAATTTCTCCGGAGTGTCACGAAAATCGGTTCACATTCCCGCGCAAACCCAAAATGCTACAACCGATCCCTAAACTAAATTTTCTTTTGTCGTGAATCAATATGGTGCGAACTCTCATAGGTCACGAATTTCGAATGGAAATTTCCGAACGTTTCACTGGCTCTGGGGTTTGCCGACGTTCGCGGCTTTCCTGTCGGTGCAGTTTACGGAAAAACTTCTTGTTCAGCTTGGCTAGCGTCGTCTTCTGGGTTGCGTAGGTTCCCATATATGAAACCAAAATACCTCGATTCGCTCTTATGGACCGCCATACTGTGGTTGATCAGATTCTTTTGAGACAGCGTCGTATTCAGCAGCCCGCTACTGAAGGACCTGCTATCCATCTCTTATGTTTCGGCGTATCCAGCCATGAGCGGTGTAATCCTAATTCTCTACGAGCTGTTGATCATTTGCCCCTGAAGAAGGATGGGAGCCTACACTTGAAGGTTTGAAACTCGGCCTCACCATTTCAGTTTCGAACTCCCATCTCAACCTCATCGTCTACTTCCTGATCTTCAATTCCTCGGATTATTTCGAATACCTCTCAGTATGGGTGCCTTACGCGATATTGTTCCTAGTACCATTGCTACGGGGCAAACAACATCGACTTTGACGAAGTAGACGCAATGGAAGTACGGCCGGGGGTCCCGAGGAGTGGCCGTATTTCAGAGCTTGTTCACATGTTTGACTGCGTCTAGGAGTTTCCCCGTCACAACGCTCGCTAGGTTTCCGATCTTGAACCGAGTGACCCATAGCTCTGTTTTAGGGTAGTATACCTGATTCAAATCAGTCATTAATCGGCTTTGACCGCATGAAGAGCATATACCAAAGAAATCCTTGCGCTCAACTTCGACTCTATGTTCCATAACCTTCTCACACTTCAGGCAAAATTCGCTGAAAGAAAACCCTTGCACAATTGTGCCCATAGTGGTATACACCTGGCTTCGGGAGGGAATCCTGGGTCCAAATTGAGTTAGATTGGGTCTAGTTTCTAGATCCTAGGGCAGTTCTTCTTATGGAGGGCGAAGATTTCTTGACTGTTCGTTTCGAAACCGCACTTGTCGCAGATAAGGCGCTGGCCTTCTTTCTCGAACCTCGACATCAACGCTGAACAACTCGCACAGAAGAATTATCTGCCTATGCTTATAGTTTACCGACCGTCACGACGAGAGAGTAAATGAGGTGTGGTGCCTTGAATAGACTTGGATTTTTCCTCGGAGCAGTGGTTCTAGCGGTCGTTTTAGTTGCGGCTCCGATTCCACTCGTTGTAACTTTACAGAATCCAGCACGCAACGTGACAATCTACCCAAACCTGTTGTTCGCCGTTCCCTTAATGCTCCTTGCCGCGCTCCTTCTACTCTACGGGGCAACTGCTGAAAATCATGAGAATCCGGGTTGAAGGCATTCCAACTAGTGTTTTGGGCTTGGGGAGGGCGTTTTTATCAAAGGTAATCGCGCCTGTAAGTAAAGTATCATATGTTCCATTCTGCTTCAATTCTTGCGCAATCTTTCTCAAGAGGCCGATTGAGGCATACATTGGCGCCGGCCCGAGGCTGAGTCGTTTTAAGGGTTCGTTCCTCCGTCTTTCGTCACGTGTTGTCGATCCAGGTTATTTCAAGCGGCTCATATTCAGCTGCCATAATAGGGCGATTACCTCTTCCGTGTTCTCAGACACTTAATCAGATCTACAAAGCAAAAGCACATGTTTCTCCATTGCGCAGAATCGCCCTGATCGAGCCCCCTTGATTAGATATTCTTTACATTAGTCCCAAGATTCTCTGTTCACTAATTCGGTGAGCATGGTGACGAGGGCCTTCAAAGGCGCGGTGAATCTGTTTCGTGTTTGTGCTCGCGCAAGGCCTGGTGAGAGTGTTCTAATCGTGACCGACTCTGAAACTGATCCCGCTATAGGCGATACGATAATCGCTGCCGCGGATTCGCTCGGGATAGAAGCAAGCATGGTTACGATGAAAGCTAGATCGCTTCCAGGCAGTGAACCGCCCGATCCCATTGTCTCCGCGATGCTGTCATCCGACGTCATAATATCCGTCGCTAGTACGACGCTCTATCATTCCAATGCGAGAATTGCAGCCTGCAAAGCAGGGGCGAGGTTTCTATCAATGACTGGCTGCACCATGCCTGTCTTAGCTTCTAGCGCTATGTTTGCTGACTTCGAAAAGCAAGAAGCTCTTGTAAGGAAGGCGGCACATCGTTTCACTCGCGCTAGAAGAATCAGAGTAAGGAATCGAGCAGGCACTGACCTCGATTTGAGAGTGGTGGGAAGAAGAGGGGGCGGGGTAACGGGAATGTGCAAACATCCAGGTGATGCAACTGGGGTTCCTGATATTGAGGCCTACATAGCACCTATTGAAGACTCAACAAATGGGACGCTAATTGTCGATGGCAGCACATCAGTCACCGGCCTAGTGGGCAAACCTGTCAAAATCGAATTCGCACATGGTAGAGCTACAAAGATTACGGGCGGACACGAAGCGCGGCTACTGTTGAAAATCCTGCGCGGCGCACGAAATCGGGCGGCGTTCAAGGTTGCAGAGTTTGGAATCGGACTGAATCCACTCGCTCACATCCGAGGTGCTATAATAGAAGATGAGGCAGCGTTGGGAACCGCACATATCGCACTCGGGGACAACAGTAAGTTGGGAGGGAAGAACAAAGCACCTCTTCACATAGACCTGCTCTTCAAGCAAGCATGCGTGGAACTCGATGGAAAGACCATTTTGAAAGAAAAACGCTTGTGGCTCTAGCATGCGCAACCGGAAGCTTCTACTGAAATAAACTGAAACCATCACTGGATTCAGAGCATTTTCAACAAATCCGCTCGTCGAAGAAGTTACAGGCGAGAGTAAAGAAAAAATTGGTTCGGTGCCCACTCGAACAATCTGGACCTACAGAAATATCATAGGAAAAACCTTCAAGACCCGTTAAGGGCATGAAACGGACGACGCCGCGAACCTAGCAGCTAATTTCAATAATATGCTGAACCGCTAATCCTCGGATTTTGTTTTCAGGAATAACCAGTTCTTTTCTTTGAACCGCACAAGGGCATATTTACCGTTCAACCGGTTGCCTTTGAGCCAGAATTCGTACATGTCCTTCGTCCGTCTCTTCAACCTGAAACTTCCTTTATCCCAAATTCTCACAGAACCCGCTCCATATCCGCCCTGAGGGATTGTGCCTTCGAAGGTGATGTAATCTACAGGATGGTCTTCAACTTCGACCGCTAACCTTCGCAGACCGGGTTCCTCAGGCGGCCCCTTTGGAACAGCCCAGCTCTTCAGCACTCCATCCAACTCTAACCTGAAGTCCCAATGCAAACGTGTTGCTCGATGCTCTTGCACCACGAACCGATTTCGTTCGGTCTTCTTGATCTTTGGACCTGGCTCGGGTGTACGTGAGAGGTGCCTTTTGTAACTCTCTAGCGCCAATTGTGATGCCTAACCTTCAGCTAGGCGCGCTCATTGACGTTATCTAGGAAGCGTCGAACTACTCCCATGAAGTTCTCTCTTTCTTCCCAGAATGGCAGGTGGGAGCTATTTGGGAAGGCGACTACTTTAGAGCGCTTTATTCCTTTGTGGATGCTTCGCGCGACTTTGGGGGATACTTCGTCGTATCTTCCTCCCGTCACGAGCGTTGGGACTCGAATCTTGTGAAGCTGACTCGTCGCGTCCCAGTACCGGATATTGCCTATGATTGTGAACTCGTTAGGTCCATTCATCGTGTGGTATACCGGCCTACTCATGTGCTCCATAGTGTGGAGCAGCTTTTTGGGCCATTCGGGTAACCTGCAAAGATGCTGCCTATAGAATACCTCTACAGCCTTCCGGTATTCAGCATTCTCAAAGTCTCCTTCCTGTTCGTATCTATTCAAAACCTCAACAACCTCGGCCGGGAGTTCTCCTTTCATTCTCTCCATTTCAGCCGTGGCGAGTGGGACGCTTGCAAGGCCGCCTATCGTAACTATACTCTTCAGATTCCTTTGATACTTCAACGCATATGCTATGGCCAACATACCGCCCCAACTTGACCCCATCAGGTTAACCTTCCCCAATCCGAGGGCTTGGCGCATACCTTCAACCTCCTCCACTGCTCGTTCAACCGTGAAAAGCGTGACGTTCTTCGGCAATTCCGACTTCCCACATCCCAACTGATCGTAGAAGACAACTCGGTAACCGGACTCTGCTAGATCAGCGAGCGGAAGCATGTAATCATGGGTTGCCCCCGGGCCACCATGGAGGCAAAGAATCGTGCCCTTCTTCGGTTCACCAAAAATTTTGTAGAACAAGTTGAAACCTAGGACGGTCACGTGGCCTTCTGACGGGGATGGCTTCAATGGTTCTCGCTAGTAAACGGTTCAGGTAGATTGTTTAGCATTTCCGGTTCCCCGATCCACGTCTCAACGTCGAACCTACCAATAGAAAAATCAAAGTAACGAAACGCGATCTATTGACGCGTTGTATTTTCAAGGGACGCTTGAATGTGCGTCGTTAATACGAACGAATCGATATGGAAAGCATATATCCGCTTCCGTGAGGATATTGATTTTGATCGTTGAAGGCCTCAAATGCTCCAATCATCTGCTTGCTCCTAGTTGCCACGATATCCCTTTACCCAAACGTTCAAGCAGCGCAGACAACTAAAATTTACCAAGTCGTTCATCCGCCCGCCGACATCGCCGGGAGTCAGGACCCTATACCTGTGACAGCAACGGTATACTACAATGACACGACCCCTGGTTACCAGCTCGTCGTTGGAATACTCGACGCCGGAGCCACTCCTCGAAGCATCGTCCCTGGCATCGTTACCGCTTCTACCGACCCTTGCCTGAATCAGGGCGAATTAGGCGCTATTTGTGCCATCAAGATTCCAGCGGTGTCCGGAGTTGAACACATTGAATTTCAGATTGGGGGCATCTTTGGTGAGAAACATGGGCCAGGTATGTGGCATCTGAATATCACCTCCGCCCTCTTGGACGAGCAAGCTAATCTCATCCCGCATTCAACGAGCAGTACCATCTTCAGCATCGACCTGACCCCCGTCACGTTGGACGTCATCGTGCCCGGCTCTGTGGCCGTGTCAGTAGATGGCGTAAAACAAGTTCCCGGCCCAGCTGCCGTAGGCGTCGCGTTGGGCCAACACAACATCACGGTGCCAGCCCTCGTGCAGGTAGACCCAACGACACGGTTGAGGTTTGACCATTGGTCTGATGGGTTTTTTGGAACAATTCACACAGTCATAGTCACAGGTAACGTAAGCGTAGAAGCAGTCTACGTAACCCAAAACCTACTCATCATAGTTGTAGGAGGCGAGAACGCCACAGGGTCGGGATGGTATGACGCTGACACCGTCGCAACATTCTCCGCCAACCAGTATGAACCGATAACGGGTCTACTCGGAGCGATGGGAGCGAGGGTGTCATTCCAGGGCTGGTACGAGAACGGGCAGCTTATCACTAATTCACCGAATGGAACCATTTCGATGGATAAGCCCCACACTCTAAGTGGGGTTTGGCAGGTCGACTACACCGTTCCAGGCGGAATTATACTCGGCACTGTTGCCGCAATTGTCATGGCATACCTCGTCGTCCGTCGAAGGAAAACCAAGCCCGCGAGGCGGCGCCGCCCGCGAACCCGCCGACACAGACGTTCTTGACCCTGGACCTGAACCTTTTTCCAACTCCAACAAAGGAAAGAGTAGCTGGAGATGACGAGATTTGGTCGGTCGAGACATAGGCCTGATCGGGCTCGGAGTCATGGGGCAAAACCTAGTCCGAAATCTCCAAAACCACGGCTACTCGGTTGTCGTCTATAATCGAACAGGAGAGAAGACTCGCAAATTCGTTGAAAAGCACCCCGAATTCTTGGCGGAATATTCACTAGAGAAATTCGTTAGCCAACTCAACCAGCCCCGTCGAATCTTCCTTATGGTGACAGCTGGAACACCAGTAGACGCAACCCTCATAAGTTTAACAGGGCTTCTGTCGAGCGGAGATGTCGTGATAGACGGCGGTAATTCGTTCTTCAAGGATACAGAGCGAAGATGCACCGACATGGGAAGGCAAGGTATCTATTTCCTCGGCGTCGGTGTCAGCGGGGGAGAGGAGGGAGCTCTCAAAGGTCCCTGCGTTATGGTCGGAGGGCCGCGGGAAGGGTACGAGTTAGTTCGTGAAATGCTGGGGCGCGTAGCTGCCCAGGTCGACGGACCATGCCGCGAATATCTTGGCCCCAGAGGAGCCGGTCATTACGTTAAGATGGTTCATAATGGAATCGAATACGCCATAATCCAAATTATCGCCGAGGCATATGACCTCCTTACGCGCGGTGCCGGCCTGAATCTTAAGCAAGCAAGAAACGTCTTCAAGGAATGGAATGAGGGCGAACTCGGCTCGTTCCTGATGGAGATTGCCGTAGAAGTTCTTGGGAAGATCGATCCAACGACAAAGCATCCATTAGTTTCATTGATTCTGGACCAGGCCCAACAAAAAGGGACTGGCAAATGGACCTCGCAAAACGCGATGGACCTAGGAATTCCAACACCCACCATCGACGCAGCGGTCAGCGCACGGAATCTCTCAGGTTTGAAAGAAGAACGGATGAAGGCCGCTGAGATATTCAAGCCACTCAGAAAGCCGCATCAAATTTCGGTTCCGGGGAATTTCACGGAAAGACTAGAAGGCGCAGTTCGCGCCTCAATCTCCATGTCCTATGCTCAAGGCTTTCATTTGATGCGTAAAGCATCCAATGAGTATGAGTACATGATTCCGCTCGCCGACGTGGCTCGAATCTGGAGAGGGGGTTGCATAATCCGCGCTCGGATGCTTGATCCTATCCGGCATGCTTTCGAAATCAATGGCCAACTCCCGAATCTAATGATGGATCAAACCTTCGCATTGGTACTTGCCGGCTTGGAGAATCGGTGGCGTGAGTCAGTAAAGACAGCCAAAAACGCAGGTTTGCCAATCCCCGCGATTGGAGCGTCGTTGGACTACTACGATGGTTACCGCAACGAACGCCTACCTGCAAACCTCATTCAGATACTTCGAGACCGTTTTGGGGCACATGGATATGAACGCTTAGATAAGCCGGGGCAGTTCCATAGCAACTGGCCGTAGCTAGGGCAACCACATCTCGGCACTGAATTGGCCGTTTTCAGTTTAGGCTACTTGCTCTCTTTTGGTCGATGGTTGGCGGCGCCGTTTTCGATCACTTTGCACCTGAGGCAACACAGTTACCCCTACACCGGGAAATCCTTTGTCGTCCCAACTCAGGCCTCCCCTCCGACGAGGGGCTCCCTGTGTGCCCACAGTGAATGTTGTTCCTATCTATCGAGGTTTGAGACTTAGTAAGTAGTTGTATGCGCTCAGGGCCGCGTTTGCTCCTTCACCTATTGCTATGACAACTTGCTGTGCGTTTATGTCTGTTATGTCTCCCGCCGCGAAAAGCCCAGGTATGTTGGTTTGGTTGTTTTCGCTTATCACGATTCTTCCTTCGGCAGTCGTCTTCACCATATGAGAGTACAGATCCTTATCCGGTACATATCCCACCTCGACGAAGACCCCCTTTACAGCGAGCGCCCTCTCAGTTTTGTTGGTCTTATGCCGTATTACTATCTCTTCAACTGCAGCTTTGCCTCGAATCTCCTTCACCTCATACTCGATGAGGAATTCTACTTTGCCGGAGGCCTTGAGCCTCTTCCCTAGCTCAGACTCAGCAAGTTTGCTTTGAGCTCCAATCACCTTCACTCCCTTAGCTATCTGTGCTAGCTCAGCAACCGCTTGAAGTGCGGTACTTCCATCGCCCACAACTGCTACTTCCATATCGATGAACAATGGCGCGTGGCTTACTGCCGAATAGCTGACTCCGCGTCCCAAGAATTCCGATTCGCCGGGGACGTTGAGTCGTTTGGGCATTACGCCAGTGGCTATGATCACTGCCCTGCTCTTGAAGGTCTTGCCGCCTTTAGTCGATACGATGAATTCATCGCTTGTTCGCTCAATCTTCGTAACTTTGTCTAGCTGGCGGGCGAAGTCGAGGTATTCGATTTGGCTTTTGAATTTACTGACGAGTTCCTCTCCATCGATAATTGGATGGGTTTCAACGCCTGGCAGCGTGAACTTGTAGTTCGTTTTTCCTCCGAGGTCCTCGCTGACGAGCATTGTTTCTATTCGCTTCCTGATTGCGTATGCTGCCGCCGTTAGCCCTGCAGGTCCTCCACCGATAATGACTAGGTCGTATTCCTTTTGCGATGTGTCTCTCTTCATTTTCATTCTCCTCCTAATCCGGAACCTTGGGAATGTAACCCAGCTTCATCGAATTCTGGGTCATATCCCTCGACCTCTTGATGATTGACGTAGCCGTCTCAAGTAATTGCGTTCTCGTGAGCTTCAAGCCCGCGACTCCAACCTCCTGCGCCTTCAGTCCGACCGCAACCGCCTCCCTTGGAAAGACTTCCCATTCATCCATAGTTGGCGCAATGTAGTCCTCGCTTAGCCCTTTCTCGCTCGCGCAGAGTGCAAGTTCGTTGGCTGCAGCGATGCACATTTCATCAGTTATTGTTCGAGCTCTGACATCAAGAGTTCCACGGAAAATTCCAGGGAAGCCAAGAGAATTGTTTACTTGATTCGGAAAGTCTGAGCGACCTGTGGCGATTACTCGCGCACCCGCCTCCTTTGCTTCCCAAGGCCAGATTTCCGGGATCGGGTTGGCGCATGCGAACAGGATAGAGTCTTTGTTCATTGAGGCCACCCATTCCTTCTTTATGGTGTCCGGGCCAGGTTTTGATAGGGCTATGCACACATCGGTGCCCTTCATTGCTTCGGCTACGCCGCCTTTACGTTGTTCGCCGTTTGTTGTTGTGCAGAGGCGCCATTTGTCGACAAACTCCGCCTTGCGCATTTCGATGTCTTTCCTCTCGAGACCGAGTATACCCTTCGTATCTACTACGAACGTGTTCTGTGGTTTGATCCCGTAAGCGAACATTAACCTACTGCATGCAACATTCGCCGCGCCAGCGCCTACCAATGAGACCGTGACATCCTTAGCCTTCTTGCCGACCAAGCGTAAAGCGTTGATCAATCCAGCGAGCGTGATCGTTGCTGTTCCTTGCTGATCATCGTGCCACACCGGGATTTCAGCCGTGGTCCTCAGCGTGTCTAGTATGCGGAAGCACTTGGGCTGCGAGATGTCCTCAAGGTTGACTCCGCCGAATGAGGGTTGAAGCCATTTCACAGCCGTAATGATTTCGTCGGGGTCCTTCGTTCCAAGGCAAATCGGGAAAGCGTCCACGCCTCCGAGATACTTGTATAGAATCGACTTCCCTTCCATGACGGGAAGTCCGGCCTTAGGCCCAATATCTCCCAGTCCGAGAACTCTGGTTCCGTCAGTTACGATGGCAACCATGTTCCACTTGTTTGTGTAATCGTAGACGAGTCGCTCATCTTTGGCTATGGCCTTGCATGGTTCAGCAACCCCTGGCGTGTACCATATTGCGAAGTCGTTGAAGTCGCGTATCGCACATTTGGGCACGATCTCCATCTTTCCATGGTAGAATGGGTGGAGCTTCATCGCGTCCAAGGCGGGTTTCTTCGCTTTCTCCAGAAGCTGCTCTTTCGTAAGGGTCTGCAAATTTCATACCTGAAGTAAAGCGTGAAAATAGATGGTCGTCTTTTAATTATCACGCACTTTTAGCATATACTCATACATATGCGACCCCTATCTATGGAGTACAACTCGGAAGTTCGCCGATCGTTTAGCGGTTAACGACACCTGTGACCTACCGTAATGTTATGTGCTCTCTTTCTCGCGTTGAGAGCTTGCAGATTAGTTGGCTTTTATGGGGCCGATTGGAAGGATGACGTGATTATGTGCTTCGTTTAGAACTTCTGCAAGGGAGAGGTAGAATGCGCTGAAGCCGCAGAAGACTCCTTCGATTCCGGCGACTACTTGCAGTTGTGGGATGAACTGCGCAGCGGTGAGCAAGAAGAAGAGTATTGCAAGCGATAGGAATACTGTTTGAAGGGCTCTGTTTGTTCTTAGGGTTCCGAAGAACATGATTAACGTGAACAGGCCCCAAATGAACAGGTATGCTGCGAATGCGGTGGGGGTAACTGGGGGGAGTTCGACGGGGGATATGACGATGAAGACGAGCGTCAGCCAGAAGGCTCCGTAGGAGGTGAAGGCGAGTGTTCCGAAGGTGTTTCCTTTCCGGAACTCCATTACGCCAGCTATTATCTGTGCGAGGCCACCATAGAAGATCCCCATTGCGACGATTATGCTGTTGATTCCGAATAGACCCGCGTTGGCTAGGTTCAGTAGGATCGTCGTCATGCCGAATGCCATTAAGCCAAGGGGGGCGGCGTTCGCTAGCAGAGATTCTTTCTGGCTCATATCTGGCTCACCTTATAGAAGGTCAGCTCTTAATCTCGGCCTGCAGTCCGCTGTACGCATTCTTCATTTCGTCTACGCTCGTTTCATCTTCGATCGTGGTCACGTCGCCGATGCTCTTGTTCTCAACAACTGCCTTCATTACTCGTCGCATTATTTTGGCGCTGCGTGTTTTGGGTAATTTGCTGACGAAGTAGATTGTCTCGGGGACTGCGATTGGGCCGATTGTTGTTCTCACGTGGTTTGCGAGTTCCTTCTTGAGCTCCGGGGTAGGATTGAAGCCCGGTCTGAGGACGACGAAAGCCACCGGTACCTCCATCTTCACGGGGTCGGATTTTCCGATTACGGCAGATTCAGCCACGGCGGGGTGTGAAATCAAACTATCCTCAAGTTCGATTGTTCCTATTCTATGGCCTGCAACCTTCAATACTTCATCAGCGCGCCCTAGAAGCCAGAAGTAACCGTCATCGTCCTTCATGGCGTAGTCTCCGGCGTAGTATATCCCCGGGAACCGTGTGAAGTAGACGTCTTTGAATTTCTCAGGATCATTCCATAGAGTCATGAATTGGCCCGGCCAGGGGCGTTTGATGACAATGTAACCTTTTTCGCCGGCTTTAGTTGGCGCACCGTTCTCACTGTAAACGTCAGCTTCAACGCCAGCAATGGGAAATGTAGCCGATCCGGCTTTCAGCGGAATCGGCACTATTCCGGGTTGAGGGCTGATCAGGATCCCCCCTGTCTCAGTCTGCCACCAAGTATCCACGATCTGGCATTTCTCGCGGCCAATGTTCTTGAAATACCACATCCATGCTTCAGGGTTGATCGGCTCCCCCACCGTGCCAAGTAGCCTCAAGGATCTTAGGTTGTGTTTCTGAGCCCATTGCTCGCCGAATTTCATGTGCATTCTAATCGCGGTCGGGCTCGTGTAGATGATCGTGACCTTGTACTTCTCGACGAGATCCCACCATCTATCAGGTTGCGGATAGTCCGGGGTGCCCTCGTACATCAGTGAGGTAACGCCTCGTATCAAAGGCCCGTAAACGATGTACGTGTGTCCGGTTATCCAACCGATATCTGCAGTGCACCAAAAGATGTCATCATCATTGACATCGAACACCGCCTTCTGCGTGTAGTACGCCCACGTCATATACCCGCCGTTGCTGTGGGTTGTTCCCTTCGGCTTTCCAGTTGTTCCGGAAGTGTAGAGAATGAAACTTGGGTGGATACCTTCCACCGGTTCCGGCTCGACGTACTTCTCACCTGAGGCTATCAGGTCATGATACCAGAGATCACGTCCCTTCTCCATATTGACTTGGTTCTTTGCTCTTCTTACGACAATGACTTTCTCGACGCCGCTCGTTTGCTTGATGGCTGCATCTATGATCGATTTGAGGTCAAGCGTCTTCCCTTTCCTGAAGGACCCATCTGCGGTTATGACGAGCTTTGATTTCGAGTCTCCTATTCTGGTTGCAATCGATTGCGCGGTGAAACCTGCGAAGATTACAGAGTGAATCGCTCCAATCCTAGTCGCTGCTAGCATGCTGATTGGAAGTTCAGGGATCATGGGGAGGTATATTGTGATCCTGTCGCCTTTCTTGACGCCCAGCTTCTTTAGAGCGGAAGCAAACTTGTTAACCTCTTGGTAAAGGTCGTTGTAGGTGAGTGTTCGCTTCTCTCCGTTTTCTCCTTCCCAAAAGTAAGCGACCTTATTCTTCTTCGGCCCAGAAACATGGCGATCGAGGGCATTATACGAAATATTGCTCTTCCATTGCGGGAACCATCTACCATAAGGTGGCTGAGCCATTTCTTCAAATGCGGGTCCATTCTTCTCATACCAAAAGAGCTCATCTGCAATCTTTCGCCAGAAAGCGTCGGGTTTCTCCAAGCTTTCTCGATGGATCTCAGCAAGAGTCTTTAGGTTCGCACGGTTTTCAGGGAATATCATCGTCGTGGTTGGAAGTATTTCACGAAGAGCCATTGCCGAACACTCTGTCAACAACTGTGACGGTTCGAGGTTCACAACTTCTTAACTGTTTAGTCCAAATATCAGACGATGTGCGTCAGAAATTACTAGACCCTTAAGTATTGACGGAAGAGTCGAAAGAATTGAAAGCACATTGCTACATTGTTCTGTTTCTGATCTACTTTCCGTTTGTTTCTGGCCCCTTCCACGAACTGTATGAGTCTGTCCCAGCAAACAATGACTCCTGCTTCCAAGTCCGTCAAGATATGGAGAAGTTCCCTTCCTTTGTAAAGCGGAATGATCGCAACGTCGATCGCGCCTGTTTCGTTCATTCGGGCCAAGAAAAGCTAGTCCTTACCCAAGTCTAGACTTGTAGGGACCGCTTTATACAAGCGATCCGGGTTGAGTGTGGCGTGGATGAACATGTCTGATAGGGTGAAGTATTCTTCCGGGACTAAATGGGAACCGATAGTCGGTTATTCGCGAGCAATCAGGATCGGCAAAATCGTGCATGTCTCCGGTACAACGGCGACAGACTCTGAAGGGAAACTGGTTGGTATGGGAGACCCGGGGAAACAGACTGTTCAAGCTCTGAATAATATTCGACGAGCACTAGAATCCGTCGGCTCCAAGCTTGAGGATGTGGTTCGGACGAGAATCTACGTGACCGACATCAGCCGATGGGAAGAGGTCGGAAAGGCCCATGGCGCAGTCTTCAAGGACATCAGACCGACCACTAGCATGATCGAGGTCAAGAAACTGATCAGCTCGGAAATTCTCGTGGAAATAGAGGCTGAAGCGATACTGGATTAGATTTCGATGGAGGTCTTAGGCATGGAAGCAAATGGATACGGGACGAAGCTCGCGAAGGTTTTCGAGCCCATTTACGAATTGGCCGATTCCGGATCATTAGAATTCAAAATGCTTCTTGAAGGCGCATGGGTTTCGCTAAAGGAGCGCATTGAGGTTCGAAGCCCTATTGACGGTGGCTTAGTTGCAACGGTCCCAAGTTCAACTGAGCGAGAGGCTGGACGCGCAGTAGAGGCGGCGTACACTAACCGCAACTCCATCAGGATCATTCCAGCCGTAAAGAAGATTGAAATCTTCCAACGCGCGCGCGAACTGCTATTGCAGAACACGGAATCATTCATTTCAATCCTAACTCTAGAAGCTGGCAAACCTAGATCCAATGCTGAAGGCGAAGTCAAGGCGACCGCAGAACGGTTGAAACTTACCCCTGAGGAGTACGGAAAGATTCGAGGGGAACACATACCCGGGGACTGGTCCGATGAGACAGTTGGAACCTCCGCAGACGTGCTTAGGGAACCATTGGGAGTCGTTCTGGCCATCTCTCCTTTCAATTACCCATTATACATAACCGCCACCAAGGTCATCCCAGCACTCCTGGCTGGAAACTCGGCAATAGTAAAAACCTCAAGCAAAGACCCACTTTCCTTTCTCATGTTCGCAAGACTACTGGAACTGGCAGGCATCCCCAAGGGCTCTCTAAATGTGATAACTGGGAGAGGTCCCATTGGCGAATACCTCGCAGCCCACGACAAAATCAACATGTTGACATTCACGGGTAGCACTGATGTTGGAAAAACTCTCGCAAGAGTCGCAGGTCTTAAGAGACTGCATATGGAACTTGGAGGAAAAGGATGTGCCATCATACTCAAAGACGCCAATCTAGATCTTGCGACGAATGAAACTGTCAAAGGCTCGCTGAGCTACAGCGGCCAAAGATGCGATGCAATTTCACGAGTATTCGTCGAGCAAGAGATCGCCGACACATTCGTAAAGAGACTGATGAAAGAAGTCGGCTCCTACAAGATGGGAGATCCGCGTGATTCATCGGTTGGGTTAGGCCCGCTAATAGATCACACTGCAGTTGAACGAGTTCATGGATTAGTCACAGACGCAGTAAGTAGAGGGGCAAAGCTGCTTACCGGCGGAAAGTATCAGGGGAATTACTACCAACCTACCGTTCTAGATGAAGTTCCTATCGATGCCAGGGTCATGTGGGAGGAAACCTTCGGGCCCGTCATCCCAATCGGACATGTGAAGGATGCTGACGAGGCCATTCAGCTTGCGAACAAGTCCAGATTCGGGTTAGATTCCTGCGTTTTCACAAACGACATCAATCTCGCAAGGAAAGTGGCCAAGCGTTTGGATGAAGGCGAAGTTACGATAAACGCCGCCCCGCGTCATGGTGTCGGCTACTATCCCTTCGGGGGCAACAAAGATTCTGGAATAGGTAGGGAAGGAATCGGATACAGCATAGAGGAAATGACCAGACTCAAAACAATCGTGTACAACTGGAAGCCCGCCAAAGTGTGGGCTGACCTAATCAAAGAATCGGAGTGATTGTGAGCCTTAAGAAAAGAAGAAAAGAGGGGAGTTAGGCGGTCCACGGAGACCGAATTTCCTCTTCATCTTGTGGTTTGCGCGTCAAGTTGACCACACGGTTTAAGCCGCACGAATCATGGGCCCACTATTTCCTAATGAGCTTTGCTACGTTTGTCGAAAGATGCCTGGCTACCTGCCAGCTTTAGATCGTTATTCCCACTAAGTATCTGATGACGGTTCCGATTAGGTAAAGTGCAACTGTTGCGCCGAACATGATGCTCGTAATTTCGATGAAGTCTTTCCTGAATGCGGAACCGGAAATTATTGAACCGTAGAAGCTTATGAAAGCTATCAAAACAATCGCGAGCAACAATGACGCGGTCAATGCGTCAACCATTATCTTTGTCAGAAAGTATGGCGTAGCTAGGATGACCGCGGTAAAGAAATAAGATATGCCTGTGTAGACTGCTGAAAGAGTCGCTGAGCCCTTGAAACCGGTTTTCGCTTGAGCATAGGCTGCTGACGCCATGGCTATCGAGGCTGCTGCACCAGCTATGATCCCTGCTAGGCCTGCCAGTTCAGTTGAGTTATAGATTCCCAGCGAGCCTGCATGAATTCCTGCGATCTCCACTAAGGCGTCCGCCAGACCGAGAACAATGAATGAAATGTACTTTATCTGAGGTTCATCAAACTGTCCGGCGAATATATTCTCGTGCTCCACTTCATCAGCCACCATCTTTCTGAACTGAGCTCGGTCTCTTTGTGGGATTAGGTGCGCGACTTCCTTGTACTTCTTTATTGTGCTCATTTCGTTTCTTTCAAGAAACTTGACGGCAAATGTGACTCCTAGTATCAGGCGTATGAGAATTATGAAGTAAACTTTGAGATTGCTTACCCCTATCCTCCTTTCGGGACAATATCTGCTCCAAAAACGGTAGTGTCCGTACTCCATCCCAGCCAATCGTTTCAACGTGCCACTGAATCTGTGCCGTTTCTCAAACCCCAGGCGTGACAACTTCTTGTAGACCATATGGTCAGTATACTCGTCAACCGCACTCAGATACGCGAAATCAGAAAGGTTCACGCTGCTCAAATTTCTTCCACTCAGTCTTGTCCCGAGGGTTTCTGAATAAGCAAGCAACCCAGATAAAAATGGGCCAACTGAAGTTCTCGAAGATTTGGGTGAAGGGTACCGATCTAGTGTCGACTTAGCACCGACCGGACGAAAAAGCAGTCAATAAATCATGGTTAGGCAGCCTATAAGGAGAGTAGACTTGTCGTTTTCAGCTCCAGAGATTGGATACCTGAAGTCTCAGCGACTCGCTAGAATTGCAACCGTATCGAAAAAGGGTCAACCGGAGGTTGTCCCAGTGGCTTTCGAATTTGATGGCAAATATTTCTATGTTGGAAGCCACAGTCAGGACATTTTTCTCAGGACGCGCAAATACAAGAGCGTCAGAGACGGCAACAGCCGGGTGGGCCTAGTGATCGACGACCTAGAATCTGTTGATCCGTGGAAGCCTCGGGGCATAAAGTTATTCGGAACGGCGGAGGTCGTGGAACACGAGGGCATGTTCGGCCCTGGAAAGTATCTGCGAATAACTCCGCAAACCTCGTGGAGCTGGGGTATTCCTGGACCTAAAATGAAGGAAGGCGAATGGAGTCACAAAACCATTCACGAAGTCTGATACGAGACGACTAATCCCGTTAGAATCAGGTTTCTAAGCTATGCCAGAAGCGTCAGAGCAAGACATCCGGCGCATTCTCGGTGGCCGAGCGATAAGCTTCTGAGTAATTTCTTTCCGATTCCTATAATGATCGCAAATCCCATATACTACTTCAGGGCAAATGAATATGTTTGAAAGGAAAAGTTACTCTCCGCACGCTCGACGCAAAGGGTAACTGAGAGTGTTAGGAAAATGTGGACGAAATGTCCAGATGGGATTTACCGACTCGACTGCGTTCTTGAGAATGGAGTGCCGAAAAGCAAAGCTCAGCTCAAGGTTCGCAATTCGGAGTATCGGCTTTCCATCGAAGGGTTCGGCTCTTTCCGCGAACCTAAGACTCTGAAAGAAATCAACGTAAGCTTAGCTCGACATGGGCTGTGGCCATTTCGGGAAACAAACGAACGGTGCCCTGAGTATTTGGCGTGTTTACGGAAAAATACGTCCCAACAGAGTGCAACAATCAACCCGATCAACGCGTAAACCCATCAGCAATGCGCAAACCCGACAGGCACTCGCAGTTGTCTTCCATATCCTAGCAACACACGGTGCTAGCAAGAGATTCTCAACCTAGATATTCTCAGCTAGGTCTTTAGGTTTGAAGACAAGTACTAATGAACAGTTTCCTTTGTTGCTGAGGTATCGTTAGTTGTTTTTAATCGAAAATAAAGATGCCATCGACAATCTTGTCGTTGGAACTACCATCCTTGGGACAGGCGGCGGAGGTAGTCCAGAAACTGGTAGAAAGACTCTCGAAAATGATTTAGAAGCTGGCCGCAAGCTTCGGGTTGTGGATCTTGACGAAATTTCAGATGATGCGCTGATTGTAAGCCCATATTACATTGGATCCATAGCTCCGGGAGTTAAGGCAAACAAGAAAGTAACCATATCCGAGCCCTTCGCCGTTGCATTGGAATCGGTAGAGCGGCATTTCAAGCGCAAGGTCGCGGCAACGGTTGCTTCGGAGCTTGGAGGAGGAAACACAGCTGCTGCGTTGCATGTTGCGTCACGGTTGAATATTCCGCTTGTCGACGGTGATCTCTTGGGACGGGCGGGTCCGGAGCTTCATCAAAGTACCGCTCACATCTTTGGCGCGTCAATGGCACCCTCGGCCGTCGTAAGTGAGACTGGTGATGTTATTTTCATTGAACGTTACGCGGATATCGACGACTACGAGGCGCTCGCTCGATATGTGGCAGTTATCTCAGGCGGCCACGCCGCAGTAATTGATACGCCCCTCACAAAACCGACGGCCCTGAAGGTTGTAATTAGAGGGACCGTCTCCAAATCCATCGCAATTGGAAAGGCAGTGAGGGAAGCCAATCGAGATGGGACTGACCCTGTAGAAGCTTCGAGGCGAACCTTGGGCGGCTGGCTCATATTCAGGGGGAACGTCGAGAAATATGAGTGGAAAAACGAGAAGGGTTTTCTCTTCTCGGAGGTGTCCCTGAGCGGTAAAGATGAGTGGCGTGGCCGAACATTTCGTTCATGGATTAAGAACGAGCACATCTTCGCCTGGTTGGATACCAAGCCCATAGTCATGCCACCCGACCTCATAATGTTCCTAGACAAGAACGGCTACGGTGTAACAAATGACACACTAAAGCAAGGACTTGAAGTATCCATAATCGGCTCCAAGGCGCCGGAAGTCTGGCGGTCCGAAAATGGATTAAAGTTGTTTGGCCCAAGACATTTCGGCTTGGATTATGACTACACGCCAGTAGAAGCCCTAATCAAATGACCTCAGAAATCTTTTGCCGTAAAGGAGTCACGAAAGGATGGGTTTAGCAGACCATCTAATCAAACGTTTCATCCACTCGGTTCTTCTCATTCTTGGCGTAATAGTCCTCACATTCCTCCTAACTCACATCGTGGCTCCAAACCCCGCAGCCGTTTGGGCGGGGCCCCATGCTTCCAAAGCGCAAATTCAAGCGGTAATCAACCGATACCATCTTGCGGATCCTTTGGGAACCCAGCTTTACTATTACATTATCGATGCGTTCACCTTCAACTTCGGCGTCTCCCCTTACTTCAAGCAACCCGTCTCACTACTGATCGAGACATATTTCCCCAGGACTCTCGAGTTGACTTTCGTCGCGATGGGAATAACCATCATTCTAGGGGTTTTCACCGGGGCCTTCGCAGCCGCCAACCAAGAACGTGCGGGTGACCACCTAGTCCGGGCGGTTTACTTGATCGGTTGGAGTATGCCTCCCTTCTTGGTCGCGCTTCTGCTGCAGTTCTTCCTCGCATATCAAAGGCCAGTATTCCCGCCGAATCAACTAGCAGATCCGTCACTTACGCTCCCAACGCCCATAACGGGTTTCATATCGGTAGACGCGTTAATCGAGGGAAACTACGGCTTCTTCTATTCTTCCCTCATTCACCTAGTCCTACCCTCCCTCTCTCTCGCGCTCATCTCCTTTGGGTTAATCACTAGGATCACCCGATCCGCCATGCTCGATAATCTGCGTGCTGATTACGTGAGAACCGCAATAATGAAGGGCGTCGGCGAAGTGCGCGCTACTTACGTGCACGCACTAAAGAACTCGCTAATCCCGGTGATAACCGTCATATCGCTAACCTTTGCCTACCTAATTGCTGGAGCAGTTGTTATCGAAGAAGTTTTCAGTTATGAAGGGGTAGGTTACCTGATAACTGAAGCCCTGTACAATTACGATTATCCCACGCTCATAGGAACTGTAATCGTCGTAACGATCTCAGTCATCACAATCAACTTTATCGCGGACGTATTGTACGCGGCAATCGATCCGCGGGTGAGAACGGAATGAGGAGGCGAGGAATTTGAATCTGCTGCGCGATCTGCGGAAGCTCGCCTCGAGGCCCTCATCGCTAATTGGGCTCGTCATCATACTAGCCTTTTACGTTTGGTCACTAGTTGAGGGGCTTCTGCAAGCCGTTGGCTACCTCTTACACATACCCAGCTTAGGATGGGTTCTCCTTCCATACAGTCCCTTCCAGTACACACTTACTAACTCCTTACTTCCTCCAAGCGCTGCCCACCTAATGGGTACGGATGATCTTGGCAGAGACATATGGAGCAGAATTCTTTTTGCGGCACCTACCGACGCGATGGTTTCGGTCCTAGTGATCTCTGGCGGTATACTGATTGGAAGTTTGGTGGGATACTCCGCTGGGTATTTCGGAAAGTCAGTGGACGAGGTTAACATGCGTGCGACCGACCTATTTCTCGCCTTCCCAGCCCTTATCCTCGCGCTCGCAATCGAAGCTACATTGGGAAGAGATGTTGGCTACGCCATAATCGCCCT
>Ga0326728_10005559_pt1 | contig 35125 bp, 30 predicted proteins | sample MB3enrmetagenome_FD_207602 | JGI IMG/M metagenome (GOLD analysis project Ga0326728, IMG submission 207602) | Lab enriched peat soil microbial communities from McLean, Ithaca, NY, United States - MB31MN | ecosystem: Environmental > Terrestrial > Soil > Wetlands > Peat | place: USA: New York...
CGGCGGAGGGAGCGCGGGGAGCTCTGGCAAGACCGATTTTTCGACCGCGCCCTGCGGTCGGTGAAAGAATACGACGAGACGGTGGAATACCTTCACCTGAACCCCGTGCGGCGGGGCTTGGTGACAGGGGCGACGGATTGGAAGTGGTCCAGCGTGCATGAGTACGCCGGAGTGAGCGGCGAAGAACGGGAGCGACGCTGCGGCCTGCGTATCAACCGGGTACGCCTGCCGGCCGATGAGAACACCCGCATCTGAAGGTAGAACCGCAGACCTTAGAAAGCAGGTCTGCGCTCGCTACCGTGTCGCGTTGGCCGCTCGCTATGGATAACGAATCAACCCACGATGTTACCTGCCCTGCGGATGCCATCAACTCTCACCGCCCCGGCGGCTTCTCGCTGCTCGAGATGATGATGATGGTGACGCTGATCTTGATTGTGGTTTCCATCGCCACGCCGATCTTCCAGACGGTCGTGGTGCGGACGCGCGAGGCCGTGTTGGCCGATCACCTCATGGAAGCTATCAGCTCTCAGCCTTCAGCGAGCTTGCTGATAACTGAGAGCTGACGGCTGAAAGCGTGTGCTGGCAGGAGAGCAAGGAAGCCGCGCCGCTCTCGCCCAAGCAAACGTCCTTGGGGATTGTGGACGTGCACAGCGGCTCGGACGAGCTTTCCCTCAATGGCAGTCCGTACAGCAGTTGGTGAGGAGTTTTGGGGTGCGGCAGCTTGCTGCCGCTTTGACCCAGCGAGTTTGCTCGCGGCCAAAACAGTACAAGCGCCGGCCAGCAAGTTGGGCTGAGAAAAGCGGCAGCGAGCTGCCGCACTCGGGCGCCTGAGAACGCACTTGGTCGGAGAGGTGCAAGTCCTCTCCAAGACAATGTAGCTTGTAAGCGAATGTCTCGGTAATAGGTGGCGAAGTAAGCTCGCCGCTATATTTGCTTGAATCCCGAATCCTGTTCTTGCCGCTCACCACAATCCCAATTTCGTGCCCTTTCCCTTTTGCAACGCCTGCTGGCAGACGTGGGCGGCGACCGCGACATCCCATAAGGCAATCCCGCTCGACTTGAAGATAGTGATTTCGTCCGGAGAACGGCGCCGCGGGCCCGAGCCACTCACCACCGTGGACATCTCCACTACTCCCTCCCACCCCCGCCCCAGTTTGGCAAATCCTTGAATCAGAGAAAGTCATGGGAGGCGGCTTCCGCCTGGGTAACCTGCAGTGGCAGAACGCGCCCTGCTTTCACGGAAATCACCCCTTCCTGATTCTGCAATTTTCCTTCAATCAGCAAGAACTGTTGCTGCACGACCGTTGCATAATCCTGCTCGAACAATTGCGGGGTGATAATAGCATTGGTAATACCCGTTTCATCTTCGAGGCTAAGGAAAACGAACCCATTCGCCGTGCCGGGGCGCTGCCGTGCAATCACCGCTCCGGCAACGCGCACGTTCGATCCATTGCGCAGCTTCTGAAGGTCGGCAACCGATCGGATTCCCTCCCTTTTCAATTGTATCCGTTTATAAGCCATAGGATGAAGTCCAATGGTCATCCCCGTACCACGGAAATCTGAAACAAGCCTCTCCTCAGAATTCATCGCGGACAGAGGAGAAATCCCGGCCGGCGAAGAGAATTCGGGCAGGTCCTCGAAAAGAGGCCCGGCTTCTCGTGCGGCACGCTCGATTTGCCACAGGGCATCCCTCCGATGCATGGCGCCTTTTTCGGTTGCAATAAAATTCAAGGCTCCGATTTCCGCCAAGACCGCCAGTTCCGATTTCTGGATCGCCGGGACGCGAAGCTTCAAGTCCTCAATTGAGGAAAACTTTCCAAGCGCGCGTTCTTGCACGATCTTCATCCCGATCTCCTGCCGCAGGCCTTTGGCGTATCGCAGTCCCAGGCGCAGGGCAAATTCCCCCTGGCACTTTTCGAGCGAGCAAAGCCAATCCGAGCAAGTTACATCGATGGGCTTAATCTTCAACGCATGTCTTTGCGCATCCTTTACGAGAGTCGCCGGCTGGTAGAATCCCATGGGTTGATTGTTCAGCATCGCGGCCGTAAAGGCGGCAAGATAATGGCATTTCAGGTAAGCGCTGGCGTAAGCAAGCAAGGCAAAACTGGCCGCGTGCGATTCTGGAAATCCATAGAGAGCGAAAGAAGTGATTGCCTTAACGATCTTTTCTTGCGTGTCCGCTTCGATTCCGGTTTTCGCCATGCCGGCGCGCAGCTTTTTTTCGATATCCTTCATTCGATGTTCGGAGCGTTTGAATCCGAAGGCGCGCCGCAACTCCTCGGCTTCCCCTCCCGAGAATCCCGCGGCAATCATCGCCATGCGCAGCAACTGCTCCTGAAAAAGCGGCACCCCCAGCGTCCGCGCGAGGACAGGCTCGAGCGAAGGGTGCAGGCACTGGGGCAATTCGCGACCCTGCCGCCGCTTCAAGTATGGGTGAACCATTTTCCCCACAATCGGCCCCGGGCGAATAATCCCCACTTGCACCACAATGTCGTAAAAGCACTTCGGCTGAAGGCGCGGCAAAAACGCCATCTGGGCCCGGCTTTCGATCTGGAACATTCCCACCGTGTCCGCCTTCTGCAGCGCCTGGTAGACCTGCGGATCGTTGGCGGGCAAATGCGCCAGATCGACCTCCTCTTCATAATTTTCGCGGATGATCTTGATGGAATCCTCCAGCACAGCCATCATGCCCAGCCCGAGGAGATCCACTTTCACGATGCCCATGTCGGCGCAATCTTCTTTGTCCCACTGCACCACCACGCGGCCGGGCATAGTAGCGGGCTCGAGGGGAACTATGGAATCAAGTTGTCCCTGACAGACAACCATGCCGCCGGAATGCTGGCCCAGGTGGCGCGGCATATCTTGCGCCATCCGGCACAACTCGATGAACTTTCGAATTTGATGGTTTTGGCAGTCCAGCCCCGCTTCGCGAACGTGTCGTTCGAGCGTCCGGTCCGCATCCGAGTACTCCCATGCGCCTACCAGGGCGGAGAGCCGGTCCAAAACCTCCGGCTGAAAGGAAAGGGCCTTGCCCATCTCCCGCGCCGCGGAGCGGCCCCTGTAAGTGATGACGTTCGCCGTCATAGCCGCGCCCAACTGCCCATAGCGTTCATAAACATATTGAATCACCCGTTCTCGTTGAGCGCCGCTGGGAAGGTCAAGATCAATGTCGGGCCACTCGCCACGCTCCTCGGAAAGAAATCGCTCGAAGAGCAAATCCATCGCGACAGGATCGACGGCCGTAATACCCAGCGAATAACAAACAGCACTATTCGCCGCCGAACCGCGTCCCTGCACCAGGATATTCTGTTCGCGGCAGAAACGCACGATATCCCACACAATCAGGAAATAACCAGGCAGATCGAGCTTTTCAATTAGAACGAGTTCACGTTCGATCTGCTTACGAGCCTTCTCGTTATGGGACCCGTAACGGCCGATCATCCCCTCATCGGTGCGCCGCCTCAGGAAACTCATTTGGGTTTCGCCGGCGGGGACCGGATATTTTGGAAACTGGTATCCCAAATCGTTGAGCGTGAATTCCAAACGGGAGGAGAGAACGTTTGTATTCGCCAAGGCTTCAGGAATATCCGAAAACAACTCCGACATCTCGGCAGGAGATTTGAGGTAGCGCTCGGCATTTCGGGAAAGCAGGCGGCCGGCTGTAGCCAGGATTCGATGGTTCCGAATGCAAGTGAAGACGTCAAGCAGTTGGCGCTGTGCGGGCTGGGCATAACAGACGCCGTTGGTGGCCAGGAGCGGCAAGCGCAATTTTCTCGCAACTTCCATTGCTGCCTGATTGCGTGCCTCTTCTTCACGATCGAAATGCCGCTGGAGCTCGACATAAACGTTGTCCTTGCCTAGCAAGGTGCAGAGTTGTTGCACGCATTCCATTGCCGCTTGCATCCCGCCGGTAGCCAGCGAATGCGCCAGAGGACCTTCGTCTCCTCCCGTCAGGCAGATCAGGCCCTGCGCCTTCTCGGCCAACTCTTCCGGAAAAACACAACCTTCTTCAGTTTTTTCCCCCCGCAATTTCATATGCGTTATCAGCCTGCAAAGGTTCTGATACCCGGCGCGCGATTCGACCAGCAGGGGATAGCGCCAGCCTTGAGGTGATGTCAATTCAGCGCCGATGTGAGGGCGGAGGGATAACTTCCGGGCAGCCAGATGAAAACGTGGCGAGCCGTAAACACCATTGCGATCGAGCAGCGCCATGGCCGGCATTTGATAGCTCGCACAGATATCCGCCAGTTCTTCGGGCACACAAGCCCCTTCGAGAAAGCTGAACGCCGAACGGGCGTGAAGTTCAACGTAAGTCAATCGTACGCACCCCATACAAACCACTTTTGGGAAGCCAGGTCGTAGAAGAGGCGGTACACGCCGCTTCGCGCGCCTCTCTCTACACCTTCTTCGTCATTCCCGCGAAAGCGGGAATCCAGTTCTTGTGGATGCGCGTGGACCCCCGCTTGCGCGGGGGTGACGACGGAGGTGACTCTCATGTCCCTGGCTGGAGCCTCGGAATAACGGAGAGCCTCGGAACCAGAGGATCGCTCAAATTGAATCTCGAGGTCCCACTCATCGACCTGCCAGCCGTCTTTTTTCCACCAATCGCCCGAAGAACGCCAGGGTCCGGAAGCCGCAACAACCCGGCCGCGAAAGCCTGGAGAAACAACTTTCGTGGGACGGCCTTGGCGAATTTCGACTCTTGCCGGCCAAGGTGGCCTAAAAACCCGAAATGCGGTATGGAGATCCTTTTCGCTACCGTATTCCACAGGTAGGGGCGCATGTCCATCCACCTCCATGTGGACTGCTGCCTGGCTTCGAGGCGAGCGGGAAATCGCATGACGAATATCGGACCCGTGCTGGTTTGGAACAAAGCGTCGCATTCGAAATCCCTCCGGCCGATGCGTATCCAGCAGCTCGGGAGAACCGATGTTCGAATCTCCAACCAAATTCGCCAGGCGCGCCACTGTCAATTCCACTTTTTCAGGATCAGGACAAATCGGAGAAAATAGCGTCCCCTGCAAAATGCGCGGCGGCGCGGCATCCGCCGCCAAAATGATCTTCAAAACAGGTGCGCAAGGCGGAGCCGATTGCAGGTGCAAAATCAGCAGTTTCAAAAGGGTTTTGGAGTCATTCATCGGCGAAGGCAGATGTAGAGTTCTTTCGAAAAGCTGCGGCGCGGCCCTGCGGCGCGGGTCGTCTTGCGACGGTCTGAGCTCCTTTTCAAATAAGGGTTCGAGCTGCAATCGCAGTCGAATCTCGCCTGCCGCAAGCGAACGGGCAATCAGCCGGGCGCACACTCGATCGAGCAACTGCCCCAGGAGAAATGTTAGAGGCTCGATCTCCGCTACGGCATTTTCCAGTTCCATCTCCTCTTCAAAAAGGGTGACCGGCTGTGCCAGGACCATGGTCCGCACAGCTCCGCCCTGCGCCAGTTTATGCAGGCGAACTCCTTCTTGCCCGAGCCGCTCGGAAAGCTGTAGAACCGGCAAAGCCGCTAGCTGTCCACAAGTATTCACGCCCCACCGTTCCAGAGTTTCGAGAAGGTCCGGCACTTGGCGAGGTGAACTCGCTGCTACGTTCTCGTGGCAAGAAAAACTCGCCCCTATCGCGGAAGGAAAAAGGGCGGTAGCCGGCGCCTTCCCGATAACGGATGCTTCTTCTCCCTCAGGAATGACGGTGATTCCCGCAAAAGCCCGCGACGCAAAAACGGCGGCATCAAGGTTGGAGGCTGTGGCGATTTGAGCTGTGAAACCAAGCCGTTTCGCCCCCTCTTCAAGGCGGCGGGCAATGTCTTTCTCCAAGCCGAACAAAGCGGACAGCCCGGCAAGATCGAGAATGATGGTGTCCGCACCGGCGTCTTCGACTCTTGGTGAAACAGACCAGCCTAGGTCAAGCAATGCGGCGTGTGCGATCCTCTCCTGCGCGCTCGAGCGGTCACGAACCTCCATTTCGCCGAATTGCAGCGCCTGCACCTTCGTCATGCCGGGTCTTACTCCTGTCTTCGACGCAGCCTCATTCAATTGAATTACGGGGCGAAGGGGAGAATCGGCATCCACGAGGATCATGGCGCAATTACGAAGCTCCGGCTCCAAACGCACAACAGCCTGCAGCATAAAGTCGGGAATGAAAATGGAGGCGAACGACATAATTCAAGTGACTAAGCCCACTCGGATGGGCGGGCGCCGCCGCGAGCGAACCACTTTCGCCTTCAACCACGAACCCGCAAACAGACAGGCGTGTGAGTGGCGACAAGTTTCCAATTGATCCGGCTTCATCCATCGCGCAGCCTCATTTTCCATCCTCAAGACCAGTGAGGCGCATGTCTTGGCATGCGGTTCCTGTTCCAGCACAAGGAAAATAGTCGGCGTATGGTCCACTGCCCGGCGAAACCGAAACCACACATGAAGCGGAACACAACGAACTAATTCCGGGGGAATATCACCCAGATCCAAAGCCACCAAGCCGAAGCCTCCCGCGTGCAAGACCAAATCCGTGGCGCGAAGGGCTTGATCGATGTTCCGGCATCGCACCCAAAGTAGTTGTTTTAATTGCACACCGCATGCCTCAGCAGAATAGGGGTCGAACGCATCGCGCGCATCAATAAAGGCGCACGCTTCGAATTGTGCGGTGCGTGAAGCCAAGGCTGACATCAGCAAGCTGGTTCGGCCGGAAGAGTTCTGCCCGCAAATTTCTGTAATCCCGCCACGAGGCAATCCGCCCGTCAAACGGTCGGTGTCAGAAGTCCCTGCGGACACTGTTTGTATGGTTATAGGATCGCCAGAAGAGAAGGGAGCGGGAATGCGTTTGGCAAGTAGCGATTCGATATGGGAACGCAAAAACCTGGCATCTGGAGCCCCTGGGTCAGATAAGCGGAAACCTAGTTTCGCCTTTTCTTTGCCCATGGGAAAATTATGGCCGGCTCGTCGAGATTTGTCAAGGGGGGTGGTTACAAAGGCAAGTTTTGCGCTTAGTGTGGGAGGCCGAGCATTTCTGCGTGGTGAGTAAGCGCCTGGTTGATTTCATGCAAAAAGTCTTTACGCAGTCGCGTCGTGCCGGCGGCCTCCAGTGAGAGATTGAAAGAATGAAACGCGATGCGAGCTTGATGGCGCAGCAGCCATGCATAGCGCCACAGGTACAGGCCTGAAAGCGGAAGAGTGGGCAGGTAGTATCCCGCACCGCGCCGCCCCCAAACGCGAGCGACCAGGAAAACCTGAACAATATAAGTACCCCCGATCGCCAAACCGCGCCACAGCCATGCCATGGTTTTGTCCCGGGCGCTTCCCTTCTTAAGCAATCCCGTCCCATAAAGGATCGCCAGGGCCACAAGATGATTGACCAAGCCGTAAAGGGCCACGGCAAAACCCACCACAGACTCCAGCAAGACGAAGCCCCGGCCCAGCGGCTTGTTTAACCAAGCGCCCGCGCCTTCCACTTCGAGACGATGGAGCGCGCCCCGCCGCGAGGCCTCGCGCCATGCCTCGAGTGACTCCCGCAGGGAAACCAGCAAGCCCGGATGCAAGTAATTCATTTGCTCCGCCCATTGGATTACGAATCGGCTGAGATCAAACCCCTCGAGCTTCTGCTTTCGTTCCGGATGCAGCCTGAGTTCTTCCTGAAGGTCCTCACGAAATGCTTGTTCGAGGTCAGCCAGGAAATCCCCCAGAGCCATGGGCTGGAGGCGGAAGGAATTCTCCTTACATCTGGATTCCAAATGACGTGCCAGTTCTTGCACCTGATCGTGCGCAGCAGCGGGGTCGCGCGAGAGGTAATCTTGCGCAAGCTCCGGCTGATCGATGTCGATCAATAACTCTCTCGTGTGCGTGTGACCGACTGGCACAAAGAGGTGGACCGCGAACAACATGAGTCCCAGTTCCCCGGAATGCGCGCCCTCCGCTTGTACGGCGATGGAGGCAGCACTGGCAGCGAGTCCACCAGGCCCGACAGGAGACCCAGGCCCGGGTTCAACGAACGTCACTAGAGCAGCCTCCTCCGATAAGAGGGTAGAGCAAGCTTCGAGCGCCGACTGGCGGCTTTCGGGGAGGAAGCTGATCATGCCCAAGCCTCGCGCGAGAAGAAGCTGGATCGGTCCCCGCACTAGTCCCGCAGGAATGAGGCATCGCACGGGACGCTCGAACGCTGCCACTAAGATAAGTGCGTCAAGGAAGCTCTGCGGATGGCTTACGACTAGAAGCGCAGGCTCTGCTCCCTTTATCCGTTCCTCGTGGAGAACGCGAATCTTGCGGAAGGTGAGCGTGAACCACAGCCGGATTACTCCTCGCCAGAACCGGTACGACCCAGGAGTGGTTGGAGCCGGAATTGAAGCGTTAGGTGACGTGGCACTGTCCATCCGAAGTTCACTCCCACGATTCTAGCGGCGGCGTCGCAAACGTCCTGAGGTTGGCCGGGTCGGCAACACATTACTCTCCCATCCGTCGACGAATCCCAGCGGCCGCGTGATGGTATCAAACAATCCGTACACCTTCTGAACTTTATTCCCATCCTTGTCTACCAGGTTGAGGCGGAAATTAGGGACTTTGCCCGCCTGGACCACACGAATGGGGAAGTACCCGTGCAGGCCGCTTTCCGCATAGGAGGTGACGTATTGCTGATTCTTCACCCACCAGGTGAAAACACGAATGTGGGTGAAGTCCGCCTCCTGGTTGGCCGCGCGGTCCGCAGCAAGATATTGCGGCACTTGACGGCCTCCATCCGCCACGGTATTGAGCACCAGCCAAGCCACCAAATTGTAGCCCTGGACATTTGCCCCCAGCGGCTCCGGTATATCCAGCGAAACAGAACGGCCGAGAACCCACCCCGCACGTTGGTCCGCCCGGACGAGATACCACGCTTCCTTGACCGGAGCTGAGGAAGGCCGATCAAGTTGCGACGGACGCGCCACAACCCTCCGCCCAAACACCTCGAGCTTCTGGTTGTTGGGAAGTTGAGCCAAGGAGGCCGAGTCGCGGGACGGTTCGAACCGCAAAATGATCGATTGGGGCGCGTGCCCTTCGGCTTGTACGGGAAGGCTCTCCAGGCCTCGTAGCAACTCTTGAGAGGCTTCATAGGACTGCGAGTCTATTAGATTCTTGCATTCGACCCAGCCCGTGCGGCCGTCTGCCAGCCTGACCTTAGCCCAATTGTGAGCCCGCTCGAGCACTCGCACCCGGTCGCCCGCCTTCACAGATTCGACCGCGAGGCGAATCTCTCCCGGTGCATCGACCACCTCGAGCGATGTGGGGAGCACATACGCCGTGTCTGTGGAGGAACCTTGCTCCCGCTGTGAAGCATGGCGGCGGCATGCAACGGCGCCAACCACAATCAGTAGAATCAAGGTGAAAAGCTTGAATCGGATAGGATCCTCCTAAGTTCAGCGCGCGCGAAGCGCCTTGGAGTGCCGTAGCATCAGCTACTGCCTTAACCTCGCCCAGTCCAAAGCGGCAACTCCGCTCCGCTGCCGCACTCCAAGGAGAGGTACTCGAAATCTTGACGCATATTCTACACTATTATGGAGGTGAATTACGAAACTCGAACGTCTTCTCATCCCCAACTCTCCGGGGGCCCTCGAAGCACTCCTTGAGTGGGACCCTCGCAGGCGGCCGGGCTTCACGGCCCTGGTGTGCCATCCTCATCCGCTATTCGGCGGGACGATGCACAACAAAGTGGTTTTCCGAGTCGCGAAGGCCGCCGTGCAGGCCGGCCTACCCACACTGCGCTTCAACTTCCGGGGCGTTGGGAAGAGTACCGGAAGCTACAGTGAAGGCATAGGCGAATGCGACGACGTGGGGGCGGCCCTGACCTATCTTGGCACTCGCTTCCCTGGTGTTCCTGTTTGCGTTATAGGATTCTCTTTTGGCGCGACCGTGGGACTTCGAGTTGGCGCGACCCATCCGCGGGTGGTCGCGCTCATCGGCCTAGGGGTTCCCATTGCGTCCGCGAGCCTGGACTTCCTCTTGGGCGTGCAGAAACCCAAGCTCATCGTTCAGGGGACTCGCGACCAATTCGGGCCGCGCGGCGAGGTGGAATCGTTTTATGGCTCATTGGCAGAGCCGAAGCGGATCTACTGGGTCCAAGACGCTGATCATTTCTTCACTGGGAAACTGGAGGAGGTTCAGCGCGCGGTGCGAGAGTTTCTGAGGTCGGAGCTGACCGTGAAATCGGGAGATCGGGTGATCAGGTGAACAATGACCGACCACACTTTTAAGCGAGAGGCGAAGGGATGGAAAAAGATAAAGGTCAAGAAAACCAACCGCTCTATTGCCCTCTATGCGGCGAGGATGTTCAGGAGCCGCTTGTATGCAGGGACTGCGGCGCCGTCATTTGCCGTAAATGCGGAACGCCACTTGAGAAGGTAGATGAACTGGGCATAGGGTAGCGACTGTCACGCAGACTTGTCACTTCAGAGACACGTCGCAGCAGAGACGCAATTCCAAATTCAAGATTCCAATTTCAAGAGCATGTAACTTGTTAATATCCAGCCAGCGCTCTTGCGGCGCGCACGATGTCCGCAGGCTGCGGGAGCACCGCGTCCTCGATCGCGGGGTGGTAAGGAATGAAAACGTCCTTGGCTGCCAGCCGCCGCACCGGAGCGTCGAGAAACTCAAAGAGTTCGTCCGCGACGCGGGCGGCGATCTCCGCCCCATACCCCCAAGAGACATTGTCTTCATGTAGGACCAAAATCCGGTTGGTCTTTTTCACCGAGGCGGCAATTAGCTCCCAGTCGTAAGGGTTGAGCGAGCGCAGGTCGAGAATCTCGGGCTGAATCCCTTCCTGCTCGAGAGCCTTTAGGGCTTGGACGGCACGATGAACGAGGGAGCCATAGGTAACAATGGTCAGCGTTGTCCCTTCCTGAACCAGCTTGGCCTTACCAAACGGAATCATGTACTCGCGCCCGGGATAAGGAGCGCGGTTATGGGTCTGGCGATAGAGATGCTTCGGCTCGAGAAACAGCACGGGGTCATCACAACGTATGGCGGTGCGGAGCAGCCCGTTAGCATCCAGCGCGGTGGCGGGCATCACCACGCGCAAGCCTGGCAAGTGAGTAAAGATTGATTCCCCGGACTGACTGTGATAAATCGCGCCCCCAGCCAGGTACCCTCCGATGGGGGCCCGGATCACGAGCGGGCAGGAGAAGGCATTGTTGGAGCGCCAGCGTAGCGTGATCATCTCGTCTCGAATCTGCATCATGGCCGGCCAGATATAATCGAAAAACTGGATTTCGACCACGGGTTTCAGGCCCCGCGTGGCCATTCCGATGGCCCGGCCCACGATGCTTGCTTCCGCGAGATGCGAATTGTAACAGCGCGCGCTGCCAAAGTGGCGCTGCAATCCGTGCGTCACCTTAAAAACCCCGCCTTTGCCTTTCACTTTTGGGAGCTCGTCTTCGTGGCTGCAATCCGCCACATCTTCGCCGAAAACAACGACGCGCGGGTCGCGCGCCATCTCGTCGCGCAGTGCGGCGTTGATAAGATCGACCATGGTCTTGGGCTCGCCATGGAATTTCGGCGGCTGGTCGAACTGCTCGGAAGCAGGATCCACGGTGGGGGAGTAAAGATAGCGCAGGACCGTGCTGGGCGAGGCGGGCTCGGCAGCCAACGCTTGGTCCACCGCTTCCCGGATTTCACGGTCCACTCCCGCCTCGATTTCCTTCAACTCCTGGTCGCTAACCAGCCGCTCCTGCCGCAGCAGATTGGCAAATCGAAGCAGAGGATCCCGCCGCGCTTCCTGTTGACGGACCTCTTCCGACTTGTAAAGCCGTTCGTCGTCTGACAGGGAGTGGGAGTAGGGCCTCACCACGTGGGCGTGAATCAGGGCAGGTCCTTTCCGTTGCCGGACATACGCCACGGCTTTCCCCATCACTTCGTAACTCTCAGGAAAATCCGTGCCGTCACATTCGATTGCCAATAGGTGAGGAAAGCTTTTTACCAACCTGGAAATGCTGCCCCCGGCGGTTTGCACATCCACGGGCACAGAAATTGCGTAGCCGTTGTCTTGCACCACATAAAGGACCGGCAAGCTGCGGCCGCAAGCCCAGTTAAGCGATTCCCAGAATTCGCCCTCGCTCGAGGCGCCGTCGCCTAACGAAACGTATGCAACTTCATCCGAATGAAAACTCGTGGCCAGCTCCGCGGCTTCTTTCACCAGGCTGAAATACTGAGCGCCTTCAGCGGCTCCCACGGCTTGCAGGATTTGGGTTCCGGTGGGACTGGACTGCGAAACAATGTGGAGCTTCTTATGACCCCAATGCGAAGGCATCTGGCGGCCTGCTGAAGCTGGATCATCCTTGGCCCCGACTGAACCTAAGAACATCTCGTATGGTGTCACGCCCAGTTGGAGACAAAGCGCCCGATCGCGGTAGTAGGGATAGAACCAGTCGTAGCCGGGTTTAAGGTGCAGGGCTGCGGCAACGCCGATGGTTTCGTGACCGACGCCGCTGATCTGGAAGAAGGCCCGATTCTGGCGCTTGAGTTGGATCTCCTTGTCGTCCACGCGCCGGGACATGTAGACCACCCGGTAGGCGTCGACGAGTATTTCCCGCTTCGCAGCTTTCACCTCATGGTTAGTTGCAGTGGACATGTACCCTCGTGATGCAGGTTCAGGTGTCAGGTCACGGGCACAGGTTACGGGATTGCGCCACCTCGGACCCGACGTGTAATTCCATGATCAATTCCAAGCGGGGAGCAGTCTCGTGCTCCCGACGGCCTTTCTTTCCGCAGAGCTGATCTTCTAGGGGCCGCTTGGGAATTATCAGATTGCGAAAAGACAAAGTCAATAAGGCAGGTGTCGGGGGCCAGTTGCCAGGTATAATGTCCAAGGCATTCCCGCAAGACTAAGCTGTATGCGCCCGGCGGCGGGCCTGATCGGTTATCAGCTTTTTGCAGGAGGACAAATGCGGACCCTGCTGTTGACGGTTTGTGCTTTTACGCTGTTCGCCTGTTGCTGGCTGATCTGGTGTTCCTCGCCACGGTCCTGACATCGGTCAGCGCGGAATTCAAATGGGCGCTCTGGTCCCAGGACGCGAGTCTTTCCAAAAGACACTCATTCGCCTGTACTGTCTTCCTCAGTCCTACGCGTTAAAACCAGCATGCCAATAAACTAAAGTACAGACACCAGAGTACTATTGACGTGTCCGGGTGCACGATCTAACATCACTCCTTTGTTAAGGATCCTAGCTGAAGATTTCAGCTCAGGGACCTACCTTGAAGTGGAGTTACGCAATGAACTCGAATTCAGAACGACGTCGCCACCCTAGAAGTAAGTCCTTCCCAGGCCAGCGAGACCTCACAGTCATTTATGAGACGGGCAGCGGCCGTAACATGATGGCGGCCAAGCTCCTCGATTTCAGCGAGGAGGGCATGAGCATCGAGATCGGGAGCCCATTGCTGGAAGGATCGATCGTGGAGATTGTCGGCGACGTCCATCGGCCCGGCGGTCGGCAATCGCTGGACCGCCAAGCTGCCGTCGGCCGGTGCTCCGCGTCCGAAAATGGACGATTCGTGGCCGCTCTATTCCTCAGTACGGAGACCACCACGAAACTTCCGGACTACTACGAGTTCCTCCAGATCAGCCCGAATGCGGAGCCCACCACGATCTCCCGCGTTTATCGCTTCCTGGCCAGCCGTTTTCACCCTGACATCCCGGGGACCGGCGATGCCGAGAAGTTCGTGCTGTTGAAGCAAGCCTACGATGTGCTGAGCGATCCGGATCGCCGCGCCGAATACGATGCGAGCTATAAAAAGCAAGCGCCCGAGACCGTGCCCTTATCCAATTCGGTTGATTTCATGAACAGCAACGACGGAGAATTGAACCGGCGGGTGGCGGTGCTGGCGCTGCTCTATATTCAGCGCCGCATCAAGCCTTTCACCCCGGAAGTTTCACTAGCCGAGGTTGAGCGCCGAATGGGTTTCCCACGCGATTATTTAGACTTCACGATGTGGTATCTGAGGAGCAAGGAATATATCACCATAGCGGACAATTCCGATTTCACCATAACCGCCCGCGGCGTGGACGTCGTGGAATCGAACCGCGAGAAAATCCCGCTTTTGAATAGACTGCTCACGGATAGCCCGGAAGTATCCGGCACGCAATCCTCCACCACCGGCAGAGTGGCGGGGGGCAACCCCTTGATCATGCGCGGCAAGAGCGTCCTCGAGCTACCGGAAAATGGCGCAGCCGAGGAGGCCGAAGTAAAGCTGGAGGTTGAGGTCTGACGGGCGAGGTCTACCGGAAAGGCAGGGTGGGAACAAAAAGCGCCGCTTCCTGGGCAGCCTGCTTCACCTGCTCCGGCCTGCCGAGATCGCGCCAGTAATACTCGTCTCCTCGAAAGGCCAGGATTTTTTCTCCCTGGCCCGCCAGACGCAGATAGGTGGTGAATATGGAGAAGGCGCCTTCTTCAGCCATCATGGGCAGGAAACGCGGAGAAATGACGTGAATGCAGGAAAAGGCAAGGGCCTGCGCCGCCGCTGAAGGTCGAACGCACTCATTTTTCACCTCGCGTCCAAAGCGCCGCCCGCAAAGCCGAAGCTGCTCGTCGAAGAGCAGGTATCGATAAGTCTCCCGATCCTGAACCGCAAGTGTGGCGAGGGCGTTATGATCGGCGTGGAAATGGACCATACGCGTGAGATCAAACGTGCTGATGATATCGACGTTGTGCACCATAAATGGCTTTTCCAAGTCGTTGGCCCTTTCCAGGAAAAACCAGGCAGCCTTTTTCAATCCGCCGCCCGTGTCCAGCAAGGCTTCTTCGCGCGAAACCTCGATGCGCAAACCGAAGTTATGGTGTGATTTCAGATATTCGATAATCATATCGGCGAAGTGATGCACATTGATGATTACCTCGCGAATGCCAAAGGCGTGCAAACGCAAGAGGGTGATCTCGAGCAAAGTGTAGCCCGAGACTTCCACCAGCGCCTTGGGCAGATGGTCGGTGAGCGGACGCAACCGGGTGCCGAGCCCGGCGGCTAAAATCATCGCCTTCATTTCTCCATTTCCTCCAACTCGAGATGCCGAACCACCACCTCGAGCCCGGGCTTGCCCCGCAAGTGTTCCGCCATTTGCTCCGCCAGATAAACCGAGCGATGCTGTCCGCCCGTGCAGCCAAACGACACCATCAGGCTCTTGAAGCCGCGACGTTGATAGTTGTCCACGCTGGCATCCACCATCGACATGGCAGCGGCCAGAAACCGGCGCACGCTCTCTTGCTGATTGAGATAATCGATTACTGGCGCGTCGTTGCCCGTCAAAGCCTGGAGGCCCTCTTCGCGTCCAGGATTGGGCAGGCTGCGGGCATCGAAAACAAATCCGCCGCCATGTCCAAACTCATCTTTCGGCTGGCCGCGGTGAAATGAAAAGCTGAAAATCCGGACAACCAGGGCTTTCCCTTTGGATGTGAGATTCTGGAGTTTTTCCGAGCGCAGCATGCCCTTGAACGCGTCCGTCAGGGCCGGCAGCGCCAGGGGCAACTTGACGTTGTGGAGTAGCCACCGAATGTTCTTCAGGGCGTAAGGCACGCTCTCCAGAAAATTCGTTTTGCGCTCGTAGAAGCCGCGGAAGCCGTAAGCGCCTAAGGCCTGCATGATGCGGACGTAAACATAGGCATAATAGTGTTCCATGAACGCAGCGCGCTCGAAGGGGATGAAATCGGCGAGCCTGGCCAGGTAATGATCGAGCAATTGCTGACGCAACTCCGGCGGCAGGTCGGCCTTGGCATCGAACAGAAGCGAGGCGATATCGTATTGCAGCGCGCCCTTGCGCCCCCCCTGATAATCCAGAAAATACGGATGACCGTCGCGCCACATGACATTGCGGGATTGGAAATCCCGATAGAGAAAGTAGTCGCGGGGGGCGCTCAACAGGAATTTAGACAAGTGAAGAAAATCGTTTTCCAGCGCCTGTTCGTTAAAAGGAATGGCCGCAAGGCGGAGAAAGTAATACTTGAAATAATTCAAATCCCAAGCTATGGATTGGCGGTCGAAGCTGGCGCGCGGGTAACATACTTTGTAATTCAAATCGCGTCCCGCCTCGATCTGAAAGCGTGGCAGCATTGCCACCACCTGGCGATAGGCGTCGACAACTTCGGGAGCAATGGTCTCGCCCGCGCGGTGTCTCGAGAGAAACTCGAAGAGAGTCGTGTCACCCAGGTCCTCTTCGAGATAAGCGCCGTGGCTCAAATCTTCAGCATAGATTTCCGGCACCGGCAGGCCATGCCGGCGAAAATGCCTCGAGAACTCGAGGAAAGCAACGTTCTCTTCGTGCACGGAATAGAGGATGCCAATCGCGCTAAGGTCGGCGCCGGCCAGCCGGATGATCTGTCGTCCCGAGGTTCCAAGCTGGCCCTGAAGCGGCTCCACCCGGGACACGGGGGAGTGGAAATACTGCTCGAAAAGCCTTGCGAGAACGCCCATCATTGTGCTTTCCATTGAACACAAAGATATCATCGAAAGCGCCTTTCGTCACCGATTGCCGGCCACTTTAGTTTGCTCGAGCGACGTTCTGGAAGCGCCGTTAGGAGCTTCGGGATTCTGTTCGGTGGGCCTGTGCGGTTGACCAAACGCGGAGGCTTGAGACCCCAGGGATGGATTTGCCCACCCTCGCTGCGCATTGGTTTGCCGCAAGCTGGTTTGACAGGGTTGGGCGTGGGCTCTACACTGACATAGACAGGCGAAGGGACAAGCATGAGCAGCCAGAATTTCAGGGTACCGCCATTTCCTGAGGGATATCGCGCCTCAGGATTGTTACTGCACGTGACCTCGTTGCCCTCGCGTTACGGCGTCGGCGATCTGGGACCGGCCGCGTTGGTTTGGATCAATCGCCTCGCCGAAGCCGGCCAGAGCTGGTGGCAGTCGTTGCCACTCGGTCCCACTGGTTACGGTAACTCACCCTACGAACCTTTATCGTCCTTTGCCGGCAACGAGCTGCTCATCAGTCCGGACTGGTTGATCGAAGACGGACTGGTGCGGGCGAGCGACTGTGAGCGCGCAGTCCCGCAAGGCGAAATCAACTACAACGCCGTCATTCCATTCAAAAACCAACTTCTTGAGACCGCCTGGGCGCGGCTCAAGGGCGGGGAGCGTCCCGATCTTCGATCAGACTGTGAGCGGTTCCGACAAGAGCACGCGCACTGGCTGGAGGACTACGCCCTCTTTCGGGCCTTGAAAGTCAAGTTTGGCGATGCCAATTACCTCGAATGGCCGGCAGAGTTGGTCCGGCGCGAGGCCCCAGCGCTCGAGCGCGCCCGGCGCGAATTGACGGATAAGATTGGCCAAGTATGCTTTGAACAGTTCCTGGTGTCCCGCCAGGGCGAGCGGCTGAAGGCGTATGCGCACGTCAAAGGTGTCGGATTGATGGGCGACGTCCCCTTCTATGTCTCTCAGGACTCGAGCGACGTGTGGGCCAATCCGGAACTGTTTCTCCTCGACGAGCGGCGCCGCCCGCGCTTCGTGGGCGGCGTGCCTCCTGACTATTTCAGCGCCCAGGGCCAGCTTTGGGGCAATCCGGTGTACAACTGGGAATCGCTTCGCCAATCCGGCTACGCTTGGTGCATTGCCCGGCTGCGCTCCCTGCTGGTTCAAGTCGACGCCAACCGCCTGGATCATTTTCGGGGTTTCGTGGCGGCTTGGCACGTGCCCGCCGGGGCGCCCACCGCACAGTCAGGGAAGTGGGCGACGGGTCCAGGCGCCGAGTTTTTTCACGCGGCGCAGAACGAATTGGGCGCCTTGCCGTTCATCGCGGAGGATTTGGGGATGATCACGCCCGACGTGTATGCACTTCGCGACCAGTTCCACCTGCCCGGGATGCGGGTTCTCCAGTTCGCCTTCGACGGGCATTCCGATAACCCATATCTTCCCCACAATTATGTCGCCAGCACGGTCGTGTATACCGGTACTCACGATAATGCTACGACTCGAGCCTGGTATGAAGATCTGCCGCCGGACCAACGCCAGAACCTTTGGAAATACTTGAACCGGCCATCGGGTACAAATGGTGACGCTGCGCCGGCCCTGATGGAAATGGCGTGGTCCTCCAAGGCTGCGCTCGCGATCGCTCCGTTTCAAGACCTGCTGAACCTTGGGAAAGAGGCTCGTATGAACGTCCCTGGCCGAGCCGACGGCAATTGGCGCTGGCGTATGACAGAAAACATGCTGTCCGAATCGCCGTTTGAACGGCTGCGCGATCTGACGATGAGCTCAAATCGCTTGGGAGCTGCGAATAGTAAATGGTGAGTGGGTTTCACCCACGCCTAATGACCTTCGGCCCATTTTGAGGGCCATCACTTGCTTTGCTGGGCTGCCACATTCGTGCTGTTGATCTTCTCATAGCGAGTCAATTGAGGAAACTGCGGAGAGATCTGGAAGGGCATTTTTTCGCTCGGGTCAACCGGCGTCACGGACTTGTGATTCGGGAAGGAGACGCTACCGTCCCAAGCATTAACTTGCACTCTGGAACCCAGGGGCAGAGCCGCAATCTGGTCCATCCTTGCCGGCTGGAGTTCAGGGGCGCCGCCCAGCAGTGTCGCTAAGCGGATCATACCTTGACTTGTCACCAGCCGGTCGCCGAGATGGGCGCCGAACAGTTCCGGAGTACGCGGCGCCGCCGCGGCAGCCGCCTTCAGGAAGAGCCCCGCATTACCCAATTTGTCTTTGTAAGGAGAATTCTTAAGAAACTCCACCGCTTTAGCGTCGGCCGCTGTCTCCTCCTGCTGGTCGCGAGCGAAATCCAGCCTGTCCAGGATCTCTTCATCACAGAAGAGCAAGCGATCGTTGAAGGCATACATCGTGTCGAGCTTATTGCCCAGCACCACGTGAGCCAGATCGTGAGCCAACACCATGGCCAAGCTAGCCTCGTCCGGCAGGACGTCGAGGAGACCTCGGCTGAGCACAATGGTGTAGCGCAAGGGAAATGATTCGAGCGTAGATGTCAGCAACACTCGGCAATGGAGGGCAGGCAAGTTGGTCAGGTGACTCGTGACCACCAGGTTGTTCAGCACCGTTTCCGCGACCTTAGCTCTGTTCCCTATTCCCTATTCCCTGTTCTATAGCATAATGGAACTTCGCCTAAGAGGAGCATCAATGAGCGACTTCACCTCAACGGAACGTACCCAAGTGCGCCGTCTCCCAGAGCGTGCTGTATACGATCGTGAGACGGTTTATCGAATTCTCGATGAAGGGTTGGTTTGCCACGTCGCCTTTGTGACGGAGGGCAAACCCGTAGTGATTCCCATCGGCTATGGCCGCAAGGGCGACACTCTCTATGTCCACGGCTCGCCGGCCAGCCGCATGTTACGCGCCCTTGGGAAGGGAGCGGATGTGTGCGTAACTGTGACACTCGTGGATGGCCTGGTGCTGGCGCGCTCGGCCTTTCATCACTCGATGAATTACCGCTCGGTGGTCATTTTCGGCAAGGCCACATTGCTGGAAGATCGCGCCGACAAATGGGAAGCGCTGCAGGCATTCACGGAGCACGTCGCGCCCGGGCGGTGGCAGGAGGTCCGCCAACCGTCCGAGAAGGAACTACAGAGCACCACCGTTTTGGCCATACCGCTGAACGAGGTTTCCGCCAAGGTACGTACCGGCCCCCCTCTCGACGACGAGGAGGATTACGCTCTCCCTGTGTGGGCAGGAGTCCTGCCGCTGGAACTCGCGCCTGTGGCTCCGATCCCTGACAACCGGCTGCCCAAGGAAATTGCCCTTCCGCGTTACGTGCAGACGTACAGTCGAAAACGCCGCTAACGATAGCCTTATTAAGTAGGCTAGTTACGGCCGCCGCTCCTGAGCGTGTCTCACATCTCTGGCTCGACACCGGCGGTGGCGCGGCTCGTTTCAGCTCGCGTGCGCCACCGGTGTCCAGCAAAAGATGCAGGACACGCTCAGGACTTCGGACGGATGCTAAGAACGCCGGCCGGCGCTTTAGCGTCCAGGCGCGCACTGCGGTGAGCGCTTCCAGCGTTCCCGGTTACTTCAGCGATTCTGCCGCGCGGTTGCACACCCCCCGATCCGCATCTTCGAGGGTTCGAATTACCGGCCCCACCGCTTCCACATCGCCGATGGCGCCGAGCGACGCGGCGGCATTGGCGCGCACCTCCGGCGACTCGTCCGAAGCTCTCCGCAGCAGTTTTTTCAGGGCCACACTGTCGCGGACGCCTGCCAGCCATCGGCTTGCAGCGGCGCGCCGGTATGCTTGTCCATCATCTGCCAACGCCAGCACCAACTCCAGGGGCAGGCTCTCGCCGCTCGCGTCGCGAACTTGAGTTCGCAGACACATGAAGGCTGTTCTTTGCCAGTTTTGGGGCCCGATTGGCGCCCTTTTGCGCTCAAAAGTGAGTTCGTTTTCAGCATTGTAAAAAGCTAAGTCATTCATTTCACATAACTTCTTGAGTTCGTTCCCTCTAAATGACATCTTTTGCCGCTGGCGGGGCGTCTTTCGCCGCTCGCGTGGCGATCTTGGATTCGAAGACACACAAAGACTGTTTTGTTGCCACTTTTTGGGGCCCGATTGGGGTTCGTTTGCGCTCAATAATGAGTTCGTTTTCAGCATTGTAAAAAGCTAAGTCATTCATTTCACATAACTTCTTGAGTTCGTTCCGTCTAAATAACATCTTCTTCCGCCGGCGGGGCGTCTTTCGCCGCTCGCGTCGCGATCTTGGATTCGAAGACACACCAAGACTGTTTTTTGCCACTTTTGGGGGCCCGATTGGCGGTCTCTTGCACTCAAGAATGAGCTCGTTTTCAGCATTGTAGAAATCTCAGTCCTTCATTTTCAACAACTTCCTGGGTTCGCTCGTTCCAGATAACATCTTTTCCCGCTGGATCGTTCTTCGGAGGTGCGCATCTCGCTCTCTCCGCCTTGCCTCCGCCGTTGGCCTCCATGACTTTTCTTCCCATAACCAGTATGATAGGCTATGATAACTTGGAGGAGGTGTCAAGTGAAAAGTGCAAGAGACAAGAGGTCATCCGCCGGAAACCAGGCGCGGCACGCCAAGGCACACAGAGTCGAGAGTCGAACGGTTAAAGTCCACAGTGGCGAGTCGAACGGTCGCCTGCGCAGAGGTAGCGCGGCCCGCCAGATTCTGGGGTCCGTGTTACCTCTGACTCCTAACTTCTGGCCTGTGACTTCCTCGATCACTGCATAACGCCGCCCCTTGATCACGCGAAGTCACAGGTTATTCAATCCGGCCCTCGCCGGTGGCCCAGCTGACTTCTGACTCCCGATTCTCTGCTCTAGGTCCAACGGAACCAGCGTAGCGCCAGCAAATACGAGAGGCCGCCCCAGAGGAGCAGCACAAGGAGGCGCGAGCCCTGGGCGGGCAGCGTAGCACCCTCGAGGATCGTAGCGCGCAGGGCATCGTTGAGCGCGGTGAGGGGGAGGAGTTTAATCAGCGGCTGAATGATGGCGGGAAAACGCTCGTAGGAGAAGAAGACGCCGGAGAAGAGCCACATGGGCATCATCACCAGGTTAATCAGGCCGCTAATGGTCTCAATCTTCTGAGCGCGGCTGGCGGTGAGAAGGCCCAAGCCGCCGAAACAGAGCGCCCCGATTGCGCTGATCAAGATCACCGAGGGCCACGAGCCAATAACTCGCATTTGAAATGCCAGCACTCCGAACCCGAGTAACAGGACAAGCTCAATCAGCATCAGGATCAAACGGCTACTCGTCAGGGCGAGAAGAAAATCGCTGCGCCGCATGGGAGTGGCCACGAAGCGCTTGAGCAGCTTCCGCTGCCGCATCTCGACCAAGGCAAATCCGACGCCCCACATCCCCGAGTTCATCAAGTTCATGCCGAGCAAGCCCGGGATCAGGAAATCGATATACCTCGCCCCAGGCTCGCTCGAGGCCTTTTCTGATGTGGGCAGCGCATCCTTTCTCCCCGCCGCAGCTTGCAAGGCGTCATTCACTGTGGCGCGTGTCAAGACACTTTCGGGACGCGCCGGGTCATAGCGATATGCAAAACCGCCATCGGGCTGGGGGATTACTACCAAGTCATATTTGCCCAGACGAAATTGGTTGAACGCCAAGGCCTCCGGAAGCACGTCGGCGCGGACCGAGCGCTTTTCGGTCGAGGCTTGCAGCAACTCGACGGCGCGCCCGGCCCCAGTTCCCGCCACGATGGCCGCGCGATGGACCTCTGCGGGCTTGTTGCGAAAAGCAATCCCAAGCCCGAGGGCCAGGAGAATGGGGAACGCGAACACCCAGAAGATGACCTCCGGCTCGCGCCACATCTCCTTTTCGCGGGCCATCAGCAAATTCACATAGCCCGCCCAACGACCGTTGACAGGCGCCAGTGTAGGGGCCTTAGCCTCGCGCATGGTAGGGACTGCACTGTCAAAGCTCATGATGTTTCTCAATCCTCGCGCAAGTGTCGTCCGGTGAGGCGGACGAAGACGTCCTCGAGGCTGGCCTGGCGAGTGGTGAGACGCTGCAGGCTCGAGCCGCGCTTCTGCAAGGCCGCCAACAGCGCGGGTATGGTCTCATGCGTTTCACGCACGCTCAGCGCCACCATGCCGTCTTCCACGTGGACTGCCTCGACACCCGGAAGCGCGCGCCACGATTCCGTTGCGACGGGGTCATTTCCCGTGGCATCAAACTCGACCATCTGATGGCCTCCCAATTCCTCGATCAATTCCGCGGGAGTGCCGGAGGCGATGGCACGGCCATGGTCGATTATCGTGAGGCGGTCGCAAAGCCGCTCTGCTTCGTCCATATAATGAGTGGTCAGAAGGATGGTTCCGCCGCGGTCCTGAAACTGACGGACAATGTCCCAGAGTTGCCGGCGGCTTTGTGGATCCAAACCCGTCGTCGGCTCGTCGAGAAACAGAATCTTGGGATTGGCCACCAGTGCGGTGGCGACGGCCAGCCGTTGACGCTGCCCGCCTGAGAGCTTTCCGACCCAGCTATTCGCCTTTTCGGTCAGGGCCATTTCTTCCATGACTTCGAGCGTGGAACGTGGGCGGCGATAGAAGCTGGCGAAAAGATCCAGGGTTTCACGTACCGTGAGCTTCTCGCCCAGGCGAGTCTCCTGAAGTGAGATTCCCAGCGCCTCGCGAAGTTCCCGGCTATGGGCGTTCCAGGTCTTGCCGAGTATCTCGACTTCGCCGGAAGTTTGCGGCAGAAGTCCTTCGAGGATTTCAATGGTTGTGGTCTTGCCGGCGCCGTTGGGTCCCAGCAGCCCGAAGCACTCGCCGCTCCCGATCTCGAGATCGAGTCCTCGCACGGCCTCGACTTTGCCGTCATAAGTCTTGCGCAGGTTGCGACACCGTATGGCGACGTCCATAACTGGTATGATACAGAATGACGTAGCCGGCGGGGGAATAATCGCGACGGGGGGCAGTGTCTCAGTTTGATTCTTGTAGCGGCGGTCTCTGACCGCCGGTCCTGAATTCTCAAGGCGTTCGGGCGCTCGGAGAGCGCCGCTATAGCGAACTGAGGCACGACCTGACTGGGGAGAGGCGAAAGGCAACCGAAGCCCCTTAGTTTGAACCGACATCCGCTGGGATCGAACGGATCATCTCTCTGGGGTTCCTGGCTTGACCCTGAATCTGAGGAGGGCTCGAACCACGGAAGGGGCATAAATCGCAATCATTCTTGAAGAGCCAATCTTAAAGAATTGACCGAACCTGGCGTTTTGCCCAGTTTGCTCGGAGGTTGAGCTTGACCCTTGCCGGCTAGGGTTGGAGACCCGGGACCTGCCCGGGTCTCCCTGGCTTTTGCTTAGTGCGCTGCCTCGGAACGCGCCGCGACTTCCTTGGCGCCTTTGGGAGCGCTGACGTAGCCCTTCACTTGGTTCGCCTGGACTTCATTGACAACCAATTCGTAAGGCCGCTTGGAACCATCGACATAGAAGAAGATCGGTTCATTGATGGTGCGATCTTTCTTCTCGACCCGAACGTCGTCGACGATCAAGGCCACGGTGAACTGGTGCCGCTTCACGTTGGTCTTGGTTAGCGTCATCCCGATTCCGGCCACGTGCGCGGCAGTCTTCCGATTGGCAGTGAACTCGAAGTAGTCGCGCTCGCCCAATTTACGGAGAGTTTCGATGTCATCATGGTTGCGGGCGATCAGGGTGCCCATTTCGCTGCGAGCCATGCCCAAATCGGAGCGGACGGAATCGAGCGCCTTTTTGGTGTTATCGATGTCAGCGCGCTGCGCGGTCACGTCCTGATTCAAAGCGCCCACTTGCTGTTGGTCGGCCTTGAGGGCGATTTGTTGCTGCAGTTGTTCGGCTCGTTGTTGCTCCTCGCTCTGAAGTTTAGCCACCATGGCGCGGGAGCGCTTCAATTCGCCGCCCGTCGCGCCCAGGCGCTTTGCCGCAGAGTCCAATTCGTCTTTCAGCGCATCGAACTGTTGCGCATCGGCGTTCTCGATGGCGCTCAAGCGGCTAGTCAGTTGATCCTGGAACTCGGCGGCCAGTTGTTTGTGCACCTGAGCTTGCTGTGCCTCGATCGCGTCGCGCGTCGAGTTGATCTTGTGAATGGAAAAAAGTTCGCCGGCGATCAACGCCGCCAGCACCACAAAGACTAGAAGAAACTTGCCTTTCGAGCCGGAGTTGTCCGGTTCGACGATATGGATTTCCTTTTCAGGAACCTCGTCAATCGCCATTTTGTTTTCTCCTTCGTACCCAGGGGTATTGTCGCGCCGTCTGAGCGGCCTAATTATCTCGTCCCCGCTCGAAAGGGAAGCACGCCGAATGCCACTCTACTATTTTCCTATGCTACTGTAAACACGTTAGTTAAATGACCATTTGGGCCGGAAGGTTTGCCTGGTTCGAAGAAATTCTTACGTGGCGAATGCAAAAAGTGCTGAAAAACCGGTAGAAAGCGCCGGAAAGGCCTGTAGTGATACAGGTGTGGCTTCACTCCGCCCGGTGGCGCAGTAAATTCGCCGCTACAACTCCGCTACCGTGAAGGTGACGTGGCGAGGTAAACTCGCCGCTAAAACGCCCAAATTGAGGCGGCTCGACTATCTGTCTCTTGCCTACACCCTAACGAGCGTTTACAGTTGTCAGAAGCGGAATCCCCGTCGAATCGCGCCTGTGAGAGCGCCGCGGATTTCCGTGCATATTCATTTTTCATACTAAGGAGCTCATGATGGCGACGACTGAGAATAATCTCCAAGAAGCGTTTGCAGGCGAGAGCCAAGCGAGCCGAAAATATGTAGCGTTTGCAAACAAGGCTGAGGAAGAAGGTTTTCGCAATGTGGCACGACTCTTCCGAACTGCGGCTGAAGCTGAGACCATTCACGCGCTCGGGCACCTCGCAGCCCTGCAAGGCATCGGTTCGACGTTGGACAATGTGAAGGCGGCAATGGCGGGAGAGACCTACGAATATACAAAGATGTACCCGCCCATGCTGGAGCAGGCGAGAGTGGATAACTCGCAGGCCGGCCGAATGTTTTCCTACGCCCTCAAGGCCGAGGCGGTTCACGCCAAACTTTACCAGATGGCTTTGGAAGCCTTGCAACAGGGGCAGGACCTGACGGGGGTGGAATTCTTTCTCTGTCCGGCATGCGGGAATATTGAAATTGGCAAGGCCCCAGCGGTGTGCCCGATTTGTGGGGCCAAGGGTGAAAGGTTCATAAAGATGTAGTACACGCTCGAGAGCCGCAGCCAAACACGTAGGGCCGAACGGTGTTCGGCCCGAAGGTTCCGAAGGGATACAAGACGATTAGCCGCAGGTGGAACGATTGCAGCGACGAAATGGTACTGGTGTCATTTGAATAATACGGCCTTCCCAGACCACACGTCATTCCCGCGAAGCCTGTCCCCCGCCTTCGCGGAGGACAGGCTTCGCGGGAATGACGTGTGGCGCGGGAATGACGCGTGGTCTGGCGCGACTGAGCCGTGCAAATGAGACCAGTGCCGACGAAACCGGCGATTGACAGGGCTGAACGCGTCAGCGCTATACTAGTCGTGTAAGCACAGGGTTCTTAATTGCAAGGCGCGGGGAGAGTCGAGGAGCAGGAACGATGAGCTATATCGTGGCGCCGTTCGAAGTCGCTTCGAAAGGGTTAGAATCGCCGGTCAAGGTCCATTTCGTTCATCTGTACCCAGCCATCGCCACTCGCCATAGCGACAGCATCGATGTGGTTTTCCTGGTCGATGGCCGCAAGGCTACCGTGGCCATCTCCTGCGCGACACTTGCCGAGCTGCGGGTTCGCGATGGCAAGAACCTTACCGATCAGCAACTGGCGGATATCGCCGCCCTTCACGTGCGTCGAACACTTCAGCAGGGTTACGACGCAACAGAGGCGGAGCTCTTTCTGAGCGGCGAGCAGTTCCGGGGCTTGGCTCGCGAACTCGGGCACCTCTAACGGTGGAGACGGAATTAGCCTCGGAATTCCGCTATCGCAAACTGAACTTGCGGCAGAACACCGTGGTGCTCGCCATCAGCCAGTCGGGAGAAACCGCCGATACGCTCGCGGCTCTGCGCGAGGCCAAGCGCAAGGGCGCAACCGTCCTCACCCGATTGCGCTTGAAGGCGCGTTGAAGATCAAGGAAATCGCCTACATCCACGCGGAAGGCTATGCCGCAGGCGAGATGAAGCATGGCCCCATTGCGCTCGTCGATCCGCAATCGAAAATCGTCGATCATCAATCGTCAATCCAGAAAAAGGGTAGACCCGTCCGGCTCAGGGCTTATCAGGCAGGATTGTGGGGTTGCTATATAATCCCGGACGGGTCGGTGGGCTCGATAGTAGCAGGCAACTGCTACAAAACTTTTGAGAGGCTGGAACCCTCATTAGGGGTATAGGATGACTTACCAGGATTCCGCCTGGGGCCTCTATTTTTTCCGGCATGCGGGTGGCTTCCTCTAACGATACCACCACGGCTGAGGCTTGGCGCCCTCCCTTGTCTATGCGATTGCTCCCTAGAGGTCGCGTGGTCGCTCCAGCCGGCGCGCCGTAAACGTTAGACATCACCTCCACTTTGCGTTCCGTCTGTGCCGTAGTTAACATAGCGCAATGCGGGACAATGTCAACAGATTTCGCACGAGGACGAAGCTTTATTACATTTGTGTTAAGATTGGCGACTAAAGGGCACTCGTCGGAGGTCAGGCTGACAGCCAGCCTCGACCCCGCACCTCAACGCTTCACCTTGATCAGCACTCCGCCGTGGGAAGGCACCGTGGCCGACTACTGGCCAGCAATTGTGCCCAGATCGTTGTTCAGCCCACAGGTCGCCCACGACCAGCGAGCCGGACAACCCGAGATCAGCCCAGCGCACCACGAAGGCTGTCGGGGTTTCGCCCCGGTTGAAAAGCCCTGCCGCCACGGAATTGTCTTGGAGATGGCGCCCAGCAATCAAGGCCGGTCCCTGCTCGGAGATCTTCTTCACAGGATGCGCTTGAGGATCTTGGTCAATAGCGATAACCTCGCGGTTCATCATTACCGACTTGCCATTCCGCTCGAGGTCGTTTATATTTATGTTAAGATTGGCATCCAAAAAACAGCAGCGGGGGCGCTTTACTCATGAGTATCGGAACGCGTGTCATGCAGATTCGGAACCAAAAGGGAGTTAGCCAGCGGGAATTAAGCGAACGCTCTGGCATTGCCGGATCTTACCTCTCGCGAATTGAAAATCGCCACCTCGAGCCACGTCCTAAGACGCTTCGCAAGATAGCAAACGCGCTCGATGTGCCGTTGGCGGAGTTTTTCCAGGACCACGCTGAGAATCTCGTGGGTGTTCAGTGCGCGGTTACACCTTCCGGCAAATGCGTTATGGAAATGATTCGCGCCGGCCAGGGAAAACCGGCCCAGCCGGGCATCGAAAGATATACGGCGCGCCATCTGCGCTTGATTCGGTTGGCCGGCTACCTCATTCAGAGTGGAGATCGACGGCTGCTCGACGCGCTGGAGGTGGTTCTGGGAGCGATGTTGAGCAACGACGCAAACCAATCGAACCGTCTAGCGTCAGCCCTTCTCCCGTCTAACCCCGAGCCGGCCCAGAACAGGGAGGAGTCCCTGTAGCGGCGATTCTATTCGCCCACTACCGGACGTTGTGACGCTTGCTACTTCCCAATCTTCTCCAACTCGTCTGCCGCTGAACTGATGAGTGCGGCCTCGTCGGCGAGAATCCTGCCCACCTCGATGATGCTCTGGTCGGCTAGTTTCCACTTTTTCTGCTCGATGGACTCTCGAACCGCGGGGATAGTTTTGACTCCATATCCGGTGTAAACACCCGGGGCATAGATTTCGTGCTTATACCAATCGCGTCCCGGAAGGCCTTGCGGGCTGGTCAACTTCCGTTCGCTCTGGATGAGGAGCGCATTGAGGGAGCTCAAAGATGCGCTGGCCAGAACTGCGCCGCCATTTGCATTCGCCTTCTCGACCGCCTTGCGGTAGCGCTGGGCGCTTTGCGTCAGGGCATCTGTGGCATTATCGAGAGGGGCGAAATTCAAATAAGGCGGAATGCCCTCCGGTTTGGGAGAGACGAAGGTCTTTTTCGGGTCCGCGGTGGCCGTAAACACACCCTCCTCGATCTCTTTGTTAAGCTCCCGAGCTTCATCCTGCTTGGTTCGCAAGAGTTTCTTCAAGTCGTCCACGTACCTGTGAATGGTGTCGGCGAAGTTCGAGAAGTCAAAGGGCAGCAGCTCCGCGTCCGCCAGCCGCATAACGGCTGTTCCGGCACTCTGGGCCAGAGCACGCCCATAGACATAGCTAGTATCGCTAAAATGGGTATACCAATAAAAGTCATCGTAAATGGAATGGTAGATTCCGCCGCCATCCTCGCCGCCGTAGCCGAGGTTGAGCGAGGCGATGCCGAGGTGATCGACGAATGCACCGTAGTCCGAGCCTGAGCCCAGCGCGCCAATCGGCAGGTCGGGACGATCCCGAGCTTCCTGGCGCTCCTCCGGCGTGGTGGCTTCTTCGATACGCCGGAGTTGGTCGCGCTTCCACACGCTGATTGATTTTTCAGGGTCTTCGATGTCGCGCGCCACGCCATTGATGAATTTCTCCAGCGAGTGCGATCCCTCAACATAGAAATAGCCGCGGCCATTCGAGTCGGAATTGAGGTAAGCTACCGCATTTCTGGTCAGTTCGTCGGCGTGCTCCTCCGCCCATTCGGTGGAGCCGATAAGTCCCGGTTCCTCGCCATCCCAAACTCCGTAGATGATGGTTCGCTTGGGCTTCCAGCCCTGCTTCAAGAGTGCGCCGAAAGCGCGTGCTTCTTCGAGCTCGGCGACTGTGCCGGAGATGGGGTCCTCGGCGCCATTCACCCAGGCGTCGTGATGATTGCCGCGCACCACCCATTCGTCGGGCGAGTAGGACCCGCTAATCCGCGCAATCACATCGTAGAGCGTTTTGAGGTCCCAGTTGGATTTAACCTTCAGGTGTACTTTGGCAGGGCCGGGACCGACGTGATAAGGGAAGGGAAGCGCGCCACGCCACTGCGCCGGCGCCATCGGCCCCTTAAGCGCCGCGAGCAACGGTTGCGCGTCGGCGTAAGACAAGGGGAGAACGGGAATCTTGGTGATGGATTGAGCGTCCTTGAGGGGGAGCCGTTTGGCGTCCCCGGTCGCCCCTACGCCCGGCGTGAGCGGGTCGCCGGTGTAGAGGGTGTCGTCCATAACGCTGCCGCGCTGCACGCCATCGCGGGGACGAAAAGCGCCGCGCGGGAAAACGTCGCCTTCGAAATAACCGTCACCGCTCGGATCGGAATAGATCAGGCAGCCCACCGCGCCATGCTCCGCGCCCACTTTGGGCTTGATCCCGCGCCACGAGCCTCCATAGCGCGCGATGATAATGGCGCCTTTAACGGAAATCCCCAGCCGCTCCAGTTGCTCGTAATCCTGGGGCACGCCGTAGTTGACGTAAACCAACGGTCCCGTAACGTCGCCATCCGCCGAATAGGCATTGTAAGTGGGGAGCTGCTCGTCGTGCTGGCCGGAGGTTGGGTCTTCCGCGACGCTCGGCTCTTCCAGCTTGGCCTTGAAGGGCGTGGGCTCCAGCATTTCAACCAGCCGTTCCTTGGGCGTAGGGAATAGCACGTCGAAGTTCTCGATGTGCGCGTCCCAGCCCCACTCTTGGAAGCGCGCGAGAATCCATTCTGCGTTGTCCTTATCGTACGGTGAACCAACATGGTGGGGGCGCGCCGAAAGACGCTTCATGTAATCACGCAGGTTGTCGGGAGAGGGGATGGAGCGGAACTTTTCCTCCCAATCTCGCTCCGCCTGCGAGGCGTTCGCGGAGAAACCTTGCAGGGTCGCAGGCTCTTCGGCTGGCGAGGCGAAGAGGGCAAGAGTCGGGAGCAATAACAATGTGGTGAGCTGCCAACGGTACATCGAGTAGCCTCCTTGGGGAATCGCCTGAAAGTATATCTCATTTCGGCGTAGCGCGGTGTGGCGCGGGCGGTCTGTTCTTCTGGCGAGATCGCACCCGCGAGGTGGATTTCGTGGTTGATGTCGGCGGACAATTGGAGCTGTTTGAAGCGAAGTGGACCGAATTGCCGGCAGCAAGCGACGCGGCGAACCTCGATTTCGTACGGAAGGTAGTAGGGAAAGCGAGGGTAGCCAGCGGTGCGATCATCTCTCGCACGCCGAACAGTTATCCGCTCGGAAATGGACTTCGGGCCGTGGCAGTGTCTGAGTTGAAATAAGCCGGGACTTTGCCCCGTAACCAGTGGCAAAGAGCCGTTAGCTGATGTAATCTGTTGAAAGGAACAGTTCGGAGGGATGGGTGAGCGGTTGAAACCGGCGGTCTTGAAAACCGTTAGCCCCGAAAGGGGCTCGGGGGTTCGAATCCCTCTCCCTCCGCCAGTCTAACCACCTGAACCGAAGTCACTTATATTTGGCTCGTTCGCCGTGTACCTAATACGTCCCCTCGAAGGCTGCTCGATCCCCGCGACCGTGTTTCCTTCATTGCAATGGCGCGGTCGTTTTTGCTTCGAGGCAGGCCACAAGATCAACCTTCCAGGTCCGGCGCACATCATCTTCGAGTTGCTCCTGTCGGGCGCGTACCCAAGGCGCATAGTGCTTCTCCGTGACCCGGATGTTCTCATGCCCAAGCAGTCGAGAGACTCTCTCTATGGGAACCCCTTTCAAAAGTAGCTCTGCGGCAAACGTGTCCCGGAACCTATGCGCGTGTCCATTCTCAACCTTGGCCTTTGAGAACAATTCCGCCAGTTTGCACTGCCAATCTGAGATGGCTGTTTTGGGTTTACACTGGCCAGTCCAAAAGTAATGGGCGGTATTGGTGGGTATCGCGTCTCCAATGCCTTCAGGAGCACGTCTGGCAGTGGCAGGTACACGGGAGTGCCCGTTTTGGCGGTGTACAAAAAGAGTTTCTCGCCTTGAATGCGGTCCCTTGCCAGCGTCACCGCATCGCCGATGCGTAACCCCGAGAAACGCAGCAAGAGCACTAGCGCCCGCAAACGGAGCCGGGTAAGCAGACTGCCTTGCAACTCGTCACACGCTACCAAGGTCCGAAGGACTTCATCTTGGGTGAAGGGTAGCGTTGGCCGATGTGTGATCTTCGGATTTTTGATCTTCCGGGCGGGGTTCTTCTCAATCCACTCCTGATCGTGGCAGAACTCGAAAAAGGCGCGCAGCAGTTCTAGTTTTTTCAAGGCGGAAAGATTCTGACTGTTCCATGTCGCTCGGAACTGCGTGAGCGTTTCGACGTCGAACTCAATCAGGAATCGCAAGCCCCGATCTTTGGCGAAAGTCTCCATGCGCTTGCGGAAGTAGCCGTACTTCTTAATGGTCGGTTCTCTCAGGCCTCGGGCGGTCCCATCAGCAATGAAAGACTCCCACGCGGATTGCAGGGTCTTTGGCTCGGGAGGTGGTACTTCCTGAATCACACGATCTTTGGCCTCCCACTCGCGCACCATGTCTTGAGCCTTCTGCCAATCGCATAGGTCAAGGGACTTTCGGATTTCCTTCCCACCCAAGAAGCCGTCAACCCAGATTGGACATCGGCACCCGCGATGTCGTCGGCCTTTGTGCCGGTGGCCGCACGCCTTCTTATGCCTTCGGTAGATGGTGAGCATTTGGCAGCCTCGCTACGTTGCTATGGCACATTCCAGCTTTCGCGTGACGCAAAGAGAACAGGCAAAAGACAGGCTTGCGGAAAGTGGGAAGGTTCGGTAAAACTGAGGTAGCCATTCTCGGCCTCTCGCATAGGCTGAAATGGTCAGAGGCTCTCAGGTGCTTTCATCACCTGGGGGCCTCGACTGTTTGCAGGGTATGCTTTCGGCCGCCCCGCTGTCAAGTCAGGATTTCGAAGCCTGCGGTACACCCGCTCCACAACAGATTCAGGAATTCGCAAGATATGGTAGCCCCGCTTCCCGCGTGAAGCATCGCTGCCAATGACCAGGACCCCTACCTCATCTTCAAAAAGCTCCCTGGTTTTCTCACAGCTCAAATTCAGAAGCTTGGCAATTTCTTTTACGGTATAGTGGCGCTCCTGGAAAATCGGCTGCTGGCTTTGCTGCGCCCCGTCCCCAACGGGACAGCCTTTGAGTCCCTTACTGTCTCGCCGAAATGCACAGGAAGCGCCTCCACGCCTGACCAGCACCTATGCTACGCAACAATACCGCAGACATCAGCCTACCCACGATGCCAACGGCTAAGACCCAATCGGTAATACTCTTTCGGCAACTCAGCCGAAGGAAACACAGTGTTCTTGCCGCAGACCGAAGTAGGGATGTCGAATTCAGATAACACTGTTCCTGCTATGGTTCCACGAAAGTGAAGCCCCCCGAGCTGCTTGGCCTCGTACTTCGCCGCGTAAAACGTAGCGGCCCGCTTCCCGTCGAACGGCTCGATTAGAGTCCTACCGAATCGCCTAAAAGCCTCTCCCCACCAGAAGCGCCGCGAGAGATCAGCAACGCCGGTCACCAGGGCGTGGCAATGATAGCGCCCTCCCAGTGGGCCGAATTCTTCACCCAAGACCCAACCAACCGGCCTTCCCGCCATTTTCTCTATGTCCGCAAAATACTCGCCGAGGTACGCCAGAGCCTCATCTGAACACGGAGGCCCTGTCTTCCAACTTGGCTTGGCAGAAGACCGGTGCGCATTTCGCCACTCATCGCGGAAGGAAATAGGATTCATAAACCAATGCCACTCCGCGAGCCCCGCCATGAACTCGCCAAAGGCTGTCGGCATATCGCGCCGCTGACGGCATCTGAGCGCCCACCGCTCCAGTTCGCGCCCGTGGTCGCTGAGCATTCTGTAGTCATCGGATAACATTTCATCGACTCGAATAGACACACTATGTGTTACAAGGATGGGAAACAGCGTCATACGTCCCGCCGCTTCCCAAGGTCAGGTCCGCCCGATTACATACTCGGCGCGGATAAGCGCACCCACTTGCGCGTGGGTCAATTGAAGCGTAGGCCGAATATACTACGCTATCACCTAGGCTTTGGCCGCCGCCTGCGAGACTCGCTCGAATTCCTTGATAACGGCAGCATCGACCAACTTTTTCACGGCGCCCCTGAGAACGACCATATCAAACCAGGCCTTCTCGCCATGCCTCGCGGGAGGTGATACCCAGGGCGGCTTCCCATCAGGAACTAACACCCTGAACCCGCACATTTTCACGGTGCCGTCGCCAAAGTCCAAGGTGACGTCTGCGAATGCGCGAACAATGTTGTCTGGCTTCTTGCTGAGAGTCAGGTTTACTGAAACATCTTTGAGCATCGCTTTTCTCCGTTCTGCACTCGCTGTCTGCACGTCTGGCAAGTACAGTTATTCATTTCGATAAATAAAGGGGTGCTCGCAACGAACGCGAGCACCTGGGGCTCTGCCCCAGACCCCGCGCAGACTCTCTACCAGGGGATGCAGGGAGACACCCACCACGGTGGACGGGCCACCGGCCCGCGCATCCCCCCCTGGGTGGAATGGTCTGCGAGTCCTTCCAGTACCAGGGCGTGTCTCACGCGGGCCGGTGCCAAACTTGATTTCTGGGAATTTTTCAGGTAGGCTGAACTTTCAGTTTGAAGCTGTCAGCCTGCCCCTGACAGTTCATTCAAAACGGCTCCGTCCCAGCGGGGCCGTTTCTGTTTTGGCCGAATTTCCTTGCCAGCGCTCAGCTCTTACGGTCGGTGCCTCGTCGCCGGCGAATCTCCCAAATCTGTTGGGCAAACTCTGACCGCCTTTTCGGAGGAGTTGCCCGGATCATTGCCACCGCGGCCGCTACGTCCATGTCGCCAATCTCACCTTTTGCAGAGCGTACGGCCGTAAGCCACTGGGCGAGCGACTTTGCCCCTTGAGTCGCAGGATTCATCTGGCGGGTCGGACGGCCCAGGCCGATGTAAGCCATCTGGACACCGACACGCACATTACAAGAGCGGCAGGCCCACATCACGTTGCCGGTCTCAACATGCTCCTCGAAGCCGTCAATGTGGTGAAGGTCGATGTTCTCTGTCGAGCCGCAAAAGCCGCAAATGCGCGGGCCGCCAGGGGCGCAACGCTGGGCGCGGTAGCGCAAGCCTCGATCTGTCAAACTGTCGGCTGGCTTGCGCCAGCGTTCGCTACACTTGCGCGGTCCGTCTACTCGTTTCCCTGGTCGCCCGTGTCGCCTTCGTCTTCGTCTTCCGAGGGCACAAGGTCTGCGATTTCCTTGAGTTTGCCGATGACCTCTTCGCGGCTTAGTTCGCTGTCTAGCGGTAGTTTACTGCGAGAGTAGATTATTTTGAATCCTTCCTGTTCGTAATCCCCGTGAAACAAAGTAGTTGCCGGCGTGCTGCTTTCAGTCTTTGTGTATTACCCTACTGTGATTCCATAATATGTCGATATAAATCACATGATTGTGCTTTACAAATGCGTTCATGTGTTGTATGTATTACCCTGTCATGGCCACCCTCATCGCCAAACGCAAGAAAAACAAACTCTACTACTATGTCGTGGAGTCTGCCCGCCGCGACGGTCGTCCCCGCATCGTCCACCAGACCTATCTCGGCAATGCTGAGAAGGTGGCGGCCTTGCTTAAGGATCGCACCGCCCCTCTGCCCGTTGCCGCCTCGCGCCGCGACTTGGGCTTGCCGGGTGCACTCTGGCTGGCCGCTCAGCAGTCCGGCGTGTTCAGCCTGCTGCAGTCCCTCTGGGGGGAACCCCGCTCCGGCCCTTCTCCCGCTCACTATCTGCTGCTGGCTGCTTTCCACCGCATTTGTGCCCCCGGCCCCAAGACGGAGG
>Ga0326728_10005560_pt1 | contig 35122 bp, 33 predicted proteins | sample MB3enrmetagenome_FD_207602 | JGI IMG/M metagenome (GOLD analysis project Ga0326728, IMG submission 207602) | Lab enriched peat soil microbial communities from McLean, Ithaca, NY, United States - MB31MN | ecosystem: Environmental > Terrestrial > Soil > Wetlands > Peat | place: USA: New York...
TGGGGCAGACCCGGTCGCGGCGTGGCCTTCCTTGGCCCGGAAACCGACCTTCCCTCTGATAATCGGGCCGGAAACAGCAAAAATGTCCAGGGCCCCACAGAAACGACCCGTTTCACAACCCCTCCCAGAAGTCAAGAGCGCTTTCGCGCAGTTCTGCAAGTCGTTCACGAGCTCCGCAACATACTGGGTCACCGGCTGAGCGGCAGGCACAGTGTCAGGTCGTCCATCACTCTGCATGCAGACGGTACGCACACGACGGATTTCCACGAGAAAACCTGGCATATTCCCGGTGCGTCCGTAAGCCTGACGTTCGATCCGGAAATGCTCCAGCGGGTTCTCGGCGACGTTGCCGGCCTGGTCAAGACGTTGACGGCCGCAGCACTTCAATTCGCGGAAGGTCACACGCCGGCGACGGTGGGGCCATGACGCCAGCTCTTATACCCGTCAACCTGCCGAGCGGCTTGGCGGCGCTCGGCGCCAAAACGCCGGCGCCGTTCGTGCCGCATGCCGGAGCGGCCGAGCGCTTCTTCGAATTCTTCACCACCAATATCCGCAAGAAGAACACCCGCCGCGCCTATTACAAGGCCGTCTGCCGCTTCGCCGAATGGTGCGGAGGGCAGGGGACCGCATGACCTGACCGGCGCCAAGCCGCTCTACCTCACCGCGCATATCTCTCGCGTCGACCGGCCGCCCAACCGGTAGGCGTGAACCTTCGTCGCGATCTGGAAACTCGCTTCCGCGGGACACGTCCCTCAACGGACTCCATCCCCGATTTCGCCGGGCCGGCGCCACCGACCGCGCCCCGACCATCCGCCCCGCTACAATCAAACTATGCGCATCCTTCTCTTCAGCGGCAAAGGCGGCGTAGGCAAGACCAGTCTGGCCGCGGCCACCGGGTTGCAGCTTTCGCGGCTGGGATACCGGACGCTGGTGATGAGCGTCGATCCGGCGCACAGCTTGGCGGACGCGTTCGACCTGGAAACCAACCTGTTCCATGGCAAGACCGACGATCCGTACCCTATCGACGAGCGGCTGGCCATCCACGAAGTCAATATCCAGAAAGAGATCAAACGCAACTGGCGGGAGATCTCGTCATATGTCACTTCGGTGCTGCGCACCACCGGGATCAGCGACGTGGAGGCGGAGGAACTGGCCATTCTGCCCGGCATGGAAGAGCTGAGCGCCATGATGTACGTGAACCAGTTCCGGCGGGAGGCGAGTTACGACGTCATCGTGCTGGATTGCGCGCCCACGGCGGAATCGATGCGTTTCGTCAGCATGCCGACCACGCTGGAGTGGTACATGAAACATATCTTTCCGTTCCAGCGCGGGATTCTGAAGGCGGTGCGGCCGCTAGCGAATCGCGTGTCGCCGGTGGAGTTGCCGGGCGACAGTTACTTCGCCAACATCCAGACGTTGTTCGCCAAGCTGGAGGGAATTGCGGAACTGCTGGAGGACCCCAAGACGACCAGCGTGCGGCTGGTGACCAATCCGGAGCGGATGGTGCTGCGCGAAACTCAGCGGGCTTTTGTGTATTTCTCGCTGCATGGGTTGACGGTGGATGGCGTGATCGCCAACCGCGTGCTGCCGCAAACCGTGACCGACGCGTACTTCGAAGAGTGGCGCAAATCGCAGGCCGCGATTCTGGATGAAATCGACACGTACTTCGCGCCCGTGCCGGTGAAGCGCGTGCCGCTGTTCACCCACGAGGTGCTGGGCCGCGAACGCCTGGAGGAACTGGCGCGGGCGCTGTACGCGGCACGGGAAGACCCGGCGGCCGTGGTGCGAACCGAGGCGCCCTACCGCTTCACCAAAACGGACGGCCACTACGAGGTGCGCCTCAGCCTGCCGTTTGCCGTCAAGGGCGAAGTGAGCCTGTTCAAGAAGGGCGACGAGCTGGTGGTAGAGGTGGGCACGCTGCGCCGCCACATCGGGCTGCCGACCTCGATGGTGGGGCTTTCGCCGGGCCGCGCGAAGTTGGAGAATAAAGTTCTGACCGTGGAAATGAAGGAGAACTGACATGGAAGAAAAAACCGCCTCCGCCTCCGCCCCGGCGCATGAGCAAGGCTGCCCCATCTGCACCATAGCGCTGCCGCTGCTGGAGCGCTGTTTCCCGGAAGCCACGCGCGATCATTTCCGGGCGTCGCGGGTGGAGTTTCTGAAGGGGCTGCGCAGCTTGATCGACGATCGGATCGCCTACCTGTCCAAGGAAGAGGAACCGAAGGGCACGCACGTTACGGTGGAGTGAGCGGCGTGAGCAGGGCGGGCCCGTGCAATCGTCAAGAGGCCGATTTAAAATCGGCCGCAGGTTGAAAGCCTGCCCCACATAACACAGCTACCGGGCTTGCGCGCTCACCGGTTCGGTGATTCCTAGCTCTTCGAGCAGCGCGGCGGTCTTGTAGATCTTCCGCAGCGCGGCCACGATTCCGGGCGTCGAGACGTGGATGGCGCGCGCGGCGTCGTCGGCGTACATGTAAGTCAGCGCGATGCTCTCCAGGTTGCCGTCGAAGGTGACGCCCACGATCTCGCCCTTGGTGTTCACCACCGGGCCTCCGGAAGCTCCGGCGGTGATATCGCAGGTGCTCACGAAATTCATAGGCGTGATCAGGTCGAGGAGCGGCTTGGCGTCCATCCAGCTTTGCGGCAGCTTGTAGCGCTCCTGGTCGTTGGCAGCCAGGTGGAACAATCCTCCGAAAGTGGTGGCGTCCAGCACGGGGGCTTCGGTACGGTCTTTGTAAGCCTTGGCGACGCCGAACGTCAGACGCGGCGTGCCCGTGGCGTCGGGATAATCGGCCGCCCCGAAAAGACGGTAGCGGTACTGCGCGATGGTTTCGGCGGCGGAGGCTTCCAGCGACTCGATGGTGTCCTGGTGCCGCTTGCGGATGCGCAGGGCCGGTTCGTCGAGCAGGCGCGCCAGACGAATCATGCCATCGGTCGAGTTGGCGGCGGCGGCCTTGTCGCCGGCCAGCCTCCGGCGCTCGGCGACGTCGCGCAGCTTGGTGGAGTGCACCGCCTCTTCGGCCACCTGCGCGGAGGTCTTGTTGCCGAAGATCGCCTTGATGGGCACCTCCTTCTCGTTCATCGGCTTGATTTCGTCGAGGTAGCGCGTGAGCAGGGCGATCTCCACGCCGTCCTCAATGGGCGCAGGCGCGTAGAGCGACTGCTCCAGGCTGGCGAGCGCGGTGTCGCGATACTCGGGGAGGCGTTGATCGTTCGGTTTGGCGCGCTCTTCGGAGAGACGGACGATTTGACGGGCGATGCGGAACAAGTCGGAACCCACCGCGGCGGGGCTCTCCAGGATCTGGTAGCGGCGCTCCGACGAGGTCCAGGTGCGGTAGGCGGTGGCGACGTCGTCCCAAACTTTGACGGCATCCGCTCCCAGCTTGGGATCGTGCAGCACGGCGGAGCGGAGCTTGCGCTCGAAGTTGGCTTTGCGGGCGAAGAGGAAATCGTCTCCCAGCCCGATGAGGCGGCCGGCGGAGAATTTGTATTCGTTCGCCAGGGTTACCAGGGTCAACTGGGCGGCCAGTTGGTTGGCGGGGCTCTTGGCGGCGAAGGCGCGCAGGACGGCGATGCGGTTGGCCAGGCGGTTGACCGCCGCGGGAAGCTGGGTGTCGCGGTAAAAGGTAAGCTGGGCGACGGTGGAGAGGCGCGCGGTGGCGCCGGGACTGCCGGCGGCGAATACCAGGTCGCCATCCTTAACCGGTTCGGAGTTCCACTTCAGGAAGTTGGGGGTTTCGGCGGGTTTGCCGTCTTCGTAGGCGCGGAGGAACGCGAAATCCAGGCCGTAGCGCTGGAAGGTGCGGCTATCGGGATTGCCGCCAAAAAAGGAGATGGCCAGCTCGGGCGCGAAGACCAGCCGCAGGTCGCTGTAGCGCTTGTACTGATAGAGATCGTAGCGCTCGCCGGAGTGGAGGTTGACCACCGAACAGACGTTGCCGGACTTTTCCGCGCAGGCCTTTTCCAGGCGGGCGATGGCGGCGTTGCGCTTTTCAAGAGCCTGGGCCGCGGCCTTTTCGGCGGCCGCGGTTTTCGCGGGAGTCTTGGGAGCTTCGGCTGCGGGCTCCTTCACCTGGCTGGTGACGTCTTCGATTTTCAGCAGGACGCCGGCTTCCAGGCCGGGGCAGCGCAGTTCTTCCGCCCGGGTGGCCGCATAGAAGCCATCCTTGAGGTAGTCGTGGCCGGAGGCGCTGAGCTTGGCGATGCAATCGGTGACCACGTGGTGGTTGGTGAAGATCAGCCCGTGAGCGGTGACGAAAGATCCCGATCCGCTTCCCAGACGCATGGAGGCGAGCTGCAGCTTGGACAGGAACGCGTCGGTGACATCGAAGCTGTACTTGGCGGAGACGGCGTCCTTGGGAAATTGGTTGAACAACCACAGTCCTTCATCGGCCACGAGCGGCAGAGCCAGGGCACATACGAAAAGCAGTCCGCGACGAATCATTACGACTCCAAGACTATAGTCTAAAGGCTTCGGCGTGCGGGCTTCCAGCGGGGTTACGAGGGCGCGAAGTTCCATTATTTGAAGGGAAAAATGGGGACGAGGAAGTGAATGGCCGCGGCCGCAACTTGGGGCGGCCGGGCACCGCGCGGCCCGTGGCAAGAGGCGCGTCGGGCCGCTCGCTCACGCTCGCGGTTCTGGGCGGAGTATTGGTGCGCTCGGAATCGCCGAATTCTCCTGGGAAACGGCAATGCCGTCCACATTCAAGTGGCACAACCGATTTTGGTCGGGTTGCTCCTTTGCGCGCGCTACAATGACAGGTCGGAGAGGAGGGTACAGTGTCCGATCTCACCATCCGGCCCACGTTGAAGTTTATCAAGGTGGGCGCAAGTCTCGCCGCCATCGTGTTTTTGGGGCTGGAGATCCTCTATGTGATCGAATGGCGCGCCAGCGGAGACACCTGGCTGATGGCGCTGCCGCCGCTGGTTTTGCTTTGGCCGCTCGCGCGCTGGGTGCGGCGGCGGTTCACCAAGGCCACTGTAACCGGCGACCGCCTGCGGTATGAGATGGGTGCGATATCCAAAACCACGCGCAACATTCAGCTCTCCAAGCTGCAGGACGCACGCGTGGAACAGCGGTTTCTGCAACGCCTGTTCAACGTGGGCGACCTCTCGATTGAAACCGCGGGTGAAGCCAGCCGGCTGACGATTCCCAATGTCGACGATCCGCAGGCGCTGGCCGACGAGATCATGAACCGCGCGCAGCGGGGCGCGGGAGCCGGCGCCAGCACCTAGGGCGCGGGTTTCACGGGCTGCGTCGCCTCTATGAAACGGATCACGAACTTGTCATCGGCATGGCGTAAGGCTGGCGCGGCGGCCATGTGCGCGCTGCTGGGGGCCTCGGTGGCGCCGGTGGCGGCGGCGGAGCGGTACGTTTTCGAGACCATTGGGGCGGATCAGGAGTTGCGCGACCTGGCGGTGACAGCGCTGTTTCAGGACCGGGCGGGTTTCTTGTGGGTGGGCACGCCGAACGGCCTGTTTCGATACGACGGGCAGCGGTTTCTGGGCTTTTCGACGCGTGACGGCCTCCCCGACCCATCCATCTCCAAGCTCTACGAAGACCCGGACGGAACGCTGTGGGTGGGCACGTACCACGGCCTCGCCTGGCGGTCGGGCAACCGCTTCGTGGCGTCCGGCAACCCGGAATTGCGGCAATTCATCTACTCACAGGGAATCGCTACCGGCGGCAACGGGAAGGTTCTGGTGGCCACCCGAAAGGGTCTGGCGGTCGTCTCACCCGCGGCCGGCGGGAAGGAAATAAACTTCGAACTGACGCCGCAACCGGCTTCCATACAGGGCCTAACGGCGACCAGCGTCTTCGTGGAATCGGAACGCGCGCTCTGGTTCGGATGCGGGAAATCCGTGTGCCTTTCGGATGGGGCGGGCGTGCGGGTGTGGGGCGAAGAAGCCGGCGTGCCCGCCGATGTGTGGCAATTCATGGTCCGCGACCGAGCGGGGAACCTGTGGGTGCGCAGCCGGGTGCAGATGATCGAACTGCCGGCTGGCGCCAGCCGTTTCCAGGCGGTGAATTTGGGCGACGTGGGGCCGATCAGCTTTGGCGTCCCCACCCTGGCTTTCGACCGGAGCGGAACGTTGATGGCGCCGACCAACACGGGGCTGGCGGTGCTCCGCGGCGGCAAGTGGGCGCGGGTGGGACACCGCCAAGGCCTTCCCAGCAGCACGGTCACGGCGTTCTTGCAGGATCGCAACGGGCTGGTGTGGGTGGGGACGATGGCTGGCCTGGCCCGTTGGGCGGGTTACGGCGAAGCGGAGAGCTACACGGAACTGGAAGGGCTGGCGGGCGAAGGAGTCCTCACCGTGATGGAGGACGCCGATGGTGGGCTGTGGGCCGGCACCGATGGCGGTCTGAGCCATGGCGTGTTCCGGGACGGCGAATGGCAGTGGCGCCGCGAAGGCGAACCGGGTCTGCTGTGGGTGACCAAGCTGGCGCAGGCCAAGGATGGCGCCATCTGGCTGGCCACGGTGGAGCGGCAGGCGGTGCGTTACCTGCCGAAGACCGGGAAATCGGAGCGGTTTGGGCAGTTCGACAGCGCGCCGTACTGTGTATTCATCGACTCTGGGGACCGGGTTTGGGTAACCACCAGCTACGGGTTATACCGGGGCAGAGCCGGGAGTCCTCCGGGCGGATTCGAACGCGTCCTGCCGCCGGATGCGACCAATCGGACTACCTTCACGTGGGTGGCGGAAGATTCCCGCGGGGACCTGTGGTTCGGCACCTTCAGCGGGCTGTTCCGCCTGGCCGGCGAGAGGTGGTTTCACTACCGAAAGAAGGACGGACTGTCGAGCGACCGGATCGCCATGGTGACGGCTTCGCCGAAGGGCGAGATACTTGCGACCAATTGGGACGGGCCGGTCGTCGACCGGATGCGCGCCGACGGGGAGCGCCTGCTGGTAGTTTCCAAGGACCTTTTCGCGGAATTGGGCGGCGGCAAGGCGCAAGCGATCCGCTTCGACCGCGCGGGCCGGGAGTGGGTGCTGACGGACCACGGGGCGGCCGTGCGGTTTGGAGATGGGTGGGTGCGCCTCGACCAGCCGGAAGGGTTGATCGCGAGCAATTGCAACACCATGGTTGCGGCGGCGGATGGGAGCGTGTGGGTGGGGACTGCGCGGGGTCTCTCGCACTTCCGGCCGCTCAGGCCCCCGGCCGCGCAAAGCGCGCCGGCGGTGATATTCGCCGAGGTCCTTCTGGGCGGACGGGCGGTGGACCCGGCTGGGGCCCTGGTGGAAGCTGCTAGCGAACCGTTCCTGGCGAAACTCACGACCCTCGATTTCGTGCGTGGGGCGGAGATCCAGTATCGCTACCGGGGGCTGGCCAAGGATGATCGCTGGGTGGACGCGAGGAGGGCGGAGGTGAGCTTCGAGTACCCGCGGCCTGGGCGTTTCCGGCTGGAGGTTCAGGCGCGCCGGCCGTCTTCGGCCTGGGGGCCGGTGGCGCGTATGGAGTTCGAGGTCCGCGCCCAATGGTATGAGTCCCTCTGGTTCAGGGCGTTGCTGGTGGCTTTGCTGAGCTGCGTCGTATTGGGGGCGTGGAAGCTGCGTGCGGCGCGATTCGCGGCCGCGCGGGCGCACCTGGAAGAAGTCATCGGCGACCGCACCCGGGAATTGCGGGAGGCCAACGGGCAACTGCGCAATGAAATCGCCGAACGGGAGCTGGCGCGCCGCGAGAAACAGCGGCTGGAAGACGAGCTGATGCAGGCCAAGCGAATGGAGTCGATCGGCCGGCTGGCGGGCGGAGTGGCGCACGACTTCAACAATCTGCTGACGGTGATCAACGGCCATTGCGATCTTCTGCTCGGCAGACTGCTGGAGCGCGATCCGATTCGCGCGTCGGTGGTGGAGGTGCGCGACGCCGGGCAGCGGGCCGCGGAATTGACGCGGCGGCTGCTGGCGTTCAGCCGCAAACAGGTGCTGCAACCCAAGCCGGTTTCGCTGGCGGAGATCGTGAACGGCATCCGAGGCATGTTGCGCCGGCTGCTGCGGGAAGACATCGAGCTGGTCGCCGCCGTGGCCAGCGAGGCGGGAGTGGTGATGGCCGACCGCGCACAGATCGAACAGGTGCTGATCAACCTGGTGGTCAACGCCCGCGACGCCATCGCTGGCGCGGGCAGGATCACCATAGCCGTGCGGGCGGTCGAGATAGAGGATCGCGGCGGGCATACCCCGCCGGACACACCACCGGGTAGTTACGCGGAGATGACCGTCGCCGATACCGGCCAGGGGATGGACGCCGAGACGCTGGCCAACATCTTCGAGCCGTTCTTCACCACCAAGGACGTGGGGAAAGGCACGGGGCTGGGCTTGTCGATGGTGCACGGCATTGTCAAGCAGAGCGGGGGATCCATTGTGGCGGAGAGCGAACCGGGGAAAGGCACGATCTTTCGAATCTACCTGCCGCGTTTCGCGGGTGGAGCGGGTGCGCCGTTGGCGGATGCTCCCGGGAAGCCGGTTCCCCGCGGGCACGAATCGATTCTGCTGGTGGAAGACCAGGAAGAGGTGCGGCATTTGACGGCCCTCATTCTCAGCCAGGCCGGCTACGGGGTGACGGAAAGCTCCAATGGCGCGGCGGCGCTGGCGCTGCTGGGGACGTTGACCCAGCCGCCCGACCTCCTGGTGACGGACGTGGTGATGCCGGGCATCGCGGGTTCCGAACTGGCCAGACAGGTGCGGGGGCGGTCACCGGCAACCGCGGTGCTTTACGTCTCCGGTTACATGCGCGACACGGCGGAAATAGGGGATGGAGACGTGGACTACCTCCCCAAGCCGTTCACGGCGGCGGAATTGCTCAGCAAGGTGCGGGCCGTGTTGGACCGGCGAGGGTAGCACGGTTGGTCGTGCCGCAGAACCGCGACCGCAAGGGAGCGGCCCGAGCGGCGAGGGGAAGGTCCCGACGAACCCAGCCCGGCGCGCGCGGGTCGCCCGGCAACTGGCCGCGGCGAGGGTCGGGGACGCAGGTGGGAACGCCTTCCGTTCGGGCCGCTCACTCACGTTCGCGGTTCCGTGTCAGGCGCCGAGGCCCGGGCGCTCGAGGTCGAGCAGTCGTTTTTTCAGGGGAAGGCCGCCGCCGTAACCGACCAGCTTCCCGCTGCTTCCGATCACGCGGTGACAGGGCACCACGATGGAAATCGGATTGGCGCCGTTGGCCGCTCCGACCGCGCGGACCGCATGAGGCGCTTGAATGGCGCGAGCAATCTCGGAGTAGCTCCGGGTTTCCCCGTAGGGAATCGTCAGAAGCTGGCGCCAAACGCGCAACTGGAAATCCGTGCCGCGCATGTCGAGCGGAAGTTGAAACTCGCGCAGTTCGCCCGCAAAGTAGGAACGCAACTGGCGAACGGCCTCCAGCAGCAACGGGTTGCGCGGGTTGTGGCGCCCTTCCGGCGGCTGGGACCAACGGAGTAAGATCTCCAAAATCCCATTTTCGGACGCAACCAGCCGGAGCTTTACATCATCTACTACTTTTTCATCGGTCCAGTCGGTCATGGGGGCGCCTGCTATAATCGTACCTAAATCGTCTTTATGCCGTTAAAGCCCTTCTCGCCCAACACTGGGGCCGATAAGAAGATATTTCTGCTTGAGCCGCGAGGCTTTTGCGCCGGTGTGGTTCGGGCGATCGACGTAGTCAAGATCGCGCTCGATTTATACGGGCCGCCGGTCTACGTCCGCAAGGAAATCGTGCATAACAAGCACGTGGTGGACGAACTGCGCGAGGCGGGGGCGGTGTTCGTCGAAGAGTTGGACGAAGTGCCGGCCGGGGCGAGGGCGATTTTCAGCGCGCATGGAGTGGCGCCGGAGGTTCGCAAGCAGGCCAAAGTACGGGAACTTCACGTCATTGATGCCACCTGTCCGCTGGTTACCAAGGTTCATCTGGAAGCCGTGCGGTTTGCCCGCGACGGTTTCAGTATCGTGTTGATCGGGCACAAAGACCACGATGAAGTGATCGGAACGCTGGGCGAAGTGCCGGACCGCAGTTACCTGGTGGAGACGGTGGAAGACGCCGACCGCCTGGAGCTTCCCGACCCCAGCCGGGTGCGCTTCCTGACGCAAACCACTCTGAGCCTGGACGAGACGCGCGACATTGTGAACCGCCTCAAGCAGCGGTTTCCGCAGATCCAGGGTCCGCCGGCGCAGGATATCTGCTACGCCACCGAAAATCGCCAGATGGCGGTGAAGGCGGTGTCGGAGTTTTGCGACCTGCTGCTGGTGGTGGGATCGCAGAACAGCTCCAATTCCAAACGGCTGGTGGAAGTGGGCGACAATTTCGGGGTCCGCTCGTACCTGGTTAACGATCGCAGCGACGTGCGCCGGGAGTGGCTCGATGGCGTCAAAAATGTAGCGGTGACCGCGGGAGCCTCGGCGCCGGAACACCTGGTATTGGACTTGATCGAGTTTCTGCGCGGCGCCGGTTTTCGGGAGATGGAAGAGATCGAGCTGGTGGAAGAAGACGTGCGGTTCTCTTTGCCCCCCGAGTTATTGGTTTCGATTCGATGAGCGCACACCTACAGATCCGGACCACCTTGGAAGCTGCGGCCGAAGCCGCTATGCGGGCCGCCGCCGAGCGCCTGCAGGCAGTACAAGCGGAGGACGGCCATTGGTGCGCGGAACTGACCGCCGACACCACCCTGGAATCCGATTACATCCTGTTTCAACTGTGGCTCCATCCGCCCACCCGTGGCTCGTGGGAGCCAGTCACGCGGCCGCTGATCGATAAAGCCGCGCGGTCCATTCTCGACCGGCAGCTTCCCGATGGCGGGTTCAATATTTGCGCCGGCGGCCCTTCGGAAGTCAGCGCGTCGGTGAAGGCCTATTTCGCCCTGAAGCTGGCCGGCTTAGCCACGGACGATCCGCGGATGGCGAGCCTGCGCCAGCGCATTCTGGAATTGGGCGGCATCCAGGCGGCCAACAGTTACGTCAAGGTCAATCTCAGCCTGTTCAATCTGTACCCGCGGCAGTACTGCCCCAGCATTCCGCCGGAAGTGGTGCTGCTGCCGTTCCGCCTGCTGTACCAGATGTCGGCCTGGACGCGCGCCATCGTGGTGCCGCTCGGGATCGTACACGCCGCCAATCCGCGCCGTCCGCTGCCGGAAGGCTTCCATCTCGACGAGATCTGGCTTCCCGGCGCCAGCCCGGACTTTCGCCGCAAGGAGCGGCGGCGGGGCTGGCACAACGCCTTGCTCACCGTGGACCGGATCTTGAAGTGGTGGGAGCGCAGCGGGTCGAAGGCGTTGCGGCGCAAGGCCATCCGGCGCGCCGAGGCGTGGATGGTGGAACGCCTGCAGCACTCCGACGGGCTGGGCGCGATCTATCCGCCCATGATGTACTCGGTGATGGCGCTGGACGTTCTGGGCTACCGAAAGGACCATCCCCTGCGCGTGGAAGCGCTGCGCCAGTTTGACCGCCTGATGGTGGACGATGGCGAGCGGTTCTTCTTCCAACCGTGCTTTTCGCCGGTTTGGGACACGGCAATCGCGGCTTATGCGCTGTCCCAGGTGGACGGTTCGCGCCGGTCCATCGAGAAGGCCGCCGACTGGCTGCTGCGGCGCGAAATCCGGCGCAAGGGCGATTGGAGCGTCAAGCGTCCCCACACCGAGCCTTCCGGCTGGGCCTTCGAATACAACAACCAGTTCTACCCCGATATCGACGACACCGCCATGGTGATGCTGGCCTTGGGCCATGCCGCGGGGTCCGACGCCGCGGCGCAGCAAGCCTGCCACCGCCGCGGATTGGACTGGCTGCTTTCCATGCAGTCGCGCGACGGCGGCTGGGCGGCGTTCGACGCCGACAATAACTGGGAGTTCTTAAAGCAGGTCCCGTTCGCCGATCACAACGCCATGCTCGATCCCACCTGCGCCGATATCACCGGGCGCGCGCTGGAAGCGCTGGCGGCGCACGGATTGAACCGCGACCATTCGGCCGTGCGGCGCGGGGTGGAGTGGCTGGTGAAGCATCAGGAAGCCGATGGAAGCTGGTACGGCCGCTGGGGCGTGGCTTACATTTACGGCACCTGCTTTGCGCTGCGCGGGCTGGCGGCGGCGGGCGAGAGCGACCGCGAAGCGCACGTCCTGCGGGCGGGCGAGTGGCTGCGCTCCATCCAGAACGCCGACGGCGGCTGGGGCGAAAGCTGCGCCAGCTACGATAACGGCGCGTTCACCGCGGGCGAGAGCACGCCTTCGCAGACCGCCTGGGCTCTCATGGGCCTGATCGCCGGAGGAGACGCCAACAGCCTGAGCGTGCGGCACGGCATCGAATATCTGCTGGAAACCCGGAACGCGGATGCAAGTTGGGACGAAGAACTGGCGACGGGAACCGGATTCCCCAAAGTCTTTTATTTGAACTACCACATGTACAAGGATTATTTCCCGCTGCTGGCGCTGGCTGCGTTTGTCAAGGTGCGTAACGCGAACGGATAGTCTATGAAATTTCCCATCTCCATGGTGGCCGGCATGGCCGGGTACATTTACAAAAACAAGAAGCATCCGCGTCCGGAGTGGCAGAAGAACGCGACCCCGGCGGCGGACGCATCCAACCCATTCCGCATCCTGCCTCCCAAGACTGGTGAAAAGCGCGAGCCGCATCCCATGATCGGCCGGCGCTTCCCCATCGTGATGATGCTCGAACCGCTGCACGCCTGCAATTTGACCTGCACCGGCTGCGGGCGCATCCGCGAGTACGAAACCACCATCTCCGAACGGGTTCCGCTGGAAGAGTGCCTGGCGGCCGTGGACGAGTGCGGCGCGCCGATGGTCTCCATCTGCGGCGGCGAGCCCATGATGTACCCGCAGATCGGGCAGCTTGTCCGCGGAATCCTGGAGCGCAATAAGCACATCATCCTGTGCACCAACGGCATGTTCATCAAGAAGCGCCTGCACGAATTCAAACCCGACAAGCGCTTCTACTTCAACGTGCACCTGGACGGCATGGAGAAGAATCACGACTTGGCGGTGGAGCGCGCCGGCGTGTTCCGCGAAGCCATCGAAGGCATCAAGGCCGCCAAGGCCGCAGGGTTCCTGGTCTGCACCAACACCACCGTCTACAAAGAGACGGACATGGCGGAGATCGAGGAGCTGTTCGAATACCTGAAGCAGTTCGACGTAGACGGCCACCAGATCGCTCCGGCCTACGGCTACTCGGCGGTGGACGATCGCGAGATTTTTCTCACGCGCGACGACATCCACGAGAAATTCCGCGATTTCGACCGAATCGCCAAGAAGTACAACGTGCGGCAGACCCCCGTCTACATGGAGTTTCTGAAGGGCGAGCGCGAATTGCCCTGCACCGCGTGGGGCAACCCCACGTATAACATCAAGGGCTGGAAGGGCCCCTGCTACCTGATCACCGACGGCCACTACAAGACCTTCGAGGATCTGATGACCCAGACGCCCTGGGAAAGTTACGGTCCCGGAAACGATCCGCGGTGCGAGCACTGCATGATGCATTGCGGGTTCGAGCCGTCGGCGGCTTTCGGCATCAACGCGAAGTTCGCGGACAACTTCAAGATGCTCACCTGGATGCTGCGCTAGCTTTATGAAACCCGTCCTGGTAACGGGCGCTTCCGGTTTCCTCGGCTGGCACGTGGCGCGCGTGCTCCTGGAACGCGGCTACACGGTGCGCGCGCTGGTGCGACAGTCGAGCCGGGCGCCGGATCTCGCGGTCGAGTGCGTCAACGGCGATTTGCGCGACGCCGCTTCCGTGGAACGCGCCGTGGCGGGTTGCGGGTTGGTATTTCACGTGGCCGCCGACTACCGCCTGTGGGCGGCCGATCCGCGCGAGTTGTACCGGTCCAACGTGGATGGCACCCGCAACGTGATGGAGGCCGCTAAGAAAGCCGGAGTGGATCGCGTCGTCTATACCAGCACGGTGGGCTGCATCGGCATCCCGCACGATGGACTCGGGGACGAAGAGCGGCCGGTGTCGCTCCGAGACATGGCCGGGGATTACAAGCGGTCGAAGTTCCTGGCCGAGCAGGTGGCGCTGGAGTACGCCCGGACGGGGCTGCCGGTGGTGATTGTCAATCCCACGGCGCCGATTGGCGACCACGACGTCAAACCCACGCCCACGGGCAAGATCGTGCTGGATTATCTGACGGGAGGCATGCCGGCGTTCATCGACACGGGATTGAACGTGGTGGACGTTCGCGACACGGCCGACGGGCACCTGCTGGCCTGCGAACGCGGCCGGGCCGGAGAGCGGTACATACTGGGTTCCGAGAACCTGACGCTGGCGCAGATTTTGCAGAAGCTGGCGGCCATTACCGGCGGAAAAGCGCCCACCGTCCGTCTGCCGTATCTGGTGGCGTACTGCGCGGGCGCTTGCAGCACGGCTTGGGCCGGATTGACGGGCACGCCGCCCCGCGTTCCCCTGGACGCGGTTCGTATGGCCCGCAAGAAAATGTGGGTCACCCACGAGAAGGCCGGGCGCGAGTTGGGCTTCCATCCCGGGCCGGCCGTGGTGGCGTTGCAGCGGGCGGTGGAGTGGTTCCAGCGGACGGGAAGTCCCGTCCACGCGCCGGCGGCTTAGCGCATGAGTTCCAGGATACAGTCACGGGTACTGCGGGGCAGGCTGTTAGCCTGCCCCACGCAACTACCGCTCGCGGTCCGGTCCGCGAAGGATGTGCGGCCTTGGGCTGACAGCCTGCCTCGCAAAGTCGCGATGGCGTGCAGGGGATGGCGTCTTCGAGTTGAGCGATGAGGATTTTAGTGGTGGCGGCGGACCGAATGGAGTTTCCCGGCATCCTGGCGCACGCGGCCGAAACACGCCGCGCGGCGCTGGAGGTCCGCTGGGCGCGGTCGGCGTGGCTCTCGGGTCATGAAATGCTGCTGGCCGCCAATGGAGCCGGGGCGTCCCGAGCCGCCGCGGCCGTCGATCGGGCGCTGGAGACGTTTGCGGCGGATGCCGTGGTGAGCACCGGGTTCTGTGGAGCGCTGCGGCCCGAACTGGGCGTCGCCGACTTGGTGGTGGCCGATTGGGTGGCGGCCGGGGAGCGGGGTTTCCGCGCGTGGCCGGTTTCGGGGGCCGCAGTTTGGCATACTGGTATGGTTGCTTCTGTCGACCACGTCGTACAGACGGCCGAGGAGAAGGTCCGGCTGGCGGATTCCGGGGCCTCGGCAGTGGAAATGGAGGCCGCCGGAGTGGCGGAAAGGGCGGTCGCGCACGGGCTTCCGTTCTCTTGTGTGAAAGCCGTTACGGATCTAGGGGATGAGACCCTGGCCAACGATTTCAATAAGGCTCTGCGGGAGGACGGCTACTTCGATACAATTGTTCTTCTAAGAGGTACATTGGGTCAACCGTTGGTCCGGGTCCGGGAACTGTTCCGGCTGCGTAAACGGTGCGTCCGGGCTGCTAGAATGCTAGGGGATTTTTTTGCAGATTTACGATTTTGACGTGAACGCCGTCCCAGAAACCATGCACGCGGCAGTCTATCGCGGCCAGAGTCTGGTCAGCATCGAGGAGATCCCTACCCCTGCGATTGCTCCCGGAGAAATCCTCATCCGTGTAGAAGCGTGCGGAATTTGCCACACAGATCTCAAGAAAATCGAGCACAACCTGCTGGACCCGCCGCGCGTCTATGGACATGAAACGGCGGGTATCGTGGCTGCCGTGGGCGCCGGCGTGACGCGCTACCAGCCGGGCGACCGGGTGGTGGCGTTCCACCATATTCCGTGCCTGGACTGTTTCTACTGCCGGCGCAAGCACTACGCCCAGTGCCCGGTATACAAAAGGGTTGGGATTACGGCCGGCTTCGAGCCCGCGGGCGGCGGATTTTCACAGTACGTTCGCGTGATGGATTGGATTGTCGAGCGCGGGGTGGAGAGAATTCCGGAGGGCGTCTCCTTCGAACGCGCCACCTTGGTCGAGCCCCTGAACACCTGTCTCAAAGCGGTGGTGCAATGCGATCCGCAGCCCGGCGATTTTGTGCTGATCCTGGGCCAAGGTCCCATCGGGCTGATGTTCACCATGCTGGTGAACCGCACGGGAGCGCGGATTGCGGCCACCGACCGGATCGCCGAGCGCCTGGAGATCGCCTCGCATGGGGGCGCGGAATTTGCCTGGGACCCGGACCGGGAGGACGTGGCCGCGGAGGTGAAACGGCTGACGGACGGCCGCGGCGCCGACCTGGTGATCGTGGCGGCGTCCGTTCCGGGGATTGTCGACCGGGCGATTTCTTATTCCCGGCCGGGAGCCAGAATCCTTTTGTTTGCACAGACTTCCACAACGGAACGAATCGAAGCGTCGGGCGCCGACATCTGTGTAGGTGAACGTACGCTTTTCGGGTGCTATAGTGCTTCTGTAGACCTACAAAAAGAATCGGCAGATCTGGTTTTTGGCGGCGAGCTGCCTTTAGAGGAGTTGATCTCGCATCGCTTGCCGCTGGTTAAAATCCGTTCAGGATTCGATTTGGCGTTGCATCCAGGACCTAATTCGTTGAAAATAATCGTTCAGCCACAGAGGTGGTCATAGTGAATAGCCACATGATGGCTGCTGTGCTTTATGGCAAGGAACACTTGCAGGTGGAGCCGGTAGCCGTTCCGACAATTCATCGCGGAGACATTCTCGTCCGAGTAAAGGTGGCGCTGACCTGCGGCACCGATGTCAAGGTATTCCGACGCGGATATCACGCGCGAATGATCGTCCCCCCGGCCGTTTTCGGGCACGAGTTGGCGGGCGATGTAGTCGCCGTGGGCGAAGATGTCAACCGGTTCTCCATCGGACAACGAGTAGTAGCGGCCAATTCTGCTCCCTGCAACGTGTGTTTTTTCTGCCGCCGCGGCTTGCAGAATCTCTGCGAAGACCTCTTGTTCAACAACGGCGCGTATGCCGAGTACATTCGGATTCCGGCGCGCATCGTGGAGTCGAACACCTATCTCATCCCGCCCCACGTCGGCTATCAGGACGCGGCGCTGATCGAGCCCCTGGCTTGCGTGGTGCGCGGCTTTGAGGAGTCCAACCCGCACGAGGGCGACACCATCGCCATCATGGGCCTGGGACCCATCGGCTTGATGTTCGTCAAGCTCGCCAAGCTGTACAACTGCCGCGTACTGGCGGTGGGACGGCGCCAGCAGCAACTGGATCGCGCGGCGGCCCTGGGCGCCGACGAGCTGGTATTGTGCCGCGACGAATCCGACCCGGTGCAGATCATCCGCGGCTTCACGCACGGACGCGGCGTGGATATCGCCATCGAAGCCGTAGGCAAGCCGCAGACCTGGGAGTGGGCCGTCAACATGGTGCGGCGCGGCGGCACGGTGAACTTCTTCGGGGGCTGCCCCAACGACAGCAAGGTCAACCTCGATACGGCGCTGCTGCACTACTCCGAGATCACCTGCAAGGCCAGTTTCCACCACACCCCGGCCTATATCCAGAAAGCGCTCGACTTGGTTTGCGCGGGTCACATCACCGCCGGTTTCTTCGTCAACAAAGAAGAGCCGCTCTCCAACCTGTTGGAAGTGATGCGCCACCTGATGAGCCACAACGGGCACCTGAAGACGGCCATCGTTCCGTAAATGCCGGGCGGAGGCGCACCCGTGTTTTTGGGACCGGCGGAGTTCGTCCGGTCCGGCGAGGCGCTTCGCCTGAGCTGGCCGCCGGAAAATGCGCGGGCGTATACGCGCTGGCTGGCCACCCATCATTACGAGAATTTCCACGTCGTCAGTTTTCTGCTCCCCAAGCGCCTGCACCAGGACTTCTACAACGTTTACGCATATTGCCGCTGGGCCGACGACCTGGGAGACGAAATCGGCGACCCAGTCGAGAGCCTTCGCCTGCTGGCCTGGTGGCGCGCCGAGTTGGACGCCATGTACCAGGGCCGCGCCACGCATCCCGTATTTGTGGCCCTGGCAGCCACCGTGCGCCGCTACGGGATTCCGCCGGATCCGTTTCGCGACCTGATCTCCGCCTTCGTGCAGGACCAGACCGTGACCCGCTACCCCGATTGGGACGCGGTCTTCGCCTACTGCCGCCGCTCGGCCAACCCCGTGGGACGCCTGGTGCTGTACCTCTGCGGCTATGACGACCCCGCCCGGCAGCGGCTCTCCGACGCCACCTGCACCGCATTGCAACTCGCCAACTTCTGGCAGGATGTCACCGTGGACGCGCTCAAAGGCCGGGTGTACCTGCCGCTCGACCTGCTGGCGCGCCATGGCTACACCGTGGAGGAGTTGTTCGCGCACCGCTTCCGCCCGGCCTTCCGCGAGGTCATGCGGGAAGCCGTCGGCCAGGCCCGCCGCTTGTTCCTGGAGGGGTTGCCCCTGGTGCGCATGGTGGACCGGCGCCTGGCGCTCGACCTGGACCTCTTCAGCCGGGGCGGCCTGCGGGTGCTGCGTAAGATCGAACAGCGGGACTACGATGTCCTGTCCGCGCGCCCGGCGGTCTCCAAGGCGGACCGCGTCCGCCTGCTGCTGGCTTCGCTGGCGCGCGCGGCGTTTTTCCGGGCGGCATGATGGACGCGGTCGACCGATCCTACGAGTACTGCCGGCGGGTGGCGCGTTCGCGCGCCAAGAACTTCTATTACTCGTTCGTCCTGCTGACCGGACAGCAGCGCAAGGCGATGTGCGCCATCTATGCCTTCATGCGCCACTGCGACGATCTGAGCGACGAGCCGGGCGCCACGCGCGAAGCCCTGGAGCGCTGGCGCGCCGAAATGGTGGAGGCCATGGCCGGCCGCTTCGGCGAACACCCCGTGTGGCCCGCATTTCGCCATACCGTGCGCCGGTTCGGCATTCCCACGGAATACTTCCACGAAATGATCGACGGCGTGTTGGGCGATCTGGAGCCGCGCCGTTTCGAAACTTTCTCCCAGCTTTACCGGTACTGTTACCAGGTGGCGTCGGTGGTGGGGCTGACGTGCATCCACATCTTCGGTTTCGATACGCGCAGCGCTCTGCCGCTGGCGGTAAAGTGCGGCGTGGCGTTCCAGTTGACCAATATCCTGCGCGACATCCGGGAGGATCTGGATCGCGGCCGCATCTACCTGCCGGCGGAAGATCTGAAGCGCTTCGGGGTGACCGAGGCCGATCTGCGCGCGGGCGATCGCGCCATCCGCGACAACGGCGCTCTCCTGGAGTTGATGCGCTTCGAAGCCGCGCGGGCGCGAACTTACTACCAGGAATCCGCGCCGCTGCTCGACCTGATCCATCCGCGCAGCCGCCGGTCGCTATGGGCGCTGATCGCCATCTACTCGCAATTGCTGCGCCGGATTGAAGCCAAGAAGTACGACGTTTTCACGCGGCGGGTACGGTTGTCGGCGCTGGAGAAGTCGCTGATCATCTTGCGGGCGCTGGCGGGGAAGTCGGCGGGCTAGGCTAGATCAGGCTCAGTTGACGGGGGTCCGCCGCATGCACCACCTTGGTCTTGACCGGGGTGCGAAGGTCGTCGTGGTGGGGGTCGAACCGGCGGATCAACTGGTTGAGCTTGAGGGAAGACTCCCAGATGTCGAACAGCAGGAGGCAGCGGGGACAACCGCCCTTGATTCCGGCCTGCCCATCCACGGCCGGGTTGTAGCGTTTGTGCCTGCCGCACCGGCCCTCGAATTTCCTGGATCGGATCTTCAAGCGAACTCCAATGCATACACCTTAGCAGGAAGCTGGGGCCGGAAAAAGAGGGCGGCGCCGGGGAACACGCCGGTCCGGCCCGCGCGGTACAATCCGAGTGAATGCCGTCCCCGCAGCGGGTCAATTGGGCGAAGCTCCGCGTATCGGCGGTTTCGCTCGTGGCGATGCTCATCCTGCTCACCTTGGTCTACCTGCTCACCGGCGGGACCTTGCTTTCGCAAAAGGCCACTTTGTACCTGTATCTTCCGGACAGCAGCGGACTGGAACGCGACGCACCGGTGCGCGTCGACGGTGTCGACGTGGGCAAAGTCAAAGCCGTTCAGCTTTCCGGTTCCCACGACCCCAATCGGGAAGTGCGTGTGATCATGGAAGTCGAGCGCGTCCGCCTGGCGAGCATCCCCGCCAACTCCGAGGCGGAAATCAGTTCCGACAGCCTGATCGGCGATCGCTTCGTGGATGTGACCAGCCACCCGGCCCCCGCCTCCGTGCCTCCCGGAGGCGAGATCCGGGTGGCCGAGTCGACCGATTTCATGAAGGCCATCGATATTCGCGATCTCGAGAAGCAGTTGCTGCAGATGGACGCCGTGCTCCAGGATCTCGAGGCGGGGCGCGGTCCGGTTGGCGAATTCGTGCAGGGGCGGCAGATGTACGACGACCTGGTGAGACGCTCCGCGGAAATCGAGCGCGCCTTGAAGGCCGCGGTGAGCGCCACAACCACGGTGGGCCAGGCGCTCTATAAGGATGAACTGTACCGCAAGTTTTTGGAAACGGCGACGCGGGTGGACGACACGCTGGCCGGCCTGCAGTCGGGCCGGGGCGACGCGGGCCGTATGCTTCGCGACAGCGCCCAATACGAAGAGCTGCGGAAATCGCTTGACGGCATCCGCCAGTCCGTGGCGGATCTCCGGGCCGGCCCCATGCTGCGGTCCGACGACGCATATGCCGGTTGGAACCGAAGCGTGGCCGCGCTGATCCAGCAAGTGGACGACATGAATTCCAACCCCGCCTTCAACACTTCGGAAGCCTACGACAGTCTCACCGGCATGGCCAAAGAGCTGCGCGACTCGGTGCGCGATTTCCGCACCCACCCGGAAAAGTACCTGCGCATGAAGGTGTTTTGAAGAGGCCGTCAGCCATCAGCCGTCAGCCTTCAGCTCATCCGGTGCGTCGCGCGGCCCGACTGAGGCTTCGCCGCGAAGCGCGCACTGGAACCTCCCAAACGCACGAAAAAAGCTGAAGGCTGAAGGCTGACGGCTGAATGCTCTTCACAGCCACCCCTTCTGCCGTGCCAGGCGGGCGGCTTCGGTTCGATTGTTGGCGCCCAGCTTGCTGATGGCCTCGGAGAGGTAATTGCGCACGGTGCCTTCGGAGAGATCCAGGCGCTGGGCGATCTCGGCGCCCGAGGCGCCTTCTCCGGCGTAACGCAATACCTGGCGTTCGCGATCGGTCAATGGGTCGGCCTCGGTCCAGGCTTCGGCCGCCAGTTCCGGATCCACCACGCGGCTGCCGGCGCGGATGCGGCGAATTGCATTGGCAAGGGTGGCCGCCGGCGCGTCCTTGAGGAGATAGCCGGAAACGCCACTGTCGAGCGCGCGCCGCAGATAGCCGGGCCGGGCGAACGTGGTCAGGATCGCCACCTTCACCGGCAGCTTGCGGCGCTGGATTTCGGCGGCCAGTTCCAGACCAGTGACTTCGGGCATCTCGATATCGGTCAGCAGCACGTCGGGAAGCGTCCGCAGCACCATTTCCAGGGCTTCGCGCCCGTCGCGCGCCTCGCCCGAGATTTCGATGTCGCTCTCGGTTGAGAGCAGGGCCGCCAGGGCGCCCCGGATCATCGCCTGATCCTCGGCGATCACCACCCGAATGCTCATACCGGCACCCGCACGCGCAGCGACGTGCCCTTCGAGCCATTGCACTCCACGGCGCCGCCGATGGCCTCCACCCGCTCGCGCATGCCCCGCAGGCCGCTGCCTTCCACCGGCGCGCCGCCCAAGCCGTCATCGGCCACCTCCAACTCGCAGTACCGGCCGCTCGGCCGCAGGGTGAGCCGACATACCGTGGCCTGGGCGTGCCGGACCACGTTGGTCACTGCCTCGCGCAACGCCAGGGCGAACACGGTCTCCTGCGCCGGAGTAAGTCCGGGAGGCTCGACCGCGGCTTCCAAGCGAATGCCGGCGGCTTCCAGCGCCATCCGGGCGTTGCGCAGCTCGCCCTCGATTCCCGCCAACCGGTAGCCGCGCACCGCGGCGCGCACCTGTCCCAGGGCCTCGCGCGAAATGGCTTCGACCTCGCCAATCTCCTTTTGCGCGCGCGCGGGATCCCGCGAGAACATCTTCGAAGCCAGCTCCGCCTTCACGACGATCACCGAGAGGGTGTGGCCCAGCAGGTCGTGCAGATCGCGCGCGATGCGCTCCCGCTCGGCCACGCGGGCCAAGTGCTCGATCTCTTCCCGCGCCCGCAGAAGCTGGTCGGTGAGGCGTTTGCGGTGATACTGCTGGATGATCACCGAGCCGATCAGCGCGGAGAAGAAGATCGCCGGGATCCAGCAGGCCATCGAGTAATGGAAGAGCCGCGCTTCAATCCCGACGAGCGCCAGGAGAGCCGCCAGGAACCACCACGCCCGCCGCGGCTCGAACGCCTTGCCGATGAAGCTGGCTCCGTAAACGAACAGCACCGAAGCGCCGGGATTGGTAGGCGCCAGCAGGCTGCCCAGGAGCACGAAACCGCCGATCACCCAAAGCACCTGGCGGCCGCGCAGCCAGTACCCCACGAAGTACAGCGGCACGGCGACCAGCGTGATCGCCACCGCCGCGGCCTTCTCCCAAGAGGCGGAAGGAAACACGAACGCCAGCACCAGAAAGTACGGCATGTAGACCAGGTAGACGTAAGCCGTCCAGTCCTGGTCTTTGGGAACGAGGCGCATAGGAGTTGTCAGTAAACAGTAGACAGTTTTCAGTATCTAGCTTACAGCCTAATCGCTGTCGGCTCTGGTGTGCCCCAGCCAGGCGACGCCGGCGAACACCAGCGTGAAACCAAGCAGGGCTTCCACGTGGCCGCCCGCGGCGCCTTGGACCGGCGCCCCCAGAATCCGCAACGCGATTTGCGAGAAGTGGAACGACGGGAGGAACGGCGCGATCGCCTGGATGCCCCGTGGGAGGAATTGGAACGGGATCCACAGGCCGCCGCAGAACGCCATCGGCAGGTAGATCATGTTGACCACGGCCGCGGCGGAACTGGGGGCGGCAAAGTTTCCGATAGCCAGTCCCAGGGCGCAGAACGGGATGGCGCCGGCGATCAGCGCGCCGCCCATCGCGAACCACTGCCAGATCGGCATGCGGACCCCTCCGAAGGCCGCGCCCAAACCAAACAGCAGCGCCACCACGATGGCTCCGAACGACAGGCCGACCACCCCCTTGGCCAGCAAATACGCGGCCGGAGGCATGGGACTGGCGCGCTTGACCTGCAGCCAGCCGAGACCGCGCTCCACCGCGACTCCCACGCCAAAGGCGAACAGGCTCGCGCCCATCACACCGAAGGCTCCGTAGGTGGCCAGCAGGTACCGCGCCATCGGCACGGCGTCCTTGGACTGCGCCTGCGCCATCGACAGGCCGAAGAAGACGTAGAACACGGTCGGGAACAGCACCGTGGACAGCGAATAGGCCTTCATCCGCAGCGATTTCAGAAACTCCATTTTGGCTTCCAATAAATATACGTTCGACATTACGCAACCTCCTCGATGACATTGGGACTGCCCGTGATCGCCAAAAACGCGTCTTCGAGACCCTCCGACGCGCCCTGCCGCTTGATCTCCGCCGGCGTGCCCTGAGCCACAATCAGGCCGCGGTGAAGGACCGCGATGCGGTGGCTCAGCGCCTCGGCCTCATCCAGGTAGTGGGTGGTGAGCAGCACGCTGCCGCCGCGTTTGGCAAAGCCGCGGATGCGGGCCCACAGGGCGCGCCGCGATTCCACGTCCAGGCCCACCGTCGGCTCGTCGAGAAGGAGCAGGCCGGGGTTGCCGCAGATCGCCAGCGCGAACAGCACCCGCTGTTTCTGGCCACCCGACAGCTCGCCGAACAACCGGTTGCGGACGTCCTGGAGTCCGGCCGCCGCCAGGGTCTCGTCCAGCGGCAGGGGCTTCCGGTAGTAGCTGGAAAACAGTTGGATATGTTCGCGGACGCGCAGCGTCTCGGGCACGCGGGCCACCTGCAACTGGGCGCCGCGGCGCAGGCGGGCGTATTGGCTGGCGGGCGGATGGCCGAAGACCGTGGCCCACCCCGACGAAGGCTGCATCAGGCCGAGCAGGATGCGCACCGCGGTGGTCTTGCCGGCGCCGTTCGGCCCCAACAGGGACACCACTTCTCCCGGTTCAATGGCGAGATCGATGCCGCGCAGGGCGGCGGTGGCGCCGTAGTTCTTGGTGACGGCGTGTAATTGGGCGACTGGCATTAGCAGTTCCTCCAATTGCGAGGATGCGCCGGTTGGAGTTTTGCCGGTAGTGGAGTTCGTCAGCGGCGGGCCATGACAGATGTCATGAGGAAGTTCACAGGTCACAGTCAACAGTTCACAGTCAACGCACCGGCTCTGGTGCGCGGCACCGGCCCCGATGGTTTACTGTGAACTGTAAACTGTGAACTGTAAACTTCTTATGCCCCAGATTTCCTTCGAACTCGTTGCCGAGTGCCCGCACACCAGGGCGCGCGCGGGACTCCTGCATACCGCGCACGGGACCATCGAGACCCCGGTGTTCATGCCGGTGGGGACGCAGGCTTCCGTCAAGGGGCTCAGCGAACGCGATCTGGCCGAGGACCTGGGCGCCGCCATCATCCTGGCCAACACCTATCATTTGTACGTGCGGCCGGGGCCGGCGCTCATCCGCAAACTGGGCGGGTTGCACCGCTTCATGTCCTGGCCCAACGCCATCCTCACGGACTCCGGCGGCTACCAGGTGTTCAGCCTGCGCGGGCTGCGCAAGATCACCGATGAGGGCGTGCTGTTCCAGTCGCACCTGAACGGCGATCTCCACAGCTTCACGCCGGAATCCACGGTGGACGCCCAACTGGACTTCGGCAGCGACATTCTCATGGCGCTCGACGAGTGTCCCGAATACCCCGTGAGCCACGAATACGCTCGGCAAAGCATGCACCGCACGCTGCGTTGGGCCCGCCAGGCGCAGGCGCATCATGCGCGCCGCATGAGTGAGGAGAACCGGCGGGGGAACGCCCTGTTCCCCATCGTGCAGGGGTCCATGTTCCCCGATCTGCGCCGCGAATGCGCCACCGGGATGCTGGAACTGGACGCCGACGGGTACGCCGTGGGAGGGCTCTCGCTGGGCGAAGCGCGGAGCTTGAGCCTGGAGATGGTGGAATCCACCGAGAGCATTCTGCCGCGCGACCGGCCGCGCTACGCCATGGGCGTGGGGATGCCCTCGGAACTGCCCGAGTACGTGGCGCGCGGCATCGACATGATGGATTGCGTGCTGCCCTCGCGCAACGCCCGCAACGGCTGGCTGTTCACCTCCGAGGGCCACGTGATCATCAAGCACGCGCGCTACAAGGACGACGGGCGGCCACTCGACCCGAACTGCGAATGCTATACTTGCCGTAGATACTCCCGAGCCTACCTACGCCATTTGTTCCAGTGCGGGGAGATCCTCTATGCGGTGCTGGCGACCCGTCACAACATCCGCCGGTACCTTGACATCATGCGGGGCATCAGGCACGCTATAATATCGAATTCGTTTCCGGAATACTTGAGGTGTGTCCGCTCGGCCTCGGTGGAGGGCGGTAACGCGCCAGTGGTGTGAATGTGCTCCTGACACTGTTTCTCTTCGACGCGACGGCGGCGCCGTCCGCCAGCAACCCCCTCGTGGGTTTTCTCCCCATCCTTCTCATCTTCGGGATTTTTTACTTCCTGTTATTCCTGCCCATGCAGCGCCAGCGGAAGAATACGCAGAAGATGCTGGCCAGCTTGCAGACCGGCAGCGTGGTGGTGACCAGCGGCGGGATTGTGGGCACCATTGTCGCCATCGACGCCGACGACACGCTGACGCTGCGGGTCAAGCCGGACAACGTGAAGATCCAGGTGGCGCGCAGCGCCGTTTCCAGCCTGTTCTCGGGCGAAGGCAAGAAGTAGACGTACTGGTATTAATTTAAGCAAGCGCTCAACTCCCATGAAAAAGAATCTGAACACCCGGACGATCATCATCGTTGTGACGATCCTGATCTGCGTAGTCGGCATCATCGGCATCCCCAAGTCGGGGGCGGATCTGAAGAAGAATTTCCGGGACAATATCCGTCTCGGCCTGGATCTGCGGGGCGGCAGCCACCTGGTGCTGCAGGTGAGGGTGCACGAAGCCGTCATGGCCGACGCCAACCAGACCATGGACCGCTTGAAGGAAGATTATCTGAAGAAAGCTGGCATCACCTGGACGGAAATGTCCGTCAACGAGGTGCAGAAGGTGGAGGACGCCGACCAGGTGGCCCTCACCATCAAGGGGATTCCGGCGGCCCAGTCCAGCGCGTTCAAGAACGTGATAGCGGAAAACTTCTCCACCTACTCGGTCACGGTGCTCAGCGCCACCGACTACTCCCTGAAACTGAAGCCCACGGACCTGATCGCCCTGGAGAAGCAGACCGTACAGGCGGCCATCGATACCATCGGCAACCGCATCGACTCCCTGGGACTCGCCGAAAAGACGGTCACCGCCTACGGGCGGACGGGAGCGGACTTCCAGATCCTGGTGCAGCTTCCCGGAGTGGACGATCCGGCGCGCGTCCAGGAATTGATCGGCACCGCGGCCAAATTGGAAATCTGCGCGGTAAGGGACGGGCCTTTCGCCAGCCGGGACGAGGCGCTGGCCAAACATAGCGGCGTGCTCCCATTGAATACCAGGCTGCTAATGGCGAAACCGCGCGCGGAATCTCCCGGCGACCGGTGGTACATCGTGGACCGGCACGGCGTGGTTTCGGGCGAAGAATTGCGCAACGCCCGCCCGGGGCAGGGTGAGATGCGGAAGTTCCTCACCGCCTTTACCCTGTCGCCGGAGGCCGGCAAGCGGTTCGCCCGTTACACCGAGGCCAACATCGGCAACAATCTGGCGGTGGTGCTGGACAACACTATCGTGAGCGTGGCCGTGATCCAGTCGCGGATCGAGGATTCCGGGCAGATCGAAGGTCTGAGCACCGAGGACGAAGCCGTGGACCTGTCCCGCTACCTGCGGAGCGGTTCGCTGCCGGCCGGGGTCGACTACCTGGAGGTGCGGTCCATCGGACCGTCCCTGGGCGCCGATTCCATCAGCGAGGGTATGCGGGCGGGCATCGTTGGGCTGTTGGCCGTGGTGGTGGTAATGCTTTTCTACTACAAGCGCAGTGGTGTGAACGCGGTGCTGGCGTTGGCCCTGAACACCGTAATTCTGTTGGCGGCGGTCTCCTATTTCCATGCGGTACTGACCTTACCGGGAATCGCGGGCGTGATTTTGACGATCGGCATGGCGGTCGACTCCAACGTCCTGATTTTCGAGCGCATCCGCGAGGAATTGCGCACCGGGAAATCGGTGGTGGCCGCCGTGGATACCGGCTTCAGTAAGGCTTGGTGGACCATCGTGGACACGCACGTCACCACCGTGGTGTCCTGCGCCTTTCTCTTTTTGTTCGGCGAAGGTCCGGTGAAGGGTTTTGCGGTGACCCTGACCATCGGGTTGCTCGCAAATGTGTTTACCGCCGTGTTCGTGTCGCGCACGATTTTCGACTACGAGTTGTCGGGCCGCCGGCAACTGGAAACGTTGAGTATCTAGACGGGGTCCGGGTTTGGCCAAGGCTGGAAGGCTTTTGGGGTTCGAGAACGGGAACAAAATCTAAAGGGCTGGTGTCCAACGATTTTAAGGGGATACCCAGCATGGCAAGGTTCGATGGAATTATTTAAAAGCACGAACTACGACTTTCTGGGCAAGAAGTGGCCCTTCATTATCGCATCGGTGATTTTGTCGGTGGCCGGGATCGGAAGCATCATCGTGCGTGGCGGACTCAATTACGGTATCGATTTCAAGGGCGGGGCCCAGGTGACCGTGAAATTCGCATCCACGCCGCAACTGGATAAGATCCGCGCGGTGATGCAGCAGTCGCCCAAAATCCATGGAGGCGTGAGCGTCCAGAATTTCACCGGCGGCACGCAGGCCAACACCGTTCTGATCGAGACGGAAATCCAGGAAGAGCGGCAGTTGAATATCAACCGCCAGGCGATGGAGGAGGTCCTGCGGAACAGCTTCGGCCAGCCCGGGAACCCCAAGCTGGACCTGAACAATTCGTCCGCCGACGCCCTGGCCTCCCGATTGCGCGATGCGCTGGCGCGGAACAACGTGCCCATGAACGAAACCCAGTTGCAGCAACTGGTGAAAGACGTCCTGGCCTACCGCGACGACAACGCCTCCGGACTGGTGACAAATTTTCAACAATTGTCCTCCGTAGCGGGCATGAACTCTGGTATTATGAACGCTCTCCAGCAGGAGTGTTTCCTCGGCGCGTACCACGTCGGGCAGGTACAGATGGTCGGGCCGAAGGTGGGCGCCCAGTTGCGCTCGAAGGCGGTGCTGGCTACGTTGTACGCTCTGGCTGGAATGCTGGCGTACATCGCCTTCCGGTTTGAATGGATTTATGGTTTGGGTGCGGTAATCGCGTGCTTCCACGACACCATCATCACCATTGGACTGTTCTCGATTTTCAACCAGGAAATATCGATGACGGTGATCGCCGCCCTGTTGACCCTGGTGGGCTACTCGATGAACGACACGATCGTGATTTTCGATCGGATACGCGAGAATTTGAAGCTCTCGCGGCGGCAGCCCCTGGAAGGCGTCATGAACAGAGCCGTCAACCAGACGTTGAGCCGGACGGTGATGACCTCCGGCCTGACGTTCCTGACGGTGATCGCGCTGTTCGCTTTCGGCGGGCCGGTGCTGCACGGATTTTCCTTCGCGCTGGTTTGCGGAATTATTGTGGGTACCTATTCTTCGGTGTTTGTGGCCAGCCCGATCGTCCTGTTCTGGCACAATTATGCGGACCGGCCAAAGAGGCCCTCCGGTCTCGGTGGGGGCTCGGCCGCGCGGACGACGGATGCGGCGCGGACTGGCGGCGCAAAGCCGGTGAAAGGCGAAGGGCGTAAGGTGGTAAAGTAACGGGTCGCGGCCAGGCAGTTCGAGCGGGTGTCGGGTAGCGCTCGGCCGCGCCAGGGAGATTAGGAAAGGTAGTTCCTATGTTTGAACAAACATTTGTACAGACTGGTAAAACTCACACGACCTGGACGGTGTTCATATCGGCCCTGATCCAGGTCGGACTGCTGATCGTGGCGGTGATTCTGCCGATGATCTACTTCGACGTGCTGCCCGCGGCGACCTTGACGAGCTTCCTCGTAGCGCCTCCGCCTCCTCCGCCGCCGCCTCCTCCGCCCGCGGCCGCTCCGGTGGTTGCGCGCGTAAAGGTGATTCCGCGCCAGTTCGACGCCGGCAGGCTGATGACGCCGAAGGCCATCCCCAAAGAAATCGCGATGATTAAGGAAGACGAGCTGCCGCCTTCGGCCGCCGGTGTGGGCGGCGTGGTTGGCGGTGTTCCGGGCGGCGTGGCAGGCGGGGCGGTCGGCGGCGTTCTGGGCAGCATCCTGACCCAGAGCAACGCCCTGGCGCCTCCTCCTCCCCCTCCTCCTCCTCCGAAAGCTCCGCCACCGCCCCGGCGCGTCCAGATCGGCGGCAACGTCCAGGCCGCGTCGTTGATCTACGGCCCGAAGCCGAACTATCCGCCGTTGGCCAAGCAGGCGCGCATATCGGGCGTCGTGCATCTGCACGCCTTCATCTCGAAGGAAGGCACCATTCAAAGTTTGTCGGTGATTCCGCCGGCCCACCCGCTTCTGGCCCCCGCGGCCATGGAGGCGGTGCGCCAATGGCGTTACAAACCTACCATGCTGAACGGCGAACCGGTGGAAGTCGAGACCACGATCGACGTCAGCTTTATGTTGGCCCAATAGTAACCCGGCGCTCCCAGAGGAACGCCGGATAGTAGTATAAAACCTTCAACTCGCAGGAGAGAGAACTAGAATGCTTTTACAATCGCAAGTATGGTCGCTGTTTCTGCTCCAGGACAACGTCGGCTGGGATCCCGTGCATCTGTGGACTCAGATGGGTATTCCCGCCAAGCTCGTTGTGATCCTGCTGTTCCTCATGTCGGCATACTCCATCGGCGTCATGATCGACCGCGTCATGGCGTACAATGCCGCTCGTAAACAATCGCGCCAGTTCGCACCGGCGGTGGCCGGCGCCCTGCGCGAAGGAAAACTGGATGAAGCGGTGAAGATTGCCGACCGCTACAAGAAAAGCCACCTCGCCAAAGTCGTGGTTGCCGGTTTGCAGGAATTCCAGGCGCATCAACTCAGCGCGGAGATCCCCGGAGAAGAAATCGAAGCTTCCAAGCGCGCGCTGGAACGCGCCGAAGCCATCGTTCACGCCGAACTGAAGCGCGGCGTCAGCGGCCTGGCTACCATCGGTTCGACCGCCCCCTTCGTGGGCCTGTTCGGAACCGTCGTGGGCATCATCAACGCGTTCAAGGGGATTTCGACCGAGAAGTCCACCGGTCTGGGCGCCGTGGCCGGCGGTATTTCCGAAGCCCTGGTGACCACCGCCGTCGGACTTTTCGTGGCTATCCCCGCGGTCTGGATGTTCAACTACTTCACGAACAAGATTGAAGCCTTCGACGTGGAGATGGGCAACTCCAGTTCCGAACTGATCGACTACTTCCTGAAGCGCTCGCAACGCGGCGCCCACAAGTAGCATCCGGCATGCCCGCGGCGGGCCCGGAAACGGGTCGGCCGGGTATGCGTGACGGGAATCCGGCGAGTTGAATTCCGGGGAACCCCTCGAGGGGTTCCCCGCTCCTGCTCCCGAGTTCCATGGAGAATACCATGGCAGGCAAGAAATCGAACGAAACGAAGTTCAAAGCCCCACCGCCCGTGGCGGACATCAACGTCACGCCGATGGTGGACGTGATGCTGGTGCTGCTGATCATCTTCATGGTCATCACGCCCATGTTGTCGAAAGGCGTCAGTGTGGACCTGGCGAAAACCCAAAATCCCATCGCCATGCAGGCCGCCGACAAGAGCGACGCGGTAGTTGTGGCGGTCACCAGAGACGGCCACGCTTTCCTGAACACCACCCAGATCAAGCCCGAGGACTTGGCGCCCAAGGTGAAAGACCTCCTGACCGGACGGACCGACAAGATGGTTTTCGTGAAATCCGACCAACGAGCCAAGTATTCGGTGGTGCTGGAGGTGGTTCAGAATCTTCAGGCCGCGGGCGTCGACCAGTTGGGCCTGCTGACCGAGCAACAGACCGAGAAACGCCGGCCGTCCGAGGCTGGCGGAGCCGCGCCGGCGGGGAAGTAGTAAGAGGATTTCTTTAAAAGGAGCAATCTTATGTCAATGGCAGTCGGCGGGAGTGGTGGTGTCAAGTCGGACATCAACATGACGCCTATGATCGACGTATTGCTGGTGCTGATCATCATTTTCATGGTAATCACCCCCCTGACGCCGAAGGGGCTGGAGGCCTTGGTGCCGCAGCCGCCTCCGCCGGGACAGCAGGCCAATGCGGCCGATACGCGCACCGTGGTAATCTCGGTAGACGCCAATCACAGGGTGGAGATCAACCAACAGGAAACGGATTGGGATAGCCTGCAGTCGCGGCTGGAGGATATTTTCAAGACCCGCGCCGAACGAGTGGTCTTCGTGAAAGGGAACCCCGATCTGGAGTACCTGTGGGTCGCCAGGGCGATCGATATCGCCCATGGGGCCGGCATCGACAAGGTCGGTTTGATGCCCTTCAAGGACCTTGGAGAATAGGAGCTCACAGTCCATGCGGAAATTCGCATTGATCCTGGCAGTCGCCGCAGTGGCGGCCCTGGGCACAAGCTGCACGCAGTTACGAGCGCGCGATCAGATTAACAAAGGGGTGGCCGCTTTCAAGGGCGCCCAGTATCCGGAAGCGGTGGAGCATTTCAAGACGGCCGTCGAGCTGGACCCGAGCTTCATCACCGCGCGCCTCTACCTGGCCACCGCCTACATGCAGCAGTACGTTCCCGGTTCCGACGAGCCGGAAAACGTCAAGATGGCCACCGAGGCCCTGAACCAGTTCAACAAGGTGCTCGAACAGAAGCCCAACGACACCGTGGCCATCGCTTCCATTGCCTCCCTCTTTCTCAACGAGAAGAAGTGGGATGACGCGGAAGCGGAGTACCGCAAACTGATCGCTGTCGATCCCAACAATAAGGATGCCTACTACAGCATCGGGTTCATCGTCTGGTCCAAGTGGTATGTGCCTTATCAAACCGCGCGTGCCAACGCCAACATGAAGCAGGAAGATCCCGGTCCCATCAAGGACAAGAAGATCCGCGAAGAGCTGAAGGCCAAGTACGACGCGGTTGTCGACGACGGGTTGAAGAGCCTCGATAAGGCGCTCGCGCTCGATCCCGAGTACGACGACGCCATGGCTTACGAAAATCTTCTGGTGCGCGAACGCGCCGATCTGGCCGACAACAAGAAGGATTACGAGGCGCAGATCAAGGTGGCCGACGATTGGGTCCAAAAGGCCCTGAACACCAAGAAGATCAAGGCCGAACGGAAAGAAAAGGCCGGCGGTGGTATCACCTTGGATACCGCCACCAAGTAGGATCCCCGTAACGGTGGCGTCGGCCGCTCCCCGCGGCGCGCGCTCGCGCGCGCCGCGCCGCTACCCGTGGTGACGCCCAGCAGACCGCGCTGGCGCGTAGGCCGCGAGGAGCGGTTGCCGCCACCCGAACCACGTTACAATCGAAGTAGAGTGGCCGCCGAAACCATCCCTCCACCGCAGCCGTCCGATCCCGTCGAGCCCTTATACCGCGAACTGGAAGCCAAGATTCGCGAATACCGCCCCAAGGACGATCTGAGCGCACTCCAGTCCGCCTTCCGGTTCGCCCGCAAATATCACCAGGGACAGACCCGCGACTCCGGCGAGCCCTACATGGTGCACCCCCTCATGGTGGCCCACATCCTGGCCGACATGCGCATGGACCCGGTCGCCATGGAAACCGGCCTGCTCCACGACGTGGTGGAAGACACCAGCGTCACCGTCGACCAAGTGCGCAAGGAATTCGGCGAAGAAGTGGCCCGCTGCGTGGACGGCGTCACCAAGCTGTCCAAGCTGGATTTCTTCTCCGCCGAGGACCGGCAGGCCGAGAGTTTCCGCAAGATGCTGCTGGCCATGGTGGAGGACATCCGCGTCATCATGGTCAAACTCGCCGACCGCATGCACAACATGCGGACCCTCGGCTACCTCTCGCCGGAACGGCGCGAGCGCATCGCCCGCGAGACCATCGAAATCTACGCCCCTATCGCCCACCGCCTGGGAATGGGCAAAATGCGCGGCGAACTGGAAGACCTGGCCTTTCAGCACCTGGAGCCGGACGCCTATCGCGAGATTCTGGACGCCATCGAATCGCGCCGCCATTCCAACGAAGGCTTCCTGGACGAGATCCGCCGCACGGTGGAGGCGGAGTTGAGAAGGGAAGGCATCCCCGCCCGTCTCGAAGGGCGCGCCAAACGGCCTTATTCGGTTTTCCAGAAACTGCGCCGGCAGAAGATCACCGTCGACCAGGTCTACGACCTGATGGCCCTGCGCATCGTCACCGATTCGGTGAAGAATTGTTACGCCGCCCTGGGCGTGATTCATAACGAGTGGCGTCCCATTCCGGGGCGCATCAAGGACTTCATCGCCATCCCGCGTCCCAATCTCTACCAGTCGCTGCACACCTCCGTGGTGGGGCCGCACGGGCAGACCTTCGAGGTGCAGATCCGCACCGAGGAGATGCACCGCATCGCCGAAGAAGGCATCGCGGCCCACTGGAAGTACAAGGAAGGCCGCAAGGGGCCGGCGGCCGACGACCAGCGCATCGCCTGGCTGCGCCACCTGGTGGAATGGCAGCGCGAAGTGCAGGACCCCGGAGAATTCATGTCCACGCTCAAAGTGGACCTGTACCCGGAAGAGGCGTACACCTTCACGCCGCGCGGCAAAGTGATCGTGCTCCCGCGCGACGCCACCCCCATCGATTTCGCCTACGCCATCCACTCCGATGTCGGGCACTCGTGCACCGGCGCCAAGGTGAACGGCCGCATTGTTCCACTGCGCTCGGCGCTGCGCAACGGCGACATCGTGGAGATCATGACCCAGCCCGGCCACGAGCCGAGCAAAGACTGGCTGGCTTTCGTCAAGACCTCTCGCGCCCGCAACAAGATCAAGCACGTCATCAACGCCAGCGAGCGCGCCAAGGCCATCGACATCGGCCAGAAGTACCTGGACAAAGAGGCCCGCCGCCTGGGTGTTCCGCTTAGCAAGGTCACCAAGGCGGACACGGAAAAAGCGGTCTCCGACTATGGCTACGCCAAGATGGAAGACCTGTACGCGGCCCTGGGCTACGGCAAGTACTCGGCGCGCCAGGTGCTGAGCAAACTGGCCCCCGGGATGGTCAAGGACGACCCCGCCGACGTGCGCGGCGCGGTGCCCACCCCGGACACCGCGGCCGGCGCGGTCCCCGCCGTTCCCGGACGGCCCCAGGATGGCGACGGCGTCATCAAGGTGCGCGGCGTGGACGACCTGCTGGTGTACCGCGCCAAGTGCTGCAATCCGATTCGCGGCGAAGCCATCGTCGGCTACGTCACGCGGGGCAAGGGCGTGGCCGTGCACTCCCGCATGTGTCCCAACGTGCAGAGCCTGATGTACGACGTGGAGCGCAAGATCGAGGTGGAATGGGCGCGGGCGGCGGAAGATTCCTTCCCGGTGCGCATCGTGGTCCACACCGACGACCGGCCCGGCATGTTGAATTCGCTTACCAGCGTGCTTTCCGACGAAAACACCAACATCCGCAGCCTGGAGGCCAAGGCGGACACGGACCAGCTTGGCGGCGTGGTGGAGATGACCGTCGACGTCCGCGACAAAAAGCAATTGGAGCGCCTGGTGGGGGCCATGCGGCGCCTCTCCGGCGTGCGCGACGTGGAGCGTCTCTTCAACTGAACATGTCTTTCTCTACCGATCCGCAACACCTCGCCATCTCCAAGTCCAAGGGCATCAAGATCGACTGGAAGGATGGGCACCGCAGCGAATATCCGCTGCAATACCTGCGCGACAAGTGTCCCTGCGCCGGATGCACCGGGTCGCACGGAACCGAGCCGCGGCCGCCGGGCGGAGAGACCGCGCCCGCGAATCCATTCCAGATGTATAAGCCCGCGCTGAAGATGTTGGGCGTCGAAGCGGTGGGAAACTACGCCATTCGCATCGACTGGAACGACGGGCACAAGGCCGGCATCTACTCGTACGAGCATTTTCGCCGCATCTGTCCGTGCGCGGAGTGCCAGGCGGCGTTCGCGGAGTGATGTGGGGCAAGGTGTCAGCCTGCCCTGTTTCCGTCGTTGGTAGGCTATGGCGCGGTACCGCCTAGTTGGCCGGCCCGTCTCCATAGCCCCCTTTCAAACCGTGCGTGCCGTTTTCCGGCACACGGCTT
>Ga0326728_10005561_pt1 | contig 35118 bp, 28 predicted proteins | sample MB3enrmetagenome_FD_207602 | JGI IMG/M metagenome (GOLD analysis project Ga0326728, IMG submission 207602) | Lab enriched peat soil microbial communities from McLean, Ithaca, NY, United States - MB31MN | ecosystem: Environmental > Terrestrial > Soil > Wetlands > Peat | place: USA: New York...
ATGCGCGACGAGCCATTCAAATGTGGGCGCGCTGTGATCGGCGAACGCGCGCACAATCTCCCGGTCATTGAACCTGTAATCGGCCGCGCCATTGGGCTGAACGACCGACCAGTCCGTTAGATCGGTAAAGAGAAGGTCCGGCGAATCTTTGATGCCATGTTTTTTCTGTGCGCTGGTTCCGCCGCCGAGAGGGACGTTCCCTCCGCTCAGTATCGCATGCCCGCCGACGTCTTTGTTCACTTCGACGAGAATCACGGATGCCTTGTTTTCGACAGCCTCAATGGCAGCCGGAAGACCGACCGCGCCGGCTCCGACCACCACGACGTCGGCTTCTTTGTCCCATTTTGCCGGGATGGCAGGACGTGCTTCGGGGACGAGGCTGCCGGCAGCCATTGCGGTTCCGGTGGCCGCCGCGGTCCTTAGGAATTCTCTGCGTGCACACTGTCTGGACATACGCTTTTTCCTGCAAATAAATATTACGGCCGGGTTTAAGCCTGATTTTGCGGCAGCTTGCTGCCGCTTTGTTCTAAATCTGTTGAGGCCCTCTTTGAAACCGCCGATTGGCGCGGACGAGCGCGCAGCCGTTTTAGTCCGTGTGAGTCCGTGAACGTGGCGGTGCTCCGGCGTTTGTTCCTTCTAGGAATAGGCGCCGTATTCCTTGGTAAAGTCGAACATCGCCCGCAAATTCTCCGGCTTCGCCTCGGTTACGTGAGCCGCCGCATCCATGATAAAGCCGCCGTTTTTGCCCGCATAGTCAATCAAATTTTTACAGTACGCCTTCACTTCCTCAGGGGTGCCGGTGGCGAGAAGAGATATGGGAACATTCCCTCGGATGCATACTCGGTCTCCGAGAATGTCCTTTGCCTTCATCATATCGGTTGCCTCAAACCGATAGATCGCCTTGCCGGCAGGTATGTCCTTGATGGCTTCCAGCCGGCTCGTGCATTTCCCTTCCCAGAAGACATACGGGATCAGTCCTTCATTGACAAGGCCGATGATCACATCCCGGAGGGTGGGCCAGTAGAACTTGTCAAATTGTTGCGGCGACATGAAGCCGTCTAAGCCCTTGTGAAGAGGGATGAAAACGAACTTCCCTCCGCTTCTTCTCGCCGACGTCACTCCCCGCTCGATCTCCATCGGCAGCAGCTTCTCACAGGCTTTGATGACCGCATCAGGCCGGCGGAACATGTCAAGCATCATCCCCTTGGTGCCTCTGAGAAAATCGCCCAGCATGTCGAAAGGAGCCTGAGTCACTCCACCCGACTGAAGAAAGAAACCCTCATCCTGTAATCTCTTGTCGAAACGATGAGCATACACGCCAGTTCGCTTCGCTTCCCGGCCTGCCTTCTTCAAAGTGTCAAGAATGGACTGCATTTCCGGCGAGCCGAAAACCGAAAAGAGGCCTGTAGACATGTAGGTGGTGGCATTCTGGAAGGGAGGGAAATTCCCGCATCCCTGAAGAGATCCATAAATTCGCGGCCAGTACTTGCGGACGACGAAGTCCATCGGATCGGACAAGAAGTGGTCGTATTCCTCGGCTTTCATGTATTCCCCTTCCACGAACTGGAAAGGAACATCGGGACCGAGCTGGCCTCCGGGCCATTGCATCTGCTTGTAATCGAGCACGTCGAGGAGGGATCCGGGCAAAATGGTGCCGAATGGACTCTGGGCAAGGTCGGGCTCAAACTCCCGCGTGATTTCCACATTCAAATCGAACAGTTTATCTTCGTCATACATCATGTCCTGGAAACTGCAGCCGTAATATCGGGCAGGGAAGAAGTAGAAGGACACCGTGACCGGCACGTGATCAGGGGTTCTCAGCGCAATGGCGTCGAGAACGCGTTTTTCCCGGGCGCGGTAAAGAGCTTTTTTCTTTTCGTTCATCACTTTCCTCATTGACGGGTGTGTGCGGAGTCACTGCTCCATTCCGTTTCGCCCAATTTCGCTGATTTCTATTGGATTTTTTTTAGCAACCAGGCCATGTTCCTCCCAAGCGTCTTCATGGTCTCGATCCCCTCGGCATCCTCCAGCACGTCTCCTTGCTGTCTCCCCAATGCCATATTCCAATAGCTTGAGCCCGGGATGATCATTTCGCTGATGAGAAACAAGTAATTCAGGCTGGACAATGTGTGATTGGAACCCGCCCGGCGGACCGCGACAACACCGGCGCCGACCTTGCGCCTGAGCACATTTCCGTTTGCCCGTCCCACAAGCCCACAGCGCTCGATCAAGGCCTTCATCCCGGCCGTCACGTCGGAAAAATAAACGGGAGATCCAAGGAGGATCCCATCGGCCTTGCTCATCCCCTCGAAGTAACCGTTGAACGGATCGGTCTCGATGGCGCACTTCATGTTCTTGCGTTGCATGCACTCGTAGCAGGCAACGCATCCCTGAATCGGCTTCTGCTCCGCCATCTGAACCAACTCTGTCTCCATCCCTTCTTTCTGCAATTCGTCCAGGACGGTTTTGAGCAGCAGATAAGTGTTGCCGTCCTTTCGACCGCTTCCATTGAATGCGATGACCTTCATAGACCCCTTTCCTCCTGAGCGTGAATCCCCTATATCCCACAGGCCGGACTCCTCAGTAAAGCGGAATGTGATTCTCTCTTGCTCCTTTTTCTTTAAATTTGCGCATAAATTAACGGCCGTCAGTGTAAAATGGAAGGCGATCCGGTCATGTTGTTTCTCTAAGGGAGGCGTGATGAAAAGGGCAATCGCATATACCAGAGACATCACTTTTGCCCAATCCGGCGAGATGATTCCCCGCGGCACTCAGACGGACCTTCTCAAGCGGTTTGCGGCCGAAAAGGCAATGGAGATCGTCGCCTGGTTTGAAGATGAAAGGTGCGAAGAAAACCTTCTGAACCGGCCGGGCATTCAAGCGCTTTTAGCCTATGGCGGCCGCTTTGATGTTGTCATTTGTGAGAGGGTCTGGGCGCTCTCCCGGTCGATGACGGTTTTGGAGCCGTTCTTGAAAGAACTGGATCGCAGGGGCGTAGGATTGGAGACGGCCGAATCGATGTGGGACTGTGTTTCCCAGCAGTGCCGCCGCTGGTCCAAATCGTTGCCCGTCCTGCCGCAGGTCGTTCGACCTGAGGAGGCGGAAGGGCCCGGCCGGTATCACGTGGCGAGGCCGGTTCGGTTGAATTTTGTGCATTTGGTGCATCACGCACGCCCGTCCCACAGAGATCGTGACGGCTTTATGTTAGCCCCAGGAGGCTAAGCATTGGATCAAAGGAGTTGAAGTAACGATGCCACCCCTTTCTGAAGCAACCCGACCATTGATGTGGAACATCTCCCATGTGTGGGTGATGTATGGCTTATTTGTAATCGCGCTGGCTGTGTTCGCGCTTGGGGTCTACCGGCGGGTCGAATCCTGGCGTCAGGGGAAAAGCGATAACGAAAGGCTGGCTGACTGGGGGAAGCGCCTCAAGGTGCTCCTCGGGGAAGTGTTCCTGCAAAAGCAGGTTCGGAACTCCAGCTTTCCTGCCATTCTGCACTGCCTTGTTTTTTATTCTTTCATCGTCCTGTTCGTTACAACGCTGATTGTGATGGTCCAGTATGATGCCGGCCACCTGTTTGGGCTCCGGTTGAACATTTTCCACGGATTTATTTATGTGTTCTTCTCCGTAGCATCGGAACTGGCCGGAATCCTCATCCTCGTGGGGATTGCCATGGCCGCTTACCGCCGGTACATAGTCAAACCGGAGACGGTTCCCAATACAATGGAGGATGGACTTGTTCTCCTCCTGATCGCCTGTATGGTCATCACGGGTTACCTGGTTCAGGGACTTCGTATCGCCGTCAACGGCGACCAGTGGAAGCTGCTCTCTCCAGTAGGATTGGCCGTTTCCGGACTTTTTAGCGGAATGAACCGCAGTACGGGGGCAAGCGTTCATGCCTCACTCTGGTGGTTTCACACCTTTTTGGCCATGAGTTGGATCGCATTGATCCCCTATACCAAATTTGTTCACCTGCTCTCGCTGCCGACCAATATCTTCTTCTCCAAATTGAAACCAAGAGGGGAACTCCAGCGGCCTGATATCGAAAAATTGATGGAAAGCGCCGATGATGCCGAACTTCATATCGGCATTCAGAAGCCCGCAGAAATGACCTGGAAACAGCGCCTGGACCTTGACACTTGTGTCTCCTGCGGACGCTGCGAAGAGGTCTGCCCGGCCTATATGGCCGACAAAGAGTACTTCACCCCGCGCCAGCTCATTGCTCGCCTCAAAAAGTCGGTCGATGAAATCGGTGCAGACGGCGGGAAAGAAGCTGCCGAGGCTCCCGATATTGTGGGCAAGGCGTTTGATGAGGAGTTCATCTGGCATTGCCGGACCTGCAGCGCGTGCGTGGAAGTCTGCCCCGCACTCATCGATCACGTCGATACTTTAATGGAACTGCGACGCAATGAAGTGCTGATCCAGGGACGCATGCCGGAGGAAGCGGGCCGTGCGCTACGGATGTATGAAACGAACGGGAACCCGTTTGCCCCGCAATCTGAGCGGACCGACTGGATCAATCAAATGGGTGTCAGGGTTGTCGGACCGGGCGAGAAAGTGGACGTACTCTACTGGATTGGCTGCTGTGTGACCTTCGACCCCCAGAAACACAAGATCGCGGAAGATCTATGCCGGCTGCTGACCAGGTGCGGCATTGATTTCGGAGTGCTCGGCGGGGACGAAAAATGTTGCGGGGATCCGGCCCGCGTCATGGGACAGGAAATGCTTTTTCAGCAGACCGCAAAGGAGCAGGTGGAATTGCTCAAACAGCGCGAGTTCAAGGTCCTGCTGACCGGCTGTCCGCACTGCTATAACGTTCTTAAGCATGAGTACAAGCAGTTCGGAGGCGACTTCAATGTCGTCCACCACAGCGAATACATTCACGAAATGCTTTACCTCGACAAGCTGAAGCCACGGTTTGGGACGGAGCGGAAGTACGTTTATCACGACCCATGCTATTTGGGACGATATCAGAAGATCTATGACTCGCCACGGGAGATTGTCAAGGCTATCCCCAAGGCGCAGGTGCTCGAGATGAAAAACCGGAGGGAAAAGAGCCTGTGCTGCGGGGCCGGAGGCGGTCACTATTGGATGGATCTCAAACGCGGGGAACGGATCAACAACCTTCGCGTGAAGCAAGCCCATGCGGTTGGGGCGGACACAATCGTTACCGGGTGCGCCTACTGCATGCATATGCTCCAGGATTCGGTCAAGCTTCTGAATTACGACGACAGCATGCGAGTCATTGATGTGGCCTCGCTCGCGGCGGACAGCATGGAGCAGCCGAAGGCGTAGCCCCTCGAGAAGTGTTTGGACATGAAGAAAAGCGACCGAAAGCTTCTCACGGCCCTGATCTGCTATGGTGTGCTGATTCTGGTTGCGCTATTGACGCTCTTGCCCGCCAGATCCTCCAATGATTCTTTTATTCTCCTGGTGGTTTTGCTTGTTTTCACCCTTCTCATAGTCAAAACCATCGCCCATTCCGAAGACGAACCATGACGGGGCCGGACCCGAGGAACCGAAAGAGCACCCGAAAACAAACCTTCACCGCCCCGTGAAGCCCAAGAGATCATCCGGAGCTTCGCTGAATAAAACTGGGGCAAAAACCGCAAGGAAGGCGTTTATCTTAGAGTCAAAACGGGGGTATAGACTGCTTTGGCACTAACATCCGCCGGTCCGACCCCGGTCGCGGTTGATTATGGGGCGGGGATCGGATATTTTGACGTGTTCAGCTAAACACGAAAGAGGACAATATGCCGACTAAACTGAGGAGTGCAACGACTACGGAAGGGAGACGGATGGCCGGCGCGCGCAGTCTATGGCGCGCCAATGGCATGCGCGAGGATCAGATTGGGAAACCGGTAATCGCCATCGTCAACTCCTTCACGCAATTTGTCCCCGGCCATGTCCATCTGCATGAAATCGGACAGCAGGTGAAAAAGATGATCGAGGCGCAGGGTTGTTTCGCCGCCGAATTCAACACCATTGCGATCGATGACGGGATCGCGATGGGGCACGAGGGCATGCTTTACTCCCTCCCGTCGAGAGAACTGATTGCCGACAGCGTCGAGTACATGATGAACGCGCACATGGCGGATGCGATGATTTGCATCTGCAACTGCGACAAGATCACTCCCGGCATGCTGATGGCGGCCATGCGGCTGAACCTCCCGTCCATCTTTGCATCCGGCGGGCCGATGGAAGCGGGGATCGTCGGGTCGAAACGCTACGATTTGATTGACGCCATGGTCATGTCCGCGGATGCCTCGGTCCCGGACAGGGAGATTTCTGATTTGGAAGCGGCGGCGTGCCCGACCTGCGGCTCCTGCTCCGGCATGTTCACCGCAAATTCGATGAACTGTCTCACGGAGGCGCTTGGACTGGCACTGCCCGGCAACGGTACGATTCTCGCGACGCACAAGAACCGCATGAGTTTGTTCGAGAAGGCATCCCGGCGTATTGTGGAAATGGCCGTTGCCCGGTATGAGCGGGACGACACTTCGGTTCTGCCTCGATCCATTGCGACGCGTCAGGCTTTCATCAATGCCATGTCCGTTGATATTGCGATGGGAGGCTCCACCAACACCGTCCTGCACCTGCTGGCGGTCGCCCAGGAGGCGGAGGTGGATTTTTCCATGTCCGACATCGACCGGCTCTCAAGGAAAATTCCGGTGCTCTGCAAAGTCGCTCCCAGTTCTTCGTACCACATGGAAGATGTTCACAGAGCAGGCGGCATCATGGCCATTCTGGGGGAGCTTGCCAGGGCTCGGCTGATTGATCCTTCCGTGCGGCGGGTCGATGCATCCAGTCTGCAGCCGATTCTCGATGATTTTGATATCGCCTGCCCGACTGCGACCGAGGAAGCCTGCAAACTTTATCTCAGCGCTCCGGGAGCCACGGGGCGCAACCTGACGCTTGCGTCGCAGGAGACCTATTACCGGGAATCCGATCTCGATCGGCAGTCGGGGTGCATTCGCGACATGGCGCATTGCTACTCGAAGGATGGAGGGCTGGCTGTGCTCTTCGGCAACATCGCTCAAAACGGATGCATCGTGAAGACGGCGGGTGTCGACTCGTCAATATTCCGGTTTACGGGGACGGCCTGCGTGTACGACTCGCAGGAGTCGGCGTGCGACGGCATTCTGGGCGGGGAAGTGAAAGCCGGGAATGTCATTGTCATCCGGTATGAGGGACCCAGGGGCGGTCCTGGCATGCAGGAGATGCTGTACCCGACCTCATACATCAAATCCATGCATTTAGGCGCCCGATGCGCCCTGATAACCGACGGCAGGTTTTCAGGCGGGACTTCGGGCCTGTCGATCGGCCATGTCTCGCCGGAAGCCGCCGCCCAAGGCGCGATCGCTTTGATCAGAAACGGCGACACAATCACCATCGACATCCCCAACAGGAAGATCGACCTTGTGATCAAAGACGGCGAGCTTGCATCAAGGTGCAAGGAGGAGCTGTCGAAGGGAGCGGCGGCTTTCAAGCCCCGGCGGCAGCGCCGGGTTTCGCCCGCGCTCCGGGCCTATGCGCTTTTTGCAGCTTCCGCGGACAAGGGTGCAGTTCGCGTCATTCCTGAAAGCTAGGGAAAACCGCCGCGGAGAAAAACAGGTTCCCGTTTCTCTCCGTGGCTTGCTATTGCACGGGGTGGCGTTTGCCGAATTCTTCCGCGGTCATAAACGGCTCAATCACTGCTTGGGATTTCAAATCCTTCATGAACTTCCGAAGCGCATTCTGCCTGGCGACTTGAGACAGATAGGTCTTGATGGAAGGCTTCGCCTCTTCCAGCGTCGCCTTGCCGGCCGGTTTCAACTCAATGACCTTGACAAGGAGATAGCCGGTTTCGCTCTTGATCACGGGGGTTAAGCTTCCCGGAATCGTTCCAAATACGCTTTCCTCAACCTCCTTCCCCATCTGCCCTCGGGAAACAAGACCCAGGTCACCGCCATTCTCGGCGTGGGTGGCATCCTGCGAAAACTTGGCCGCAGCCTCTGCAAACGTGATCTTCTTGGATTCGATGTCCGCTCGAATGTCTTCGAGCTTCTTCTTGATTTCAGCCTTCTCGTCGGGGGTGCTGGTCGGGGCTGCTTGCAGAAAGATACTGGCTATGTGCGCCCTCTCGGGGAGCGGAAACTTCTCCGGGTTGCTGTCATAAAACTTCTGAATTTCCTCATCGGTGGCAGGGGGAACATCCTTGACAGCCTGATCGATGACTTGTTGGATGCTCAAGTTGTCCTCGACCGATTTTCTCAAGCCCGCCTCCGAGACGTCCTGTTTCGCCATGGCTTTCTGAAATTCTTCCTTTGAAGGATACCGGCTGGCAAACTGCTGCATCTGCTGGTCAATCAGGGCTTTGTCCACCGTCAGGTTTCGCTTCCTGGCCTCGAGCCTTAAAACCGTGATCGTGACGAGATTATCCATCGCGCCTTTGAACAGGAGGACATTGCGATTTTTTTGATCCTCGGGGTTCAGCAGGGTCTGGGTGGAAAGGGCTTCAATGTTGGCGAGAACCTGCTTCTCTGTGATCGGCTCGCCGGAAATCCTGACTACAACTAGATCGGACTCGTTGCTCTTGGCGGCGGGGGCCGCTGCCGGTGCAGCCGGTTTTTCTCCTGTTGCAGCGGGTGCCGCTTGCTGCTGCGCGGACGCCGTGAAACCGAGTGCGGCAGATAAAAGAATCAGTGCAATCGAAGGCCGTCGGAACATACGCCATTTCTCCTATGAGTTCGGGTTTGGCTGGCGTTGGATTATAGGGGTTCAGTCGCTCAGCACCAAAACGAAATAATCCGACGCGGTATCGCGGATGTCAAGATTAGATGGCGATCCCGGGCGCCCTCTTTCGCTCGCTTGGAGAAATAGGGTTCGGCATGTATCTTTTAGAGGTGTTGAAGATGCTTTGGATCGCCGCCATACTCGTTTTTCTGATTAATCTCCCGTTCGGCTACTGGAGATCGCAAGTCCGCAGATTTTCACTGCCATGGATCCTGGCAGTCCACGCTCCCGTTCCACTTGTGGTCGCGTGCAGGTTCCTCCTGGGACTGGGATGGCACCTGATTACGTTTCCGGTGTTGATCGGGGCTTTCTTTGCAGGGCAACTCACCGGGGCTAGGCTGGAAAAAAAAGGAAACCGGCAGAAGGAAGCAAAAAGCCGGAAGTCGCCTTAGCGAACTCCCTGCATCCTCCGGGCTTCGTGCTTCCGGCTCCTGGCTCCCTTGATTGAATGGCGATCATCCCATGGCCGCGCCGGATTCGATCTCGATGAGCTTCTCGCTCAGGATCTCGCCTTGGATTCCCACAATCACGCAGCTGACGGGCACACTCCTCTTTGCCCTGCTCGCCGCTTCAACGACATGCCGCAAAAGTCCGGTGCAACAAGGCACCTGCATGATTGCAACCCGGATAGACCGTATCTCGGCCTCGTCAATCAGGGCCGTCAGTTTTTCGATATAGGTTTCCTGCCGGGAATCCAACTTCGGACAGGCGATTACCAGGGTCTTGTCTTTCAAAAAACCATCATGAAAATCCGCAAGCGCGTAGGCAACACAATCTGCGGACACGAGCAGATCCGAATTCCTAAAATGCGGTGCCAGTGGAGAAATGAGATGGAGCTGTATGGGCCAGTGCGTGAGCTGGGATGGCGACGTGCGCGCGCCGGCGGACTCTTGAGGAGTCGCGAATGAAAGGCTTTTCGATCCGGGACACTGACTCGCCGAGGGCGGTCGGGATTCGAGTGCCGGCGTGAGATCGACCGGAATCTCCTGTTCGCGAAGGTAGGAGAGCGCCTGACTCACATAAGCGGTCTGAAAATGACTTTTCAGGTGCCGGAGGTGAGCCACAAGCACGTTGTTTCCTTGCGGAACAATATTTTTTATGACTTCGATTTCGTTATACGCATCCGCCTCGCGTTCCTCGATCGTGATGGCGTTTTCGGGACAGGAGCTCAGGCAGGCGCCCAAGCCGTCACAGAGCAGGTCGCCCACAAGACGGGCCTTGCCGTCAATGACCTGCAAGGCGCCCTCCGGACATGAAGCGGCGCACAGGCCGCATCCGTTGCACTTCTCCTGATCAATGGTGATAATCTTTCGTTTCATACAAGTTCTCGCTTTCGATTCAATGATGCGCCTTTCAGCCTTTTTGGCCCGCGACTAATCATCGCGTGGATCAAACTGAACGTCCTTGACCCAGGTCAAGAAAGCTAAAATAAAACGCCACACCGATTGCGATCCCGACACGGAGTCCGAAGCTTCGAAACTGACGTTTTCATCGCCGTGCTGCGATATACTCTCCGTGTTCGAGTCTATGGGGGAGGATGGCGATGCCAACGACAGTTTTCCTTTTTACCCTTCTTGCGATGTTTCAATCCGCAGTTGATTTTCCTGATCAGGGGATGCTGAAGAATTATCTGGAGAACAAAGCGCCATTCGATTTCATCCTGATCGATGTCAGGGGCGCTGAAGAGATCTCTGTCGCGATCGGCAATGCAACCTGCAAACCCTACAACCTTCAGTGGCCGGAACCATTCCAAGGCGTTGCATTGAAGATCCCGAAGGATTTGCCGGTTATCGTCTATTGCGGGAGCGGCGTGCGCGCCGCCAGAGCCGCGGCGTATCTGAAGGAAGCTGGGTACACTCGCGTCTACAATGCAGGCGGGATCCTCACCTGGACCGGTCCCACAGTGCCCGCCTGCGAAATCAAACCTGCATCGCTCCTTCCGGAGCCGTCCACAAAGGCATCCAGAATTAACGGGAGTTGCCGATCCGGCTCTTGACCCTTTCCCACGACGCGGTGACCAGGAAACTCTCGTCCATATCACTCACCATTCTCTCAAATTTCTGCATCGGCACGGAAAAGGTCAGAGTGGATGCCTCGACTCCGGGTCTGGCCGAAACATCGAACATGCCCAGGACGGCGCGCGGGTGGTTCGACTGAAATTCGAGCAGCGGATATTGCACGATTGTCCCACAGCCTGCCCCCATCGGGCAAAAGACTGCTTCATTGGTCGGCTCGTCATAATTCGCAAGCGTGAACAGACCTGACAGGACATCCGGCGGGGCAAAGAAGATGACGACCTGCGGCTGGTCTTTTTCTTCAAGCCTATCCCAGCGTTTGAAAACAACGGATTTGGCCGGAGCCGTAAAGGTGGGGACATGCTTGAGCAGTTCGCGCACGAGTTCCGGCGTCTTTTTGTACCTTTCCCCCTCGAGCTTTCCTTCGATGCCGCAGGACAGAAAATACTCAAAATTGGGCATCAGGTTCTGCGAAAACCCCAGGTAGCGTTTTCCGCCGAAACAGGCTATGGACTTGGTGTCAAAGCACAAGGTCCGGCCCTGGCGGGCAGCGGCAAGGTCACCGATGAAGCAATGCTGTCCTTCGGTAACTCTCACAAGCTGCGCGTCCCCCGGATTATCCGTGTAGTAGAAAGCAACCGGCAGTTCGGAATCGACGAAATATTTGTGCCAGCGCTCAATAAATTGCTCTTTCAGTCCTGGTTTCATTTTGGTCCCTCCCGGGTGTTTGGATAGACAGATCATAGAACAAATGCCCATACAAACGCGAGGCTTTGAGACTGATGGCCTTCGGGTTAAACTCCAAGACTCTAAGTCTCAAAGCTGCGAGGGCAGGTGATTGCTGAAGCCATGGATACCAAAACTCTCAACAAGGTCCTCCGAATCCTGAGAAAGAAAGTGCGGGAGTGGAAAGTCCCCGCGGTGGGAATGGTCGCTGAGTGTGCCAAGGACCGTCCGTTCGAGACCCTGATCAGCACGATCCTGTCGCTGAGGACGAAAGACAAAGTGACCGAGGTTGCCTCCAGGCGGTTGCTCGCCCGCGCCCCGACCCCTGCCGCCCTTGCGTCCTTGTCCAAGGAGGAAATCGAGGACTTGATTTACCCGGTGGGTTTCTATCATACAAAAGCGCGGAATCTGCTGGATACCTGTCGGGCCCTTCTGAATGAATACAAAGGTGAGGTCCCCAGGTCGATGGAAGAGCTTCTCAAGCTCCCCGGCGTCGGTCGGAAGACCGCCAACTTGGTGCTTACCATCGGCTTCGGGGATTACGGGATCTGCGTCGACACGCACGTGCACCGGATTACGAATATCTGGGGCTATGTCCGAACGAGAACGCCGGAAGATACCGAATTCGCACTCCGCAGGAAACTTCCCAGGAGACACTGGAAAACCTATAACGACATACTGGTCACGTTCGGGCAGAACCTGTGTGTGCCGGTGTCCCCCTGGTGCAGCCAATGCTCCGTCGCCCAGTACTGCTCCCGCATTGGGGTAAAAAGATCCCGATAACAAAGTCATGGGCGGGGCTGTGCTGAACTCCTCCTGACGTGATCAATGGAAAATGAGCAATGGGGATAGGAAAGTCTGACCGATCTGAAGAACGCTGCCGGGGAGAGATTTTGCGGGTGTAAGCGAATTCTCCTTCACCAGCCCGGCCGCAGGACCCTGCATCCCCCTGCTAGGTGGCGTCGATTTTGGCCCAGGAGTCCTTGAGCGAAACGCTGCGGTTGAATGCCATTTTCCCTGACCGGGAGTCCGGGTCCACACAAAAATATCCCAGGCGCTCGAACTGATAAAAGCTGCCCACGGGTGCGCCTGCCATCCCTGCTTCGATGAATCCGGTGCGCTTTTCGAGGGACTGGGGATTCAGATTTGACAGGAAACCTTCGCCTTCGTCCGGATCCGGCTTGGTGAACAGACGATCATAGAGGCGGAATTCTGCGGGAACGGCATGGGATGCCGATATCCAGTGCGAAGTCCCTTTCACTTTGCGGCCGTCCTTCAACCAGCCGCCTTTCGTTTCCGGATCGTAGGTACAGCGAAGCTCCGTGATCTCGCCGGTATTCGAATCCTTCACGGCCTCTGTGCAGGTCATGTAATAGGCGTATTTCAACCGCACTTCGCGGCCGGGAGCGAGCCGGAAGAACTTGCGGGGCGGGTCCTCACGGAAGTCGTCCCGTTCAATCCACAATTCGCGGCCGAAAGGTATCTTTCTTTTACCCGCCGACGGATCTTCGGGGTTGACGTCCACATGGAATTCCTCCACCTGATCCACAGGGTAATTCGTCAATACGACCTTGAGCGGCCGCATAACCGCCATAGACCGGGGAGCTCGCCTGTTCAGGTCCTCCCGCAGGCAGTGTTCCAATAGAGCGTAGTCCACAGTGCTGTTGGTTCGGTTTACGCCAAGACGACCGCAAAATTCCCGGATCGATTCCGGAGTGTAACCGCGGCGGCGCAAGCCGGCGAGCGTTGCAAGCCTCGGATCGTCCCAGCCGCTGACAATTCCCTCCTCCACAAGCTGGAGCAGCTTCCGCTTGCTCATTAGGGTGTAATTGAGGGCCACGCGGCCAAATTCGATCTGACGCGGGTGATGAATGCCAAGCTGCTGCAGAAACCAGTCATAGAGCGGCCGGTGATCAGCAAATTCCAGAGAGCAGAGAGAGTGGCTGATTCCCTCAATGGAATCCTCGAGCCCGTGTGCCCAGTCATACATCGGATAGATCTTCCACCGATCTCCGGTGCGGGGATGCGCAACGGCCAGGATGCGATACATCACGGGATCGCGCATGTTCATGTTGGGCGATGCCATGTCGATTTTGGCGCGCAGCACGCGAGAGCCGTCGGGGAAGTCGCCGGCCTCCATTCTCTCAAACAAGGCAAGATTCTCTTCAATGCTGCGGTCGCGGTAAGGGCTGGGTGTGCCGGGAGCCGTAAGGGTGCCGCGATTGATCCGAATCTGTTCCGGCGTCTGATCGTCCACGTAGGCCTTTCCGGCCCGGATCAGTAGGATCGCCCATCGATACATCTGGTCAAAGTAATCGGAGGCGAAATAGAGGCGCGTCCCCCAGTCGAAACCGAGCCAGCGCACGCTTTCCTGAATGGCATCGATATATTCCTGTTCCTCCTTGGTCGGGTTCGTGTCATCGAATCTGAGGTTGAACAATCCGCCGAACTCTTGCGCAATCCCGAAACTGATGGAGATCGCTTTGGCATGGCCGATGTGCAGATATCCATTCGGTTCCGGAGGAAAACGCGTGATGACTTTGGAAAATCGACCTTCAGCCAAATCGGTGCGGACTGCTTCGCTGATGAAATTGGAACTGACCGTCTCAGGCATGAACCATGCACCTCCGCTTTCTCAGGATACAGGATACAGGATGACGGATGCAGAATTCATCACTTTTGGATCGGAATCGGACTTTGGCGTCGAAGGCGAGTGTCGGTTTGTAGGACCCAGAAGGGAGGCCTTGCTATTCTCGTATAACGTGGCGCAGGCCGGATGGGATTTCAAACGCCAGTTCGACCATTCCACTTCTCCGGCCATCCTGATACCAAGGCGCCTGGCAGATCAGTTTCTTGATCCCGTTTTTTTCAATCGTATATATGTTGCTCTCGCCCGTCTCCAGCAATTGCTTCAGCTTGGTTCGTGCGGGCTCCGGGTGGCATTCCAGAAGGTTCTTGCCAACGAGATCCCGCCCGCCGTCCCGCTGATACATTTCAGCGGCTTTTTCATTCATTTCAAGAACGATCCCGTTGATATCACACGCCAAAATGGATCCAGGGAACTCGGCGGCCCAATTCAGAGTACTCAATCAACCCTCCTTTAACCCGGCTGGTTTTTCCGTTTTTGTCTTTTTGCGCCTGAAGGGCGCCTTGGAGTGCGGAGCATGTTCGCGCACCCCATAGGCTTCGCCTCCGACGAGCGACGTTTGGTGCCGATTACTTCATTGCCGCTTTGACCTGTTCGAGATCGTTTCCTGCCAGATCCATGACCTTCGTCGCGTACGCGAAATTGTGAGCACCCTTGGAACCATCCCTGGCGAGGACCGATAAATTGCCTCGGGCTGAGTTCAACTTGCCTTTCAACTCGCCGTTCAGCAGATCGGGTTTTTCCTTCAGGGCAGCGCCGATGGTTTTCAGATCAGACTGAAGTGCATCCATCTTTTGGGTATACGATGCCTGCCATCGCTCGAGCAGGGCTGCCTGCTCCTTTTTGGTGCTGTCTTTATGGCAGGAGGTACAGGTATCCGCGCGTTTTTCGGCCAGATCGGCTGCATCGGGTCTGATGACCTTCATCAGGTGATTGGCCTCGGTCATGTGGCATTGTACGCAAGTGAGCCCGGAGTGGCCGCTTTTGGTCTCTTCGACCCCTTTTGCGCCTGTCCCTTTTAGAGTCGCTTCCTGGCTGTGGCAGGAAACGCAAAGCTTTTCGGGTGTCATCTTCAGTTGACGAGGATTCTCGCTGTCATGCGGATCGTGGCAGGCAACGCACGAGATGCTGCTAAAAGTCGCCTTCTGGGAAACGTCGACTTTTTTCCCCTGCAGCTTGGCCGCGAAGCCTTCTGCGGAGTGACAGCCATAGCAATCGGCAGTGGCACGATTGTCGCCGGCTACCAGACTGAGCGCCTTGCTGTGAGGGGAGGCAGCCCACATATTGTAGTTCCGCAGGTGATTGGCCGTGACGTTGGAATCAGGCGGAGTCTTGGCCGGGTCGACCGGCGTCAATTGGATTCCTTTGACTTCGGACAGCTTCATCCCCGGCCTGAAGCCCACCACCCATTTGGTCCCGTCGGACATCAAGCTGCCGCCGGTCTTCACATCGTTGCCGCCGTGGCACTGCCCGCAAACATCGGCGTCCTTGCTGGAGACGATCTTCGTTTTGTCTCCCTTTGCCAGCGCGTGGTCGCGGCCGGGGCCATGGCAAGCCTCGCACCCGATACCGGATTCACCCCAGGTGAGGTTCGGCGTGTTCATATTGGTCGTGTGGCATCCCGCGCAGGCGGTGGACCAATCCAAACTGAAGTTTGAAGGCACGTAAACTTTCTTGAGCTTGTCATAGGAAACACCCAGCGTCTTGTAGTGCTCGGTGGCTGGATCGCGCGCAAGAAAGAAAGAATTTGCGACCATGTACGCCGCCCTCCGAAGCTCCGGCTGCAGGTTTGCCGGGGCTTTGGAAATCTCCAGCGGCAGATTGGTGCTGTTGATAATCGGCACAACCATCGTGGCATGATTGGACGGTTTCCACTGGCTGTACTTCTCGGAGTGACAGCCCAAACAGGCTTGTGAACCGATATATTCCGGGATGTCTTTTTTTTCTGCGGCAATCATCTGAAGCGCACAGGCCAGGACTAATGGAATGCTCCTCAACGACCGTAATTTCATCGGCAGCTCTCCTCGTTGGATTTCAGGATTGACGGATCCTATCATCAACGAATGTCTTCTGATTCAGATTTTATGATTAATCCTCTCTTAGAAAGCATAAACCCGCCAAGGCTGGCCAGCAGGATGCTGGGCCGGAATGGCGCCTGAACCATGTCAGCTCCTTGGCCCGGCTGGTTCGCTCTGGCCGCGGCGACCACGAGACTTCGCGGCGAGATCATTTTGCCCATCCCTTCGCCGGCGCTGTTTGCGCAGCCCATGAGAAAAGGACTAAGGTGCAGTTGTCCCGCGGTTGCGTTCTGTAAATTCCCGATCCGGGCGTTCGATCCGGCACCGGTGACCGTCGGATCAACTCCAATCCGTCCGACCAGACTTCCGAACCGCGGGAAAATCCGACCGGTACGGGCCAGGCTTTTCCCGATGATCGTATCCAGCCCCGCGGAGCGCGTCGCATACGCCGGCCCCACCATGAATCCGATTGGAATTAGGCGTGTCCCAGAATAGAATCGTGGGCACCACTCTATCGGAAATCAATGATGAGGGAATGACGGCCCAACCGAACGGACGCCGATCTTTTTGGAAAAATAAAGGGCGGTGCGATTTTGGCAGACAACCGGGACAGGACTCGTGGCCATGGGGCAGTGCGGGATTTCCATCCGAGTTACCCTGCCGAGACCACTCTGGTGGGATGGAATCTGCCGATCCAAGTCGGAGATGTGACTGCCCTTCCCGGCACGGCGTGCGGAGGCGGTAGACAACGACAGCGAAATCACAGGCCTGCGCGATGAGTGCAGAGGTGTGCGCCCGGGCAGGTCGATGGACAGTGCACTCCGCATAGGATCGAAGGTTCGGATCCCGGTCAATAAGGACGCATCATGAACAAGAAAATAAAGCTTGGCCTTGCAGCACTTCTCCTTGCTTCGGTCGTGGTGCCCTTTATCCGGACCGCTGAACCGGATGAGTATCTGATGTATATCGGCACTTACACTAGAAACGCGAGCAAGGGGATCTACGCGTATCGTTTCCAGCCGTCAGCCGGCCGGGCGGTTTCACTTGGGCTTGCGGCCGAGTCGGTCAATCCGTCATTTATCGTGGTCCATCCGAACCGGCGTTTCCTTTACGCGGTGAATGAGGTTTCAAATTACGAAGGCAAAAATGGTTATGTCAGCGCGTTTTCCGTGGATGCCAAAACCGGCCGGCTTTCATTCCTGAACAGGGTGTCGTCGGGCGGGAGCGATCCCTGTCATCTCGTGATCGACAAATCCGGGAAATGGCTGATGGTAGCCAACTACAGTTCCGGCAGCGTCGCGGCGCTGGCAATAGAAAAGGACGGGAAGCTGGGCAAGCCATCCGCTCTCATTCGTCACAGCGGATCGGGTGTGAACCCGCGCCGCCAGGAGGGTCCGCACGCCCATTGCGTTGTTTTGTCGCCCGACAACCGATATCTGCTCGTTTCGGATCTGGGGCTGGACAAAGTCATGCTCTACCGCTTCGACGCTGTCCGCGGCGCACTGGAACCGAACGATCCCCCGTTCGTCAAGGTAAGTCCCGGCTCAGGACCGCGCCATCTCTCGTTTCATCCGAGCGGCCGGTTTGCCTATCAGATCAATGAACTGAGCTCCACCTTGACGTCTTTTGCCTATGACTCGAAAATTGGAAATTTGAAGGAGATTCAAACCGTGTCGTCGCTGCCTCCGGGATTCAGAGGGAGCAACACGGCTGCCGAATTATCCGTGCATCCAAACGGCAAAGTGGTTTACGGTTCAAACCGCGGACACGACAGTATTGCGGTCTTTTCTATCGGCGACAAAGGCATGGTGACGCCGGTCGGATATGTGCTAACCCAAGGGAAAGTGCCGCGACATTTTGCCATAGATCCAACGGGCAACTTTCTTCTTGCGGCAAACCAGGATTCGGACAGCGTGGTCGTGTTCCGCATCAACGACAAAACTGGCACGCTCGTTTCCATGGGAACCGTTCTGCAGGTTCCAAACCCGGTATGCGTGGCCTTTGTTCCATTAAGATAGGCGCCCAATTCCTGATGTTCAATCCGGAGTCAGGCATTGGGTCAAACTGTCGGATGAAAACATGACGATGACGCCGGTGGATTCTCTGTCCAATCAATTCGAAGCTGCCGTCTATCGGAAGATAACCTGGCGGCTGATGCCCTTTTTGTTTCTCTGCTATGTCCTGGCCTATGTAGACCGGGTGAATGTCGGGTTTGCGAAACTCGAGATGCAGCAGGCTCTGGGAATGAGCGACTCGGTTTACGGCTTCGGAGCGGGAGTTTTCTTTGTCGGGTATTTCCTCTTTGAAGTGCCGGCCAATATGATGATGCAGAAGATCGGTGCCCGGCATTGGATCGGCCCGATCATGGCGGGCTGGGGCGTCGTGTCCGCCTGCACGTTTTTCATCAAGGGCGCCACCGGTTTTTATATCCTCCGTTTCCTGCTTGGAATTGTGGAATCAGGTTTCTTTCCCGGCGTGATCCTGTACCTGACCTACTGGTACACCCAAAGGCACCGCGCTAGAATGGTGGCCATCTTCATGAGCGCCATTCCGATCTCCGGCATCTTTGCCGGTCCTCTGTCGGGATGGGTTTTGGAGAAAATGAACGGTGTGGGACACCTGTCCTCGTGGCAGTGGTTATTTTTGGTCGAGGGCATCCCATCGGTGATTGCAGGCCTGGCCACCTTGTATCTCCTGACGGATCGGCCCTCCAAAGCGGCCTGGTTGGCGGAGGATGAGAAAAAGCTTGTGCTGCTGCGGCTTCAGGAGGAAGAAGAGCAGAAGAGCAAAGCGGGTCAATCGGGGCGGCATTGGGGGGATGTATTTCAAAGCCTGCCGGTGTGGCTGCTCAGTCTGGCCTATTTTGGAACGGCGGCGGGCAATTACGGAATCACCTTCTGGCTTCCGCAGGTCATCAAGGAGACAATGACCCAAAAGTTCTCGGCCATCGGCTGGATATCAGCGATTCCTTGGGCCGTAAGCGTGATCAGCATGGTCCTGTTTGCCGACCACTCGGACAAGACCGGCGAAAGACGATGGCACATGGTTTTGGCAGCGACGTTCGGTGGGGTTGCTTTTGCAGCGAGTGCGATCCCCGGAATTTCCGGAAGCGCGGGGATGGCCGCCCTCAGCGTAGCGGCTGCGGCTCTGATGTGTCAGTTTGCCGTTTTCTGGTCGTTGCCCACCGCAATCCTCTCCGGATCCGCTGCTGCCGCAGGAATCGCCTGGATCAACTCGCTGGGGAATCTGGCCGGTCAAGCGAGTCCCTACGCAGTCGGTCTGATTCGCGATTATACCCATAGCATGCGTCCGGCCTTGCTGCTCCTTGCATGCGCACAAATGATGGCCGCGCTCCTGATCCTGCTCGTGACAAAATCAAAAACGCCACGGATTTCCCGGATGTTCGCGGAGTCAAAAAAACAAAATCTGTGGAATCAGGGGCCTTTTTCGCTTTGAAGCCATCCAATTCCGGCGAAGAGGGCAAACTGGGCCAAGTCTTCGATCCAATCGCCGTAGGCAAGAGCAAGGTGATGCTCCACTCCGTGATCCAGCATAGACTGCAAAAACTTTGCCGGAGAGGGCTTAACCTGGACGGTGGCTACGGTCCCCCGGGCGGCTGGATGGGTGGGAATCACTTCGCCCCGGCCGACAAACATTTTCATTCCGCTTTCAAAAGGACGCAGCAGTTTCGCAATAGTGACCGGGCCGGGCTTTAACCCAAATTCCATCATTGCTCCGGCTCCCGTCCGCATGTGTCCCCGGATAGCGGCACCATAGGGGTTCGCGGCGAAACAGAGCGGAGCCGAACCGCAATGCGCGAGTTGAAGAGCGGCCTGTTGTTCCAGGTATGCCGTGACCTCCATCGTGCAACTGGGTTGTCCGGAAAGGGAAGTCAGGATGTAAGATGTGATGAGTGCGGTCAGATCCGCTTCACATGCGGAAGCGATTCCAGACTCGGCCATTTCAGCCATGGCCAGGCAGACCGTGGCTTTCTCCTGATCGCGCAGCTCAGGCCAGCAGCGCACGGTGAATCCGCTCAGCCGGCGTTCCCGTATCAGCGACTGAATGCCGAGGAGCATCCGGCATTGATCCTCCAGGCATTCTGGGGCCACTTCAACCTGGCCCACACGCTCTCTCATTCGTGCAGCCAATTCGAAGGCATCCTGTCCCGGGATCGCGTTCCGCGCCTGGAGCAATTCTTCAATATCGCCAGGTATAGTCGTAACGCCGAGGTGCTTGTAGAGAAGGGAAGGATCGCAAACCGTGTCGATCATGCCGGGACAGTGTGAGCCGAATACTCCGAACCTTGCTTTTCGCAATTTTCCGATCACCGAAGCATTCCGGGCGGTTCGCGCGATTGCCTGAATTTGAGAAGGGGTGACGCCGCCGATCCGGTGCAGGAACGAACGGCGCGCGCGCCGCAGATTGCACCCGGTGGCGGTGATTCCAGTCATGGGTGAAGGCATCGGAATCGATGGGTCAAAATAGGGAAGCGCCCACAGCAAGAGAGGAACGTCCCCTAATTGCCGAGCGATCGAAAGAGTGATTTCTTCGGCAACCCAAGTGCAGAAGAAAAACAGAACTAGGTCGATTTCCGCGCTTCTCAGTTTGTCGACTATTGCGGGAATGTCCTGCGGATCGCGGGCCATCGCCGGCGCGATGACGTCACAGCCGGCTTCACGCAAACCGGATATTGCGCTGTCCCGGTGCTGAAGCGCCGAAGGGAGGTCATAGATAGGGTGAACGCAGGTGACAAATCCGATACGCGGAGCAGTTCCCGGGAACGCCGGCGTTCCCGGCGAAAAAGGGAGAGACGATGCAGCGGGCGGCGCGTTAGGCAAGACTCACCAGATCCCAGGGTTTGCGATAGGCACGAAATAGATACTTGTCGGCTTCCCTGTCCCCTTTGAAAGTGCAGGCCTCGGCATCCCACTTCAGCTTTCGCCCGGTCCAAAAGGCCACATTGCCCATACAGGCGATCATGGTTGCGCGCGTGCCGACTTCAATGTTCGCGAAGGGATCCTTCCGGGAGCGCAGGTTATCGACGAAGTATTTGGTGTGCAGCGGTGTGGGTTCGTCTTCATTCATCATGATCTTTTCCATCCGAGGTCGCGGCGCCGACGGCATCGTCATTCCGGCTCCGGTCGCGGCAGGCTTTGGTTCCGGGTAAAGCTCCATCCCGATCCGGTCGACGAACAGCGCCGCTTCAGTGCCGTAAAAGGCCATCCCGTGGGGGCGATCCTCGGAACCCCTCATCCCGTAATAGCGCATTCCCGCCGTGCGTCCGCCCAATCCGTGCCCGTTGTAGTTGCAGGCTTCGTAGTTGAGGATAAAGGTCGGGTATTCGTAAGTGGCCGTCTGGAAGTCATAGATGTCCCCGGCCAGGCTCCTGTTGAACCGAATCGCCGAAGAGGCGACCGCGAGCGGGGTTTCGACCCCCATAATCTGATGCACGGAGTCGAACCGGTGGTTGCCATAATCGCTGATGATTCCGTTCGTGTAATCCATGAAGGACCGGTAATTGAGGCGGTTCCGGTTGAAGGGCACTTTGGGGGACGGACCAAGCCAGGCATCCCAATCGAGATCGTCCGGGGGGGCGCTGTCGGGCACGGGCGCATTTCCAAAGGCGAGGCCCATATAATTCCAGACGCGCACAAAATGCACTTCGCCGATTTTCCCGCTCTGGACCATTTTTGCCGCCTCCGCGATGTGATCCGCCGAGCGGTGCTGGGTCCCGATCTGCACAATGCGTTTATTGCGGCGCACCGCTGCAATCATCGCTCTTGCCTCTCCAACCCTGTAGATCACCGGTTTTTCCAAGTACACATCTTTTCCGGCCTCGCAGGCCAGGATCAGCATGCTTGCGTGCCAGGGATCCGGCGTCGCAATAATGACCGCGTCTATGTCTTTGTCGTCGAGCAGCTTCCGGAAATCGGCATAAGTTTTGGCTTGCGGGGCCCACTTCTTCGCAGAATCCATCCTGCTGCGATAGACGTCGCACAGGGCCGAAATCTCGACCTGACGCGACTCCCTCAGTCGCGGGTCCGGTTTCCCGTCATGCAAACACTCAGGCGCCATCGCCTGGATGTCTTCCGGAGTTCCGCGCATGAGACGGGCGTCGAACGTTCCCCGCCCGCCGCAGCCGATGAGGCCGATGCGAATCCTTTCGTTTGCACCCTGGATCTGTTGAAAAGACCTGGCCGTTAAAACGGCGACTCCCGATCCTGCAGCCTTCAGGAAATCTCGTCGTTCCATATTCGCGCTTCCTGTCGATAGGGTTTATGATGCTGAAGAATAGCACTACACTATTTTGAAAGCATCCGGAATGAACAAAAGCGCTTCGAGCCTTTGAGTCTTCGGGTTTAAAGTCTATAATGTCCGGCCATGAAAATGCTCCTATCGTCTGGCATAGGAATTTTGTTTATGTTCAATATCGCTGCTTCCCCAAAGCCGCCGGTTTTCACCGCCCGCCAACTATCCGTTGACGGTGTGCCTGTCGTTCGCCTCACCGATTCGAAGCGCGGCATTGAAGTCACCATCCTGCCCTCCCTCGGCAATATAGCTTCCGAAATCAAGGTTCATGGAAAAAACATCCTGGTATTTCCGGATGTGAACCTTTCCGATTTTCAGAAAAAGCCGATGCAGACCGGAATCCCCATCCTCGCCCCATGGGCCAACCGGCTGGATGATAATAGCTTCTGGGCGAACGGGAAGAAGTACAATTTCGACATGGCGGTCGGCAATGTTCGCAGAGACAACGGAGGGCTTCCCATCCACGGCTTGTTATCCGGTGTGGCTTGGGAAGCGACTCGTGTCGGCGCCGATCGGCAGTCGGCTTTTGTGACCAGCCGGTTCGAGTTCTGGAAGCACCCGGACCTGATGAGGCAGTGGCCATTTGCCCACACATACGAAATGAGCTACCGGCTGGCGGATGGCGCGCTGGAGGTGAGAACCACGGTTACAAATCTGAGCGAGGAATCGATGCCGCTGGCGGTCGGTTTCCATCCGTACTACCGGATCCCCGATGTTCCGCGCGACCAGTGGACTCTCCAAATGCCTGCCAAGTCGGCGGTGGTCGCTGACGACCGCCGCGTCCCAACCGGCGAGTTCAAACCCGTGGAATTGCCAAACCCGCTGCCTCTCAAAGACCACACGCTGGACGACGGTTTCACGGATCTCGAACGCGATGCGCAGGGGCGGGCATTGTTTTCCATCCAGTCCGGTGAGAAGCGGATCGAGCTCGTCTTTGGCCCGAAATACCCCGTCGCCGTGGTGTGGGAGCCGGCAGGGATGGACTTTATCTGCGTCGAACCCATGACGGGCGTCACGAATGCGATCAATCTGAATCACGCCGGAAAGTATCCCGGGCTGCAGACCATTGCTGCGGGCGGCGAATGGACCGAAAGCTTTTGGATTCATCCCGTAGGTTTTTAAAAGACGCGAATCACCAAAATCACAAAATCTGGACCATGCAGGACAATCGAATGGTCGGGCAAAGCGCGCACTCCAGGGCATGCGCGTCAATACTCTCCGGATCGTCCGAGTCCGGGTTTGCGTGCGAAGCGGGTCGTTGCTCATTTTCCGTTTGACTCCTTTCCGGTATGCACGATTGGGACTTCTGTTTGCACGCTGATTCCGTACCCTGAGGGGGACACGAATCGCGGCGGCCGGCGGCGAATGCCCCGCACGGCGTGCATGAACGATAGTTCGTCCGCATCTATTCCAGCCTCCGTTGCGGCTTCGTGCCTGTGGAATGCCCGATAATGCCTCGCCGGTTGGCTCAGCGGAGTGATTTCGCCACTATTTTTATAATGCCTAGACGGATGAGTTTGTTTTCCGCTTCAATCGTCGTCAAACCCCCATGGCCGCGTTTCAAACGCTGCTGAGTCAACCGGGAAAGCATTTGCCCGATTTCCCGGCAATGCTTACGGGAATACCGGATGGCGAAGCCATTGGATCCGTTCCGGGAGGCAGCGCAGGATCTCGCGATGGGATGACGGCATGTGAAACGCCAGTGCGACTGCGTCATTGACAACAACATGGGCCGGCAGCTCCCGTTGCCGGATGCTGCTCTTGCCGGTTTCTGAAAGAATCTCGTTCGCTTTGTGCGATAAAAAGTATTTCCCAATCACGTCCAGACGGAGGTAGTCCGTGATACGACTGCCAGGCGGCAGTTCAGCCATTGCACGGGGTAGGAGAGATCCTCCTGCCCCAAGATTCCAACACAGAGAACATAGGAAGCGAACGGCCTTTGGGTTAGATCAACGAACCACGCTAGGCGCCACGCAGGTTTTTGTGGAAAACGAAGTCCGATGCAATCAAGTCCCGGCGTCCCGGGACCTATCGCCAAAGCTAGCAAAAGCCGCCGACATCCATCTTCCCACAGCACTGCCACGCCCGGGAGCACAAGCCGTCACCGGGGAAAAGTTGACCGAGCGCCGGATAAAACATTGATTCCTTAGGGAAATAGCAGTTAATCCTGCTTTCCCCAGAGAGGTAAGCCTCCGCTCGAAGATGCGTGGACTTTATATAAGCCTTATCCAAGGGTTGATACTCAGAAATACACACCTGTTCGGAATCCGTCCCGGCCGAGCAGTGAAGTCCAATGGTGAAACAGAAATAGAGAGAGAACGTAATTATTCGGAGACCCCTTTACGGAGGATAGTCCTCTTAGAGGTGACGTGTGGTGAACCAAGGATTGGACATGATTAAAAAAGACATCAGACAAGAACGTGGAGCTGCGTTCGTCGTTATCATTGGAATGGTCCTTGCTCTGACTCAAACTGGGGGGATTGTCATGTCTCAGGAAAAGTCGGTGCAGCAAATGGCAGTCAAAGCCCTCGACAATATTCCGGTTAGCTCGATCGAACGAGCGGAAAAAGATGGGACGGCCTACCATGTTTCACTGACAGAACTGACGAAACTCGCCCTCCGGAATAATCTCGACATCGCCATTTCCGACACGAATGAAGAGCTATATCAAGCGAAGATCCTTCAGGCCCACGGACCCTACGACCCTGCAATTTCTTTTGCGTTGAATTTGCGAGACACGACTCAGCCTAACACCAACCTGACTGTACAGGCCTCGGGAAATTCGAATTTCACAAAGACGGACACCTGGAATTTTCAATTCAATCAAAACGTAGCCACGGGTGGCTCGCTGGTGGCAAGCCTCCAATCCAATCGCACGGACACTAACCAGATATTTGCTCTTATCAATCCGCAATATAACACGACTTCCAGCATTCAGTTCACGCAGCCGTTACTGCGCAATCGCCATATCGACCAGAACCGAGGCACCATCAAAATAGCTAACCTGGATCTAAAAATAAACGACAGCCAATTCAAGCAGACAGTTACAAATACAATTGCAACGATTCAAGGAGTTTACTGGGATCTTGTATACGCCATTCAGAATTACGACTTTACACGCCAGTCTGTGAAACTGGCCCAGATCACTGTGGATCAAAATCGCGAAAAAGTTCGGATAGGGACCGCGTCACCAATGGATGTTACGGTTGCCCAGGCAACGGTAGCGAGTCGCATGGTTGATCTGATTTCGGCTCAGCAAACCATTAATATCGCGGAAAATAATCTGATTTCAACGATTTCGAACGATCACAAGAGCGACCTTTGGCAGAAGGTCATCGTGCCCACAGACAGCGCGGATTTTGTTGCTTACAAAGCGGATTTGAATCGCTCAATCGATGCCGCCCTTCGGTACCGACCCGAACTTGAGCAATACGATCTTCAGATGCAGGAAAATGACGTCAGCTATGCCGTGGACAAAAATCAGAAGAAATGGCAGTTGGATGCGGTGGGCTCCTTCGGCACCGTAGGGGTAGCCGGCCCCCAGAGCTACACCTACAACGCGCTTACTCAAAATGAAACGGCGAACATTCCCAACTCGTTGGTGGGAGGGATCGGCACGGCTTATCAAACCCTCTTCTCACAAGGCTTTATGAATTGGATGGTCGGAGTCAACATTCAGATCCCGCTTCGAAACAGAAGCCTGGAAGGTCAGCTCGGGCAGCTTCAAGTCCAGAAAAAGCAACTGTTAATGAACCGTAAGAGCCAGGAACAGAAGATCGCCGTCCAGATTCGGAATGCCGTGGACGATCTCGAAAGCAACAAGCAGAAAGTTGAGACCGCAAAAGTGGCACGCCAACTGGCAGAGGCGCAGCTCGATGCGGAAAACAAGCGCTTTCAAGCTGGAATGAGCTCGAATTTTCTTATACTGCAGCGCCAGAACGACCTTTTCACAGCGCAAGCGGCCGAATTGCAGGCGTCGGTGGCCTATAAAAAAGCTATCATAACCCTTCAGCAGGATGAGTATACACTGCTGCAAACAAGTGATTTTGAAATAGTGGGGAAGGGTGCCGGTGCACCGAAGTTGAAGTGAGTAAGTCAGAGGCCTGGCTAGCATGGTTTTCCGTAGGATGATGTGAATTCCCGGCGGGTCGATGATATCGAAGTCCAATTCTACGACTGTCGCGTGAGGCGCTTGTGGTACTCTGGTTTCGGGTTTCCTCAGCAGTTCGCGCTCATGTTGGATGGCTGGAATAGTCCTTGAGGACAGTCGTATCACGCTATAGTTAGCTCGGGGGTCCACCTAACGAAGGCAGGAAGAACGGCCCGAACGTAAAAGGAGCATGGTCATGTCTCAACGACACTGGTACAGCAGCAAATACCTCTGGTTAGGCCTCATCTTGATCACCGGATCCCTTGGTTTCGGAGCGTGGCAGTTTTTGACGACAAAGACGGAGAAGCCCAACTATATTTTCGGGACCGTGGATCACGGCAACATCGTCACGCAGGTGCAGATGACCGGGTCGCTGTCAGCGGTCACAACCGTCGCGGTCGGCACTCAGGTATCCGGCACCGTATCGGAATTGTACGCAGACTATAATTCCGAAGTGAAGAAAGACCAGATACTGGCAAAGCTGGATCCTGCATTGATGCAAACCGCGCTGGATCAGGCTGATGCAAGTGTCAAAACGTGCGAAGCAGTTTTGAATAACGATCTTGCTACCATAGCCACGAATAAGGCGAATCTCGAAAAAGCCAAGGTGGATGTGATCAACAGCACGCGAAAATACAAGATCATGAAAGAGCTGTTTGATGAGGGGCTGGAGACCAAGGATGATATGGACAGCGCTCAAGCTACTCTGGAATCCTCGGTCGCGGCGCAGTCTGCGGCGGATTATCAGCTCGCCGCCGCTCAAGCCGCCCTCAAGGCCGATCAGGCGCGTCTGGATCAGGCCGTGGCCAACCTGAAGAACGCGCAGGTGAACCTCGATCACTGCGTGATCACGAGTCCTATCGGCGGCACTGTGATTTCGCGCGCGGTGGATAAAGGTCAGACCGTGGCAGCGAGTTTCTCCACCCCGACCATGTTCACCATCGGCGAGGACCTCACTAAAATGGAAGTGATCACCAATACCGACGAGGCGGACGTGGGAAAGCTTAAGGCAGGGATGGATGCAAGCTTCACGGTAGATGCCTACTCCGGCGAAACGTTTCACGGGACAATTCTTCAGGTTCGTCTAGCCTCCTCGACCGTTCAGAATGTGGTTACCTACAATGCGGTTATTGCCGTCCGCAATCTGGACCTGAGGTTGAAGCCGGGCATGACTGCCAACGTCAAGATCGTGATTGATAAAGTTGATAATGTTCTGAAACTGGCTAATGCCGCATTGCGCTTCCGGCCTGAGTTATCGGATGCGGAGATGGCTGCGGCTTTTGAGCGAGCAGGCGAGGCGCAGTTTTATAGCGTTTACCGGAATCAAGAAAAGGGGAGCCAGGGCGGGACTCAAGCGGGTAATCAACCCGGTAATCAACCCGGTCGCGCAGGGAGCATGGCGATGGGATTTGCCGGAGGCAATCGAAACGGCAATGCAGGGGGCAATGCCAGCCAAACAGACCGCGGCGCACAAAGCAGCAATGACACGGCTATCCGAGGGCGGCGCGCACCGGTTTGGATTATGGGCGAGGATAAGCTTCTCCGACCGGTCGTCTTGAAACTCGGGTTGACGGATGGCGTGCAGACCGAAATCGTCGAAGGGAAACTAAAAGAAGGGGACAAGGTCATACTGAGTACTGAAATTGCCGGGAACCGGTCGGCCGGTCCAGCACAGACGCGGGCGCCTGGTTTCGGTGGCCCAATGGGTGGCATGGGTAGGCGTTGATCGCCGCACGGCTAGGTGTGGATGGGTGATCAATGGGATCCAAGGAGCGCAGGTGAATATGGGATACGCACGAGCAATGACCAGCACGGACATGCGGCCGGAGATGGCTCGCGATGGCGGACCGGTCATCAAGGTCGAAAACCTTCACAAAATCTACGAAATGGGCGACACGAAGGTCCATGCACTGCGCGGCATTTCGCTGGAAATCTACCGCGGCGAGTTTGTGGCCATCATGGGTGCGTCGGGCTCAGGAAAATCAACTTTCATGAACCTGGTGGGATGCCTGGATTCGCCCAGTGAAGGAACCTATCTGCTAGACAACACAAACGTTGCTTCGCTATCGAGGATCGACCTGGCGAGCATCCGGAACCGTCATGTGGGTTTTGTTTTCCAGGGCTTCAATCTGCTCAGTCGAACCACGGCTCTGGAAAATGTTGAATTGCCGCTGATTTACTCTGCCATGCGGGCCAGAGAGCGGCACAAGCGTTCTCGCGCGGCTTTGGATAGAGTCGGCCTGGGGGGAAGAATGGACCATATTCCCTCGCAGCTCTCTGGAGGTCAGCAGCAACGAGTTGCCATTGCCCGGGCGCTCGTGAATCATCCTTCAATCCTGCTGGCGGACGAGCCCACGGGCAATCTCGACAGTCGAACGAGTGTCGAGATCATGGATATTTTTCAGGAGCTGAATGAAACAGAGAAATTGACCATTGTGCTGGTGACGCACGAACCGGATATTGCCGAGTATGCCAAGCGCGTGATCCATTTTCGCGATGGACATGTCATGCGCGATCAAGTGGTTCAAAAACGGCGCTCGGCTGCGGAAGTCTTGGCGAGCCTGCCCCCTGCGGAGGACTGATGATACTCTTACTGACCATATTCCGGGTTGCCTTCAAGGCGCTGGGCCGCAATAAAATGCGTTCCATTCTGACGATGCTGGGAATCATCATCGGCGTGGGCGCCGTCATTGCCATGGTCAGCATCGGCCAGGGGGCACAACAGACGATTTCTTCAGCGATCGCAAGCCAGGGAAGCAACATGATTATGGTGATGCCGGGAGCCTGGAACTCCGGGGGCGTACGCATGGGCCTGGGCACGACGAGTCACCTGACGGTGGAAGATGCCCAAGCCATCGAGAAGGAGTGTCCTGCGGTCAAGTATGCCTCACCATCGGTCCGGACGACTTGTTCCATCGTGAACGGAAATCAGAACTGGTTTTCAAATGTGCAGGGCTATGACGTTCACTTTCCTCAAATCAGACTCTGGGAGGTCGAGAATGGCACCTTTTACACCGACCAGGACGTCATAACAAGTCAGCGGGTCTGCATTTTGGGCAAGACCGTCTCGGACAATCTCTTTCCCGGGCTGGATCCCGTAGGGCAGGAGATCCGGATGCGCAACATGCCATGGCGAGTGATCGGCGTACTGAAATCAAAGGGTCAGAGCGGCTTCGGACAGGACCAAGACGATTTGGTTATCGCGCCTTACACGACCGTGCAGAAGAAAATGCTGGGGTACACCTTCATCAACGGCATTGTGGTTTCAGCCATATCGGAGACCGCCACATCCACTGCCCAGGACGAGATCACTGATCTGCTTCGACAGCGCCATCACATCGCCAGAAGCGAGGATGACGATTTCCAGGTGCGCAATTTATCCGATATTGCCGAACTGGCGAACAGTTCCAATCAGGTCATGACCCTACTGCTGGCCAGCATCGCGTTTGTAAGCCTGATTGTCGGAGGGATCGGAGTGATGAATATCATGCTGGTCTCAGTGACCGAACGTACACGCGAGATCGGAATTCGCATGGCGGTGGGGGCCACGGGAGGAGATGTCCAATTTCAGTTTCTCACTGAAGCAGTGGTGCTTGCAATCTTCGGAGGGGTGCTGGGAATCATCATAGGAGTTGTGTCTTCCAAAGTCATATCCAACTCTCTCGGATGGCCGACCCTGATCTCCACAACAGCGATCGGAGCCGCCTTTTCTTTCGCAGCCCTTATTGGTATTGCGGCGGGCTGGTACCCCGCGCTCAAGGCCTCGAGGCTCGACCCGATCGAAGCTCTGCGCTACGAGTAGGGCACGGCCAACCCATTCCGCTTGGCACCGGGCTCGGTTGCAAAGCCGTATCTCGTGCAGCTGGGGTGCGAGAAGCTTCGGATGTCCGGCGTTATCTTTGGATAGGGCCCCACAGCGGAACTTCGAGTCGATCAGAACCGGCCCTCTCGCCATCTTCAGGCCTCACAATGGCAAAAGCGCAGTGCCGCACGGTGCGCAAAATAGGGGCGTCACGGGCAGGCGGATGTCCGTGGCGTGATCTCCATCACGAAGTCCAGGCAAACCCAATGGCCGCTCCCCCGAGCTTCTAAACCAAGTCATTATTGGCTCATTTTATTGCGACAATCGGGCGGAAGCCTGTTTAACGCCGGTCAATCCCAATTTGTCCATGCGTCCCTTGAAATCAAAGCGAATAGAAAACCGCTTCTGACAGCCCCAAACAGGCTCCCTGGAGCCATTTGAAAACAAATCCACCTCCCGGCGCTTGACGCGCCGGCAGCCCTACGGTATCGATTTGGCAAACTCCAAGTCACGCACGCTCGGCGCAATGACGCCCATCAACAGCTGGGGGAGCGCATAAGTATTCATGATGAATCCGGTCGAGCCGATTAACCTTATTTTGTTGACCTGGACACACGGCCGTATCAAAGTTGGCTACCACAATGTAATATATTCGCCCGACATGGTCGCGAACAAATCGCCTCAGGGAAGTAGGTTTTTCTGAAAGGCATGAATATGGATACAGGTTCAAATCCTAGGGACCCGTTTGAAGGGACATGGAAATTGAATTCCGCCAAGTCCGACCTCGGGCCCCTTCAGGCATCCGGAAGTCCCATCGCCAGAGTCCAGGTTAAAGGCAGCGATCCGCAAATCGAGACGGACCCCGTGCCTTTGGACGGCAAACTCGACCACCTGCCGGGAACAGAACGGCTTGGCAGCAAGGATCGCCCGATACCAAGGGATGCAAACCCATTCGGCGCCAGCTCGATGGAATGCAAAAGAGTCAACGGTCACGTCGTCGTCGTGGTATTCAAACGGGGTGGGAGGGAGCTGGGTAAAAGCCTTGATGTTGTGTCCGAGGACGGGAAAACCATAACGCGCACGCTAAGGGGAAAGAACGCCCGAGGCGAGGAAGTCGAAGCCACGGCCGTTTATGAGAAACAGTAGATGCACAGGCTCTGCCGGCGGCCATCATTCCCGCAGGGTGCCGTGGTAGTCGGTCGTGAGCTGCCGCTTTCTTACCGCGGGATTTGAATAGTCCGGAAGAAGCATGGGAGCCACCTTTGAAGGAGGAATCCCGGCAGCCTTGAGTTCGCCGTTGTACTTTCGGACATGCTCCAGATGCAGTTTCCCTGCCTTGTAGTCGCTCTGGGAATAGGCAGCGGCAGTGCGGCCGGCGATGCGGCCAAAAACCAGGACATCGAGAAGCGAGTTTCCCATGAGCCGGTTCTCGCCATGAACGCCCCCGCCGACCTCGCCGGCCACGAAAAGGCCGGGAACGGAGGTCTTCCCCTTGTTGTCATAAAAAAGTCCGCCGTTCTGATAGTGCAGTGTCGGGTAAATGAGCATCGGTTCCTTGTCGATTTCGATCCCGTAGCGTTTGAAGAGAATGTATTTCCCGGGAAATTCGCGCTGGACGGTGCCGGGACCCGACAGAATTTCGATCATGGGGGAGTCGAGCCACGCCCCCCATTTGCCGGCCGGCGTCGGGACTCCCTTCCCTACCAAAGTGCACTCGCGGATAATCGCGGCGGCCTCGACATCGCGCGGTTCCCGCTCGTAGACGAATTGCCGGCCGTCGACATTGAGAATGTGGGCTCCTGCCCCGCGGACTTTCTCCGTGATGAGGAGGCCTTCAGCCTGCTCCGGAAATACGGCCCCGGTCGGATGGTACTGGATGGTGTGGAGAAAGCGGACCGGGATCCCGGCGCGGTAGGCCATGGTTAAGCCATCGCCGGTGGCGCCGTAGTGATTCGTACACATGAAGCCCTGGGTATGAAGACGCCCGGAGCCGCCTGTGGCTATGACCGTGGCCTTGGCCCTGACGATGTAATATTCATGGGTGTCAAGGTTGAACAGCACCGCCCCCTCACAGTGGCCATGCTCGTTCAGGAGGAGATCCACCGCCGGGCAGAACTCCAGGAGGGTGATGGAGCCCGGTCGGTTGCGGGCCTCGTCGCGGATCGTCCGCATGATTTCGGCGCCGGTGATATCGGCGGCATAATGCATCCTTTTTCGGCATGTACCCCCGCCGTGCATGGTTTTCATGCGTCCATCAGGGAATTTTGAAAGCATGCAGCCGAGATCCTCAAGCCAGGCAATGATGTCCGGTGCCTCGGTCACAAGGGTATAAACCAGTTCCGGATCGTTGACGAAATGCCCTCCGCCAAGAACGTCGAGGTAGTGGAAATACGGAGAGTCCGCGCCGACTTTGGTGGCGGCTTGGATTCCTCCCTCCGCCATCATCGTGTTGGCATCGCCATGCCGGAGCTTCGTGGCAATCAGCACCTTCGCTCCCTGCTCTTCGGCAAGGAGCGCAGCCGCCGTGCCGGCACCCCCGCCGCCTATCACCAGCACGTCGGTCGCGTATTGGATGGTATCCAGATCGATATCGTCCGGGTCGTACCGGCTGTAGGCTTCGAGAATATCGCAGTATTCGTGGGCAATCCGGTATCCCTTGCTGGGACCGGCCACGAGCTCCCGCCGCCCCTCTTCCTTGTAGTCGGGATGGTGCTCGAGCATCTGCTTGCGTTCGTCGAGCGTCATGGCAGGGAACTCTTTGCCTGCCTGTTTTGCGGCGATCCGTTCGGCTCGGGTACGTTCCACATTCTGGATCAGCTTCTTCACTTCCGGTGGGTATGCCATAGGTGTTTCCTCCTGTCATCCGCAATTCACAGGTGCTCCGGGCTCTTCGGCTCCCAGAAATCCTGACTCAGCTCCGGTTCTACCTCGCGCCGAGTGTAGATCGTTTTAAGCTCCTCGCCCGGCGCAGCCATCAGGCGCCGCAGGTCCTCTTCATAGCGCCCCTGCGCGACCCGTTCGACCATCTCGTGGACATGGGTTGCCTTGCGGGCGATATAACGGCCATAGAGCCGGCGGGCCAGGATCCCGATGTTGTACTGACCGAGCTCACCGGGGCAGCGGGCGGTGCACAGGCCGCACATCACGCAGTCGAACGAGAGTGTGGCCGCCTTCTCGATATCCCCGCGGATGGCGGCAGAGATATACTCCATCGTGCTGATGTCCATCGGGCAGGACTTGGTGCACGTGTTGCAGCCCATACAGCGCATGATTTCGGGGTAAAAGCGCGCGAAAATATCGGGCTCGGGCAAAACCTGCCGGAGGTTATAGGCCTTCCGGTTGGCCGGGAAGAAGGGGAGTACGGCGATACGCATGTCGCGCTCCACGACTGTCTGGCAGGCAAGGCCGACTTTGATCGTATGGTCTTTGGGGATGCGGTATACCGTGCCGCAGGCGCCGCAGATTCCGCCCCGGCACCCAACACCGCGCACCAGCTGATACCCGGCGTACTCCAGTGCCTTCTGGATGGTTAGAGAGGAGGGAATCAGGTACCGTTTCCCCATGATGAAGATGGGGACGAGGGGTTCGTTGACCGTTATTTTCAATGCCTGTGTGTCGTTCATCTTCAATTCCCCTTATCAGCGCGAAATGAACACGCCAAGCAAAATCCCGAGAAGAAGGGCAACCGGGACCAGGAGGTAGCGATCCAATAGGGTCTGGAGCTTCTTCGACTGCGGGATGACCTCAACGACGTAGTCATCGACGATGTAGTCCTTGAGATTCGTATCCACCTGCGGGCACGCCAGGACGCAGGCGTAGCACTGCTCACAGTCCTCCGCCACGATGGCTTCCAGAGCCATGGAGGTGCGCTGATCGGTCTTGCCGAAGCGATCGGGTTCCCTCCGCAGCACGGGACAGGAATCGATGCAGTTGCCGCACGCCAGGCATCCTTTGTCTCCAGCCGCTTCAAGGCCGATGCCGCCCAGCCGGTGGTACGGTTCGAGTCCTCTGGACAGCAACCGGCAGCGTGCCACCGGGGGTTCCTTGATCCCGAGAATCCTGAGTAGGATCGGTTCGGTTTTCGGTTTCTGTCTCGGCAGTGGGCCTAGCATGCGGCACCTCGCTATTTAGAAAAAACCGGGTTCGAAAAGATCGCTCCCGAGAGATTGTTTTTTTGCGGCACCCCTGCCGTGGTTTTGTGAACGAACTGTGCCGGATTGATCTTGGCGAGTTCGTCCGGTGTATACCCGGGATGGCAGCGGAGACAATCGCTATGGGTTCCGCCATCCACGGGGGAAAAAATTATCTTCTGATGCAGTTTCCCGTGATGACAGCGTTCGCAGGAAACGGCGCTCGGAAGAGGGGCGTTGTCTCCGGGGTGGATCACGTTGCGGAGCCCGACATGGCAGGAGGTGCATTCCATCGGGTTTTTCATGGCGATGTTTACATTGGGATCGACCCCCCCGGGGCTATCCTTCCTGAAGCGCTCGTGGCAGCGCGAGCACTGCATCTTTTCAATCTGGGAAAGGCGGTCCAGTTCAGCCTGTTCGGTCTTTCCCAGGGGGGATTTCGTTCTCTGACTGATCAGGACTTTGAGTTTGTCCTGTAACTCCGCAGTGAACGTCCGGTAATCCCAGTGCTGGGCGTGGGCGGCGCGCAGCCTTATCGGGCG
>Ga0326728_10005562_pt1 | contig 35117 bp, 38 predicted proteins | sample MB3enrmetagenome_FD_207602 | JGI IMG/M metagenome (GOLD analysis project Ga0326728, IMG submission 207602) | Lab enriched peat soil microbial communities from McLean, Ithaca, NY, United States - MB31MN | ecosystem: Environmental > Terrestrial > Soil > Wetlands > Peat | place: USA: New York...
ACCGGCATGGCAAAAGCCCGCGAATCGCATGTAAAGAGTTTGGAGATGTTTGACGGAGTTGCTACATGCGCCGCCCATACCCCGGTCCCAACTATCACAATAACCCCTTTCCTTCCTGTGGAACCGCTGCCGACGGTGTATGTGCGTTATGCGGAAGGTTTTGATTACCTGCTGCAAAAGCTGCCGGGCATAGTCGGCAAAGGCGCGCAGACCTGGCACCCGGACGAAAAGCCGCAGTCCGCTTATGACCGGCTGGAACAGGCGCGCGCTGTTTGCTACGGCATGGCGTTAATATCCGCCGACGAGCTTGGCCTGCCGCGCGCCGAAATCAAGACGGAGATGAAGGTGTCCGAAAAAGACGCGCTTAAAGCCGCGCGCAACTTTATCGCCTCCGCCGATGCGCTGCCCGAACTGGCGCGCGACCCGCGCTTCATAGTCCCTGTGTCCTTCGACCCGAAGGACAAGCCCAACCGCAAAATATATTGCTGGGGCACGGTGGGCGTGCAGATAATTAAGGTGCATGCAGAATTCATGCATGAACCGGCGGTATCCGCGCCGACAGGCACGCAAGTACAGTTCGCGCCGCGCGACTATTACCTGATTGCCGACAAGTTCCTGGCCGTCACAGTCCCCTACGCAAAAGGCCCGCTCACGCGCGACCAGTTCCGCAAAGTGCTGGACTCCTCCGCCACACTGGAAGAAGCCAAACAAAAACTGGAGGCAGGGAACTATTGATTCCGCGCTTTGCCGGCTTCCGATAAAAAAGCCCCCTCTTTCGAGGGGGCTTTTTTATTTGCGCAATCTTGTGCGTTTACTTTACCGTCAGCAACCAGGTTGCGAATTTTCCCCACCCGCTGTCCTGCGCGAACGGGAAGGTCTGGTAGCTGGTGTTGACCCAGTTTGCCATGTTGTCCTGCGGGACCAGTATCGTGATACTGTCAAGGTTTGTCTGCTTTGCCTGATTAAAAAAATAATTCGAGGTTTGCAGCGGGCCATGGGTGGCAAGCAGCTTGACCACGGCGGCGCTGTCCATTATAAGGTCATGGAAATTTGTGCAGGTGTGTCCGGCTTTCTGCGCGTTTATAATGGAATCGGCGAACATGTTTATAAAGTAATTCATGTCGCCAAGCGCGTGTTCCGGCGTGGCGGTATCGGTGGAGATGCGCACCGTGGTATTTAGCGCGTCCTTTACGCCCTGCATCACCAGCGGGTCCGAGGAGGTGGCCATAACAAGCTCGCTCCAGGCCTTGGTGTCGGCGGCAAGCTCGTCCATTTTATCCGGCCTCACGGTCATCGCGCTTACAGATGCCGTGGCCTGCGACCCCGCAAGCCTCACGTATCTGTCCACATACCCCTTGGTGATGACATCACCCAGCGCGTCCTCGGTTATCGACGGCTGGGAAGACATGGTGTTTAGCATCTGCGCGGCGTCTATGTTGGTCATCATCATGTTCTCCTCGGAGGCGACGACTGCATTCGCCAGCCCGCGCGTCTGGTAAAGCACCTCGGCTGAGGCCATGATGCAGGAATTTAGCACCAGAATGTCCACGCCGCCCATCTCCTCAAGCATCTTGCGCATCTGCGGCAGGGAAATATAGTCCTTGGTGACGGAGTCCGGCTGCATCAGCTTGTCCACCGGGCGCGGCACCTCGAACATCGCGCCGCCGTGGCCGACCATCACCAGCGTTATGCGCTTTGCGTTCATGCGGGCTTTTGCCCATTTGACGAAATCCACCACGCTTTCGTAATTGCCCATGTCGGTATCGGGGATGGCGGCCGTTTCCATATGCCCCGCGCCGGTGCCGTGATAGCGGGCATATTTTTTTTGACCGCCGTCGTTATAACCGATTTCCACGAAGGTCTGCACATTGGCGTTGGAGTTGTTGGCGTTGGTCACTTCGGAAAGCATGTTTTCGACGGAATTCACCGCGCCGTAGCTGCCGTTGAGATAGAAAAGCACTCCCCATTGCGGCGCGGGAAGCGCCGCGGACGGCGTGATGCCGCGCACCTCGGATTCGACGGGCGCGGAGACGGGCGGTATGTCCGCCTGCGCATTGCCGACCTGCTCAAGCAAAGCGGCGTGTGCGTTAACCGGGAACAGAACCGCCAGAGAACCTATTGCTGCTATAAGTGATATTTTCCCCATAGTCAAATGCTACCTTTTTCCTTTAATCCTCCCATAGAGCCGGAGGAGCCAATTTTATATAGGACCTTTCGTCCCGCCGCATTGCCCGGCGGACCCGCCCGTACTGCGGAGCAGACGCGCAAACTTCCGCGCCTGACCGTTATACAGCAATTTTTATGCCCGGCAGCAAATGCAAAAGCCCCCCGGGGAGAGGGCTTTTGCCATGTCCGTTTTCGCGCCGGACATGGGAGCAATGCGGCATTGCCGCGGCGGCAGTTCGGTTGTTATTTTTCCGCCGGCGGGAAGAACAGCGTCTCCGCGCCGGTAACATCCGGCTGGTTTTTCATCGCTTCGGAGTAAATATAGTACGGCGCGCTGGTGTAGCCGTCCAGATTGCGCAGTTTCATCAGCTTGGCGCGTTGCGCGGAGGTCAGCGTTTTGTTCACGCGGGCGAAGGCGGTCGTGTAATACCAGGACACTTCACCGTCCAGCGTGCCATATCTGCGCCCCAACGCCAGCAGCTTTGCACGGTCCGGCGTCTGGCCCTTTAGATATTTGCGCAGTTCCTGCGATATCGCACGGCGCACCGTTATGATGTCTGCCATCGCCTGCCGCTGTAACTGCGCTATTTCGGTTATGTTTTTGCGCTGCGCGGCGGTAAGCACAACTTCGATGAATGCCTGCCCGCTGTCGCCGGTAACCGTGGTGCTTATGTTATAGTTGCGCTTGCCCATGGCGGGCATGTCCTTCATATAAAACCCGCCGAAATACGTGCCGTGCCGCTCCGGGCAGAAATAGGTGTCGGCATCCACCGAGCCCGCGGTCCAGCTAAAGAACTCGCTCAAATAGGTCATATACGCCACATTGAACATTTTCGGCTTGCCGCGCCCGGCCTCTTTTGCTTGCGTTTCATCCAGCGCGGGCCAGGTGTTGAAATCGCCGAATTTCATTTTCGCGAAATAAGCCTTCTGTTCCGCGCTGAGCGAGAGATAGACCTTTGCCATCACCTCGGCGCGGCGCTGGCTGAGTTCCTCGTCTTTGGCGAAAATATCGCCGACGTAATTCATCACGGCGGCTTTGTTGAGCCCGCTGCTGCCCTCCGGCAGCTTGCCGTCCTTTTGCAGATAGAAGGCTTTTATCAGCGGCAGGCGCATTTTTGCAAGGGCGGCAAGCTGCGGCATCTGCTCCTCGGCCAGATCGCTGAACATTTTTTTCTGTTCCGCCGTCAGGATATGCGCGACATTCCCCGCCACCCGGCTGAGGAATATCGGGTTATGCCCTTTTTGCGCGGCGTCTATATCGCGCATGTACTGGAAGCCGAAGAAGTCGCACACCTTGCCCGGCGGAATGAAGGTCGCCGCGCCGAAATCCCCGGTCAGGAAAGCCAGCCCGTTGAACGCTATGGTATGCAATTGCGCGGTGTCCGAAACGGCCTGCTTCAGATTGTATTTGTCGGTTATTGATTCCTTGCGCCCGCCGCGATGCTCCCCACCGGAAGGGCCGCCGCGCCCGCCGCCGTTTTCATCTCCGGCTGCGTCCGGTCGTCCGGAAGCGTTTTCATCGTCCTGCCCTGCCTGCTGGCGTCCGTCGTCGCGGTCCTGCGCCTCTTCGCCCTGCCGAGCATCTTCGCGTCCATTTGCGTCTTCCTGCCCGCCTCCTGCCGCAGCGGAATCATCCGCTGTCTGCTGCCCGCCCTCCTGCCCTTCGCCGCTTGCCAGAGAATCATCCTTGCCCTGTCTCTCTGCATCGCCTTTAGCGTGCCCTTTTTTATCAGGCGGAGGGTCCAGCTTGCGCAGCGTTTCGGGGTCGAATCCCGACGATTTGAGCAGCTCGTTCTCCGCAGGTCCGCCATGCACCCCGGCGGCATGCAAGGCCCTGTGTATCGCCTTGGCGTCCGCGGCTGTCAGCGCGGCAGGGTCGTAATTGGAAAGTATCTTTTTCATTTCCGCCTGTTTCTCGGCGGAGACGGCTTGTTCGTCCCCGGCTTGCGGCCTGTCGCCGCCATTGTCGTCATCAGCGGCAAAAGCCCCCGTAGACAGACACAACCCCGTTATGCAGCCCAGCAGAATCAAGATATTGGTTTTCATAAATCCTCCCGTTGTCTTAGAGACTGTTCAAGATCTCGCTTTCGCAGCGAAAATGGCGATTTTGAAGCCGAGCCGAAGCGCTGCGAAACGAGCATCCTCAACCAGAGGCTGTAAGTTGAGCAGCGCAAAGGCGCAGGTGAGAATTGCCAGAGGCAATTCGCAAGGCCGGAAGCGTTTTGATGTAACAAAACGCCGAGGCGTGGCTGAAGGCAAGCCCTATGGGCTTGACCGGAAGCAAAAGCGCCATTTGCAGCAGAAATAGGAGATGTTGAACAGTCTCTTAAACCGGCCTGCGCGCAAAAAGTTCCGCGCTTATTTTCCGGGCCTTGTGTAGGTCAATGTTACCGCCGAGGAGCTGATTGTCAGCGGCGCTATCGCGGCGGTCACCGCGTCGCCGGGCAAAGGCCTGGCGCTTTTTATTATGGAAGGCTGCGCGGACAACGCATACAGCGTGAAGGTGTATTGCTTGGGACCGGGACCGCGCGAGCAGGGCGGTTTGTAGCCGACGGTGTCGCCGTGGCTGAGGCCCGGCGTACCTTCCGCTTTCTTCCCGGACAGGGCGGAGAGTTTTGCCGGTATGCCGTAGAGAACCCAGTTCCATTTTACCCCTTCGGGCGCAATGGTCGTCATCAGCAGCGCGAACTCCTTTGTGTTCTTTGGCGCGCCGGTCCACGAAAGCGCGGGAGAAATACCCGCCCCGTCGCAGGTATAAGCGGCGGGTAGCGTTCCGCCGTCCGGCTGGCCCGCCACGGCGGTGAGCTTCAAGCCTTCGCGCCGCACGGCGCGGGGGGCGGTTGCGGCGGCGTTTGCCGCGCGTTCAACTGGGGCCGGCGGCGGGACATCATCCCGGGACATCGCAGGTCCGTTCTCCTGCGGCGGACGGGCATTTTGCATTTTAGAATCGTTATCCAGCCGGTCCAGCTTTGCGTACTGCTGCGGCGTCAGAACGGTTTTAAGCTCGCCCTTTAGCTTTTTGCGCAAGTCCTCCATTGCGGGATTTATGGAGTCTTTAAGCGCGCGCACCTGCGGACGGTATTTGTCGAAAATCGCCACCACTTTCCCCTGCTGGGCGGAGGAAAGGTCCAGCTCGCGGGTGAGGTTTTCTATCATCCCTTCCGCCTGCGGCTGCTGTTGCGGCGGACGGCGTTTAAGGTGCATATGATAGAAGTCGGCAAAGAAGGCTCCCATAAGGAACCCCGCCGCCGCTGCCACCGCTATCTGGTTCCAGCGCATATTCATTGCCCGCCTCCCGCCACCATGCTCAAAAGATAACCGCCGCCGTCCCTGCCGTCGGCAAATATGGACGCCAGTCCCGGCTGCGCCGCGGATTGCCGCTCGTAACCGCGCGAGGGCGCAAGCCCGCTCTCCACACAAATCACATAAACCGCGCAGGAGGCCAGCACAAAAGCCGGCACCTTCCACCAGCCGGCATAATCCGTTGTTTCCGGCTGCGCCTGTTCGCGGCGCAGCCTGCCCATAAGCGCGGCTGAAAAACGTTCGTCCAGCGCGGGCGCTTCAAAGTCCGCCAGCGCATCCCATGATCCGGAAAGCATCGCCGCTTCCCGGCGGCAGGCGGCGCAGTCTTGCAGATGCGCGTCCAGCTCCGCTCGCTCGGATGGACAGAGCTCCCGGAACAGCCTTTCCGTCAACAGTTCACCGGCCTTTGTGCAGTTCATAACCATCGCCTCTTTGTATATAACCGGCTTGCGCGCAAAAAGTTCCGCGCCGCGTCACCGGATTTCCGGCAGTCTTTCCAGACTCTCCTTCAGCGCGGTCATCGCCCGGTGCAGCAGCGATTTTACCGCCTTGCCAGAACAGCCAAGCACCTGCGCTATCTCTTCATAGGAAAGTTAGTCATAGCGGCACAGCAGCAGCGCGGTGCGCTGGTTTTCCGGCAGTCCGGCAAGCGCCTTGCCGACGGCCCGCGCCAGCTCGCGCTTTTGCAGCGCCTCCGGTGGCGGCAGGTCGCGGGTGTCGGGCAGTTGCGGCGGTTCGGCATCGCCGTCCGCCGTGTCCAGAGACACATCCGCAGTCTTTTTTGCCGATAAATTTATGCAGGTGTTGCGCGTGACGGCAAAAAGCCAGGTGCTGAATTTCGCTTTCACCGTATAGGATTCCCTTGCATGATAGACCTTCATGAACACTTCCTGCGCCGCGTCCTCCGCCTGCTCCGCATTGCCCAGAAACCGGAACGCGAAAGCGAAAACCTGCTGTTTGTGCCGCTCCACCAGCCGGGCAAAACAGTCCTCCTCCCCGTTTTTAAAACGGAGCATCAGTTTCGCGCTCTGGTCGGTGGAATCGTTCATCTTATTACCGTTTGGACGCGCCGTCCGGCACACCGCTAAATAATATAACATTAAAATTCAAAAAAAGTTCCGCGCATGCATATAAAAAAGCCCCCTCGGTCGAGGGGGCTTTTTGTTTGACGGTTGCTTTTAGAACTTGTGCCAGAGCATCTGGTTGGTCACGTCGTGGTGGAACAGCACCTCCGACGATTTCACAATGGTGCCCAGTTCCTTGGGGCTGCGGTCCGCCGCTATCTGCTTGAAGGAGACGTATTTCTCGTGCGAGTTTTCGCCCAGCGCTTTTTTTATGAACTCGCTGCCGCGGAAAAGGCGGATGGCGTCGTAGATGTTGCCGGGCAGGTAGCGCACGCGGTCGCGCTTGGTCTCGTCCCTGGTTAGCGGCTCGCCCTCGACGGCGGTTTTCAGTATGCCGTAGAGCGCCAGATAGGGATTGGCGTCCGGGCCGACGGAACGCACTTCTATGCGGGCGGAATTTTCGTTGCCCGCCGGGATGCGTATCATCGAGCCGCGGTCCACCGAGGAGACCTTTATCTGGTTTGGCGCCTCGAAATGCGGGTCCAGCCTGCGGTAGGCGTTGACGCTGGAGTTTAGCAGCAGCGACAGCTCCGGCGCGTGGTTCAGTATGCGCGATATCACGTCCCACGCCAGCGGGGAAAGAGTGTCCTCGCCCTTGGCGTCATAGAACGCGTTTTTGTCGCCCTTGAAAAACGACATATTGAGATGCATGCCGCTGCCGTTCACCCCCGCTATCGGCTTGGGCAGGAAGGTGGCCGTCATGCCCATGTTCGCCGCTACCTGGCGGCAGACCAGTTTATAGAGCTGTATCTTGTCGCAGGCGCGCACCACTTCGGCGTGCGAGAAGTTCAGCTCGAACTGCGACGGCGCGACCTCCGGATGGTCCTTTTCGTTGCCAAAACCCATCGCGCGCTGCGCTTCGGCGGAGGCGTCTATGAATTTCTTGAGCGCGTCCAGCGGCAGCGAATGGAAATAACCGCCCGTGGAAATAAGGCTGAAGCCTTTCGTCTCGTCATAGTTCTGCTCGGCGTTGATGCCGTTTACCACAAAACCTTCCACCTCGGCGGCCATATGCGCGGTGTAGCCGCGCTTCGCTTTAAGCTCGGCGGCGAAGGATACCAGCCGCGCGCGGAAATCGGACTCGTAGGGGGTTTTGTCGCGGTTGAGCACGGTGGCGAACATGATGACCTTGCCGGGGCCGAACACGTCGGGCGGCAGCCAGAATATGCTGCCCCAGTCCGCGCCGAGGCGCAGGTCCGACTCCTTCTGCGCGGAGAAGCCGCGTATCGAGGAGCCGTCGAAAGTCAGGTTGTCCGTGGAACCCAGGAAGAACTGCTTGTCGTAGTCCAGCATGTGGAAACGCCCTTCGATGTCCGTAAAGCACAGCGTGACGGCCTTAAGGCGCTTCTCCCCCTCCATCCACGCGCGGTACTTTTTTTCCAGCTCGGCGGGTGAAAGGGTTTTGGCGGCCTGCGCCGCCTCCAGATTCAGTTTTTCCAGCTCGTCATAAGGTATTTCAAGGAAGTTCTTGAGCGCTACAGTTTCGGAAGTCTTTGTCTGCGGCATCGGTCACCTCGGCCTGCTGGAATAGTAAGGATAAAATAACTATATAAATAATTAAAATAAAACGCAATAGTTTTAAGATAAAGCGTTTGGTAATTTATCTAAAATATAAAATGATTAGATTTTGTATTTTTATGCGGTAGTATTGCGGCACAAAAAACCGCCCTGCATTAAAAGCCAGGGCGTTTGTATAATTACGGTTGTCATTTCCCCGATATCGCCATGCCGCCGAATTTTATCCACGGATAAATGCTGTGGCCGGAATTCACGCGCTCGCGCGAGAGGGCGAGGATGTTTTTAAACATCTCCGGGATATTGCCGGACACCATGGTTTCCGACAGCGGATGGCGGATTTTGCCTTCCTCTATGTAATAGCTGTTTTTTGCCACGCCGGAAAAATCGCCGTTGTCGCTTGGCGCGCCGCCGGAAAAACGCGAGAGCAAAACGCCTTTTTTTACGCTTTTTATCATCTCTGCCAGAGATTGGCCGCCCGGTTCTATCACGCAGCAGCCGCCCGCGTTGGCTACGCGCTTTAGCCCCGTTTTGCGCGAGCCGTAAAGCGAAAGCAGGAAGTTTTGCAGTACGCCGTCTTTTATGATTGCGACATTCTCCGCCGCGTAACCGTCCGGCGTAATGAAGTAGCCGCCCGGCATTTTGGCGGGCCGCGAGGATACGGTGAGCCCCGGCGACGCGATGCGCTGCCCCAGTTTGTCTTTGTATACGCTGGTCCCGGCTATCAACTGGCCGTCGCGCAGCGCGCGCAGCGTCAGGAATTCCAGAAAATTGTCCAGACACTCGGGCGTGACTATGATGTCGCCGGTGAAATTGCCGGGGACGGGATGAGTGTATATCTGCCCGGCGGACTGCTCCATGAGCGTTTTGAGCGAACCCAGCCCCAGCAATTCCCCGTCGAGATTGTCCGTGCACATGACGGTATAGTTAACCGAGGAGGATGCCTTGCCGTCTTTTGCCGTAAAAACCGCCATAAAGCTGTAAACGCCGCGCGACGCTACAAGCACAACGCCGTTGGAGTTAAGCAGCACGCTTTCGCTGCGCGTGAAGTCGAGTATGGCCTGTTCCACAATCACGGACGGGAAAAGTTTCGCCGACTGCGCGAGATATTCCTCCATGCGCGCTATCATGCGCTCCGCGTCCGGCTGTTTGGGACCGCAGGAAAAAGTTTTAGCCGGGCTTTCCGGGGCTATCGCATGGGCCGCGTCCGGCTGAGACGCCAGCGCGCTTTCCACCGCTTCCCGCGCGGCCTTTTTAAGGGACTGCGCGTCGGTGCGGTTGCATAGCGTTTCGCCGCGCCTGCCGTTTTTGAGCGCGACAAGGCGCAGTTCGTTGTCCGTTGTGGTGCGCAGAAGCGATATCTGTCCCGCGTCGGCGTTAAGCTCGCGCTTTGCGCTGCGCACTGCGAGGCATTGCGCATGTTCCGCTCCGGCCTCAAGCAATTCCTTTATGGCGAGTTTCGCGGTCTCCACGGTCTTCATATTATCTTCCCCCCACGTTGACGCGGCACTTTATGGCCGGGCCGCCCATGCCTACCGGTATAGGCTGTTTTTTGCCGCACATCCCTTCGGTCCAGCAAAACTCGTCGGAAACCATGCTGACGCTGCCCAGCACGTCGAAAGCCACGCCGGATATAGTCGTGTCGCGCAGCGCGCGGCCGAGCTTGCCCTTTTTTATCTCGTAGCCCAGCGGGACGCCGAACATGAACTCGCTGGTGGAGTCGGCCTGCCCGTTGCTTGACTTCATAAAATAGTAGCCGTCATCGATGGAGGCTGTCATCTCCTCAAGCGCGCTCTTGCCGGGCAGTATGGCGGTGTTGCGCATGCGGATCAGCGGCTCGTCGGAGAACTGGTATGCGCGGGCGTTGCCCATGGGTTCCGCGCCGAAATGCGCCGCGCTCTCTCGGTTATGCAGGAAGGTTTTGAGCATGCCTTCCTCTATAATCACGGCGTCGCGCCCCTCGATGCCTTCGTCGTCGATATAAACCGGCACCGGGCAGGTTTTGCCGAGCGCGGTATGGGCGAAGTCGACCAGCGTCACCAGCGGGCTCGCCGCTTTTTTGCCTATCTTGTCCGCCGCGACGGAACCTCCAAGCACCAGATCGGCCTCCACGGTATGGCCTATAGCCTCGTGCGCCAGTATGCCCGCCAGTTCGGGACCGAGTATGCATTCTCTTATCCCGCCCTGCGGATAAATGCCGGAGGCCTTGCAAAGCAGATGGCCGTAAAGCCTGTCTATCTGCGGATAAAGCCGCTTCGGCGAGGAGAAGCGGTCGCCGAACTCGCCGAAGCCGCCCCACCAGTCGGACAAATCTGCCGGGGCCGCGCCGCCGCAAGACAGCGAGACCATCACCAGCGCGCGCGGCGTCATGGAATACGCCCGCGCGCCGCCGGAGGTGAGCAGCGTCTTTTCCATATCCAGAGCGTAAATGCGCACCATGCGGCTTTTAAGGTCGGGATATTTTTCGGCGATATAGGCGTCCAGTTCCCGCGCGAAATCCAGCATTTCCCGGCGCGTCCTGCGCGGCTTTTTTGTCGAGAAATCGTGCGTGCCGCTTACCGGCAGGCCGGGCAGCTTGCCCGCGCCGCGTTTAAGCCGTGCGGCAAGCAATTGCGCGTTTTCCGCCGCGGCGTTGATGACGGACTTCGCTGCGGCCGCGCCTGTTTCCGGCGCGGAGGCGAAACCCCAGCAGCCGTCCCTGTACGCCCGCGCGCTTGTGCCGCCGCCGGAGGAGGAGGCGTTCGCGACGATATTGCCGTTTAGCAGGCGGATATCGGTCCCGCGGTTTTCCTGTATGCGCAGCTCGCCCTCTCCGGCGAGCAGCCCTTCATATTTTGAAAAGTCAGCCATTTCCCCTCCATGATATTGCCAGCCAAATCAAAGCAATTTTAACCTGAAAGTTTCAGTTGGATTGCGGGATTCGACATAAAATGGCTTCATATCTCCGGCATAAAAAAAGTGCTTACAGGCCTACGGGCCTGCGCGCATTTTTTTATACCGAATCTATTTTGCCCTTTTCCGTCTCGGTCCTCGCAACCAACTGAAACTTTCAGGTTAATGCCGCCATTATGGATATGCCTGTTCACTATAAGTCTGCAAATTGCGGCAGGGAAGGTCAAGCGGGCCGCCGGCGGCATATAAATTGCCGCGGCAATTGCGGACAGCTTATAAAGGAGGCTGAAAATGTTTAAAAAAGTATTTGCCGTTCTGGCGCTGGCGGCTGCGGTTGCGCTGCCATCCTCCGCAAAAGATTACGCGGATATGGTGCGCATAAATGATTCCGTGGAAATAAGCAGCCAGTCCATATTTTTAGATGCGGGCTTTATCCACATAAGCTCCACCACTGCCAACCCCGGTATAGCGTTTACGCCGGTGCAGGTCTGGGCCGGACATGCAATGGTGCCGCAGGCCAAACGGGTTACCGGAGTTGAATTGAATCTCGGCTGGAAACGCGACGGCATAGCGAAACTTTACGGCGCCGGCATAGGATTTATAAATGTGGCCGACAGCCTTTACGGCGCGCAGTTCGGCCTGGCCAATGCCGCGGGCGACGGCGTGTCCGTACAGGGCGGGCTGGCCAATATCGGCGACTTTTCGCTGGCGCAGGCCGGAGTGGTGAATTGCGCAGACACCGCGCTGCTGCAAGGCGGTTTCATAGCAAACATTTCCGATCACGCGCTGGCGCAGGCCTCGCTTATAAACGCGGCCGACACATCGTTGGCGCAAGCCGGTTTTTTCAACGTCAGCGCCCGCGCCATAATTCAGGGCGGCGCGATAAATACGTCTGATAATTTGTACGGAGTTTCCGCCGGGGCGGTAAATATCGCAAGCTCGGTCTGCGGCCTTCAGGGCGGGCTGGTGAACGTTGCCGGCAAGGTGTACGGCGTGCAGTTCGGCGCGTTCAATATCGCGGATACCCTGCACGGCGTGCAGATAGGTTTGCTAAATATCGCAGGGCATGCGCTGCTGCCGTTTATGGTCGGGCTGAACGCGGGATTTTAGCGGGCGAACAATCTGGACTGCAACCGCAACGGGTTTTCCCTTATATCGCGGCACGCCATGGCGCGCCGCTTTCCATGCCGTCATTCTCCGGACATGCGCTGCTGCCGGTTATGGCCGGCATAAACGCCGGGTTTTAGTATTTGACGCTGCAAAAAAAGCGGGGCCTTTGCGGGCCCCGCTTTTTATCGGAATTTAAAAACTATTGGCTTATCAGGTAGTCGCCGGAGAGCGAGGAATACGGGAACGGCAGTTTGACCGCGATGCCGTAATCGTTGGTTGTGGCTACGCTGTTGGGCGACGCCTTGACCTGCACGTTGCGCGGCGCGGAGTATATCGTAAGGCTGCTGCCGAAGCTGGCAGACACGGCGAAATTGTCCGCGTTGAAACAGATGCCGCCGATCTTTTCGCTGTTGCTGCCGGGCGAGGAGAGCCCGACCGACGGGTCCGCGTTCCACGTAAGCTGCACGGACATCGAATCCAGATTGAACTGGTATGCGCCTATCACGGTCTTTTTGCTCTCGGGAAGAGGAGTGCCGTCCGAGGCTGTAAGATACCATTTGCCGGAGCTGATCGCGTCGAAAGCCGCTTTCACCGGGGCGGAAAGCCCGGTCATCGCCTTGCATTGCGCGGCGGAGGAGCAGCAGTTGGAGGAGCCGCCCAACAGCGGCAGAGCGGAGTATTCCACCGGGGAGGAAGGAAGCGGAACCTCGGGCAGTTGCGCGCCTCCGAGCTGGGCCAGCGCTCCCTGCTGCGCCATTACGGGCGCCGCGAAAAGAGCCAGCGTTGCGAAAAAGATTTTAGCGTTCATTATAAATCTCCTTTGCCGCCTGTGTGCTGCGGGGATTTATGCTTCGTAGGTAAAGTATATCATTACGCGGGCGGGCGCGAATATTACATTTTAGTCATGTTTATTACGGGCTTGCCAAGGCGCTCGCCCAAAGGCTAAAATCTAGAAACCGGCCGCCGGGCCGGGGCGATTGTTATGAAAACAAGATTTTTCGTGTTAGCCGCGCTGCTTGCCTGCGCCCTCGCCTGCGATACGCCGGACGTGGCATACTCGCCGTCCGCCTCGAGCACGGCGCCGGTTTCCGGGCTGGCGGCGCAGCCGTTCGCCAACACGTCGGACGCGCCGGGGCTGGAGGCGCGCTTCAACGAGGCCATGGCGCTGGAACTGGCGCATATGCAGGGAACGCCCACCCGGCCCGCGCAGGTGAAACGCCTGATTTCCGGCGAGCTGTGGCGCTACTCGCTGCTGCCGGTCAGCCATGACGCCGCGGGACGGCCCTCCGGCTACAGGATAATAGCGCTGCTGCATGTGCGCTGCACGGACGCGGCCGACGGCGCGGTGCTCTGGGAAAACCGGGGGCTGCAGGCGACTTACAATTTTAAAGACCCTTCGCTGCCCGGCGGCATGACCGAACTGGCGGCGCAGGAGACGGTATGGCGGCAGCTTGCGCGCACGATAATAGAGCGCGCTGCGGCGGCCCGTCCAAGACGCCGCGCGCAATCCCGGCACCCCGCAAACGGAGGGCAGCAATGATAAAATTTCTGGCCGGAGCCGCCATACTGGTCGCCATATGCGTTGTTTTAAAGCATCATCCGGTGAACATCGGGGGATTTTCCTCCGAATCGCTTGTGGAGCCCGCAACGCTGGCCGGTCAGCCGGGCGCGCGGCAAAACCCCGCTTCGTCCGGCGACGGCAATCCGTCCGGACAGGCGCAGGAGCCGGCCGAGAAACCCGCAGCCGTGGACATCGCCTACACCGATATCGAAGGCAAAAAAGGCCGTCTGGGCCGTTCCGGCAAGCTGACGATAACGGCGTTCTGGGTGGGGAACTGTCCCTATTCCAGCCACGCGCTGACGCTGCTTGCGGCGCTGCGCAAACGCTTTTACGCGGAGCAGTTGGATATAGTCGCTTTTTATCTGAACAAGGCCACGCCGGAGCAGCTCAAAAAGATGGTCGCGCCGCATCATTACGGCATCGGCATAGTGGCCACGCAGCCGCCGGTGACCATGGTGCAGTCGCTGCTGAAATCATTCCAGATAGGGATGCCGGGGCGCAAACTTTTCATCGTGGACGGCGCTGGCGCCGTGCGCGAAGTGGATATCGGCAATCTAAAGGAGCCGCAATCGTCGGTCATGAAACGTCTGGACGCCGCGCTCGGCGTCGAGCCGCAGGACGGAGACAAAAATAAATGAACCCGCCAAACGCAAAAAAACTGCTCATACTTATAGTGGACGACAACAAGGAACTCACCAGCCTTTACCGCACCTTCTTTTCGCGCGCGGGCTTCGAGGTGACGGTGGCCAACGACGGTACCGATTGCCTCAACATCCTCAAAAAGATGAAGCCGGACATCATGCTGCTAGACGTCGAGATGCCGGACATGGACGGCAACGAGGTCATGGAATTCATGCAGCAGGACGAAGAGCTTAAAAAAATACCGGTGGTGGTGCTCACCGGCACCGTCGCGCCGGAGAACAGCGGCATGAAGATTCACGACGTGGTCTACCTTTCCAAGCTTTCGGATATCGAGGACGTGATAAACTACGTCAAGCTGGAAGCGGGACGCAAACGCGCCTGATGCCGCACGGAGGGGATTATTTTGCCCGGTCTGCTTAAAAAATGGTCCTGGCGCGCGATAGGGTTCGCGGTCTGGTTTCTGTTCCTGCGCGGCGCTTTCGGCTGGTTCGCCTCCGTGCCCTTCTGCGGCTGGACGGAGGCTTTTTTCTGCCGCGAATTCGCGCTGTACCGGCTGCTGCTCTACATCTCCGCGCTGTTTTTATTCCTTATAATAAACCGCTGGACCAAGGCCGGCTTCTGGACCAGCCTTAAATTCGCGGGCTACGTCATATTCTTCCCGCTGATGCTGGCCGTCATACTGGCGGCGACGGCGTTCAAGTCGCTGTCATTGTCGGCGGCCAGCGCCGCAAGGCTGTGGACCGCGTACGCCTCGCCTTATTTTCTGGCGGTCTCGGCGGTTTTCTGGCCGCTGTGCGGGATTTTTATCGTTTACGCGCACAACTCGATATACACGCGCATAGCGATGTTCCTGCTGGCGCTGACCGCGTCGCGGCTGCTGCTGGGGCTGGTGCGCGCGGCGCTTGCGCCGCTGAAAATTTTCGACGGGCTGCTGGCAGACTTTTTCTACGCCTTCCGCGCCGGACGCCACGAGGAAAGCGCGATGGAGCTTGCCGCCCTCCCCCCCGCCGCGTTCGGGCTTAAAATGGCCACGCTGCGCCGCGAGCTTGCCACGCTCGAATGGCAGAAAAACCTGCTGGACGGCTATATGGAGTCGCGCACCCGGCCCAACCTGCCGGTGGGCGTTTTCCTTGTTATTTTCTCGGCGCTGTTTATGCTGATATGGGCCACTTTTTCCTTTGAAATGCTCGGCATTTTAAAATTCCGTCCGGACTGTTTCGGCGGCAATCCCGCCGGGATATTCGACTGTCTCTACGCCAGCCTGATGTGGCTTGCGACCTCGTGTCCCGACGGTTTTGCCGTCCACACCCGCGCCGCGCGCCTTATCGTGGGGTTTGAAACGCTGGCAGGGCTGGGGCTTTTCGGGATGCTGCTGTCGGTATTCGCGATAGTGGTAAACCGCCATGTGCAGGACGGCGGCGAGCTGTTCGCCCCGGCGCGCAGCTCCATAGAGGAAGCCATCCGCCTGCGCCGGGAAATGATCGAATCCGCCTCGCGCGAGAGATAATGGAGAAAACCATGAACGTAGATAAAGTGAAAAATTCCTGGGCGCAGAGCCGCGCCGCATTCGAGGCGTTCTCGACCGAGGAAAATTTCAACACCCTCGCCGCCGCGGCGCAGGCATTGGCCGATGCGTTCGGCAAAGGCGGCAAGGCCATAATAGCGGGCAACGGCGGCAGCGCCTGCGACGCGATGCATTTCGCCGAGGAGTTCACCGGGCGCTTTCGCAGGGACCGCCGCGCGCTGCCGGTCATAAGCTGCACCGACCCGGCGCACATAACCTGCGTGGGCAACGATTACGGTTTCGACGATATCTTCTCGCGCACCGTGGAGGCCTTCGCCGTCCCCGGCGATATCTTTATCGCCATTTCCACCAGCGGCAATTCCCCCAATATCATAAAAGCCGTCGCGGCGGCGAAGGCAAAAGGCGCAAAGGTCGTCACTCTGCTCGGCAAGGGCGGCGGAAAACTAAAGGGCGCGGGCGATTACGAGTTCATTGTGGACGCAAAACTTTCCGATAAAGTGCAGGAAGTGCATATGGCGGTTTTGCATATATTAATAGAGGCCGTTGAAAACCTGATGTTCGGCCTTTGACGGCAGTTTCCCCGGAATTATAATTAAACGCGCGTCCGATGGTAAAACATCGGCAGCGCGCTTTCTTTTATATCGCGGCGTGCGGTTGCCGCCGCTTTCCAATTCTCAATCATTACCATCCTGATGTTTGGCCTTTGACGGCAGTTTCCCCGGAATTATAATTAAACGCGCGGCTGTTTGCCCGAAGAACCGGGCAAGCAGCCTTTTCCTAATATCGCGGTTCGACAGGACGAACCGCTTTCCATATCCTTCCTTGCAACGCGCCGCAAAAAAAGTGATAAGTGATGAACAGCGGCGGAAACTTCCGCCGCGATATAAGGAAACGCACTTGCCTTGCTGTTAAAAGGCAAGTGCGGTTGCCGCCGCTTTCCAATTCTTTATCATTACCATTCTGATGTTCGGCCTTTGATTAAAAGCGAAAACCCCGCCGTTTAGGCTGTCAGTCCACGCGCTTGTCGCCGTCCTTGAAGGGCAGGTGGCTGCCGTCGCAGAAAGGCTTGTTGGCGGAGCGGCCGCAGCGGCAAAGCGTAATCCGGTTTCGCCTCTCGTAGATTTTGCCTTTGGCGGATTTCACCGTTATGCCGCCTTTAACCCATATCGGGCCGCTGGCTTTGCGCGCGGGATCTTCCACTATCGCCACGCCGGGCGCAAGTCCGGGCTCTATCGGCTCGCCGGTTTTTTTGTCGAGGGCGACAAGGCGTCCTGACGGACAGTCGCAAGCTTCTTCCATGGCGGTTTTGCGCGCCTCGGGATTGGCGGACTTCTCCGTCAGGTCCCACGCATTGCCCGCGCGATGGCAGAAAAACGCCCCGGCGCAAAGCTTCTCGTCGTCCATAAGCGTAAGGCCGGGGCCTGTGTTCGCCTCGGCGGTTTTCATATACGCCTTGCCGGAGGCGGTCTCCGTCCCGTGGAATTTAACTTCGTGATGCGTGCCGTCGCAATACGGTTTGTTTCCCGAACGCCCGCAGCGGCACAGATGGTATTTTTTGCCGCCCTTTAGCGCGTCCGCGTCTTCCCATTTCACCGGGATGCCGTCCTTGCCGGATTTGATGACCGCCTTGCGCAACGGCAGGCCTCCGGTTATCTCGTAAGGCCCGTCCTTTAAGATTTTTATCATTCCCTTGTGATGCTTTTTCATTTGTTCCCCACCCCGCATTCCGCGGCGAAATCGCGCAATTCCTCCGGCGAGAGTCCCGCGCCGGGTTCCCCGTCCAGACGTCTCATGCCGTCTTTTGAAAAGTATATCACCGTCGGGAAAACTTCGATGTCGAAATCTTCCTCCGCGTCGTCGGTTCTGTCCGCCAGCACGCGCAGGCAGTCGGCTGTTCCGGAAAATTTCTCGAACTCCGGCAGGAAGGCAAGCGAGAACGGGCACCAGTCGGCGTAAAACATAACGAAAACCGGTTTGTCCCCTGCGATTGCGCGGTCCAGTTCCGCGCGGCTTTTTAGAAGTTTGCTCATAGTGTATGCCCGGCGGCGCGGCTGCGCCGCCGGATGGCTGCATTCAGTTTGCAAGGCCTATCTGTTTCATGTAAGTCGCATTATCCCAGTAGAGCCATTCCTCCACCATCACGCCGTCCTTCCAGTGTCCGACGGTGCACATCGGCACCGCGAATTTCCTGCCGGTAGGCTGGATGAACTTTCCGTCGCCTATAGGCATCGGCTTTGTGAACGTGCCAAGCATGATGCCCGTCACGCAGGTCCATTCGCCGTTGCCGAAACGTATCGGGTGCTCCATGATGCGCGTGTCCGGCGCGTAGACGAAGAGGGCTTTTAGGTCCTCTATATGCTTTTCTATACCGTAGGTCTTGTGGCCGTCGGGCCAGTTGACGATGACGTCTTTGGAATGGCTTTCATGCAGTCTTTCCCACTGCTGCCGGGTAAACACCACGAAGTCAAGCGTGTCGAACGTGGCCAGATGATTGTCGACAAGCTTGATTTCGTCCCTTACCTTCTGTATTTCGGACTGCATGTCGGTTATTTTCGCCTGCATTTCGGGCGAATAGCCCTTGGGCTGCTGCGTGGCGCAACCGGCAAGCGTAACCGCCAACAGCGCCGCGATTACCGCGCCCTTCACGATTTTCATGTTCATTTTACATCCTCCTTTTGTCACTCGTATTTGGCCCCGGTCAGGTTTGCATGCACCTTGTGCAGCACCTTCTTGCAGACCAAAAGCTCTTCTTCGCTTATCCCCGCCTCCGCCACGGCCAGTATGCCGTAGACTATTTCCGAGGCGCGGCGCATGGTCTCGCGCCCCCGGGGCGTTATAAACAACCTGCGCGCGCGGGAATCCTCGCCGTCTTTTTTCCGGCGCACCAATCCCATGCGTGCCAGCTTGTCCGTCATGCGGCTCATCGCGGGACGGTCCTTGAAAATCATCGCGGCAAGGTCGCACTGCGTGCGCCCTTCGTGATTGCCGACATATATAAGGACAACCCATTCCTCCGACGAAAGCTTTACGCCGCCCAGCGGCAGCTCGCGGCTGATGTTTGAAAGTATCGCGCGGGACAGCACCGTGGTCATGCGCCCCAGCGAGCGTTCGAAAGAATATTCGTCATGACGCTTCATATAGTTGTATTATACAACTATTTTTGCGCCGGTCAAAACCGGCTCAGCGGGCCAAAAGGCCCCTTGTCCCGCCACGGAACTTGTGATATAGTAATGCCAAGGTATTTGTATTGATAAATTTAAAGCAAAGGATGCCTTTGATATGGGGAAGGGACATATAACCGGATTTGCAGCGCTCGCGGCGCTGGCGGCGCTGCCGTGCTGCGCCGTCGCGGCGGGGACGGATTTCGACTCGGGCGGCGCGGCGCAGCCCGCGTCCTCCAACGCGATATCCAGCCAGCAGGTGCCGCAGGCGGACATGTCAAACGCCAATTCCAACGCCGACTGGCAGGATTATATCTCCAGGCTTACCGCGCTGATAAAAGGCGGCGGGCTGCACAATGCGGGCGTAAACGATTTGCGCCTGCTGGTGGACGGCGCGCAGGTCATGCCTTCCGTAAAGCAGGACATCCTCAACGCCAAATCCTTTGTGGACATAGAGGTTTTCCAGTTTGAACCGGACCAGATAGGCGGCGCGCTGGCCGCGCTGCTGGCGCGGAAGGTGCAGCAGGGCGTGCATGTGCGCATCATACTGGACTATTACGGCAGCTTTGTGGACAATTCAAAGGATGACGAAAACAAGCTGGTGGACTCCATGCGCAAGGCGGGCATAGAAGTGCAGGTGCGCCCGTACCAGCTTTTACATCTCGACCACCGCAAAGTGATGGTGATGGACGACGGCAACGGCGGCTTGCTGGCCTATACCGGCGGCATGAACATCGGCAGGCATTACCAGCAGCTCTGGCACGACCAGCAGACCCGCGTGGTGGGCCCGGCGGTCACGCCGCTGCACCAGTCATTTCTGGACGACTGGAAGAAGCTTACCGGTCAGAATCTGTCGGGATTTACGGTTTCAGCACCCCCGCAGTCCGGCGCGCAGACCTACGTGATAACGCACGTGGGCGGCGACACGGACGAGAATATCAAGCAGGCCTATCTGCTGGCGATAAAGACCGCGCGCCGGAGCATACGCATAGAAGACCCGTATTTCACCGACGACGACATATTAAAGGCGCTTATGGGCGCGGCGGCGCTGCCGGGGATGAAGGTGCAGCTCATAGTCCCCAAACAGGACGACGAGATGATAACGCTGCACGCCTTCCGCGCGCATTACCCGGACCTGATAAAGGCGGGCGTCGAAGTGTACGAGTACCAGCCGCGCATGGAGCATCGGCGATGGACCATTTCTGGGTCACGGCGGGCTCCTCCAATCTCGACGACCAGAGCATGAAGCATAATAACGAGATGAACCTCATCGTGCTGGACGCGGACTTCGCGCGCGACGCCGACACCCGCATCTTCGACGCCGACATCGCGCAGAGCCGGCGCATCACGCATTACGACCCGTCGACAATGGATATCATCGACTCGCATATCCCGGTGATAAAACCGGCGCAGAACAATATCCCGCTGCCGGCTAACTAGCGGCATTCAAGGCTATTTGGAAAAACGCCCCGCCAAAAGCGGGGCGTTTTTTATTCCCTCCGGCATCCAAATCGCGTGAAAATTCCCGCCGCAATCGTCTCCCCATCCTGAAATGGCATAAAAATTGCTCCTGATGGTGCAGAGAAACCTAGCCGTCTATGCGCGACGCGCACAGATGAAAACAGAGGAGCTGAAATGGACAGCAAAGACATAATAAGGTCTTTAAACATGAGGGAGGCGCCTGAAGTGCTGACTCTCGAAAAAGCCGCCGACCGCACGGAATTTGAAGCGCTGCCGGTGCAAATTCTCGCGTCGGGCTTTGTGCGGGATGATTGCCCCTGCAAAGAAACGGTATGCGTGCAGTGCGGCGAGATAACCTGCGACACATTCTGCAACGTTATACCCGATCCGCCGCCGGTTCCGGATCCCGTCCCGGCATAACAGCGTGATATCCGGCGCTCTCCCCTGTGGACGGGGAGAGCGCCAAACAGTATCTTCAGCGTGTCAACCCCGGTTTTTAAGAGGTAAAATATGACAATGAGATTCCCGTTTTTCGCTTTGCTTTGCGCATGCCTGCTGGCATCTGCGCCGCACGCCGCGGCGCAGACGGCAGATCTGTCCGACTTCCAGGGCGATACGGCAAACACCGCCGCGCAGATAAAAAAACTGATGCGCGATTTCCATTTAAGCAGCTTCGGCATGAACATCTCCAGGGCTCTGGACGGCGGAGACGCCGCGGGCGCCGAGAAGCTGCTTTCCTCCCGCGCCGAGCAAAACCCGGAGACGAAGGATAATGTCGCTTACCAGATGTACGAAAGCCGCATAGCCTTCCTGCGCGGAGACTATGCCGCCGCCTACAGGCTGGCGGATGCCGCCATAGCCCGCGTTTCCCGCTGCTTCCTGCCGGGCAAGCCGCGCAAGCTGGGCGACGCAAAGACGGACGCGTATGTCTCCTCGCTTTTCATCTACCGCTATCAGGCGGCGGCCTGGCTTAAAAATTACCCGCAGGCGCTGGCCGATCTGGATAGCGCCATGGCGATACGTCCGTCGACCGAACTGATGCGCGCAAGGACTTTCACGCTGATAAACCTCAAGGAGTACGAAAAAGCGTCCTCCGCCGCGGACGAGCTTTATGCCGCCGATCCGGGCGCGCTTGCCAAAAGCAAGCTGGCCCCGGTTTATTGCGCCAGACTCCAGCAGAACGGCTTCACGCCCAGGGCATGCGCGCAGCTTGCTCAATCCCAACCGGTTGGAGTATCCACCGCCGCCGCTGCGGCGCTATAGGACTTGAAAATGACCCAGCTTCCCCCGCTTCGCGCAAGCCGCTACCTTAACGTCATAAAACTGGACAATGAAAAATGCCTGCTTTTCAACGGCATAAACGCCTGCATGGACGAAGTGCCCTGCTGGCTGGGCGAAAAGCTTTCCTCCTCCGGGATTCTGGACGGGCTCTCGCCCGACGCGCTGGAGTTGCTGCGCAGGCGCGGGCACGTAACCGCCCTGTCTCCCGGGGAAGAACTTTCGAGGTTCCGCGAGCTGGCGCTGGCGCTGCACGACAGGAGCATGGCGCATCTGGGGAAACCGAGCGTGATGCTGCTTTTGTCCTACAACTGCAATCTTGCCTGCAAGTACTGCTACCAGCACGAGCATCGCCCCGGCAAATCCTCCGCGCTGATTACGCCGCAGGCGCTGGATTCCTTCGTGGAGCGCAACCTGGGGGAGCTTTTCCCCGGCCACAATTGCGCCAACTGGTCCTTTTACGGCGGGGAGCCGTTCCTGCCCGCCAACCTCCCCACGATACGCCGCGCGCTGGAATACTCTTCCCGCTGGGGCACGCACGCAAAAGCCATAAGCAACTGCACCCGGGTGCACGAAATGCCGGAAATATTCGGCCGCGGCCCGGGAAAAGTAGGGTGGGTGCAGGTGTCGCTGGACGGCGACCGGGCCGAGCACGACTCTTCGCGCGTGCCCGCCTCCGGCGAGCCGACCTTCGACAGGATAATAGCCAACATCTCCCTGCTGGCGGAACTCGGCGTGCAGGTAAGCATACGCCTCAATCTGGACCGGCGCAAAGCGCCTGGAATGCTGCGGCTGCTGCAATATCTAAAGGAGAAAAAAATAACCTCCAGCCCGAATGTGTCGGTATACGCGGCGGCGCTGCATGACAACATAGCCGAGGTGGACTCCTCGGATTTCATGGACGTAAGCGAGCTGGCCGCCAGGGTTTTCGAGCTGGGCATAGACCTCGAGCATCCGCTCAGCATGCGCGCCAACGACATGAGCAAGCTCATGGGCAGCGACAAGGCCGTGGGGCTTAACAAGACATTTTTCTGCATGCAGACGCCGCAGCGCAGCGTGGTGCTTGACCCGTTCGGCGACGTTTACGCCTGTTTCGAGGAGGCGGGCTACCCGCAATACCGCATCGCCCGCGCCACCCCGCAGGGAACGGAATTTTTCGCCATGCGCGAGAAGTATTGCTCCAAGCATGTGGCTAATATGCCCGACTGCCTGCAATGCACCGTAGCCCTCGCCTGCGGCGGGCAGTGCGGCGTTACAAACCGGCGCAAGACCGGCGACCCGCTCAAGCCGGACTGCGCGGATATCCGGCGCGTCATTCTGGAATCGCTGAAGCTTGCCTACAAAAAACGCGGGGAAACGCCTGCCATACCCGCTGCCGTGTCGGATGTTTCCCTGCACGGTTAAGCCCGGGACAATTCAAAACGACGGCCCGCACGGTTAGCCGTGCGGGCCGCATTTTCAGATCAAAAAATTTAGTTTTTGCGCTTTTGCCACTCGCGGCGGCTTTCGTCCAGGCGGCGCATGCCGCCCAGAAAAGCCATCAGCAGGAAATAGCAGCCCAGTATTATCCTGTAGCCCGAGGAGAAAAGCTGCGCCGGATGCGTCCATACGGTGGCCAGCAGCGCTATTATGTAACCCATGCCTTTATAAACCCGCCACAGGAAATAAGCCGTAAATGCGGAGAAGGCCGCCAGATACGCGGTATGCAAACGCCGCATCCAGCGGTTGTCGCGATAGCGCTCCCGCAAATCGGAATAAAACCAATAGGCGTCGGTGCGCAGCAGCGGATTGAGGTTGAAGCACATTATCAGGGAAATCCAGCGCATCGCCTCCCCCGCCGCCGCATTGCCCGTCGTCAAAAACACCGCCAGTAGCGCCGCAAGATACATGCACTGCGCCATAAAGCCGCCGGTGTCTATGGCCAGTTTTTTGGCCAGCGGCAGTTTTTCCATGCCGGACACGTTGGTGTAAAAAACCGGATAGAAGAGATATACCGAAAATCCTATCGGACGCAGCCCCACGCCGCCCGCCGCCGCCATGAACGAGTGTCCCAGCTCATGCAGCAGGCTGCCGAGCAGCACCAGCACAAACAAAACAAGCACATTGATATGCCCGGCGGCGGGGTGGCGCACCGCATGGATGCCGCCCAGCAATCCCGCCAGCGCAACCACGGCGGCGGGATAAAAAAACCTTTGCGCCGCGACTGCCGGGTTGCAGCCGCTAAAATCCACGACCCGCTGCTGGAAACCGGCGGGCACGAGGCGTATGTCCGGCGTGAAAATCCATTCCGCAAGCCTCTTTAACGGATGGCGCTTTACGCGCAGCCGCAAAACGCCGATGGCGGCCAGCCTGTCGAATATCCCCTGCGGCTCTGCGATACCCAGCGCCTTCATGGCGGAAAGATAGGTTTCCCTGTCCCCCTCCTGCGGCAACCGCGCGATAAGCCAGAGCGTTTCCTCCCCCACCCGGTAACAGGATTTGGGGGTTATGACAAGCGACTGCGGCGAGCCTTCCACCGCGTATTCGCCCTTCAAAAAGTTTTCGTATAATTCGGCCATATCATCCCTTCGCGGCGCCACCCGACCGGAACTTTCAGGTTAATACAGTTTAGAATAAACGGTCCAGCCATGTCATTTCCCCGCCGCGCTGCGGCGGCAGGGCGACAGAAGCGCCGCATTTTAAGTCCAAGCAATTTCTATGCCTCTTTAAGCATTAAATCTAATTGCTATAATCGAACGGATGACGCCAGCCGGGAGGTGCAGGATCGTGTCACTCAAAATATTCAGCGTTGCAATCGGAATTTTGCTCCTTGCAGGCTGCGCGGTTTTTGAACTGCGCGGCGATTTGCCGCGTCCGGCGCTCGGCGCCGAACTTGAAAGCTTCTGGTTTCCGGCGATGACCGCGGCGGGCATACTTTATCAGGACGGAGCAAACCCCATACAATTCCCGGGCGGAGCGTTGTGGACTTTCGGCGACAGTTTTACAGGCAAATGGAAGCCGGACGGTTCGCCGGATTATACCGGCGCGGTAACAAACGCCGCCATGCTCTATCGCGGCCCCGGCGATATGGAATATCTTCCGGCCGCAAAAACGTCGGACGGTTCTCTTATCCCGCTGCAACCGCCCGAGACATGGGACGATACGCGCATCTGGCCTGCGGGCGGCATTTACCTGAACGGCGATTTTTATGTTTATTACTCGCCGGTGCGCACTACCGGAAAGGGGCTCGGCTTCGAGGGTAAAAATTCCTGCGGCATCGCTAAATCCCGAAACGGCGACTGGCATAAATGGAGCAGGCTGAACCTGTCCTCCGCGCTGCCGTTTAAGGAAGCGCCGCAGTCGGTGCTGGCCGCGCCGGACGGTTTTGTCTACGCCTATTTCGTCGACAAAAATGGTTTCGACAGCAGGGTGCGCGTGGCGCGTTTCAGACCGGAAAATATCGCCAACCCGCCCGCGTACGAGATTTTGCCGGGCGCGCTGGCCGACGGGGTTTTCGGCCAGGTGTCCGTCATATGGAGCTCCGGACTTAAGAGCTATGTGATGTGCCATGCGGGGAATATTTTCAGGCGGCCGCGCACGCTGCAATTGCGTTTTGCGAAATCGCCGCTCGGCCCGTTTTCCAAACCCGTGACGGTGTTTTCAAAACCCGGAAGTCTCGGCAAGGATTTGGACGGCGCTTTTTACTGCGCCTATCTGCACCCGGAACTGGGCGGGAAAAACAGCCGTTCGCTCTGGATAACATACTGCATCGTAAACGAAAAATATGGCACGCCGCACCTTGTGCGCGTGGATTTTGCCGTTGGAGACAAATAATATGCCCCTCTCATCAGGCCATGAAGTGAAATATATTTCGGACACCGCCGTCTGGGTCGCCTATTTCCGGGCGAAGGAAAGCGCTCGCCCGGACGCCATATTCAACGACCATCTGGCCGCAAGGCTCTGCGGCGAACGGGCAGAGAGGATTGCAAAACACATGCCGTCGGCGCATTATAGCGAATGGTCGATAATCAACCGCACCAGGGCGCTGGACTTGCTGCTTATGGAGGCGCTTGCGCCCGGCGACATCGGCATGGTGATAAACATCGCCGCCGGGCTCGACACGCGGCCTTACCGCCTGCCGCTGCCGCCGGATTTGCAGTGGATTGAAATAGATTTGCCGGAGATACTGGAATATAAAACCGAAAAGCTCTCGGGCGAGACGCCGCATTGCGCCGTCGAGCGGATAGTCTGCGACCTTGCGGACCGCGCCGCCCGGCAAAAACTTTTCGCCGGCCTTGAGGCCCGTCCGCATAAAGGCGGCATACTGGCGATAACCGAGGGGCTGATGCCGTATCTCGACGAGGCGCAGGTCTGCGCCTTGGGCGAGGATTTGCATGCGCGGCCCGGCTTTGCCTGCTGGCTGCACGAGTTCATGTCCCGCAACCCGATGACGCAGCGCGCGCAGGCGATGCTGAACCTGCATTTGCCCGAAGGCGCGAAAATGAAATTCACCGTGCCGGAACGCGAAAAGTTTTTCACCGCGCTCGGCTGGAAGCCGGAGAAGGTTGTTTTCGCCCTGGAGTTTTCAAAAAAGATGAACCGCCCTTTCCCGCTTCCCCGGCTGGCGGCGCTGGCCTTCGGGCTGCGCTCCCTGTTCATGCCGCGCGAAAAGCGCCGCGCGCTGATGCAAAGCTTCGGCTACGAGCTGTTGCGGCGAATATAGCCTTCCCCTATTCCGCGAACCTGACGGTCCTTTCCGCCGCCGTCTTTATTTCATCCGCCGAAAACTCCCTTTTCGACGTGTTGCGGCACAGGCGGGCCAGCGCGGCGGGCGCTATCCCCAGCGCCCGCCCGGCGTCAGCGACCTCCGCCAGCGCGATATGCCCGCAGCGCAGGCATTCGTCCACCGTGCCTATGACCTTGTCCCCCGCCTCGCCGCGCAGGTACACGTTGCGCCGCGCGAGACGGGAGCCGAAGGCCCGGCTTTCGCCGGTGAAGCAGACGGCGCAGCGGCCCGCCTTGTCCCGCGCCCGCAGGGCGGCAAGGCGGCTGGCCTGCGCGTCCGGGTTATTTTCCGGACGGAACATCGCGCACATTTTTGCCTTTCCTCCCGCGCTTTGCGTCTTTTGACAGCGCGACTTTTTCAAGCCGGTGGATGGTTACGCAGCCTCCGCAAAGTTTCACCACGCAGGGCGCGGCCACGCGCGCCGGACTCTTACGGCAGTTTTTGTTCATATTTTAGCCTCTCCTCATCCCACTGGCGATAGTCCGACGGCAGCCAGCCGGGATTGAAATTTGTTTTGCCGCGCGCTTTGTAGTACTCCGCCAGATCGGCGGCGGCGCGGCAGGCGCGGGAGACGTCGCCGCCCGCCATGCCGATGAGCGCGCGCGCCGCGCGGGCGTAAGCCGCGTAATAATTATCGCGGGACGCCGCGTCCGCAAAGCGCAGGCCGGCGGCCCCGGCGAAGGCGGACAATAGCGCCCTTTCGCCGGGGACTTCGCCGCCGCGCGCCGTCCCGTCGAAAAGCCCGCCGCTTTCGTCCATGCGCGCGGGCGCTTCCTTCTCGGGAACGGCGGAATAATTCGCCGGGTTCTGGTAATAGACGTAGTTTTCGACGCTGACAAGCACGCCGTTCTGCTCCGGGTCCACGCGTATCATCGCGCCGCCGCGATTTTTGCCGTTGGGGCTTTTCAGATAGGCCAGCACGCCGCGCACCTGCTTTTGCGTCGGGCGTTCCACGCGGTTGCCGCTGCGGTATTCCGCGGCGCGGCATATCTCCGGCACGCTGGTGCGCAACTGCCCCGGCAAAAGCCCGCCATGATCGGAGTAGTTGGCGCGCATCAAAAGCCACACCCACACTTTAAGATACAGCGGCGGCTTGCACATTATGCCGCTGTCCGCCGTGCGCCGCGCAAGCAGAATAAACCCGCCCGGTATAACGGCCATCAGCGCCCCGCCTCCCGCATTTCCCGCGCGTATCCGCCGAGCAAAACGGGCGAGATTTTTTTATCCGCCAGCGGGCGCAGCAGCAGCCGGTCCGCCGTCGCCAGCGCAAGGCACCACAGCAGCAGCGCGCCGATGCCGAGCAGGCACCAGCCCGCCTTTGCCGCGATATCGGGCAGCAGCGGGAACTCCTCGAGGCGCGGGCCGAAAACGTCGTTGCTGCGCTTGTCCGGCGCGCGGCGGCTCATAACGGTTTTGTCCTCAGCGCGCGGCGTTCGGGTATCAGCGCGGCCTCGCTGTAGGCGCGGCATTCCCGCGCGGCGGCGCGTCCCGCCGGGGTTTTTAGCCACAGCAGCTTCTCGCCGCGGTTGCGCAGATGCTTTGGCGCGGCCATCTGCGCCGTCTGCAAACAGTCGCCGCATACCGCCAGCGGCGGCGCGCCGCGCACATGCCAGCGCCCGGTAGTCGGCTTGCCGCAACCGGCGCAGGGTGCGGCCTCTTTGGAAGGCGGGCATTTGTGCGCCTCGCGCTGCCAGGACGAAAAATACAGCGTGCCGCAGCGCGGGCAGCGGCTTGCGGCTTCGGACGAACCGGTTATCTTCATGATTTTCATTTCCCCTTTTCCCATACCCGTGCCGAGATGTTTTTCGAGAGCGCAAGCGCCGACGCAAATCCCCGCCACGCCGCGCGCCGCGCGACCGGGCGCAGCATGTCCGCGCCCGCCTTGCTTTCCAGCGCGACAAAAACCCGCGCCGGTTTCATGCCGTAAGTCTCGGCGAAGGCGCGGGCAAGCGCGGCGGCTTCCAGCGCGTATTCCGGCCGCGCCTCGCCCCGGCGGCAGACGATAACGCAAAACTTCCCTCGTCCCGAAACCGCCACCGCGTCTATCGTCCCCGCAAAACCGCAGCGCAATGACGCCCCATGCACCCCGCTGGCAATGCGGCGCAGGCGCTTGGCGCGCAGCACGGCGTTTAGCTTTTCGCGCAGCATGGCGGCTTCGGACGCCGTCCTGCGCCGGCGCGTCCGGACGGGACGCCGCTCGGCGAGTATCAGCGCCTCCTCCAGCAATTCGCGGCTTGCCGCGCGTCCGCCGTCGAGGGCGGAAACCATTTCGGCGCGCAGCGCGCACAGCGCGTCGCGGCGCGCCCACGCCATAAGCGCATGGGTTTTGGGGCCGCCGACGATGTCCAGCAGCCTGTGCGCGGCGGGCAGTTTTTGCCCGTCCGCCGTGTAGCGGCGGGCTTTCCCCGCCGAGCGCCGCACCGTTATTAAGGGCGGCGGCAATTGCATGTTTGACTTCATAATCCCCTCCGATGTTTATTTCCGAAATCCAGACAGCTTTCCGCCGCCACCGGCACGCCGGGAGTTTCGCCGTCGCCCCGCCACAGCGGTTCCATTTCCACCGGCGTAAGGCGCAGCACCCGCTTTATCGCATAGTCGCGCTTCGCCTCGGCAAGGCAGGCGGACGCGGTGTCCTTCATCAAAAAGTAATAGGCGCGTCCGGGCATGAAGCGCAGCTCGTATTCCACCCGGTAAACCCGCCGCGCGGCGCAGCTCACCGGTTCTCCCGCAACTTGATACCCAATATGTCCGCCGCCGCAAGCACGCGCATGGCCTTATTGAACGCCCATAGCGCAAGATCGCGCAGCCCGGCATCCTCCGCGAAAACCATCAGTTGCGCCCAGCTCTCCAGCTCGAAATTCAGTTGTTCCTGCATATTCGCCCGTTTTCCCGCCCGCGCATCGCCGCCGCACTTTCCTTTAGCTACACTGTCCCGGCGCTTAAGCCTATTAAGCTAAACTATGTAGGTTATCCACCTAAACTAATGTGACTATTTTCCTATTGTAAAATACGACATCCGGATGTATAATAAAGCTATAGCCTCTGTACGTTCCCCCCGTCACTTGAAGGTAACGCACAGAGGCGCAGATGCAGAGTCCGGCAAGGACACCCGTCAGGATCCCTTTTCGACTCCGCATCAAAATTGAAATTTCGGCCGGTATTTTCATGATTTTGCACCGTCAAACCGCTTGTGCTGCAAATCGTGAGGCAAACATGGCGCTTTAGCTGCTATAGCTATAGTTTAGCTAAATTATCGAAACCGGTCAAGAGGAGCATATGCTCGACGATAAAAAGACATTTAAGGACCTGATAATAGCCTGGAATAACGGGACTAAGGATGGCGCTTTAGCTACTTTCGCGGATGCTATAGGCGTCAGGATAGCCAATGTTTCTCACTGGGCGGCGGGGCGTTACGAGCCGTCGGACACCATCACCCCGAAGATACTTGAAGTGCTTAAAATAAATCAGGAGCAGTTGCGCGCCGCGCTCGCCCGCACGAAGGCGAAACGCACGATATATTCCGCCGGGGACAAGATGGCCCGCGCGCGCCACGCGCTGGCCGAGCCGATGACATTGCCCGCGCAGCTTATCCCGGTGCTGGGCACCGTGTCGGCGGAAAAATTCCGCTTCTCCTTCCAGTCCATACCGGACGAGTACATAGCGGCCCCCGCGTCCAACGGGCACGAGTGTTTCGCGCTGAAGGTGAAGGGCGAGTGCATGCAGCCCAACATTTACGACGGCGAGTATGTGATAGTGGCCAAGACGGATTATGTGGACGACGGGCAGATGGCGATAGTAAATATCGGCGACGACTGCACGCTAAAGCGCGTCTTCCGCCACGGCAGCGAGGTGGAACTGAAACCCGACAACCCCAACTTCCAGTCGATAACGACTCCTGCCGCGTCGGTGCGCGTGCTGGGCAAGATAACGGGAGCGTTTAGAAAGATCTAACCAGGCTGTTTCGGTTGAAGCACAAAAAAAGGAGCGGCATAAAAGCCGCTCCTTTTGCTTGTACTGCGCGCAAAAGGAATTGCCTAATATCGCGGCCGGTTTCAACAGAAACCGGTCGCTTTCCATTCATCTCCCTTTATATCCATCGGCACCGGCGAATAACGGGCGGGCACCGCATCTGCTGGACAGCCAAAGCCATTAAGCTATAGAATTTAGTCATTCGACACGGACATCCAATGGAAATAATAGACATCCACGCTCATGCGTTTCCGGACAGGCTGGCGGCGAAGGCCGTCGGCAATATCGCAAAACACACCGGCCCGTACCGGCCTTATGCCGACGGCACGGTGCGCGGGCTTTTGGAATCGATGGACCGCGCGGGCATAGCAAAAGCCTGTGTGCTAAACGTCGCCACCGCGCCCGGCCACGCCGCCGCGATACGCGGCTGGGCGTCCGGATTGCCCGCCGACAGGCTGATAAACATAGGTTCCGTTTATCCCTGCGCGCACAACACTCACAAAGAACTGGACGCCTTTGCCGCAACCGGCACGAAAGGCATAAAATTCCACCCGATGCATCAGCATTTTGCGATAGACGAGGCGAAAATGTTCCCGGTTTACGAACAGATAGCCGCGCTGGGCATGTTCGTGATTTTCCACGCGGGCAACGATATAGTGTTTCCCGGCAACACGCAATGCTCGCCGGACAAAATAGCGCGCATCGCCGAAATGTTCCCGAAACTGCGCATAGTGGCGGCGCATTTCGGCGGCTGGCAGGACTGGCATGCCGCGCGCGAGCAATTATGCGGCACGGACGTTTTTATAGACACTTCCTTCATCCACGAAGTGCCGCCGGAAGTTGCAAAGGATTTCTTTTCGCGGCACGACGGCAACCGTCTGCTTTTCGGCTCCGACTCCCCATGGTGCGACCAGAAAGTGCAGGTGGATTTCATAATGCATTCCCCCCTCCTGACGGACAACCAGCGGGAAAACATTTTCCAAAACAACGCCCTGCAACTGCTTTTCTAGCTCAGATATCGATACTTTCCCGATAGTTTACCGGACCGACACCGCATATTGACCCTTGTAATGGGAAGGTCTATAATGACTCTATTGGCAATGGGGAAATTCAAAAATGAGACAACTAAGTAGAGATCATCTGTTCATAACTAATTTATTTGCCAATCTTTCGGAGGGAATATGTACTTGCAAAAATTTCACATAAAAAATTTTAGAGGTATATCTGATTTGGCTATTACCTTTAACCAAGGTTTGAATATTGTAATCGGGGAAAATAATGTGTGCAAGACTGCAATAATTGATGCACTACGAATATGTTTTGGATACGGGAAACAGCAACGTGATATTTGGGTTAATCCCGATGATTTTTATGTGAATGAAAAAGAGATTTGGTTTGACCTTACATTTACAGATATTTCAGAAACTGAACAGGGTGTTTTTATCGACATGTTAGTACCGGACTCCCCCCCTGTTCTGAAATTGCATATTAGATACACCATCGATAAAAAAAATTTACGCATAAAACCGCAATGCTGGGGTGGTCCACATGAAGGACAAGATATTACCCAAGAGTTATTTGGCTTGTTTGATGCTGTGGCACTTGGAGCATTGCGAGATGTAGAGCGGGATTTGTATCCTAAAAAAGGCAGTAAGTTGGGGCGTCTTTTGCTGAAAATGGTCCCGGAGGAGAAGCAACAAAAATCATTGGCAATTCAACTTGACGCTGCTCTTGCTTCATGTGAATGGCAGAATGTAATGAAAGACGCAAAAACAACAATTAACTCTCATCTTAATGAGACCGCAATGGGCGTGTTTAAGCAACAGATTGAATTGGATTTCTTACCGCATGACTTCACAAAAATTACTGATGCACTTAAAATTTTCGTAACAGCCGTCCCGATTAAACGGGAAAGAGTTTCCCAACAATTTTCCCCTGAAGATACTTCATGGCAGATATTCTTTGAGGAACCAGAATCTAGTTTTCTGTATTTTAAGGATAATTTTATTGCGGAATTAGAGAACAGTCCTATTGATGCAAAGAAAAAGAAAATTCTTAAGGATTGTTTCAAGGAAACCTTATTTGAGTTGACCCAAAATGGGTTGGGATACAATAATTTGATTTATATGGCGACAGTGGTCGGAGACTTAATAAAAAGAAAAGAGGTGGATAGTCATGAGTATTTAGCGTTACTCATCGAAGAGCCAGAGGCGCACTTACATCCTCAAGTACAAAATATTTTATTAAAGTCTTTGAAATCTTGGGCAGCAAAAAAAATCCAGATTTTTATCTCCTCCCATTCTCCAACGATCACAGCTAAAAGTGGATTGGATGAATTAATTGTAGTTGATCGAGAGCGAATGACAATGTCGGCAACTAACTTACTTCCTTCAGAACTTTCCACAGAAGACAAAAAATATTTGGAACGATTCATAGATGTTACCAAGTCTCAAATGTTTTTTTCGAAGAGAATTATATTGGTCGAAGGTATATCTGAGGCATTGCTTGTACCAGTTTTTGCGGACAAATTAGGTCGCCCAATCGAAAATGCTGGTATTGAACTAGTCAATATAAATGGGGTGGCATTTAGACCATTTATTAATTTATTGAAGCACTTAACCCCTCTTAAAAAATGTTCTATCATTACGGATAATGATTCCGATTCTTCTCGCGTTCAGAAGCTATTGGGTTTAATAGCTGGTATACCCAATATAGATGCCTTCCTGGCACATGAGACTTTTGAAACGGAATTATTTAAGATTCCAGAGAATAAACAAATAATATTTGAAATTTATACAGATATGCATCCGCAAACCGCAGGACTAACTCTAAGCATGAAAAATGAGACATTCACTGCTATCGTTAACTCCAACAAAGACAAGGCTGAATTGGCGCAGCGATTGGCGTATGTACTTTCTACTGATGTTAACAAGAAGAATACTTTTGTCGTTCCGGACTATATCAACAAGGCACTTGAATATGTGCGGCCCTAAAGAATTATATGACTACGCTGACTGATGCACAGAAATCTATTGTTACTAAAAATGGCTTATTCGTAGTTCGTGCCTGTCCCGGGAGTGGTAAAACGATGACAGTTGCAGCACGGCTTGCAGATAGGGTTGCTGCTTGGCAGAAAAGATATCAAGGGATTGCGGCAATTTCATTCACAAATGTTGCGGCTGAGGAAATTATGAAACAATTTAATGCAACGGCTGTCATGCCGTTTGCGTTTCCTCATTTTATAGGGACCTTTGATAGTTTTATTAATCAGTACGTTTTTTTACCATTCGGGCATCTCGTAATGGAATGTGGTAAACGGCCTAGGTTAATAGGGCAACCCATCAATGAATGGGATCCCTCGGAAACTCATCCTTGGAAAAATTTGGAATGCAACCAGAAAGCATGCAAATTAAATAATTACTCTTATTCAATTTCAGATGAGCTTATCCCTGTTCATTCTAAGACCCATTTTAAGTCATGTACGCAAAGCCATAAATACTGCAAAGAGCTTAAGAAAACTATAGTAACGTCAGGCTTAGCTACGCAAACAGATGCCAATTATTTTGCATATAAAATACTACATACATATCCAAATGTTTCCAAAGCACTAATTAAAAGATTCCCGATGCTGCTTGTTGATGAGGCCCAAGATTGTTCAGAAATGCAGATGAAAATAATAGACATCTTGGTAGATAATGGATTGCGTGAAGTTATGCTTGTCGGAGATACAGATCAATCAATCTATGAATGGAGAAAAGCAGAGCCCACACTTTTTCAAAAAAAGATCGAAGACTGGGAAAAAATTGAATTAAATGACAATTGGCGCAGTTCGCAACATATATGCAATTGGTCACATAAATTATCATCGCTTCCAGTGTGTTCAAATGCAAAGAACGCAAATATATGCAAATTCTCTGTTGCCCCACAAATATGGCCGCGTGGCATTAATTCAGAAAAATTGATTGCACAATTTATCGTTTTTTGTGAAGAGCATGGCATATACCCATCAAAAAATCGTATTTCAATTCTGGCCAGAAGTAATTCAACCATAGATAATTTACTTGGCAATCATCAGAACTATACTCATCCGCCGTGGAATCATCAAATAACAAAGTATGTTGCGCTAAGTAAATGGTGTTTTGATAATAATAGATATAAAGATGCACTCAAGCATTTAGAACATGCCATAGCTTTACATTTGACTAAGCAACCATTTGTATCCTTTGATGATATTCGCAAACAAGTGGAAGGGCATGGATTCCATAAATGGCGATCAACCATGTATATCATTCTGAAAGATATGCCAACATTTTCAGGGAAATTGCAACAATGGGTAATGGCCGCCAATGCCGTTTTGGCTTCCCATGCCCTATGTACTGGGTTAAACCTGAAAATAAAGAAACGAACTATATATGAAAAGATGGATACGAAAGAATTGTTTGCGGATGAACTGACTATCAAAAATAATATTTATTATGGTACAGTTCATTCGGTAAAAGGGCAGACATTGGATGCTGTCATGCTATTTTTAAATGAAAAAGATGGGAATACGAAATATGAAAGTATCCTTACTAAACCACCAATTGAAAGTGAAAATAAACGAATTATTTATGTTGCAATGACTAGGCCCAAGCAAATATTAGTA
>Ga0326728_10005563_pt1 | contig 35111 bp, 30 predicted proteins | sample MB3enrmetagenome_FD_207602 | JGI IMG/M metagenome (GOLD analysis project Ga0326728, IMG submission 207602) | Lab enriched peat soil microbial communities from McLean, Ithaca, NY, United States - MB31MN | ecosystem: Environmental > Terrestrial > Soil > Wetlands > Peat | place: USA: New York...
GAGGAATCTCCCCGCCGCCTCTCTTTCCGCGATGCGAGGCAGGCGAAAGTGTTTTAGAATGAATGTGGTTTCTTTTGTGGGCGTGTAGCTCAGCTGGGAGAGCACCTGCTTTGCAAGCACGTTCACCCGTTCCAATGATTCCTTCCTTTGTTTTACCTTTCTAATATTTTCAACAATTTCGGGGAATCTGCTTCTCGCTCGAAGTAACCCTCGAAATCACAATTGGATAGGGTTTTGGCACAGTTTTGGTACAGCTTGGTTCGAGGGAGTTTTGGTCTTAGTTTAACCACGCATCACCCACCAAAGAACGTTATTGCCGCCGCTGCGGGACGCTTCGCGGATTCTCCTTGGCACTCTTTCTCAAAGTTTTCGGGCGAACAATAGCCTAACGCCGAGTGTAACCGGATTTGGTTGTAGTACCGTTCGATGGGTTCGACACACGGTCGGAGTGAACCACTCGTTGAGACAAAAGTGTGCTTCACACTATCCGTCGATGGAGGTCATCGCCGCCGCCGCATAAGCCGTCGTCTGTTCAGCGAGACCGTCCTCTTCGAAGTTCGAAGACGAACAGTAGCTCGGGCGGTTTCGGAGGGTCCACCTTCGGCTCACCTACCGGGATGGCCGGCTTATTGAGTTCCTGGGCTTTTGCCGGACAGGTTACAATCCTGTCATGAATCAGCGAACCAAGGACCTGTGGGTGATTCCGATTATCATTTCGCTGGCCACGGGCATAGTGCTCGGAGCCATTTTCATGTTCCTTGGGCCATGGCTGACGGGAACATCCATTCATCCTTCGTTTTCTCTGGGATGGTTGAAGCTCGCTCTTTTCGTTTTCCTTCCCATGTGGGTCACGCTGGTCGTTCTCTTGGTAACTGTCATTCTCGCAGGACTGTTCTTAAGGCAACGAGCCCGAACGGCTGAAGAGACTGAGCGAAGGAAGCACTTGGAGGATCAGATCGCCAAGCTGAACCAGGAACACGAAGCTGAGATTGAGAAACTGAACTCGAAGGAACCGAGGCTGCACGGCGTCTGGAACAACAGCCAAACGTTCTGGCATTTAGGGCGAAAGGGCCAGGAGCCGATGATGCAGATCGGTGGCTGGATTGATCTGACCTCATCCAATACGGACGAGGTCATTTATCTTCTTGCGGCGTACATCGACGGGCAGCGGTCGGACATATTCATGGACGTGGCAGTGAAGCCCAACATCGTGAATCACGATCAAGTGATGTTGTTTATGGTTCCTCCGCTCGAAACCGATGCGACGAAGCCGTTCACTGCCACAGTTGTGGTGGAGGATCAATACAACCGGAAGCACGAGTTGCCCGTCCACACGTTTCGCGCCACTCCCGGCCAGCCGCCGCCTGCTCCAGCGAATATCGAAAAGCCGAGCCCGGCACTCCATGCGTCATGGCGTGGTGACTCTGCGTGGGGCTGGGCGACCGCTCATCCTGAGGAAGACCCGATCTACATGGTTCGTGGCGATGTGACGCTCTTGGTGGACAACATCGCCGAGCCGGTAATCATTACCGGCGTTGAGATCGAAGGTGCTGAGTCCGTGGGCAATTTTGACAATTTCCAATTAAATCCGAATCAACCGGTAACACGGGGGATGCGGGTATATTTTCGCGGGAAGGCTCCGAAGGGGACCGAAGACTACGCGGTTCAATTGGTCTTCAAGGATCTGAGGGGAAATCGTTATCCGACCGTGGAGCATCGATTCAAGCCGCTTCCGATTCCGGAAAGAATCGATATTCAACGTGGGCATCATTTAAGTTAGGGCCGCCGAGTAAGCCAAGGCGAGGATGAAACGTGCGGGGCAACTGCGTGCGCCAGCGCTTCAGCCATGGCTTCATCTGCTCCTGGAGCTTGGCTACCTCTTCGTCGTTCAAGAATTGCGCGGCGGTCCGGGGTCGAGGGCGCGACGCCAAGTTGCTCCATCGAGGGCATAGGCGCGAATCTTGCTACAATCCGTCCATAATGTCACATGGGAGGGGCACTGATGTTCAACCGCGGCGCTTCAAGACCGGAGGTGTGGCTGGTCGATGATCGGGAGGAGAATCGAACCAAGTTTTTTTCCGATCACAATTCGGAATTCACCGTCGCGCTCTTTTCAGAGCCCGATGGCGTTCTCACCGCTATTCGGCAAGGCAGGATGCCAGACGCGCTCGTATGTGATGTCTACTTCTACAAAGATAAGGAACAACGCGAAGCGATCGAGAAGATCGTTAAGGATCAAATCAGCCAGCTACAAGAGCAGGCTTCAAAGTTCAAACCCGAACAGGCTGAGGAAGGAATTGGCCTCATGCAGAGTATTTATGACCAGTTCGCAGGAGATGTGCCTTTTCCTATTTTTGCATACACCTCGAAGGGACCGTATCTCTTGCACACAGATTCCTTCGACAAGATCGAGGACTTGGGAGCCAAATGGCTCTTCAAGAATAAGTTTTCAGTTCAGAACGAACGGCGAGAAATCCGCTCCGCAATCAACGAGTTCGCCGAGCGTCGCTACTGGAGCCGTAGGGCATGGCAGCTCGCCTGGAAGACAGGACTCATAATGGCGGTTTTCGGATCCGTTCTCGGCGTCGTGTTGGACCGAATGGTTAGGCATTTTGGATTCTAACTACGGTGCGCCCTCAGTTCGCGTGTGGCTGCAACTGGAAATTTGCCACAACTGGCAACACAGAAAGCGCGCTCTTAATGGACAGCCTTCTCCTCGGAACTTGCCACCCGCTTTTGGTTCACCACCCTCCAGAGGTTTGCCCGACCAACATGCAAGGCGAGGCTCAGAAGTTCTTGAACCAACTCTGGATTGCTCAGCTTATTCAGAAATTCGATCCAGCGGCGGTTTTCGACGAAGGCCTTGTAGTGTTGAGTTCTCTCGCTATGGTTCACGAAAAGGTCGATTTTTTTCGACCCACCTATGTGCCCGCGGTGCCCTGGGTTTTCATGGATGTTCCCATGAACTATCGCCATGTCGCGACGCTGAGGGGCGGGCCTAATTCCGCTGACACCGACTACCGACTCCAGCGTAAACGCGAGCAGCGTTCACAAGGTAAAGCAGATTCTATGAAACCGCTAAGATTCTGGTTGCCCATGAACGGCTTCGAACAAGAAATCATCATACCCGGCCAATATGTGGAGCAAATCATGCTGCCCGCTGCGGAGCACGAGGCTGGGCACATCATTGCGGCCTACCATTTGAAAGCCCGAGTATTGGGAATTGCTGTCGGCTTCCTGCCGGAACGAGCAAAACAAGCCGTATTTCTCCAGGCCCTTTATGGTTGGAACGAAAACTCCGCCGAGGCGTCGGATTTGCAATCCCAATGTATCGTAAAGGCCGCCGGTCCCGCCGCTGACTTTTTGTTTCGCGGTGGATTTACAGAACAAGACGCCAGTGGCGATTTGGCGGACATAAAAGCTTTAACAGGCCAAGCGGAATTCGAGCCATTCTTCGGCAAAGCGAAGACCATTCTTTCGGGCTACGCCAGGGAATTTGACTGCATAGCTCGCGCACTGCGCGCTGCAATCGATTCTGATGCGGAACTTACTATGCAGCTGTTGCCGACCAAAACAGTTGGAGCACTCCTCTTGGATGAACCACAGCTCTTGAGGTGCCTTTCTGTCGGGTCAGTGCCGAGTAGTTCCGAGAGCTAAATTGTTTGTCCGCCACTTGAGTGCTCGGCTTGGAGTTTGCTTTGGGCGCCGCAACGGAATGGTAGCCTTAAAGCCTGAGATGATTGAGGAAGCCAAGGTCCTTTAAGAGATGGGGAGGGACTTACCTGATCGGCTGCTGAAGCGTCTCAGGCGCGGAGAGTCTCGCCAGGTGCGGGACGCGTCGGCGTCAGACCTGGGTCAGTTTCAGGCCGAGCGGTCAAAATATCATGATAATGTACGCCGCTGGTGCCGGGACGATCCCAACGATATACCAATCAAAGGCTGGCTTGTTATGGGTACGGTCCACGGCGCTATCTTTGACAAACATTCAGTCATCAATCGAGGGCAAACTGGCTTGTTGGACATCACGCCACTGCCAGACCGCGTTTACACAACCTTCCTGATCCACGAGGGCGGCCAGGAAGAGTACGATAGTTTTCCGAACCAAGTTATTGCGTCGGATGCTTGACGTAAATGGTTCCCTCATCAACCGATGTCCCATCTGAATTCATCGATAACCCAGGAGTAATCGTCAACACCGAAAAGCGTGCATTCTGGCAGCGGTTTGCTAAACCCACCTGCCCTGTTTGCGCTCGCCGATTTTCACGTCTTTTCAGTAATTTACGTTGCTCTCAGTTGCACTAGGATGCCCTCATTTGCAGGTTATAGTGCACCAAGAGTGCACCAAGAAATTGACGCCGACCGTCACTGATCCGCCTGCTTCCCTGAATCGATCTCCCTGCTCGAACCTTCGCAGTGAAAGACTCCGCCGCGTTAAATCGGATACCCTATGGTGCAGCGCCTTGCAAAGAGAGGGCCAAGGAAAGGTAAGTACTTCTTAGGATACAGCCGCTTTCCGATTTGCCGTCGCGCGCGAGATCTCGGCTGAGAAGCACCAGTGAAGGAGCACGGGCATGAAATGTACAGTTTGTGGAAAAGAACTGGGGCTGTGGGAGAGGCTCAATGTTCGCCCTAGCCTCATCATCTGTAAGGGTTGTCGCGAACAAGCAAACGAGAAGATGCAAGCTCTGCTGCGGAGTTCCAGTACAACGCAATCATTCAATCGGCAATTTGCGCAGAATTGGATGACCCAGTTAGAGGAAACCGTCCGAAAGTACCAGATGCCTCAGGTTGAAGCTGGGCCGCAAAGATTGGCACTCCTAACCAACATTTTTGCGCTAGCAGAGTCGGGCGATGAGATCGCGGATGCCGACCTTCGTTTTCTGGCGGAGCTGGGCCAGAAATATCAACTATGGCAGTTCGGAAATCCGGAAGTTAAGGATGCCATCATTCGCATCGGAATGAGGGAGGTCATCCAAAATTGGGAGAGAGGCGAATCACCCCGCAAGGATTGCGCAGGGCTCGTCCTGCAAAAAGGCGAATTGTGCCACTGGGAAGAGGGAGCTGGATTACTTATCCAGAAGACGCATCGCGAATATGTAGGAGGCTCTGCCTCCGTTAGTTTCAAGAATCCCTTAATCCCAAAATCGCGCTTCAAGATCGGAGCGTTCAAAGGAGTACCGATTGACAAAACAGTTTTGGAAAACAAGGGAACTGGAGTCCTACACATCACAAACACGCGTCTGTGCTTTTCAGGGCAAACTTCCATTGCGATCGCCTTCAATAAAATGCTCCATCTAGAAGGGTGTGAGCAGGGTTTTGTTGTTCATACTTCGAACGATAGGAAACCTTGCACTTTTGTTGTGCATCAGCCAGAACTTACTCTCAACATGCTGAACCTGGCTATGCATCCGCCCGAAGAAGAACCGCCTCCCAAAGGCCGAAAGAAACTGTCGCGAAATGCATGATTTGTGAGACTAGCGATACCAGTCCCGCCAACGATGATGGTGCCTCTCTCGGCCTCTGAGCGGCAGAGCGGGTGGTTCGAGGGAATGCCGCACCAGAACTGCGGGTCTACTTGTGAGAAACAGCAGGAAACGCCATGCTAGTAGACTGACTATAGAAGAATCTACCTTTTTTCGTTTTCAGGATTGTTCAAGTCACTTTCGACGCATAAGACGCGAAGGACGGGGGCACACTCAAGTTTATGGGTGGTCGACGTTAAAAGGGAATGTCTTCGTCGGAGATTCCGCCCAAATCCAATTTAAGAAGCCGCTGTACGGCACGCGCGACAACCTGCGTATACTGCCCAGATGCATGATTAATGAACTCGCGGTAACCTAACACTGCTTCACGTCCATGGCCTAGAGTGTCTTCTGAAACGGCCCTGTTGTACCAAGCGACCGCGTCTCGCGGGTCAACCGCCAGTGCCTTCTCGTAGCAGCGAATCGCCTCCTCGTGCCGACCGAGGGCAGCAAGCGCGATGCCCTTGTTGTACCAAGCGTCTGCGTTTCGCGGGTCAATCGCCAATGCCTTCTCGTAGCAGCGAATCGCCTCCTCGTGCCGACCCAGGGCAGCAAGCGCGATGCCCTTGTTGCTCCAAGCGTATGCGTTTCGCGGGTCAATCGCCAGCGCCTGGTCGCAGCAGCGAATCGCCTCCTCGTGCCGACCGAGGGCAGCGAGCACGGTGCCCTTGCTGTACCAAGCGTATGCGTCTCGCGGGTTAATCGCCAGCGCCTGGTCGCAGCAGCGAATCGCCTCCTCGTGCCGACCGAGGTTAGCGAGCACAGTGCCCTTGTTGTACCAAGCGTCTGCGTCCCGCAGGTCAATCGCCAGTGCCTTCTCGTAGCAGCGAATCGCCTCCTCCTGCCGACCGAGGGCAGCGAGCGAGCAGTCCTTGTTGTACCAAGCGTCTGCGTCTCGCGGCTTAATCGCCAGCACCTGGTCGTAGCAGCTAATCGCCTCCTCGTGCCGACCGAGGACAGCAAGCACGCCACCCTTGTTGTACCAAGCCTGCACGAGTCGCGGGTCAATCGCCAGCGCCTGGTCGTAGCAGCTAATCGCCTCCTCGCGCCGACCGAGGGCAGCAAGCGCGCCACCCTTGTTGTACCAAGCGTATGCGTGTCGCGGGTTAATCGCCAGCGCCTGGTCGTAGCAGCTAACCGCCTCCTTGCGCCGACCGAGGGCAGAGAGTGAGACGCCCTTTTTGTTCCAGTCGGCTGCCGTCTTCTCTCCAACCAGTGGAACCTCGAACCCGGGATCTTTCCCCGTCTTGCGCTCCAGGATTGGCTCCAGCGCCCCCCGCAATTCCCCAAAGCTGCCGTATCGATCCGCTGGCTTCGGACAAAGACACTGCTCAATGATTGGTCCCAAGAAACCATCCACGCGTGGCACACGACCGCTCATCTGCTGCTCGTAGATTTCGCGAATGTAGCCTTCCAGATTCCCCCGGTACGGCACCACAAAAGGCGGCACAGGGCTTCCCGCAGTCATCTGCCACAGCACTAGGCCAAAACTGTAAATGTCACTGCGTATGTCTGCCCCTTCACCGCGGTAGACCTCCGGAGCAAGGTACCCCGGTGTGCCGCAGATCTGTTTGCCCTCCGTCTGGAATAGGCTCAAGCCGAAGCCGCCTACGGGGCCCCCAGTGACCAACGAACCACCCGGCCCACCCGTTCTCCGCCAGGTCCCCTCGGCCGCGGCAGCCAAGCCAAAGTCGCTGATCTTGAGCTGTCCATACTGGGTGATCACGCCAGAGTCGCTGACCTCGAACGTTCCATACTCTCCCCCGGTGATGAGGATGTTGGCGGGCTTGATGTCACGATGGCAGTTAATCCCGTGCGCCTGGGCATGCTCCATGCCCAGACAGAACTGGATCGCCCACTTCAGCACTTGGTTTGCATCCAGCGGTCCGTCCGCCAATGCTAGATGATCGGCCAAACTTACTCGCCCTCGATCGTCAGGAGCGATGTAGTCCATCATGACAAAGAGCCGGCCGGAGAACTCCTCGACCAACCGTGCAGCTAGAATGAACGGATGCTCCTCGAGGTTCACCCACAAGAGCGCTTCCTTCCTAAAAGCTTCGCGCGCCGTTGCATCGGCCAGCAATTCATCGCGGAACGTCTTAAGGGCACACTCTCCCGTTTCTGGGCGCCACGCAAGATACACCACACCGAAGCCACCTCTCCCCAGCAGCCCGTGCACCTCGTACTTGCCGCCAATGAGGTCACCCTTCTTGTACGCCGCTTCGGTCCCTGGTTGCTCGTGCCCGGCAGCCACTTCAGGACCGGGCGGCACTGGCCTCGGGCGCTCGCCCAGACCCGCACGCCCCAAGCTCGGATTGCCCGCATTAGCCCCTTTGCCGCCGGTGAATAGGTTTCCGAAAAACTCTTTGAGTCCCTTCATGGCTGTGCGACTCCTCTCTACGCCACTTCGGGAAGCGACCGGAGGACAATCTGGCCTTGCTCAGCGTCCGCCAAGATGCCACGCCAGCCAGCAATCTCTCCCGACAGGATCATGCGGCTCAGGGGTGCCTCAAGCAGCGTTTCGACCGTGTGGCGCAAGTGCCTGACACCGTATTCCTCGGAGTATCCCTGCGCGGCAATCGATTCCACCGCTGCTTCAGTGATGCGCAGCACCTTGGAATACTTCTCTGCAAGTGACTGAGCAATCCCTTCCAGCATGGGGCGGAGAATGGCCTTCACGTCAGCTTCACTGAGCGGCCGGAAAACCACCTGCTCATCAATGCGGCTGATGAACTCCGGTCGAAAGCGTTCTTTGACGCCGTCGAAAACGGCGCTCTTGGATTCAGCGCCATCGTCGAACCGAAACCCAAAGGCCTTTTTATCAGCCGGGATATTGGAAGTCATGATGAAGATGGCGTTTCTGGCATTCGCGGTCCGGCCTTTCGAGTCGGTAAGCCGGCCTTCGTCAAAAACTTGCAGAAACAGGTCAAACACTCTTGAGTGCGCCTTCTCAATCTCATCCAGGAGAACAACGGAATACGGCCGACTGCGGAGCTTGCCCGTCAGTTGCCCTTCCTCTTCATGCCCGATGTAACCGGGTGGCGAGCCAATCAGCTTGGCAACGCTGTGTTCCTCCATGAACTCTGACATGTCCAAGCGAATCATTTCTTCTTCCGGACCGAACAGGAAGGCGGCGATACCGCGTGCCAACTCAGTCTTACCTACACCTGTTGGCCCCAGGAAAAGGAGGACGGCCAGGGGCCCACGCCTCGCGGCCAGTCCCGCATGGGCCATCATCAACCGCTGGCAGACACGTTCGATAGCTTCGTCTTGCCCAATTACTCGCTTCTTCAGCGCTGCCTGCATCTCCAGCAACCGGGATCTGCCCATCCTCTCCAGGTGGCCAGCGATAATCTGCAATGGAACACCGATCTTTTCCGAGAGAACCTGCGCGATGGTCAACTCGGTAACCCTGCCGGCAAGCTTCTCGGCTTCGGGCCGCTCATCTTCTGCGTGGACTTCCTTTCCCACCTTAGCCTTCCAACTCAGTATGGGAACCTGCACGCGCGCGCTGGCCTTGTCTACGAGGTCGATAGCCTTATCCGGCAGCTGGTGGTCAACGTCAAACCTGATGGAAAGCTCCACGGCTGCATCCAGGGCGCGGGGGGTTATCTCGACCCCATGGTGTAATTGAAGCTTCGGGCACAGGCCACGCAGAATCTCGGTGGTCTCTTCCCGGCTGGGCTCGGTCACAACTACCTTTTCAAAGCGCCGCTCAAGTGCCGGGTCAGACTCGACATAGCGCCGGTACTCCTCTACCGTTGTCGCGCCGATGCACCGGACGTCGCCTCTGGCCAGCGCCGGTTTCAGAATCTGCGCTGCGTCGAGGCTTCCCTCGACTTTGCCAGCGCCGATCACCGTGTGCAGCTCATCAACAAAAAGGATTATCTCCGGATGCGCGCGACATTCTTCCACGATTCGCGTTAGTCTCTCCTCGAACGCGCCGCGGTACTTCGTCCCGGCCACCAGTGTGCCCACGCTTAGCTCGACAATGCGCTTACCCGCGAGCACCTGCGGATCTTTTCCCTCGGCCGCACGTATGGCTATCGCTTCGGCAATCGTGGTTTTGCCCACACCAGCCTCGCCTAGGAGCACAGGATTGTTCTTGGTCCGGCGAGCCAATGTCTGGATAACTTGCAGGATCTCTTTTCGGCGACCGATGACCGGCCCCAGCTTACCCTCGCGTGCGTCCTTCGTTAGGTCGCGACCGAATTGATCCAAGAATGGCGTTCCAGTTGCTTCCTCCGGCTTCTGCTCAGCTTTCTGCTTATTAAAGGGTACGGCGCAGCCTAGCTCGTCGGCCAAGTACTCGCGAGTCTTGGTTGCAAGAATGTTGAGGTCGGCACCCTTCTCGACCAGCAATTTGCATCCGGTTGAATCTTTCACCTCGAGGATGGCAAGGAAGAGGCAGCCTGTGTTAACTGCGGCGGACTGTCCCTCCTGAGCTATGGCGTCGGCACGCTGGAATATCCGCCGGGAGCGGTCCGAGCGGTGGACAGTCTCATCTTTTTGATGCTGATACGTGCCGACACCCGCCCGTGCACGGAGCTCCTGCCGAAAGGCATTCGGGTCAATACCAAGGTCTGTCAAGACGTCGGCCACAAGCCCCATTTCGGCTCGCAGGGTCACAGGATGCTCGCCTTCAGCACGAGCCGCCGCCAAGAGATCGTCGCTGCAAAGCTGCTTCAACTTCGTGAGGGCCGCGAGTAGGTGTTCCGGGTCTATCAGTTCCTTCCTCGCCCGGGCAGTCTCAGTGCAGGCTACCTGCCAAGCCAAGTTGACGGCCATAGATAGGTTCATCGGGAGTCCTTCTCGCCACCTGCTAGCTGTGTTTAGCGCCGGAATTTTCGGGCAGTGAATTAAGTGTATTCATGCCGCGGCTCACCGCATGGCGTAAGCGCCGTCTGAAACTCGCTCTTACTGAAAGTCTATCAAGCGCTGAACCTCAACCATGGTTACATGCCCAACTGGTAAGCAAGAAGTGAAAAGCCCGGCACTGCTGGCAGTTTGGCCGAGAGGGACAGGTCCGGACAAGTCTTTGAAACCGAAGCAGAGGCTATCCGCAGAGCCTTAATCAATTCATCTCAGTTGCCACTGATCTGCCCCTGCACTTGCTGCCTGAACTCGTTTGGTTGTCTGATTCTGTCGAATGTCTCGAACGTTCCTCCAGTTCCCCTCACAACTACACTGCCATATCCCAGGATGCGTCCCACAAGCGTTTCATTTACTCCAATGCTCTCTACCTTCGGTAGGAGGACTTCGACGCTCCTCCGCGAGAACAAGCCGGTCTTGATGAGAACGCGTTTGTTTGAGACAGCCACTTCGGTCGCGGCTCGCCGAATGATTCCGCCGCCGATTAGCACGGCGGCAGCGAACAGTGCAAATGCCCCCTCGACGATTGCGCCCTGATAGGAAGCTCCGCTTCGCGTCGCGAGCCATCCTCCTGCGAAAAATGCAAACCCAAAGCCGCCTAAGACAATTCCTCCAAGCAAGGGCCAGAACATGACAATCCAGTGGCATCCAGTTCTGTATACAAGAGTCTCGCCTGGTACTAGGTTTTTCTCAATATAATCCACGAATGCCCTCCACATTTGAGTTACCTTGTTATTTTTCAAAGTCGCCGCTTTGACTCTCTCGGCTTAGCTTCAACGATTTCGAGCTCGCTCAGATACCTATCGAGCTTCTCAAAAGCCCAATCCAGTTCTCCCGACAAATCGCACTCTTTGGCCAGAGCATCATACGGCCTCTTCCAATCTGCAGGTGGCTTCGCTACCACTTTCGGCGCAGCGTGAGTCCCTCGGCGATCAAACGTGACACGTAGTGCTTCAGAAACCTTGGGCTTGACCAACGTTCCGGATTGAATCAAGAGAACCATGTCCACAAGATCTCTCACCCGGCTATTCACCGCACCCTGTCGAGGCAGAGTGTAAGCGTGAAGTTTTTCGGCAAACTGTTGCTCGCGAGGGATCATGTACAACGACGGGCTTGCAATACCGGCAAAACCCAACCAGTCGCGCCCTTCGATGACTTCGAGCGGCTCCATCACAGCATCGCCTATTCCTACGTCTAGGTGGAATCCAACAAACACCCGGCCATCAAGGCGAGCTTCGACCGGAAATCTCGCGCCACCATACGGGGCAGCATCCAGGTCAGAAATTGGCTCACCTATCGTGTAAACGAAGAAGTCGTCACTCCTGAATGCAGCGGCTTCTTGTAGCTGTTCAAGCACGGCCAGATTCTTCTTCTTGTCGTCTTTCTTCTCGCTAGAGCTAGAGACGCTGCGCATTGTCAGGTCAATGTCCTTCGTCGTGCGCGCGGCGTTGATTCGCAGCTCCATCGCATAACCACCCTTCAATACCCAAGGCAGCGCGAGAGGCTGTCCCACCTGAAAGAGTCGCGCCAAGAGCCGGTCAAAGGCGACTTGACGCCGCAGACGCTGCAAGTCAACGCTTTCTTTCCCGGCAATATCCCGAAGCCTGTCCTCCAGTGCCCTCCTGAAGGCTGCAGCTGTCGCGTATCTCTTGGGCTCCATCAGGCGGCTACTTTCTGGAAAAGGGTTCGCAGCTGCTTACTACCAGCGAGATGTTTCCGAGCCTCTGCAATTTCGCTTCTGCGAATGAGCCCTCGCCGTAGCCCTTCACGGAGCGCTTGCCGAAGGGCCGCAGGCGGCACCTCTCCGCCTTCCAGCAGATCAAGAATTGTTCGAAAAGGCTTTGTTACCCGAACTCCGTCAGCAGCTCCAATGTCGCTCTGAGGGAGATCAGCGAAATGCAGGACAAGGACGCGGGGGATTTCACTATTTCGCCGGAAGCTCCTTGGTACAGTCATGTGCAGCTTCGCTGGCATTTCATCCGAAAGATCGTGAAGGCTCAGAGCAGTTTGATGGCTGTAGACTCCCTGGGCGGCCTCTCTCCGATTCCGGGACCAAAGCGACCAGAGCATCAGGTCAGGACGCTCACCTCGTGGAAAACTGGCGAGCCGATAGATTCCCCGATGCTCACGAATCCAATTGCCGACTTGAACGTGGTAGGGATGCGTGTTCTCTGCAAAGCCGGCAACCTTGGCCTGCTTCGTTGTAAAGAACCCCCCTTGGCCCTCTGCGAGGTCGTAGAGGTGCTTTGCAGCCGCCTTGCGCCCTTTTCCCATGACACAATACTACAACTTATTTGAAGGATTGTGTAGAGTGTGGTCCCTAAACCCGACGAGCGAGTGTGATCGACTTAGGTCGATCCGCGGTTCGATTGGGACGTACCGCCGTTGGGCAGGGCGAACTGTGCCTTGCTGGAGAAACAAATCAAGATCTTCTACGTGACGCATCTGTACGAACTCGCAAATCGCTTCTTCGACAGAAAGACCGAGGATGCCCTTTTCTTACGCGCCGAAAGAAAGGCCGACGGGAAGCGAACCTTCAAACTGCTCGAAGGCCAGCCGTTCAAGACCAGCTATGGCAAAGGTTTATATCGTTGGATTTTCCACTTGGACGGGCAAATCCAGAAGGAACAAACCAACGGCCCAAGTTCCGCCACTCTGGGCTAGGTCGTTCCGCGTAGAGGTGGCCGCATCCTCGTGACGGCAGCTTAGCCTTGAACTCCTATCTGGCTTCGCTGGTCGCAACGGACCCGTGTTTGTGTTTCCATTTGCGGTAATAGCCAGATATATTCTTGGTTGACCACCAGGAGCCAGCCCAGCAATGGCCAAAAGGGGCAGCAAAGCAGAGAAGAAGTCCAATAACGGAGCCAATCTCGGATTCGAACAGCAGCTTTGGCAGATGGCCGACAAGCTACGCGGCCACATGGACGCCGCCGAGTACAAACACGTCGTCCTCGGCCTGATTTTCCTCAAGTACATCTCCGATGCATTCCAGGAGCGTTACGACGCCCTCAAGAAAGAGCCGAATGCTGATCCCGAGGACCGCGATGAATACACCGCCGAAAACGTGTTCTGGGTTCCCAAAATAGCCCGCTGGCCGCGCCTTCAGGACAACGCAAAACAGCCAACGATAGGAAAACTAATTGACGACGCGATGGTCGCGATCGAGAAGGAGAATCCTTCGTTGAAGGGTGTTCTGTCAAAGGACTACGCTCGGCCTTCTCTTGATAAACACCGCTTAGGCGAGCTCATTGACCTTATCGGAAAAATCGGACTGGGCGACAAGGAAAGCCGCTCCAAAGACATTCTCGGGCGAGTCTATGAATATTTCCTCGGACAATTCGCAAGTGCGGAAGGCAAGAAGGGCGGCGAGTTTTACACTCCGCGCTGTGTCGTTAAGCTGCTCGTCGAAATGATCGAGCCATACAAAGGCCGCGTGTATGACCCATGCTGTGGGTCCAGCGGCATGTTTGTCCAGAGCGAAGAATTCATCAAACAACATGGCGGCAAGATTGGCGACATTTCGATTTATGGTCAGGAATCGAACCCGACGACATGGCGTCTCGCCAAGATGAATCTGGCAATTCGCGGGATCGAAGCAAACATCGGGCCACACAACGCCGACACATTTCAGAACGACCTCCACAAAGACCTGAAAGCCGATTTCATCCTCGCGAATCCGCCGTTCAACATGAGTGATTGGGGTGGCGAGCGTCTACGCGAAGATGTCCGCTGGAAATGCGGCGTTCCGCCAGTTGGCAACGCGAATTTTGCCTGGGTGCAGCACATCGTTCACCACCTTGCACCCGCAGGAGTTGCCGGGTTCGTTTTAGCGAACGGCTCCATGTCGTCGAACCAGTCCGGCGAAGGGGAAATCCGCCAGAAGATGGTCGAGGCCGATTTAGTGGACTCCATGATTGCCTTGCCGGGGCAACTCTTCTATGGAACGCAGATTCCCGCCTGTCTGTGGTTCCTTGCGCGCAGTAAGGCCAATGGTAAGTTCCGTGATCGACACAAGCAGATTCTGTTTATCGACGCGCGGAAAATGGGCTACTTAGTTGACCGCGTACACCGCGACCTCTCCAACGATGACATCGACCGCATCGCAGGCACCTATCATGCCTGGCGCGGCGAGAAGGGCAGCGACAGGTACAAAGACGTTCCCGGCTTTTGCATGAGCGCGACGACCGTCGAAATTGCCACGAATGGGTTCATCCTCACTCCTGGCCGCTACGTGGGCGCACAAGAACAGGAAGACGATGGCGAGTCATTCGAAGAAAAGATGGCCCGGCTTGTAGCGGCGCTCCGCCAGCAGCAGGCCGACACCGCGCGCCTGGACGCTGCGATTGCCGCCAACCTGAAGGAGCTTGGGTATGGCGGCTAGCAAAACGATCGGAGACTGCGTATCGCTTCAGCGCGGCACCACCTACAAAGGAAATCTTGTGGGAAAGCCCGGACCCGCACTTTTGGGCCTCGGTTCAATTCACCCCGGAGGCGGCTTCCGCGCGGACTATAAGACATACGGAGGGGAATGCCCGGAGAAGCTAATGCTCTACCCCGGCGACCTCTTCGTATCGCTCAAGGGCGCAACGAAGGACAGCGAAATGATTGGTTCTATCGCGCGAGTACCGCCTTCGGTTTCGTCAGGAAGACTCACACAAGATACGGTCAAGTTAGTCTTTCACGAGCCGTATCACAATTTGAGCGCTTTTCTCTATTGGTTGTTACGAACGCCCCACTACAGGAAGTACTGCGCAGGTCGCGCAACGGGCAGCGCAGTAGTGGCCTTAAGCCGGAAAGATTTTCTTAGCTATCCAGTGCCACCCTTGAGTGCCGGAAGGGCATGTATTGTCAGACTCCTTGAAGATATTGAGAGCAAGATCGAGTTGAACCGACGGACGAACGAATCGCTCGAATCAATGGCCCGTGCCACTTTCAAATCTTGGTTTGTGGACTTCGATCCCGTCCGCGCCAAAGCCGAAGGCCGCCAGCCCTGCGGCATGGACACCGAAACTGCCGCCATCTTTCCCGATTCATTTCGAGATTCCGCACTCAGCAAGATTCCCAATGGCTGGACAGTCAGCCCGATTGGGGACCTCGTGAATGCCGTTGGCGGTTCCACACCCAGCACTGAAGAACCGAGCTTTTGGGGTGGCGATAGCAATTTCTGCACCCCGAAGGACATGGCATCGCTGCGATTTCCTGTGCTACTCGACACCGAACGGCGAGTCACAGACGCTGGGCTGGAACGAATCAGCTCGGGCTTGCTTCCCCAAGGCACCGTGCTCCTCTCTTCGAGGGCACCGATAGGCTATTTGGCCGTCACCGAGATTCCTGTATCCGTGAATCAGGGCATCATCGCTATGATCTGCGACAGACGGCTCCCCAATCTGTATGTTCTTCACTGGGCCAGGGAGAATATGGAAACCATACTCGCTCAGGCGAATGGAACAACGTTTCTCGAAATCAGCAAGAGGAATTTCCGAACTATCAAAGTCGTCGTGCCGCCAGAACTTTTGCTTGTCAAATTTATGGACACTGTGCGCCCGCTCCACGGTCATTTAGTCAGCAACTTGATGGAATCGGAATCACTCGCCGACATTCGCGATACGCTGCTCTCGAAATTAATTTCCGGCGAGATTCGGGTTCCAACCTCTCACCCAGTGGAGGTGGCCGCACTATGAACAGATCCGCCAAGCTCCCATTTCGAGAAGTTGCACTGAGAATTACCGGGATATCGACTCCGGTTTTCGGTGTTAGTTGGAATCCGCCCGAAAGCAGCCGCACGATCGTTCGACGTCTCGTAACATTTCTGGAAGACCGTCGGGCTCTCTACGCAGATTTGCACAGTGAGTATGGCCCTTGGGTTGAGCAATCGGTCTTGGAAATGCGAATTGAGCTTACGAACACGTTGAAGTCCTCTCCAGACGACGAGGAGCTCACGGGTACACTTCGGGCGATGCGCGCAGCGTGCCGCAAGTTCCTTGATCAGATGGGCCCTCCCCACAGCAGAAACAGGATGTTCTATCCGCCAGAAGCAATGATGTGGCATGCGCTCGGCGAACTACGAGGAGTGTTTGGATTCCATCTCGCTCGACTCTGTGCCGCCTTCGGGATCGACGTTGAGACCGAGCTGGCTAGAATTTTTCCAATTCCCGACGAAGAGCAGCAAGGTTCTCCTGGCACAGCCCATTCGCCGCGAAGCCCGCGCCACGGTGTCACATGAAAACGACGAAGCTCGGTGCCGTTCAGGACCTTGTTGAAGCAGGGGCAACCGCCGTAGCTAAAACGACCATTTTCTCCGATTGGTTATCTGAAGAATCAGAGGGTGATGGTCTAGTCGCGATTAACAATAGTTTCGTTTATCGCGACTTGGTGAAAACGACTAAGAACGCACAGTACCTCTGCCTCCCGTTGAAAGGGGACAAAAGCTTCACTGAGCCCGTTTCTGTCGCTAGACCCCAAAGCTTCAATACAGACTTCAAGTTCTTCAAGGCCGCTTCCAAGATCATGCCGGAGACACAAACTCTTGACGGCGCCCTCCAGGCAGAACTAAAGAGTCTTGGCTCACTTGTATTCGTGCTGATCGGCCAGATCGAAGAGGTGACTTGTGACATTTCAATTGATCACAATTACGCCCATCTGTTGAGATTCGACCCCACGCAGAAGGAAACAAGCGCGGTTACCACCGGAGAAGAGGGCGAGCGATCCATAACGGTGAATGAGTTGGTTGACCCGGAGGCCGCCTGGAATGAAATTCAGGCCACCGTTCAAGGCGACATTGGAGACGAAGCCGAAGTTTTTCGGGCCCAATTCTCTGTGGCTTTTGACAAGCTGCAGCAGGAGGCACAATCGAGCTTGCAGCTGCCTTCCCCTGGCGGAGCAAAATCGCAGTCGTCGTTCCTCGGCCACATTCGTGGCGCAGTAAAGGACCAGCGGACGCTATATGAGGATGCTCTTCGCAAGACGCAACGCGCCAAAACTAGCCACACCAGCCATCTCAACGAAGTTCTGCGAATCGCGTACAATTTCGCCGATGATGCTATCAAGGTGCTGACCCTGCTCGTGAGCGTTTGTGATCTGAAGGGAGTTGTTTTGTGGTGCACTCTCCGCCAGCATTTTGAACTTGCCGAAGCTTTCCGCTTGCTCCCCTGGACAAAAATTGAGGGTAAGGCCTCCCTGAAGCGCTATCAAGAAGTCATCAATGGCGCTAGGAACAGGGCATTTCACAACTTGCTGGGATTTGATCGTTCTGTGTTCTCCGACCTGACCGGTGTGACCATTAAAGCGCGCAGTCTGACTTTATTGCCCGCGCACGGACGAAGAAAAGGACATACTCCATTCGACTACGAAGATCGCGAATTGGTTGAGGTTCTGTCTCAGCTAACCCTGGCCCCTGAGACCGCAGTCTCCATGGAATTCTGGAAGCGGAATGCAGATGTAATGGCGAAGTTCGAATCCCTGCTTGAGGCAACTGAGGATGCACTCTGGGCACTTAATGGGGCTCGCACATAGGTTTCTGTTCAAGTCGGGCCGCTGACCATTTGGACGTTTGAAGGAGTAAGGATGGCACGTGGCGATCTACTTTTCGCAAAATACGACCTGGGTCTGGCGCTCCTCGGGCAGGAAAAAAAGATCAAGGAAGCTATTGAGCGGATTGATGCCAATACTTTGTTGAATTCTAGCCCTGATAGCTTATCTCCGACGCAGACTTTGGTCTCTAAAGGAAACAAACGAACAGATGTCCTCAAGAATCGCGGAGTCAACTGTTGAAGAGGCAGCCCTCGAAATCTTTCAGGCGCTGGGCTACACAATTCTGTACGGGCCAAACATGGCGCCGGGCGAGATGTTTGCCGAACGCGCGAGCTACGCGGATGTTGTACTGGTTGACCGTCTCCGAAAGGCATTCGCGAAAATCAACCCCCAGATACCTACTGAGGCCATCGAAGAAGCCGTCCGTAGGATTCTTCACCCAGACAGTCCAAGCCTGATTGAGAATAACCGTCGCTTTCATCGATTGCTAACAGATGGCGTCGATGTGGAATACCAAGGCACCGGTAGAATCGTTCACGATCAGGTGTGCCTTTTCGATTTTGACCATCCTGAGCGGAATGATTGGGTTGCCGCCAACCAGTTTACGATTATCGAAAACCGCAGCAATCGAAGGCCTGACATCGTCGTGTTCGTCAACGGCATTCCGCTCGGTGTCATCGAACTTAAGAATCTCGCGGACGAAAATACAACGATTCGAGACGCCTTCAAGCAATTTCAAACCTACCAAAGGGACATCCCGAGCTTATTTCCGTACAACGAAGTGCTAGTGATCTCTGATGGCCTGGAAGCCCGCATCGGTACGCTGACATCCGGTTGGGAACGGTTCATGCCGTGGCGGACAATCGATGGTGATGACGTTGCGCCCAAAGGGTCACTGGAAATGGAAGTTCTTCTGAGAGGGACCTTCGAAAAACACCGATTTTTGGACCTCGTTCGGAACTTCATTGTCTTCGAAGATGATGGGCGCTCGCTGAACAAAAAGATTGCTGGCTACCACCAATTTCATGCTGTCAACAAAGCTGTGGAATGCACATTGACGGCCGCCTCTCCTGATGGGAATCGTCGTGTTGGTGTTGTCTGGCATACGCAGGGCAGCGGCAAGAGCCTGACGATGGCGTTCTATGCCGGGAAAGTCATACAGCAGCCGGGAATGACAAATCCCACGCTCATCGTTCTGACAGATCGCAACGACTTGGACGACCAGCTCTTCGGGACTTTTGCGTCTTGCAAAGACCTCTTGCGGCAGGCCCCGGAGCAGGCCAACAGCCGCGACGACTTGAGAGACCGCCTACACCGTTCATCTGGTGGAGTGATTTTCACGACAATTCAGAAATTCCTGCCCGAACGAGAGAGCGACCGGCTTCCGCTGCTCTCGGACCGTCACAATATCGTTGTGATCGCGGACGAAGCCCACCGTAGCCAGTACGGTTTCATTGAAGGTTTTGCCCGCCACATGCGCGATGCCCTTCCTCGCGCTTCTTTCATTGGGTTCACTGCAACCCCGCTGGAGTCGGGCGATCGAAGCACTCCCGCCGTGTTTGGCAACTACATCGACGTTTACGACATTCAACGCGCTGTCGAAGACGGCGCGACAGTCCGAATTTACTATGAAGGGCGACTGGCAAAACTTGAACTCAAGGACGAAGAGCGGCCAAAAATCGATCCCGAGTTTGAGGAGATTACCGAGGGCGAAGAGGCCACGACAAAGGAAGAACTCAAGACCAAATGGGCTCGCATGGAGGCAATGGTCGGCACAGAGCATCGCCTCAGCCTAATTGCGCAGGACATCGTGGATCACTTCGAGCGTCGCCTCGACGCCATGGATGGCAAGGCGATGATCGTCTGCATGAGTCGCCGAATCTGCGTTGACCTATACGAAACGATCACACGGCTACGTCCACGGTGGCATAACGAGGATGACGACAAGGGCGCAATAAAGATCATCATGACCGGTTCAGCCGCTGACGATCTCGGATGGCAACCGCACATACGGAACAAGCCGCGTCGGGAGGCCTTGGCCAAGCGATTCAAGGATGACGCTGACCCCATGAAGATCGCGATTGTTCGCGACATGTGGCTCACCGGGTTTGATGCGCCTTGCCTACATACGATGTACGTTGACAAGCCCATGCAGCGGCACGGACTCATGCAGGCTATAGCGCGTGTAAACCGGGTATTCAAAGACAAGCCGGGCGGACTCGTTGTCGATTATCTAGGCCTTGCCGACCAGTTGAGAAAGGCTCTTGCCGACTACACGGAGAGCGGCGGTCAAGGCAAACCTGTCTTCGATCAGGAGGAAGCGGTCGAGGCTATGCTTGAGAAATACGAGGTTTGTTCAGGCATATTTCACGGTTTCGACTTTTCAAAATACAAGACTGGAAGCCCGAAGGAACGCACTGGCATTGTTCCGTCCGCAATAGAACACGTCTTGGAGCAAGAAAACGGCAAAGACCGATTCATGAAGGCAGCCGCTCAGCTTTCAAAGGCGTTTGCCTTGTCTGTTCCACACGAAAAGGCCATCGCAGTGCGCGATGACGTAGGATTTTTTCAAACCGTCCGCGCAGGCCTCGCAAAGACCACAATCGGCGGCGGCAAAGACGAAGAAGAGTTGAATTCCGCAGTCCGGCAGATTGTGTCTCGCGCCGTTGCTTCGGATCAGGTTATAGATTTGTTTTCGGCGGCGGGACTCAAGAAGCCGGATATTTCGATTCTTTCCGATGAGTTTCTCGCGGAAGTGAAAGAGCTCCCGCAAAAGAATCTAGCTTTCGAGGTCCTGAAAAAATTACTTACCGACGAAATGAGGACCATCTCCAAGAGGAATTTGGTTCAGTCTCGCGTTTTTTCGGAAATGCTTCAGCGCACCATCATCAAATACCAGAATCGCTCTATTGAGGCCGCCCAGGTCATTCAGGAATTGATTGACCTCGCTAGGGACATGCGGGAAGCCAATAAGCGTGGAGAGAATCTGGGCTTCAGCGACGAAGAATTGGCGTTCTACGATGCGCTCGAAGTGAACGACAGCGCTGTTAAAGTTCTTGGTGACGACACGTTGAAAAAGATTGCTCGCGAACTCGTGGACACTGTTCGTAGGAATGTGACCATTGATTGGACCGTCAAGGAAAGTGTTCGCGCCAAACTACGCACCATGGTCAAACGTATCCTCCGCAAGTACGGCTATCCCCCGGATAAACAGGAAAAAGCAACACAAACCGTTTTGGAGCAAGCGGAACTGCTCTGCAAAGATTGGGCAGCCTAACCAAAATACCGCCCAAGCATCCACGTTTCCCAGTCCTTTAGCCGATCATCGATCGAGCCGATTATTCCTATGAGTGTTTCCGCATCCCAGTCCAATACAGCATCGATGGTAGAAACGGAACGGAATGCCCCGATGGCATCGCGGACCGACGACACAGGTTCTTTCAGAACAATCAGCGGTTGGTTGGCGGGATGACGACACACTGCGAACTCGGCCCAAGCGGCTCCGGTGCGACGTGCAAGTTCGTCTGCCAACACGCGATTGCGCATCATCTGGTACAAGCCATGCCGAAATGGGCACGCCCCTGCTGCCCGAATTGCGTCCACCCGGATCGAGCTTTAGTTAGCGGAGCCTTCTTCGCAGTCATATAGAAGACAAGAATAGCACTGTTAACAGTAACCTCATTTGAGCCTGAATTCTTTTCGACATTCGGAATCCGTGCCACAAATCCACACCGGCTTAGTTCGATAAGAGAAGACCTAAAGCCTATCGGTAGGTCCCACCCGAACTAGATTCTCATTTGCCCTTCCTGCTGAAAACCTGCGCCTGGACCGCCCGCTTCTTCTGTCAAGGCTCTCACGCTTCGCTCCGATGAACGCGAAAACCACGCGGCCTTGACAGCGCGGACGGCCAGGCGCCTCGCCCCGCCAGGAAGGGCATTTGCTTTTAATGCACCGCTCTCTGCGGTGCCTCTAAGAAGCAAAAAACGAAACCAACGAAAGGAGTTTTTCCAATGCAACAACTCAGCAAACAACCTGCTTTCGAACTCGGCCAGATCGTCGCAACACCGGGCGCTTTGGCCGCGCTTAAGAAGGCAGGACAACAGCCGGGCGAGTTCCTCACGCGCCATGTCAACCGCGAGTGGGGCGATTTGACCGACGAGGACCGCAAAGAAAACGACTACAGCCTAGAGCACGGGTTCCGGCTCTTGAGCGCCTACCGCACCTACGCTGGCGACAAGTTGTGGATTATCACGGAGTCGGACCGCTCTGTGACCACGCTCTTGCTGCCCGAAGAATACTAGGCCACAAAGAAATTCTGAAAAAAGGAGAGAAATAGAAATGAACGCAACGATGGTAGCAAGTGGAACGAAAGCAGTCCCCCCTGTGGTTTCATCCATTCAGGACATTCCTTTGGCAAAAATCCGCGAGTCCAAAACCAACCCGCGCCGCTTCTTTGATGAGGCGAAGCTGGCCGAACTCGCAGATAACATCAGACAACACGGTGTCCTCCAACCTATTCTCTTGCGTCCGCTTCCCGAAGGGGAACCGGGCACGTTCGAGCTTGTGGCCGGAACGCGCCGCTTCCGCGCTTCTAAACTCGCAAAACGCGAGAGCATCCCCGCGACCGTGCGCGAACTAACCGATGCGCAAGCGCTTGAGCTACAGGTCGTCGAGAACGTGCAGCGCGTGGACGTGCATCCGCTCGATGAGGCGCAGGGATACGCCGCCCTCATTGAACTCCAACCCGAAACTTACACCGTCGAAAGCATCGCTTCGCGAGTCGGCAGGTCGCCAGCATACGTGAACGGACGACTGCGCTTGATTCAACTCATTCCCGAGGCGAAGCAAGCGTTCTATGAGGACAAGCTGACGGTTGCTCATGCATTTGAAATCGCACGGCTCCAACCGAATGACCAACGCCGGGCTCTACCGGAATGCTTCCCGCAATACCGGACCGCCGCCGCCATCCTGAAAGACAAGAAGGCCGAGGCAACCACAGTGCGGGAGCTTCGCGCATGGATTGAGCGGGAAATCCATCTTGACCTCACGAACGCGCCGTTTGACCCGCAGGACGAAACGCTTCTGCCAACGGCGGGAGCGTGCGCTCGTTGTCCCAAACGAACGGGCAGCAATCCGCTGCTCTTTCCCGAAGTGCGGCAGAAGTCCATTTGCACGGACCGCGAGTGCTACAGGGCCAAGGTCGAAGCACTCGTGCAAATTCAGGTGAAACCCCTTGAAGAGAAAGGGGAGAAGCCTTTGCGCGTCTCACAGGCTCCCGCATGGCAGACAAACGGTCACGCCAAAGACGTGCTCTTTGAAGGGCAGTACCGGAAGGCGAAAGCAAAAGGGGAGTGCCCTAACACGAAAGCCGCCGTTCTCATCGACGGCAAGAGTGCTGGCAGCATCTTCTATCTCTGCCAAGCCGACAAATGCGACGTTCACAGCCGCGTGACTCGCTACCAGCCGACGACGCAAGAGCAAGCCCAACGCAAGAAGGAGGCCCTTGCGGAACGCGTGGAGAAGTTGTCGCGCGTCCGCATCCTCGAAGCCATCCGCAAGAAACTGCCAAACACTCTGTCCCCGCCCGACTTGGAAATGGTCGCCCTCGACTACTTCCGACGTTTGGGCCACGACAACCACCGCCGCCTTTCCAAGTTCTATGCATGGGAAGAGAAGAAGAGCAAGACCTCATGGGGAGCTCAGACGGTGGATTACGAGAAGATTGCTGCGAGTGCCGTACAAACCATGAAAGCCGATGACCTTAACCGTTTCCTTGTTGTCTGCGCTCTTGTTTCCGACCTGTATTGCCCCGGCTACAATCCGAGGCAACCGCTTGAGAAACACTCAAACCTGGCGCGCGCAGCGGATCGCTACAAGGTCGATTCAGCAAAGATAACTGAAATCGTCCGAGCGGAGTTCTTGAAAACGACGAGCAAGCCGACTGCTGCGAATGAACCCACCAAGAAGCCAGGCGCAATAAGCGGCCTAAAGCCGAAAGTTTCAACGCGCAAACTGTCGAAGTAGACATACAAGAATCAATACGTTAACAGGCCGCGCCGGAAGCGCGGCCTGTCCATATTTCGGTTGATGACAATGCACTGGAATACTTCCTATTGGGTAGCAGCAGGCGATTTCTTTTTCCACGAGGTCCGCAGCAAGGCCTTTTCTTTAATGACGCCCGAGTTGGGCGACAAAGCTTCTTGTTTTCCTTGAAACTTAAAGCGCCATTTGACGGAATCATCGCTTCGTGCAACTTGTTCACAGGCCGCCCAGCTACCTTCGCCTTTAACTTGCGACGCGGAGCCCTTGCAGGGATGATCGCCTTCGAGCTGAAAAGTCACTGTAACCAAACTATAGCCAGGATTGGGATCAGAAACGACCTCGTACCACGGACTCCACCCTGCGCCGTTGCCACTTGCTACCAAAGGAGTCCATTTCTCACATTCAATAATGTTTGCATCGTGAGGGCTTGGCGAGCATTGACTCCAGCAAGTCACGGGAAACAGGGCTAAACCAACGAGAAGAAGGCTACGCCGCATGACTTTCCTCCTTTAAAAAACTGCTTGGCCTGAGTCCAAATGTTGCTTCCTTTCGGGTTTCCTTCGTGACATCTCGACCTTGGTCCTGCTGTTTCGTCGAGCTACTGTTTTGGGGCTTTTAACTTAACCACAGAAAGAGATGGCTGCGAAGGGCTTAGGTCATAACGCGCGCGAAGGCGCACATTGACTTTTACGAATTCCTTCTCGTCGTCCCAGCCTCCAAAGAAACTAGCGCGTTTCAGGTGCCCTTCAATCTCAATCCCGTAGCAAACATCTGTATCGTCTACTCGTTCCGGGATGCAATGCATCCAGCCACTGCAACTTCGTCCATGCTGCCCTTCCACGGTGTGCGCATCCACGTGTGTTACTTGGGGATTTATGTGATATTGAAATGGCGCGGGCCCGGTGCACAGTTCGTACCGGGGAGACCACCCACCAGTAGTGAGAAAACTGTCAGGATAGCCGCTCCAATAGTCACCGCCTGTGTCAACAGTGTAGACCTTAGGTGCAAGCATATATCCTATTGCAATCGTGGAAATCGGCTGTCGCTTAGAAAACAGAACTAGATACGGGAACTCAGGACTCTGCGCAGGCATGAGGCGGACTGTTAGTTGGCGAAGTTCTCCGGGAGCTAGGGTGGAGCGCGTCTCCAATTTGTGGGGGTCGTTCGTCGTAGTCCAGCGGACATCGAGATTATCGCTGAATTTGAATGCGTCGAGTTGCAAACGATAAGGTTTAGTATTCCGCACGCCAATGCTGACTGTCACGGGCATGCTCTCTGCTTGATATCCCAAATCGACCAGAAACGCCTCTCCCTTTACGATTTGTTTATTAAGTTCAATCTGTACGCCGCTCTCGACCGTTGCGGCGAGAGTCGCGCCCTGTAAGAGACTCAGTGGAAACAGCATTAGAGCGCAACATTTGACAAGGCTTCTCATTTGTTGTTGCCTCCGTTTACAGTGGTGGATACACAATTCGGCGCGCCGCAATTGCTTGGACCTGATTGACTTCCGGGAGGTCCAGGATATGGCTGAGGCGGCGGCGCTCCAGGTACCGTTGGCTGACCAGATGGACCCGGAGTCACGCGCCGCTGTGCCTCGCGTTGTTGCTCTTCGCGCGCCCGCTGCTGATCGCCCGCGTACTTCGTGCTAGCGGAGGTTGCCAAGTTCCCTGCTTCATGTCTATCGATTTCTTCCTTCCTCGCGGTCTCAGTTGTTGCCCACTGTTGGGAACGGGCGGCTTGTTTAGTCAAATTGAGATCCCGAATTTGGCTTGCATTACCACGGACAGTTTTCAGCACCGAATTCATAGCAGACATTTTCAAAGTCAGTTCACGGTACCGAGGATCATGACGGAGGGTCGAAGCCTTGATGGCGCGACCAAGATACAACTGATAGCGCATAGACAACTCGTCTTGAAACAAATAGTCCGGTGAAACGGAAATTCCCTCGAATACCACGGGATGATAAACGTAGTCAGACTCGCCAATTGTGTAATGGTTTGGCATATGGGCGATGAGAACTTCGCAATAGTTCCCCGCTGCATCGCCGATCGTATCTTTTACAAACTCCAGGGCCTTCTCCGAAACCGCGAAGGCGCCGTAGAAACTTGGCCCAGCAATCCACGGATTCAGCGGACTGGTCACCCTCAGCCATGCAGCTGTTCCTGCAGCTAGTGGAAGATCACCTAGAAGGGCTTCCACAGCCATACCAGCGGCAATACCCCCCGCAGCATTATCGACGAACACGCAAATCGGGTGCTCGATTTGAAGCGCATCCTTCGGCGGTTGGGCCGGGATCGTGTCAATCGAAATTTTTGTGATCATCCCGTCATCTTGCTGTATGACAACACGAGTGATCGTAGTTTTTGACGGGTCATTGATGCCCAACATCTCATACAACTTCACGAGATCAGAAAGCTTGACATAACGTAAATCACTATTGGGAACCGGCAGAAGCACGTCCGGGGCGAAAACGCCCGCCCCGTTAAGCCTGTTTGCAAGCTCCCAAGGATCAGACCTTGCGTACGCCTTGGCGCTGTGCAAGTTCGAGTATGTTAGTTGGCCGCTTTGAGAGTCTGAAGTGACATCTCGCGCAATGTAAGAGTCTACCGCCGCAATTGGCAGCTGCTGGTGCCCCTTTACTTTGATCGCTGGGTGTTCGAGAGTGATGGTTCCGACATGAAGATGAGCCTGTCCGCCATTAAACTCGACGGACGTACCTTGAAGAGTTATTTCGCTGCTCGTAACGTCCTCGTGCGGATAGAAATTCAACAAAGCCGGCTTCGCTATTCTTGCACTATCTGAATGAAAGGCTGCCCTCGCTGGAGCAATAGTTCCCGACATCAAATCGACTTCAAACACGGGGGGATCATCCGGCCTGGATTTCAAGTTCAAATTGAACGCGACGTTTTGGAGACTGATCTTCGCACCGTCGATCCTGGCGTTAGGCAGCGTCAGACTTAGCAACCCCTTGCTGCCTGTTCCCGAAAAACTGATCGTGGCTTTGTTATCTATGAAAATGATTCCTGCTGGACTCGGAATCAGCATTCCGCCAGTTATGGGAATATTGCCAGTCGTCTTCTTAAGACGCATATGCAAAGATTCGAGATCGCATTCAACAAGTTTCCCTTTGTCCCAACGAAATGTGCCGCGCAGTGTGGCAGCCGGGTCTGAGTCCGTTCCCTCTCCGATTTCGCCTTCGATCTGATCCGCAGAACCAGCCTTGGTCGAGACGACGCCGTTCGCACGTATGCGAACGTGACCCCTGTCGATAACGAGCATTTGCACGACGTCATACTCGCGGCTGTTGCGAACGAGTCCCACGACCCGGACATGTGCGTGGCTTATGACTAGGTTTCCGAATGTAAGCTCGGTCGTTCGGTAATACCGCTGCTCGCGACCTTGAAACGCGTTGACCATGCAGGGGCAAATAAAAAGCAAGAAAATAGCGGCGCAGGATAGCTTTTGATGAGGCATGCGACCCTCTAAGGCTGGTCTTGGGGCCCGAAAATTGCCGGAGTATATACCATTGCCATGGTTTGTCAAGTAGCTTTTCGTGTACCTTGAAGGCATAGATGCTCGGCTCTGCCTCCGAACCTTCCGCTGACTGATCCTCTCTCTCGCTTACGGCTTGCTCTCGCATCTGATCGCTCCGAGCTGCATGCGTCCCACCACGTAGATTCGTGCGCTGACGGTCTCCACTAGCTAGCACGCCTCGCGCCACAAAAAGCTGTGTCACTCAACCTGCCACCCGTTTCCACCTGGACGCAGGCATCTCTCCGCTTCCGTCCCCGTTTCGGGTCGTTGCTCCCTCGGCCGTGAGTGAAGGGAGCAAGAACTCCCCGAAACAGGAGGACAGTTATGAAAGTCGAGCAAGCAAAACAAATCGCCAGCAACGCCATCGACGAGCTCAGCCAGGCTCTGGAAAGGGGCCACAGTGAAACGTTGAGAAATTATCTTGCAGCGATGGCGAGGTTCCATCGCTATTCGTTGCATAACCTGATTCTCATCGTATCGCAAAGGCCGGACGCGACTCGTGTTGCTGGCTTCCATACTTGGAAGCAGCTTGGCAGGAACGTCCAGAAAGGCGCGAAGGGAATCATGATCCTTGCGCCAGTTGTGCTTCGCAAGAACAGGGAAGAAGGCACTTCCGAAGCAGATGAGAGCAAGGCCGCCGTGTACTTTCGTGCGGTTTATGTCTTCGATCAGATGGACACCGAAGGGAAACCGCTTTCTGAGCTTGGCTCTGCGCAGGGTGACCCGGCTGGATATACGGAAAGGCTGAAGCAATTCATCGCAGGGCGCGGTATTAAACTCGAATACTCAAACACCATTTACCCGGCGCAAGGGCAATGCTCGCCTGGAAAGATCGTGCTTGTGCCCGGCCAGTCCGCCGCGGAGGAGTACGCCACTCTAGCCCATGAGGCAGCGCACAGCCTTCTTCATATGCAGGAGCGCCGCGCCGAGACAACGAAGCGCGTCCGCGAAACCGAGGCGGAGGCCGTCGCTTTCGTCGTGTGCGAAGCCATCGGCCTCAAAGCAGAGAATTCCGCTGACTACATTCACCTCTATTCCGGTGACAAAGAAACCTTGGCAGAATCATTGGAGCATGTGCAGCGCGCTAGTTCCGAGATTCTCGCGGCGATCTTGCCAGCCGATTAAATATTTTCGCGGGAGGCCTGTCGGGCAGGCCTCCCGCAACAGTCGCCGGAAGCTGTGGATAAAGACCAGAAACAAGCATTGCCGCCGCGAGCGGAATTCTATTTCGTTGATTTTATTAACTCATATGGAACGTACTATCGCTTCACCTTTAAGTCTTGGCGATGATTATAAGGGATTCGGGTGTTGGACATGCCAGCACGATGCCCGGCGCATTCGTCATTCGGATGTAATCAGTACTTGTGGGCAAAGGACATAGAAATGGTTAAGGGTTGTGCGACGAAACTTCTTTCTGTCACTTTTATAGTCGCTGGTCTCGTGGCTGCGCAGTCGGCACCACCTCGAAAGGACATACCAGCGATAGCTAAAACGGCGAATGGAGCAATCGTAACTATTATCACGGCAGCCAACGATAAACCCATAGCGCAGGGTACTGGTTTCCTTGTCAGCGCGGACGGCGTGATCGTGACGAACTACCATGTCATCGAAACTGGCAACGTCGCTATCGTAAAATTCCCTGACGATACCGCCTTTCCTGTTGATGGTGTGCTGGCGACCGATAAAGCCCGCGACCTCGCGATCATCAAAATACACGGCAGAACCTTCCGAACGCTCGCCCTTGGCGATTCAGATGATATTCAAGTCGGTGAAGAAGTCGTTGCAATCGGCAATCCGCTCTTGCTTGAATCAACTGTCTCAAACGGAATAATCAGCGGAGTTCGAACATCGAAAGAACTCGGAAAATTCTTGCAGACCACTGCGCCGATCTCCCCCGGCAGCAGCGGTGGCCCCCTCTTCAACATGCGCGGAGAGGTTGTCGGGATCAATACCTTGTATCTCGAAGGCGGCGAAAATCTGAACTTTGCGATTCCGGTCAACGACGCTAAGCTCCTGCTCTCGCATCAATCCGCGAAGCTTGAGAACTTGCCCAACGAAGATAAGTCAGCCTCCGCCCGCGCGGATGCGCCTCTCCCTACGGATGCGCCTCCCGCGACTCCAAAAGAAGGGCCGCTCGCTCAGACGAAACAGACTAAAAACAGCTACTATATTCGCGCGGGCAGGAACGAAACGTACATCATTGAGCATAGAGGTCACGAACTTACAGCACATTGTCGTGAAACTGTAGCTTGGCATGATGGCAAGGATAAGTTAGGCAGGCCATCGGGTGAAGGCGCATGCACATATATGGTGGACAAGGTTGGTAAGCACATCAGCGAAGATTTGATGCTCCGGCAAGATAACGAGTTGCGCTACCGCCCGTTGGCTGGTGACCCAGACGAGATCTTGCAGGTAGCAGATATTCTGGACATCACAGATGATGTATTGCTGGGTGCGCCTAAGCGGCCCCACCCTTCACCCAAGACTAGCCCAGAAATTCAGAAAACGCTGCATTGGATTCAAAACACACTCGATGATGAAGAGAGTAAAACTTATTATGGGAAAGCCGAGACGCGAGTCAATCTAATGCCTCAAATGAATGGCTGTCAGGTGACCTTCGTCTATGAAACCATGGATGACTGGAAATTAACATATCGTATAAGGAATAAGATCAATCTGGGAGATCTTGACCCAACTTCCCTTACCTCTAATGTTATTTCTCACGATGTTGTCGGACCCGTGAGCATGGTTCGTGTGCACACTACAGACAAAGCGCAATCGGTAAGCCTGTCCATAAATGATCTGGGATGGGAACCAGCGCTCGTAATCCCCGCTACCGATCTCAATTGGGAGTTTCCTTCGGACTACGCTGAGCGATTTGTCAAGGCTCTTCATCGTGCCATTACGCTCTGTGGTGGCAAGGCCTCTGCATTTTAAGCAGTTCAAATCTACAATGGTGACTTGAAGACGCAAGCGTCACCCACCGCTGGTCGCAAAGACAATTAGGATTCGGCAAAACAGTTAGTGCGACCAACTGGCTAGGCTTCCGTCGCGGGGCTGTCATTCTTGAGCTATTCTTCGCAACACGTTGCCCGCCAGCGAGAGAACATACCGCGCTGCCTATAAGACTTTTGCCGGGTGTCCGCTCCTCGCTATCATCAATTAAGTCCGATTCGGTGCATTGCTTCTTCCGTTCCTACCCTCTCCATTGGGCACGGCTTCGGGATAATTCCTGCGCCCGGCAGCTTCGCGTCTTCTGCTTTTCCGGTTCCTCCCAACAAATTTTCTGAAACAGCGTCGAAGATTTCTTGTGTCCCTCCCAAAAAGCATCCTCTCGCTTTGGGAGCAGTATCCACTCGCTTCCGGGTGCCCCAATTACAAGGGCAGAAACGGAGCACAAAATGCACATCAATGTAGTCCACTTAATCGGATATCTCGGCAAGAACCCGGAGCACAAGTCCGTCAAAACGTCAGACCGCAAGTACGCGGTTCTTTCGCTGGCGACTCAGCGGTCCTGGAAAGGTGCCGACGAACAATGGCACTCCAAGACGGAGTGGCATCGCCTCATCGCTTGGAACGGCCTCGGCGAGTACGCCGCGTCGAAACTGCGGAAAGGCGACCACGTCTACATCGAAGGCACGCTTGTGAGCAGCACCTTCGAGAAAGAGTTCGGCAAAGGCAAGAGCAAGATCACCGTGCCGTTCAAGACTTGGCAGGTGAAGGCGGATTCCATCCGCAAGCTGAACCGCGCCAAGAAAGAGCAAGTGCGCGAAACAGCGCCGGTCGAGGCTCAGCCCGAGGAGGTCCCGTTCTGACCATCTCTTGGGGAAAGGCTCCGGGCGTTTCCCGGAGCCTTTTCGCGTTACTTCTGGGAGTAAGAGGCGCGTCGCCGAATAATAGTCCTTGCACATATGACAAGTCGTCGCTTTAGGCCGCGAGGGCGTGGTCCGAGGCATTGGCGGCTGGAATTGGCCGTTCGAGCTACGCGCTGACGGGAGTGAGCCCAAGGATGCTGTAGTTCTCAAGGTATTTCTCTTCCTCAATGTACTGGCCAACTGTTTTCACCTCTTCCTTCGAGTGGCCTTGAGGTTTGAAGTCCAATGACAGGTGATAGCTGGCGCTGTCAGGAAATTTGTCATGGAAATAGTAGTGCAGCCCCGATGCCACGAGGGATGCAGGAAATACGTGGACTGACGGCTCGCGTTCTTTGCTAGAGATGTCAACGCAGCAAACAAACCGCCTTTCAAGCGGGATAGCATCCGCTCTTGGATTGGCGTACTTACTTTGAAGAACCCAGCGACGCGAATAGGAAGCGGTTGATTTGACCTCTATGAAGGCGACGTTTCCCTGCTTGTCAAACGCCAGAATGTCGTAGCTAATCGTGTTACCCCACTGTAGGGTGACCATGTATCCGCGTTGCGTCAGACGTGAGGCGACCAAGAACTCACCGGCTAGTCGGTTCAGGTTCTTCTTTTCGTTTGAAACTCGATCCTCTGCGCCCATCTTGTAGCACCCACGTTTGGATTCAGAGGAGAGCAAAAGCTAGCTTTCGCCCATCTGTCAGATCGATTCGTAAGCTCATAGGAGCACTTCTTTGAAGCCGTTCTCGGCACTCCTCGATGCAGAAAAGTACCGCATGTGAACGCCAAAGAGCCCTTGCAGTGAGGCCGTAGTTTCTTTCAAGCGGTCTCGTTTCATGGATTGTGCTTCATCACGAAGCATCAGGTGATAAAAAGAAGCCCAGTAAATGCCAGCCCGGTCAAAGTTAATTGACTTCGAAGGCCCAATCACTGAATAGCAACCGGTATTTTGGAGGAGGGCTTTTGCAAGTCTTTCATTCATGACTTCACACGACGAGAAAAATACCCGTCGATTTTCGAGGAACGGCGCCAACATCCTTCCGAGCTCATCAAATCGGATGCCTTCTAAAGTCAGGCCAATCCCATTTTTGTTTCCATGACAGGACAAATGCAGATACCGGTACGCACTGTCTCGGAAATGCTCAACTACCTTTTCGAGCTCTTTTTTGGTCCGCATGTCTTGCCTCAGCTGGAACCGGAGAGGGCGTTCTTCCGTTAAGATAACGGAGAGGACGCATGAGAAAAGAGCGAAGGCACTACACTGCGGAAGAGAAGGTTGCCATCCTTAGGCGGCACTTGTTGGAAAAAGTGCCGATTTCTGATCTCTGCGAGGAGCATGGACTGCAGCCGACGGTGTTCTACCGTTGGCAGAAAGAGCTCTTCGAGAATGGCGCGGCCGCCTTCCAGGGCAAGAGCCGACCGGACCATCAAGAGGAACAACAACGGATCGAGTTTCTGGAAAAGAAGATCCAGACCAAGGACGAGGTGCTGGCCGAATTGATGGCCGAGCACATCGCTTTAAAAAAAAGTCTTGGGGAGCTCTGACCAAAGTGTGGGTGCCGCACGATGTGCGGGACCTGGTGGTGGATTTCGTCCGGTACTGGTCGGAAAAGACCGAGATCGGTACCGGACGATTCATCCATTGGCTAGGGGTACGAGCCAGCAAGTTCTACGACTGGCGAGAACGCTATGGGCGCGTCAATGAGCACAACGGTTGGATTCCCCGGGATTTCTGGCTGCAGCCGTGGGAGAAACAAACCATCATTCGCTATTATCTGGACCATCCCCTGGAAGGCTATCGGCGGTTGACGTTCATGATGCTGGACGCGGATGTCGTGGCTGTCAGCCCATCGAGCGCCTGGCGGGTTCTTCAACAGGCCGGGTTGCTCTCCCGATGGAAAGGCAAGCCGTCGCGCAAAGGGACCGGCTTCGAGCAGCCACCACAACCGCACCAGCATTGGCATATCGATGTTTCCTACATCAACGTGAGCGGCACCTTCTATTACCTGTGCAGCATTCTGGATGGCTATAGCCGTTCGATCGTTCATTGGGATTTGCGGGAATCGATGACCGAAGCGGAAATCGAAGTCATTTTGCAACGAGCGCGGGAGAAATACCCGGAAGCAAAACCACGGATCATCTCCGACAATGGACCGCAGTTCATCGCCCGAGACTTCAAGGAGTTCATTCGCATCGCGGGCATGACGCACGTGCGAACATCGCCCTACTACCCGCAATCGAACGGAAAACTGGAACGTTGGCACAAATCGCTAAAATCAGAGTGCATTCGACCTGGTACCCCGTTGACCAGAGAAGACGCGGTGCGTCTGATTCAAACCTACGTGGATCACTACAACACCGTACGCTTGCACAGCGCCATCGGCTATGTGACGCCGCACGATATGCTCGCCGGCCGGCAGGCTGAAATTCATGCGGCACGCGATCGCAAGCTCGAGGAGGCACGCCATCAACGACAGCTCCGGCGAGCAGCAACATCGCTGCTTGCACATTTTTCGAACACGACTACAATGACCTCGCCAGGTGAAACAGAAGCGGGCTCTGCAGGGATGCAACCATGCTGAGGGATAACCTGGTAGGACTCATCGCACCGATGCAAAACCGTGGGACACAGGCATTGGACGATGAATCCTCCTGCCTTGAAAATCCCCGCCCCGTAGGGGCGGAATCTTCACTAACGGGAAGAACTTCTTCTCCATTTCAGACTGAACCAAGACACGCAGGTACACATATCGCGATGGCGAGCCGCTCAGTGCAAGAATTCGGGAAATAAGCTTCCCCTCGAATAAGTCATCGTTCTCGTCAGTGAACCTCAGAGACTCAACAATGAAAACGTGTGGCTTTGATTTCATCAGCGGTAACTTCTGTCCAGATCTGTGCAGACAATCATCGCAAACGGGCTAAACCCAACCGGATAGGTTTGTATTATAACTCCACTTGTAACGCGCCATGTATTGTAGCTAGGTCGGAGACACTGCCCTTGTAAGAAGCACACCAGAAATTGTTCCGGCCAAAAGTCTGGCTCTATGAAGTCTGAGTTCCCCAATTCGCTCGGCTGAACAGTCGGTGCCCCGGAGACTGAGCCAGCGCTTCTTTTTTCTCTTTTTGTCAGCCTTAATCTATTCTAGAATCATCTCCTCAGTCAGTACGTTCCCGCAGAGGCAACTCCCCGCTGCCTCCAGACATTGGCGTTTTGCGATCTTCCGCAGAGAAGAAGACGGGGCTCAAACGTTTACATGGGTATTTCCAAGCGCTGGCTTGTTGTGTTTCTTTCGGTTCTTGTCATTTTTACTTCTGTGGCTGTAAGTTCCCGCAAATACATTTCGCTCTACGTATCACGAAGGCCTCAGGGGAGGCCGCCCGTTGCCGATCTATTACGTGACGCTGAAGCGTCCAAGAACCCTGAGGCACTTCTTGCGGAAGCGAACCGCCTCGCGTGGCTTTTCAATTGGCCCAAAGCTGGGCCTCTCTACGCTCGCGCAGAGGGACTTTTCCGGGAGAGAGGCGACACGCGGAATGAAATATATGCCCGTGTCGGCCGGATTCGAGCGCAGTCAGAGACCATGTCGTGGGTTGACGTTTCCGAGATGCTGGGACAGCAGCTAGAGATTCCGGTTGTGAAGAGTGATCCACAATTGCGGCTTTGGTGCCTAGCGGTGAAGGGATACACCGACCTAGAGATTAATCCGGCATCGGCGAAGCGAGCCTGGACAGAAGCCCAGGTAATTGCCCA
>Ga0326728_10005564_pt1 | contig 35101 bp, 32 predicted proteins | sample MB3enrmetagenome_FD_207602 | JGI IMG/M metagenome (GOLD analysis project Ga0326728, IMG submission 207602) | Lab enriched peat soil microbial communities from McLean, Ithaca, NY, United States - MB31MN | ecosystem: Environmental > Terrestrial > Soil > Wetlands > Peat | place: USA: New York...
GTGGAGTGAATTCCCCATCCGGAGCCCGCCGCCGCTCGACGGTCATCGGGAACCTTGCCTCCCCCACGACTCAAATCCACTCCACCGCGCCGATTCCCGTCTCGAGGCAATTCCAAGACCGCTGGCGCAACGCTTGACATGGACAAAACTCAGGCGTCAGACTCTAAGTTGCTGCTTCTTGCAAGAAATCCGGCAACCGCCGCGGAGAGCCAACGTTGAATCCGTATAAACTGTTCGTTTGTCTGAGCATTGCCGCTCCGGTCTTTGCCCAGTATGCAGGCCCGGCGGTCCTCTCGCGAGGCGAAGCGCCGGCCGCCATGGTGACGCAGCAGCTCGATTTCCGGCCTTTCCTGACGGTGATGGGCACCTACGATACCGGCCTGAACGGTGTGTCGGTCAATTCCCAGGGACAACTGGCCAACACGGAATCCTACGGCATTCAGTTCTCGGGAGGCGTCAGCGGGGTCCATAGCTGGAAACACACCAAGGTCGGTCTGGATTATTCCGGCTCGGTGAATCACTATTTCCATCGAACCTATTACGACGACACCAACCAGTCTCTGTCTCTGGGCGTTATCCACGACTTCTCGCGCCACTTCGAGCTGGTCCTCAGGGAGAGCGCCGGATTGTTTTCGCAGAACTTCACCACGCTGGGGCTGCCGCAGACCGTACCGTTCGACTCGTCCCAGAGTTATGTCCCGGTGACGGACTTCTTCGACAACCGAACCTTGTACGTCACTACGCAGGCCGACCTGATCTACCGGAAGAACGCCCGGCTCTCCTTCGATTTTGGCGGCGACGGGTTCATCAACCGGAGGCGGTCGACCGCTCTATATAGCGCGAACGGCATCACCGCACGAGGGGACATGCAGTACCGTCTTACGCGGCGGACGACCGTGGGCGCGCAGTACGCCTACCTGTTTTTCACGTTCCGGGGCGTCCTCGGCAGCAGCAACATGCACCGTGCGCTGGGCACATTCGCCACGCGGTTGTCCCGGTTGTGGGAACTCTCCGGCGACGCCGGAGTCACCCGCGTCGAGAGCAGGTTCGATCGGGTGGTGCCGCTGGACCCGGTTGTGGCGGAGCTCCTCGGGTACAACTACGGAACGCAGGTGGCCTACGGCATCGACTACGTTCCCACCTTCAGCGGGCGGCTTTCCCGGACCTTCCGTCGAGGCGTTTTTTGGCTGGGCGGGGCGCGCTCGGTGACGCCCGGCAACGGCCTCTTCCTCACCTCCAAAATGACCAACGGCACGACCGGTTACACGTATACGGGACTGCGCCGCTGGAGTTTCACCGCCCAGGCTTTGTACGACCGGGGCAGCTCCGTGGGCAACGTGCTGGGGACATACGGCGACCTCAGCGGCGGTCTTTCCCTGAGCCGCCAGATCGTGAGATCCCTGCACTTCGTGGCGGGCGGCGATGTGCGGCGCTATCAGAGCCCCGACTTCCCACTGTACAACCGGACCGTTTACGACGCGCACATCGGGTTGGGTTTCGCGCCCGGCGCCATTCCGTTGCGTCTGTGGTAGCCGCCGGCCCCGGGGTCACCCGAGCAGGAGCGACACCGCCGCGGCGGCATCCGCCACAGTGAAGTCCGGCTGGCAGTTCTGCTGCGCGCCGTAGCCGGTCAATACCAGGATGGTATGGGCCCCGGCGCGCCGTCCGCATTCGATATCGTCGCTTTTGTCGCCCACCACCCACGACCGCGCCAGGTCCAGCCCCAGATCTTTGGCGGCCTCCAGCAGCATGCCGGGGGCGGGCTTGCGGCGGGTGGACGGGGCATCCGGCGCGTCGGGGCAGAAGTACGAGGCGTCGATCAGACCGGCGCCCACCTGGCGCAGGAGCTCCCGCTCGACGGCGTGGTATTGGGCCTCGGTGATCCATCCGCGGCCGATGCCGCTCTGGTTGCTGACGACCACGGTGGCGAAACCGGCCTTCTTTAGTCTGCGGAGCGCCCCGGAGACGCCCTCGTAGACCTTCACCTTGGCGGGATCGCCGCAGTAGTGGACATCCTCCATCAGCGTCCCGTCGCGATCGAAGAAGACCGCCCGGCGCCCTCTCATATGTCTGCCAGGCTGGCTTCCAACTCCGCCATGGTCACCGTCGCGGTGCCCAACTTCCCGACGGCGATTCCGCTGGCGCGGTTGGCCAGTTCCGCGGCCTCCGCGGGCGAAGCGCCGGCGCACAGGGCCAGCGTCAGAACCGCGATGGCGGTGTCGCCCGCGCCGGAGACGTCGAAAACCTCCTTGGCCCGCGTGGGGATGTGGCACGGCGCCCGGCCCCTCTCGAAAAGGACCATGCCCTGCTCTCCCAGCGTGATCAGCAGGCTGCGGGTTTGCCAGGTCTCGAGCAGCCGCCTACCCGCCTCCAGGACGGCTTCGCGGCCCATCGCCGGGGAATCCGCCTGCGACGGCGCCAGGCCGGCGGCCAGGAACGCTTCGGCCCGGTTGGGCTTGATGGCGGTGGCGCCCCTCCAGGCAAGCGACGTGTGGGGATGGGGATCGACGGTCAGGACCTTGCCGTGCCGCCCGGCCAGCGCGCAGATGGCGTCGGCCAGCCCCTGCGTCAGAAACCCCTTGCCGTAGTCGGCCACGATGATGCCGTCCAGGTCCGCCATGCGCCGGCGCAGGCTTTCGATGGCCAGCTCGGTGCCCGCGGGAGTGAGGGCAGTTTTGCGTTCGCGGTCCACCCGCACCACTTGTTGATGACGCGCGATCACCCTGGTTTTGACGGTGGTGGACCGCGCGGCGTCGCGCTGGACGGCGCCGGTATCGATGCCGCCCGCCGCCAGCAGCGCCAGCAGGCGGTCGCCGTGGGCGTCCGCGCCCGCCACGCCCATGAGCGCCGTCGCCGTGGTGAACTCCCTGACGTTGCGCGCCACGTTGGCGGCGCCGCCGGGATAGTACGACTCGGAAGTGACGTCCACCACGGGCACCGGCGCCTCCGGCGAAATGCGCGAGACTTGGCCCCACAGGAACTCGTCCAGCATGAGGTCCCCGGCCACCAGGATGCGCTGGCCGGCGAAGCGGCTGGCGATCTGACTGAGACGGAGGCTATCCATGACCCCGAACGCAATCATAGCAGGTGTGGGGGTGGCTTTCGGACCGGTGTTTTGTGGGGCAGGTTTTCAACCTGCGGCGGGCTTGCAGCCCGCCTTCGCGGCATCGGCGGACGCTCGCGGGAGGCCGGTTGCGGGCGAGTCGCCTCCAGGCCCACTTCCCGGCCGCCCGCCCGCGGCGAAGCTATTTTCGCGCCGCGCAATTGTCGCATGTTACAATTGAAATGTTCCCTATCTCATGGACTTTCTCAAAGGGCTAAACGCCCGCCAACGGGAGGCGGTGGGTCACACCGAGGGGCCGCTTCTGATCCTGGCGGGCGCGGGCAGCGGTAAGACCCGGGTTATCACCCACCGCATCGCCCACATCATCGCCGCGCGGGGCGTGCCTCCCTCCGCCATCCTGGCCGTGACCTTCACCAACAAGGCCGCGGGCGAAATGCGCGCGCGGGTAGCCGGTCTGCTCGAGAGCGTTCCCCTCGATTCCACGCCCAACGTCTCCACCTTCCATTCGTTTTGCGTGCGGCTCCTGCGCCGCGACGGCGACCCCCTGGCCCGCGTGCGCCCCGGTTTCACGCGGCGCTTCACCATCTACGACGACGACGACCAGCTCGGCATCGTCAAGGCCTGCTACCGCGCCCTGGGACTGGACGAGAAGGAGTTTCTGCCGTATCGCGCGGCGCTGTCGCGCATCAGCCACGCCAAGAATCGCAACCTCACGCCGGCCGATTATAACAAACAGGCCGTGAACAAGGAGAGCGAAGCCGTCGCGGCGGTCTTCGAGGAGTACGAAAAGGCGCTGCGCAACGCCAACGCCCTGGATTTCGACGATCTGCTGCTCGAAACCGTGCGCCTTCTCCGCGCCGACGATGCCACCCGCGAGGCCTGGAACCGGCGGCTGAGCTACGTCATGGTGGACGAGTACCAGGACACCAACCGCAGCCAGTACGAGCTGATGCGCCTGCTCTCCCAGGGGCACGACAACGTCTGCGTGGTGGGCGACGAGGATCAGTCGATTTATAGCTGGCGGGGCGCCGATATCCGCAACATCCTCGATTTCGAACGCGACTTTCCCAAGGCCTGCACCATCCGCCTGGAGCAGAACTACCGCTCGACGAAGAACATCCTGGCGGCGGCCGGCGCCGTGGTGGAGAACAACAAGGCGCGCAAGGGCAAGAAACTCTGGACCGAAGCCGCCGCCGGCGACCGCGTGGGCCTCTACGCGGCGTTCGATGCCGAGAACGAGGCGCTGTTCGTCGCCGACACAATCGAGAAACACCTGGCCTCCAATCCGCATGACCACGCGGCGGTGCTCTATCGCACCAACTCGCAGTCCCGCCAGATCGAGGAAGCCCTGCGGCGGTACGGACGCAAGTACAACATCGTCGGCGGTTTCAGTTTCTACCAACGCGCCGAAGTCAAGGACCTGGTGGCTTACCTGAAGCTGGCGGCCTCCAATATCGATTCCGTGAGCCTGCTGCGCGTCATCAACACCCCGGCCCGCGGCATCGGCCGCACCACCGTCGAGCAGATCGAGCATTACGGCCGCGAGCACTCGTTGAACCTGTGGGATTCCATCGAGCGGATCATCCACGACGAGCGCCTTTCCACGCGGTCGCAGTCCTCGCTGGTGATGTTCCGCAATCTCATCCAGGAGCTTTCCCTGGTGGCCAGTTCCTCGCCTCTGCCGGACGTGCTGAAATTCGTCCTCGAGCGCACCGGCTACCGGCGCATGCTGGAGCAGGAAAAAACCCCCGAAGCCGATGCCCGCATCGAGAACCTGGACGAACTGATGAACGCGGCGGCGGAAGCGGCCGCGCGCGGCGAAACGGTTTCCGACTTCCTGGACCATGCCGCCCTGGTGGCCGAGGCCGACGCGTTCGACGAAAACGCTCCCGTGAGCCTGTTGACCCTGCACAATGCCAAGGGCCTGGAATTCGCGCTGGTATTCATCACGGGAATGGAGTTGGGACTGTTTCCCCACAGCCGGTCGATGAATTCGGAAGATGCCCTGGAGGAAGAGCGCCGCCTGTGCTACGTGGGCATGACTCGCGCGCGCAAGCGGCTGATCCTAACCTGGGCCCGCTACCGCCGCCGTTTTGGCGCCGGCGAGCAGGAGCACACCACGCCGTCCTGGTTCCTGAGCGAGGTGCCCGCGGAGCTGATTGCCGACATGGGACCCCGGGACGAACCCGGGGAAGTCGCCCTGCCCGCCGAGCGTTTCGACGTGCGCCAGGCGGCCCGCCGCGGCACCTTCACCGGCAAGACGTACAACTCGGTGGAGAACGTGGCGCAGTTCTTCGGCGAGCGCGGGATGAACCTCAACCCCTCCAGAGTCAATCCGAACAAGACCGCGCCCCAGCCGCCGCCAGCCCCCTTCGCGCGCCCGCCGGCCCCCCAACCCGCTCCCCCGCCTCCCGCCCGCAAGGTGAACCGCGCGGGAATGACCGTCGAGCACCCCAAGTACGGGACCGGCACCGTGGTGCGCCGCGAAGGCGATGGCGATAGTGCTAAGATCACGGTTAATTTCCCTCGTTTCGGTCTCAAGAAGCTCGTGGAAAAATACGCAGGATTGAAAAAAAGCTGATGAATACGAAGAACGTCACGGACAAAGCAGAACGTAAGAAGCTGAAGCGCGCCAAGCGCAAGGCCGCTCCTCCCAAGGCCAAACGCGCCTCCGGTGTGGCGCGCGGATCGGCCAAGAAGAAGATCCGTCACCAGGCCCAGGGCCAGCGGAAGCGGTAACCCCCGGCGCGTGCGGGTGAGGCGCCAGCCCCATTCGGGCCGCCGCCCCGTAACCCCTCCGTGTGCGGACGCCGTGCCCGCCGCTGGCGCTACTTCGGGTGCAGTCCGCTGTTCCGGAATCCGTAGGCGAAATACAGAACCAGCCCGATCCCCAGCCAGATTCCGAAGCGTTCCCACGCCTGGTTGGGCAGGCCCTTCATGATGAACAGGCAGGCGGCGGCGGAGAGCAGGCACACCGGCCACGCCATGGGGACCTTGAACGGCCGCCTCCGTTCCGGCTCCCGGTGGCGCAGAACCAGCACCCCCACGCTCACCAGCAGGAACGCGAACAGCGTCCCGATGTTGGTCAGATCGTAGGTTTCGGCGGCGTCTCCCACCAGCGCCCACAGCGCCACGAACAACCCCGTCAGCAGCGTGGTGGTCCAGGGAACCCGCGTCCTGGGATGGATGCGGGCGGCCCAGCGCGGCAACAGGCCGTCGCGCGCCATGGCGAAGAAGATGCGCGGCTGGCCGTACTGAAACACCAGCAGAACCGCCGACATCGAGATGACGGCGCCCAGCGCCACCAGCCAACCGGCGGCCTTGAACCCGGCCAGGTCGAGAGCCCGCGCCAAAGGATCGGCCACCCCCAGTTGCTTATACGGCACCATCCCGGTCAGCACGAATCCGACCACCACGTAAATCAGCGTGCAGATTCCCAGGCCGCCCAGAATCCCCAGCGGCAGGTTGCGCTGCGGGTTCAAGGTCTCTTCGGCGGCCGTCGAGATGGCGTCGAAACCGATGTAGGCGAAGAATACGATGGCCGCGCCCTGGTGAATTCCGGTGAAGCCGTTGGGCGCGAAGGGATGGTAATTGGCCGCCTTCAGGTGGGTTGCGCCCACCGCCACGAACAGCGACAGGGCCAGCAGTTTGATCATCACCATGACGTTGTTGGCGGTGGCGCTCTCGCGCGCGCCGCGCAACAGCAGCCAGGTGATCAGCGCCACAATGCCGAATGCCGGCAGGTTGACCAGGACCGGCATCCCCAGAATGCGCGGCGCGGAATTCAACAGCCCGTGAATCCTGGGGTCCGGACTGAGCAGCGCGGTGCGATACCCGGTCGAAATCCACTCCGGAAGCCGCACGCCACATCCGCCGGCCAGGGTGTGGAAGTAATCGCCCCAGGAGATGGCCACGGCGACGTTTCCCACGGCGTACTCCAGGATCAGGTCCCACCCGATGATCCACGCCACCAACTCGCCCAGGGTGGCGTAGGAGTAGGCGTAAGCGCTCCCGGCCTGGGGAATCATGGCGGCCAACTCCGCATAACACAGCCCGGCGAGGGCGCAGGCTCCGCCCAGCAGCAGGAAGGAAAACACCAGGGCGGGCCCGGCGCCGGCCCGAATCGCTTCACCGTGGGGACCCAGTTGACCCGCGGCTGCCGTGCCGATGGCGCCAAAAATGCCAGCCCCGATCACGGCGCCAATCGCCAGCATGATCAGGTCGCCGGCCCCCAGGCTGCGCTTCAAGCCGCCGAGGTCTTCGGTTTCCCGCACCAGAACCGCAATCGGCTTGCGCTGAAAGAGCTGAGACACTAGACGGAATTCTACCAGAAGACCGCCCGCTCACCCGGAAAGGCCGCCTGGCCGCCGGCACGATGGTGGAACGAGTCCTGCCGGACGGCCGGCCCGGGCCTTTTTCCACCGCCCATTTTTTTGAGAGACGACCGTTGGAGCAAGCGTACTATATCTACCGAAAGGCAACGGCAAACCCAAGTACCTTTCCGAAATCTCTTGATGTACCATAAAATTTGAATGTTATGAGGACTATGTCGTCGAAGCGCCTTGTGCGGGGCGCCATCGGGTCGGGGTTGGGTCTGCTCGCCATGATTCTGGCGACTCCCCGGAAAGCCAGCGCGTACGTGGATCCGGGTACCGGCGCACTGCTGTGGCAGGCGGCTGCGGCGGCGTGCATCGGCAGCCTCTTCTATATGCGGCGGATTGTCATGTGGGCGCGGTGTCATGTGGACTTCCACTCGCGCCGGGCGATGGGATTGGTATTCGCGTCGGCGTACGCCGTGGTGGCGTCACCGCTGGTTTGCAGCCTGTGGCGGCATGGCCAGTTGCCGCGCCTGGACGACATTTTCTTACTCGGAATCATGCTGACGACATATTATTTCACATGGGAAGGAGCCGTCTATCTGCTCACTGTCGGGTTGCTGGTGTCCGCTTGGGTCTTTCCCCCCGACGGCAGTTCGGCTGTCGCCTCGCATGCGAATCTGTACCGGCTGGTTTCGTTCGCCTTGGTTTCGCTGCTACTGATCTGCCTCATCACCCGCTTGAAAGCCGGCCGCGTGTCCTCGGCCATCCGCCACGGCAGCGGCATCGCAGTGCACCGTGGGGCCGCGGGCGCCGATTAGTTCTCACTCGATCCACCCTCCGCCCAGAACCAGGTCTCCCTGGTAGAACACGGCTCCCTGTCCGGGCGTGACGGCGCGTTGCGGCGCGTCGAAAACCACCTCCACGCGCCCCGGGTCTCCAGTGGGCTGCAAGGTGGCCGGCGCGGCGGCGTGCTTGTTGCGAATTTTGACCTCGGCGCGGACCTCCCGGTCCAGCCCGGCAATCGAAACCCAGTTGACGCCCCGCGCGAAGAGGCGGCCGCGCAGCAGCGCGTCCCGGCCGCCCACGGTGACACGCCGCGATTGCGGATCGGTCGCGATCACATAGAGCGGCTCGCCGGCAGCCACGCCCAAGCCGCGCCGCTGGCCGACGGTGAAGTGGTGAACTCCGTTGTGCCGCCCCAGGGTGCGCCCATCGGCCGACACGATGTCGCCGCGCGTCTCCGAGGGAGCGGCGCCGGTTTCCTTCAGGTAGGCCTCGAGGAAGGCGGCGTAGTCGCCGTTGGGGACGAAGCAGATCTCCTGGCTGTCCCCCTTGTCCGCCACGGGGAGGCCCAGGGAACGGGCGATGTCGCGAACCTCGGACTTGGTCAGATCGCCCAGCGGGAACATGGTGCGCGCCAGTTGCGCCTGCGTCAGGCCGAAGAGGAAATAGGTCTGGTCCCGGGAGTGATCCGCGGGGCGCAGCAATTGGTAGCGGCCGCCGCGGGCGCCGCGGCGGATGCGCGCGTAGTGCCCGGTGGCGATGGTGCGCGCGCCCACGGAGTCCGCCAGTTCGAGGAAACGGCCGAACTTCATGTGGTTGTTGCACAGGGTGCAGGGAATGGGCGTGCGGCCGGCCAGGTACTCGTCCACGAACGGCTTGACCACAGCCGCCTCGAACTGCCGCTCGAAATTCACCACGTAGTAGGGGATGCCGATCCGTTCGGCCACGCGGCGCGCGTCGTAGACGTCCTCGAGCGAGCAGCAACGGCTCGAGTTACCTCCCTCGGGAAGCAGGCCGGGCAGGCGCCGCCGGTCCCACAGTTGCATGGTCAGCCCGACCACCGCGTGGCCCTGGCGCGCCAGCAGGGCCGCCACCGTGGAGCTGTCCACGCCGCCGCTCATGGCCACCGCGATGCGCGTGAGGACGGGAACGCCGTCAGCCATTGACGGAAATCCGCCGCAGGCGCTCGACCGACGCCACCAGCGCGCCAACCAGCGCGTCCACCTGCTCCGCGGTGTTGGACCGGCCCAGCGAAAAGCGCAGGCTGGCCCGCGCGCGGCCGCTCCCCACGCCGATGGCCGTGAGGACGTGCGACGGCGCCACGGCGCCGCTCGAGCACGCCGCGCCGGTGGAAACCGAGAAGCCGCCGAGGTCGAGCGCGATGACCAGGGCTTCGCCATCGATGCCGTCGAAGTAGACGTTGCTGGTGTTGGCCACGCGGCGCCACGGCGAGCCGTTGATTCCCGAAGCGGGGATGCGGTCGAGAATGGCGTTCTCGAGGCGGTCGCGCAGCGCGGTCAACCGCGCCGTCTCCCCCGCCAGGTCGCGGGCCGCCAGTTCGGCCGCTGCGCCGAAGGCCACGGCCCCGGGAACGTTCTCCGTGCCCGGACGCCGGTCCCGCTCGTGATGGCCGCCGAAAGCGATCGCCGCCAGGGGAGTGCCCTTGCGCACCCACAGCGCGCCGATGCCCTTGGGGGCGTAGATCTTGTGGCCGCTCATGCCGTAGAGGCCGGCCCCCAAAGCCTCGACATCGACGGGCAGCTTGCCCAGGGCCTGCACGCCGTCCACGTGCAAGGGAATGCGCCGCTCGCGGGTCAGGCGGGCGATCTCGGCGATGGGCTGCACCGTGCCCAGTTCGTTGTTGACGTGCATCACCGAGACCAGCACCGTGTCCGCGCGCAGGGCCTTCCGCACATCCTCGGGCTCGACCACGCCGCTCGGCCCCACGCGCACGCGCGTGACGGCCACGCCTTCCCTTTCGAGTTGCGCAAAGGCGGCCAGCACGGCGGGATGCTCGATGGCCGTCGTGACGGCGTGCCGCGTGGCCCCGGTGGCCGCCCGCGTCACGCCCAGCACCGCCAGGTTGTCGGCTTCCGTGCCGCCCGAGGTGAAAACCAGGTCGGGAGGGTCGGCATTGACCAGCGTCGCGAGCTGCCGCCGCGCCAGCTCCAGCTTCTGTCTGGCCGCCTGGCCGAAACAATGGATGCTGGACGCGTTACCATACACTTGACCGAGACACGGTACCATGGCTTCCAGAACCTCGGGAGCCACGGGGGTGGTGGCGTTATGGTCGAAGTAGAAACGCTGCACGCACATACATTTTAGCAATGCCCGAACCGATTCTGACCTTGACCACGGACTTCGGCCTGGCGGACCACTACGCCGCCGCCATGAAAGGCGTGATTCTGGGCATCTGCCCGCGCGCGCGGATCGTGGACATCAGCCACCAGCAGAGCGCGTTCGACATCCTGGGGTGCGCCTACACCGTCGCCCAGGCCTACGCCTGCTTTCCCCGCAAGACGGTGCACGTGGTGGTGGTGGACCCGGGCGTGGGAAGCGCGCGGCGCCCCATCCTGATGGAGGCCGCGGGGCACTATTTCGTGGCGCCGGACAACGGCGTGCTGTCGATGATTTACGCGCGCCAGAAGCACCGCATCCGCCGCATCTCCCAGGAGCGGTATTTCCGGCGGCCGGTGAGCCCCACGTTTCACGGCCGCGACATCTTCGCCCCGGTGGCGGCGCACCTGGCGGCCGGAGTCGCGCCCGCGCGCTTCGGCCCGCCGATTCGCGACTACCTGCCGGCCCTCCCGCTGTCCGAACGGACCGGCGATAGCACGTGGGCCGGGCGGATCTTGAAGATCGACCATTTCGGCAACGTGATCACCAGTTTCCGCGCGGACGAGTTTCCCAACCTGGAGGGGCGGGAATTCTCGCTGCTGGCCGGCGGTTGCGAGATCGGGGCGATGGCGCGGAACTACGCCGCGGCGCCGCCCGGCGAGATGGTGGCGATGGTGGGCAGCGGCGGCTACCTCGAAATTGCCATCGGCCGGGATTCCGCCGCGCGGCGAATCGCCTGCCAGCCGGGCGCGGCGCTGGAACTGAGGTTGCGGTAGAGGCCGCTGCGCGACACGTCAGCGTTTCCGCCCCACGTTCTTCCGCCGCGTTTTGCGCGCGCCCGCGGCGGGGGCCGCTGGGACGCCCACGGGAACCGCGGCGGGCGGCAGGTGACGCCACAGCGTCCCGAGCAACGCCAGCCATAGCGCCGACAGCGCGATACACGGGGCCCAGCCTTCGCCGAAGGTATCCCCCAGGAACTCGACCGAGCCCCCGTGGCGGGAATACCATCCTTGCCACATCGTTTGGTCTTCGCCGATCATCTTCTGCAGACCCGCCCGGAGACTGGCCCTCGACTGGGCAAACCTGGGGCCCTCGCCGTGGTACCGATCCACCTCGCCCAGCCATTCCTGGGCCATGGCGTATTGGTGCTTCTCGATCCAGTTGAACCAGGCAGCCCGCGAGAGCGACTCGGGCCCCGGGGTTCCCACGGCGAAACCTCCGTTCTCGAAGCTCAGACCGGTGAATACCGTGTGCCCGGGGCGGTTCTCGAGGTTTTCCACGCGCGCCTGAAGCATTACCCCCACCGGGAAATCCACCAGCGCCCCCGCCAGGACGAGGTACGCCACCCAGCGCCGCCGGCAGAAATTGGCGGCCAGAAAGGCGAGCCCCATTATCATCATGGGAAGCAGCGTGAGGTGCGCGGAGCCATTCTCGTCGCGCTCGCCCACCACCGCGACTCCCAGCATGACCACGCAGGGAACCAGCAGCAGCCAGAAGGCCCGTTGCGCGCCGCCGCCGCTCTTCCGGCGCAACCGGCCCAGCCACAGCCACACCACCACCGGGCCGCCCACAACGCCCATGCCGAAGATCAGGTTGGCCTGGTACACCACGAACGTGCTGTCGCGGATGAAGCCGGCCAGGCTGGGCTGAGCGGACGACTTCCGGGCGCCGTCGAAGTCGCGCAGGATGTACGGCACCAAGGTGTCGATCAGGTGCCCGGAGATCCTCTCCGGATCGTTCTCACGATCCTTCGTGAGGTCCGTGATGGAGGTATTGGAGGCGAGGGTGCCGCGCGCCCCGTACTCCGCCAGCGACCAGCCGAACCAGGTGAACAGCAGCAAGCCGCAAAGCCCCGCAATGACGCCCGCTTCCCGGAGGGCCCGTCCCGGAATACCCGTGCCAGTGGCGCCAGGCCTATAGGCCGCCCCGCCGCGGCTTCCGGCGCGCGCCGGCGCCGCGGCCGCCGGGTTCGCGCCGCGTTTGCGGAACGCCGTGAAGAGGTAATGCAGCGTCAGGATCACCACGTAGGGGCCGGCCGAGTAGTGCGTCAGGAAGCCCGCGGACAGGGCCAGAAACGCGGCGATCCTGCGCCGCGAATCGCCCTTGCGAAGCGCCGCGAGGTACAGGGATATCGCCAGGATCGCGAAGAAACCCGCCAGCGCCTTGGTCCAGGTGTAGGTGGCGCTTTCCATGACCAGGGGGCTCATGGCGAAGATCCCGGCCAGGGGCAGCAGCGCCCATTTGCCCAGCCGTTGGCGCTGCGCCGCCAGCGCCGGCATCAGCAGGCAGCAGGCCAGAAACGGCAGCAGGTTGAGGAACAGGAACACCACCTGAAACACCGCGAAGCGGTCGCCGGCTTGCCCCAGGAAGAAAGCGCCCAGAACGTTCATCAGCGGCGGACGCGCCGGAAGCTGGTAGCCGGGGTAGATGCCGGTGTGGACGGGAAATCGCCGTAAAAAGAACAAGCAGCGCTGGAAATGTTCCAGCCAGTCCGCGGTCCACCCGGAGCCCGAGTAGACGCGGATCATGGCCAGCACCAGGAACGTCCACGCCACCAGGAACCCGAAGCCCATGAGCGCGCGGCGCACCCGCGCGATTCCGAACAGAGCCCCAAGATCCCGCCGCGCCACCACCGCGAGGGCGGCGCAGATGGCGGACACGGCGAAGTACGCTCCAGGCTGGATTCCCGGCGCCAGCACATAAATCGCCCAGCAGGTCAGATAGAGGAGGATGAGCGACAGCCCCACCGACGCGCACAGCTTCTCCAGCGGATTCCACGGGAAGCGGCGGATCAGAAAGAACCCGGGAGCGAACGAGCACACCGCCAGAAGGACGAGGGCAAAGAACGACTGCGCGGCCAGCATAGGCTCAGTGTAACCAACCGGGCGGCGCGCCCGCGGCTATTGCAACCGCGGACGCATGGCCTCGTTGGAAACCAGCCCGTCGAAGATGGCCAGCACCTGCTTGCGGTAGGCGTAGATGCGCCGCAGGTTCTCGCGGAAGGAGAACTCGAAGTCGCGCGCCCGCATCCACCTGTCCATGGTGGACCGGGGCACGTCGATATCCTGGCGCAGCTCCTCGACGTCGTGGCCGCGCAAGAACAGGCCGTAGAAGAACGCGGCTTCCCGTTGCGGGGCCAGGGGGTCGAATTCGTCCGCCGCCATCATAAAACAGGTTCGCGAAATGTCAGTATACAAGCGTGGAAATGGACTCGGCAAGTCCGATTCCGCGGCCGCATCCTGGCACCATGGCGACCTGGGAGGAATCCGCGGCATGCCCCAACGAATCGATGCGCCCACGCGCGTTCAGGCCGTGGGAACCAAGCCCAAACCGATCGACGAGTACACCGTGGTTCTGCGAGGCATGCTGCGGGTGGAGCACCGCGACGGGGCGCTGGTGGTTCGCGCCGGGCAGGCCGCGATCACGCGGCGCGGCGAGTTGCGGTACGGCACGCCGGAACCGGATGGCGCCGAGTACCTGGCGGTGTGTCTGCCGGCGTTCTCGCCGGACACGGTTCACCGCGACGTCTGAAGCGGCGGGGGCTGGCTGGCATCCGCCCGCATGCTCCGCGTGCGGAACTCGTAGCGCTGAATGCGCACGGCGGCTTGAGTGTCCTCGGAGCGCACCACGCGGCCGACCGCCACGAACTTGAGCGGGCAGGTTCCCCCGAGCTTGGCCGGCCAATTGACGGCCACCTCGACGGTGCGCCCCACGGGCAGCTTCGCCCGGGTAGTGAACAGGATTCCGCCGCTCGCCATGTTCAGCGTTTCACCAACGCCGCTCGAGGCCGGCGATTTCGAAAGAATCTCCCGGTAACTGGCTTCTTCCCGCAGCGGATATCGGCCGTTGGTTCTTCTCTCCGGTGTGCTTCGAGGAATCGATGCGCCGGCGGGTTCCGTGCTCATGTTCATGGTGACTTTACGATAGCCGCTGTGCCCGGTCGCCAACAATAGAACGAAAGCCCCAAAACGACCCTATTTCGGACTGGTACTTTGGTACGGCCGCGGAGAATTCAGGCGCCGGCAGCCGCCGCGGGACGCTGGCGGTCCTTCTCTATCCCAGTCCCGGAACTCCGCCGAGCGTCCGGGCGAGTCTCACGGCGCGGAGGACGGCCGCGGAGACCGACTCGGCGGCGGCCACGCCCAGGGCGTCGATGCCGGCCTCGCGGCTGCCCACCGAGAGCGCGAACACGATGTCTCCATCCAACATGGTATTCACCGGGTAGATGGTCCGCGCCATCCCCAGCGCGGCGAGCTGCGCCAGTTTCCGGGCTTGCACTTTGGTCAGGCGGGCGTCGGTGGCCACCACGGCCAGAGTGGTATTGCCGCCACCGAAGCCCATGGCGGGACGCCGCTTCATCTCCTCTTCCGTGCCGGCCAACTCGCGGCTGTCCGGCGCCTTGCGGGCCCCCGCCACAACCCGGCCGGTGGCCGGATCGCGCACGTCGCCGAAGGCGTTCACCACCACCAGGGACGCCACCTTCACGCCGGAAGGCAGCTCGACGGTGAAGCCGCCGACGCCCGACTTCATGGCCCGAGCCATGCCCAGAATCTTGCCCACGGTGGCGCCGGTGCCGGCGCCTACCGAGCCTTCGGCGACGGGGCCATCGGTGGCCGCCGCCGCCGCGGCTTCGCCCATGGCCAGGGTGGGCCGCACGTCCGCCTTGCCGATGCCCAGGTCGTACAGAATGGCCGCCGGAACGATGGGCACCTTGGCCGCGCCGGTATCGAAGCCGATGCCTTGGCGCTCGAGGTAGCGGCGCACGCCGGAGGCCGCTTCCAGCCCGAAGGCGCTGCCGCCGGCCAGCAGGACGGCGTGAATCCGTTCGGTCACGTGGCCGGGATCGAGGGTTTCGAGTTCCTGTGTGCCCGAGGCGGACCCGCGGATGTCCACGCCCGCCACCGCGCCCCCTTCGCACAGGATGGCGGTGCAGCCGGTGATGGCGTCGAAATCCGAAACGTGCCCGGCGCGGATTCCGGGGATGTCGGTAAGTCCCTTCATGGCCGCCTTTGTCCGGTATCGATGACTAATTGGTATGGTAGCATCGGATCTGGGGACAGCCTGATTGCTCGATCCGTTGAAAGGGCCGTTCATCGCGGCCGAGGAGTTCTTCACGCTGACGGGACGGGCGCTGCGGAACATCTTCCGCCGCCCCCACTACGGCGCCGACATTATCCTCCAGATGGACTCGATCGGGGTGGGCAGCCTGCTGCTGGTGGTCCTGGTGGGCTTCTTTGCCGGTGTGGTGATGGCGTTGCAGATGGCCCACGCCCTGCGCGATTACGGGCAAGTCAGCAAGACCGGAACGCTGGTTGCCATCACGCTGGCCCGCGAGCTGGGGCCGGTGTTCAGCGCCCTGATGGTGGCGGGCCGCAACGCCACCGGAATCGCCAGCGAACTGGGCTCGATGAAAGTCACCGAGCAGATCGACGCCATGCGCGCGCTGGGCACCGATCCGGTTCAGAAATTGGTGACGCCGCGCGTGGTGGCCACCGGACTGATGCTGCCGCCGCTCACGGTGATCGCCGATTTCGTGGGGCTGATCGGCGGGTGGATCATCGCGGTGGCCATTCTGGGCCTGACCTCGGTGCAATACTGGAGCTCGGCGTGGCACTCACTGAAGTGGTATGACGACGTTCTTCAAGGCCTGCTGAAGCCGCTGATCTTCGGCCTGACACTTTCTCTCATCGGCTGTTTCTACGGCCTGCGCACCACCGGGGGCACGCAGGGCGTGGGCCGCGCCACGACGCAGGCGATGGTGACCTCGGCCGTGTTCATCCTGATTCTGGACGTGATGATGACGAAGATCTTCGTGGGCCAGGGGGGGTAATGGCGGAATCCACCCTCGCGCCCATTCTGCGCTTCGAAGACGTCAGCGTGGCCTTCGACGGCAGCCCGGCGCTGATCGGCGTTTCGTTCCAGGCGGTGGCCGGCGAGTCGCGGGTGATCCTGGGAGCGGCGGGAAGCGGGAAGACGGTTCTGCTGAAAATCGCGCTCGGTCTGACGCGGCCCGATTCGGGGCGGGTGTTCGTCTTCGAACGCGAGATCGGCTCCATGCGGGAGCGCGAGTTGATGGACGTTCGCAGCCGCATCGGCATGTTGTTCCAGGAGAGCGCGCTCTTCGATTCGCTCACCATCGAGGAGAACGTGGCCTATCCTCTCGAAAACCAGAAGGCCATTCGCTGCCCGCCCGAGGAAGTGCGGCCGCGGGTGGCGGAAGCGCTGGAATTCGTGGAGTTGGGCGATACCCTGGAGAAGTTTCCCAGCGAGCTTTCGGGGGGCATGCGGCGAAGGGCCGCCATAGCCCGCGCGGTGGTCACCGCGCCGCCCCTGGTGCTCTACGACTCCCCCACCGCCGGGCTCGACCCCATCACCGCCCACACCATCATGACCCTGCTCATCAAGCAGCGCGACCTGGCCCGGACCACCACCCTGATCGTCACGCACCGCTACCAGGACGGCAACCTGGCGGCCAATTTCCGCTACAATTCGAAACTGGGGCGTCTGGAGCCGGCGCGTAACGGAGCGCGAAGCGGCGCGCGGACAACCTTCATGGTGCTGCGCGAGGGCCGGCTGGTTTTCGAGGGCGACCAGGACCGGCTGGAGGCTTCGCCGGATCCTTATGTTTCCAAGTTCGTGAAGCCGCGGGTATAGAGAATGCCGGATCGCAGCAAGGTCAAGTGGTCGCAGTTGAAGGTTGGGGTGGTGGGGCTGAGCAGCTTCATCATCCTGGGCGTGCTGATATTCCTGCTCACCAGCACCCGCGGCATCTTCCAGGACTACGTCCTGCTGCGCGCGTACATGGACGACGCCTCGGGCATCACCGAGGGCACCGAGGTGCGCCTCAACGGCGTCAGCCACGTGGGGTACCTGGAGCGGCTGCAACTCACCGGCTCGAAAGACCCGAGCCACGCCGTGGAATTCCAGATGAAGGTCCACGCCCGCTTCCTGAAGGATATCCCGGTGGATTCGGTGGTGGGGATCGGCGCGGCCAACCTGCTGGGCGACAAGTACATCAACGTCACCCGGGGAACCAGTCCGCGGAGCGTGCAGGAAGGCGCGGTGCTGATGTCGTTGCAGTCGCAGGACATTCCCGAAATGCTGGCGGCCTTTTCCAAGTTGATGAAATCTTTCCAGACCGCCGTCAACCGCGTGAACCACCTGCTGGAGGACGTGGACGCCGGCAAGGGCAATATCGGACTGCTGCTGAAGGACGACGAGCTCTACAACCGTCTCAACGCCCTGGCCTCGGAAGGGCAGACGCTGCTCTCGGATGTCCGCAACGGCCACGGCACCGTCAGCAAGCTGCTCTACGACGATTCGCTCTATCGGCAGGTTTCCGGATCGCTCAAGCGTGTGGACGCCCTGCTGGCGGACCTGCAATCGGGGCAGGGGACGGCCGGCAAGCTCCTCAAGGACCCGGCCTTGTTCGACGAGGCCCATAAGACCATGGCGGAGATCCACTCGCTGGTTGCCGACGTGAACGCCGGCAAGGGAACCGCGGGCAAGCTGATGAAGGACGACGAGCTCCATCGGCGCCTGGACGATCTGCTGGCCAAGCTGAACGCGACCATCGACAAGATCGATGCCGGCCAGGGCACCATCGGCCAGCTCATCGTCAATCCGCAGCTCTACAACTCGCTCACCGGAGCGACCGGCGAAATCGGATCGCTGGCCAGGGACATGCACGCCAATCCGAAGAAGTTTCTGACCATCCGGTTGCAGCTATTTTGAGCGCCCGCAAACAACTCGTGGTGAATGCCGACGATTTCGGCTTCACGCCCGACGTGAACGAAGGCATCCTGGAGGCGCACCGCGAGGGCATCCTGACCTCCACCACGCTGATGGCCAATGGGGCGGCCTTCGACGACGCCGTTCGCCTGGCGCGCCGGACGCCCACGCTGGACGTGGGCTGCCACCTAGTGCTGGTGAGCGGAAGCTCGCCGCTCACCGGCAAGCCGTATCCCCCCACGGTGGCGCGGCTCATGGCCGCCATGGCCAGGCGCGAGATCCGGGTGTACGACGAACTGGCCGCGCAGGTGCGGCGGACGGTGCAGGCCGGCATCCAACCCACCCACCTGGACACGCACAAGCACACCCACCTGGCGCCTCCGGTCCTGGACGCCGTGGCGCGCCTGGCCGCCGAGTTCGGCATCCGCTGGGTGCGCCGGCCTTTCGATTTCCCGCTCACCACGCTGCAGGGCGCGGTTCCGGTGGTCAAGCGGATGACCAGCGGCAGTTTGGGTTTTCTCAGGGAACGGTTTCACCGCGTGCTGGAGCGCCACGGCTGCCGCACCACGGACCACTTCGCGGGCTTTCAGATCACCGGCCGGCTGCGCACTCGGGAGCTGGTGGAACTGCTGGGCATGCTCCCGGAAGGGAGCACCGAACTGATGGTGCATCCGGGCCGCTGCCGCGAGCCGCTACGCCAGGCGCACACGCGGTTGAAGGAAAGCCGCGAGCGCGAACTCGAGGCGCTGGTGGCTCCCGAGACGCGCCAGGCGCTCGAGCGGCACGCCATCGAACTGGCGAACTATTCTGGGTTAGCGGCGGACTGAGCGGCGCGCGGGAAGTGTAGCAGCATTCCGGCGGCGCCGGCCCCGAGGCAGTAACAGGAGTGCGGCGAGCCGGTAACGAACCACGCGACCATGCCGAACAGCGCGGCAGCCTCGCAGAGAGCCAGCCCGAGGATGAATGCGTCCCTGGGCTTGCTTCGGGCGACGAGCTTGCGGATGGAAATCGACAGCACCGCCGTAACCACCGAGAGCGGCAACAGGACGTACAGCAGGGTGGGGCCGGCAGTTGGCGCTCCCGGCGGAACCGCCCGCATCACCGCGTAGTACATCGGAATGGCCGCGAGCATCCAAAGCCAGAGGACCAGGCGAAACCGCCGCTCGGCCGAGGCGGCCGGCTGAGAAGGTACGTTCTGCATACTCGACAGAATATCATCGCGAACTGCGCGGAAGCTGGACGGTGGGCAGCGCGGAGTCGGCATCGGGCCGGCCGGGGCCGGATTTGGAACCGACTTCTTCCCAGGCCTTCCAGGCGGCGTCCTTGGCGAAACCCTCGGAGGCCGCCAGCCGCTCGGCGGTCACCTTTTCCCGGTACGCTTTCCAGAGCTTGATGCCGATATCGGCCAGAGGGCTCGCCAGAATCAATACCGGCGAAACGGGCGCCGCCCCAAAGCCTACCGTGCCGGACTTGGTGCCCGGGCTGGGGGTGGTCTCGGTCTTGACGTATTCGGCGAACTCCTGGCTGGCGGCGGCGGCTTTCGAGCTCACCCGTTCGTAGAGCTTGTCGGTGTCCAGGCGCTTGGCGGTGCCGTCGCGGATGGCGGCCTTCACCGTGGCAACCCACGCGGAGTTGCTCGAATAGGCCTCGATGTACAGCCCGCGGGCCTTGACCAGGCGGTCGGCCTTCAGTTCCTGTTTGGCGATGCCGGCATACTCCGCGCATCGGTCGCGAGCCTCGACGATTTCCGCCAGCGCGCTGCGCGTGGTGGGCGTCTCCTGGGGGAACGCGGGAAGAGAAAGGCTCAGCAGCGCAACGGCTGCGGCCATCCTTCGAGTCGCGCACAAAAAAGTCAGCGCTTGGGAATTCATAAGTTATCCGTCCTACTTCAGCGACTCCATGTCGATTACGAAACGGTACTTCACGTCGCTCCTGAGCATGCGCTCGTAAGCCTCGTCGATCTTCCGGATGGGGATGATCTCGATCTGCGATTCGATCCCGCGTTCGGCGCAGAAATCCAGCATCTCCTGCGTCTCCGCGATGCCGCCGATCAGCGAACCCGCCAGGGCCCGCCGCTTGAAAATCAGGTTGAACACGGCCGGCGGCGGGTGCGGCGTTCCGGGAGCGCCCACCAGGCACATGGTTCCGTCGCGCTTCAACAGATCGAGGAAAGCGTCCAGGTTATGCGGCGCCGCCACCGTGTTGAGGATGAAATCGAGGCTGCCCCGGTGCTTCCGCATGGCGCCCGAGTCGCGCGAGATGGTCACCTCGTCCGCGCCCAGCTTCCGCCCGTCTTCCACCTTGGACTCGGAGGTGGTGAACAGCACGGTGTACGCCCCGAAGGCGTGCGCCAGCTTCACGCCCATGTGCCCCAGGCCGCCCAAACCCACGATCCCCACCTTCTTGCCCGGGCCGGCCCCCCAGTGGCGCAGCGGCGAGTAAGTGGTGATCCCCGCGCACAGCAACGGGGCGGTTGCCGCCAGCGCCAGCTTGCCGCTCACGCGCAGCACGAAGCTCTCGTCCACCACGATGCGGTTCGAGTAACCTCCATAAGTCACCCCGCCGGTGTGTTTGTCGGGACTGTTGTAGGTCAGGACCGACCCGTTCTCGCAGTACTGCTCCAGCCCCTCGCGGCACGACGCGCAGGCGCGGCAGGAATCCACCATGCATCCCACGCCGGCCAGATCGCCGGCATGGAACTGCGTAACCCCGCTACCCGTGGCGGTGATCCGCCCCACGATCTCGTGTCCCACCACCGCCGGGTAGACCGTCCCGGGCCAGTCGCTGCGCACCGTGTGCAAGTCCGAGTGGCACACGCCGCAATAGGCGATTTCGATTTGCACGTCGCGCGGCCCCGGCTCGCGGCGTTCGATTTCCCATCGTCCCAGGGGCGCCGTGGCGCTCGAGGCTGCGTAAGCAAGTGTCTTGGTCATGGCATCCGCACTCCTTCCCACCAGTATATGCCGCAGGGGCGCTTCACATCTCCGTCCGGTACAGCGCCTCCGCCACGGCCCGGTACACCGGTTCGCCTTCGGGTTCGAGCCAGTTCAGATACACCGGCACGTATTGCGCCGGGTTATCGGCCTGCATGGTCCGCAGGCCCTTGATGCCGCCTCCGGCAATCGACTTTCCGAACAGCAGTCCGCGGTCGCGAACGCGGAAGACGCGCACGTCGATGCCCAGGCTCAGGGTGTCCTTCCCCGCCATGCAGCCCGCCCCCGGCTGCACCTGGATGTTGACCACCGCATCGGCGTCCGCGGCTTCCGGCGGCGCCACGCCGTCGGCCTGGAACGCGGTATTCATGCCGCGGGCGGTGACGTTCACGATTTCGATCTCGTGCCTGCCCGGCGCGGTCGCCGCGGCCTGGAACCGTCCCAGAATAGCCCGGTCGAGGGAGAGCCTGTCGATCCCGCTGCGCAGCTCCCCGGCGCTCATGAAACACGAACTGACGAGGTGCACCGGCGTCCAGCCGGCATTCACCTCGACGCGCGGCCGGGCGGGCTGCGGAAGCGCCTTCAAGGCCGCCTCGTGGCTGCCGTGGCCGGAGGGTGAGAACGTGGCGAGGCCCCACGCCGTGAAGCCGCTCTTGTCGCGCGCCCGCGCGTTAGCGCCCTTGGAAAGCAGCAGGCGGACCGTCTCCGCGCGGCCGTACTGCGCCGCCAGCATCAGCGCGGTGCGGCCGGTGGTGTCCGCGCCGTCGATGGGCAGTCCTTTCCCGAGCAGCGCGGCCACCCGCGCGGTCTGGCCCTTGGACGCGGCCTCGCGCAGCGGCGCCGCCGGATCGTCGGCAATCTGGGCCGGCGCGAAGCGCGGCAGACAGGCGGCCAGCAGGAGCCCGCCGAGAATGCTTCTAGCTATCGGCATCTCCCTCAAGGATAGCGAAGCGGGCGGCGGGGCTGATCTTGACCGGATTGGCAGGGAACACGAATGCCGCGAAGAGTATCCCGCTGGGCACACCGGGGCCAGACAGCGGATTTCCGGCAAACCGCGCCGGAGCTCCATGTCCGGCCCCGGTTTCCAGCGTGTCACTGGCCCGCCATCGCCAACCTGGAAGGTCTTCCGTCCAGGCAGTCGTGCGAAACCCCGCACCATCAGGCCGGCGCATCGGCTCCGCTGGTTGGGGTTTCGGAGCCGCACCAGCGCGAGCGCATGCCTTGGCGGAACTTTTCGCGCTCTTCGGGCGTCATCCGCTCCCAGTGCTCGTCGATCAGCCGCCGCGATTTGGAGCGATAGGAGCCATGACCACCGGAGCCCCCGAACAGAATCCGGCAGAGAGCCAGCAGGCCGAGAGCCTGCCAAAAGGTGACCTGGTGCCATCCGAACAACGGCGGCAGCAGCCAATTCCACAGTCGCATCACCACTTCGCCGCCAATCGCGATGAAGATAGCGAGCGCCGGCGGGGCCACGAAATAGATCCATTTCTTCTTCTTCATATTGCGTTCCTCATTTCCTCATAAGCTCGTCGTGAATGCTCCGCAACCGATGGCGGAGATGGAGCACCGCGTAGCGCTTGCGCGAGAGCAGCGTGTTGACGTTGACGCCGGTCTCTTTGGACAGCTCCTGGAAACTGCGCCCCTCGATCTCATGGCCCACGAATACTTCCCGTTGCTCGCGGGGCAGTTCGCCGAGCGCGGATTCCAGCTCATCCAGAAGCGCGTGGCGGGCGTAGAGCGCTTCCGGCCCGGCGTCGGGCGATGGCAAGAGATCTTCGACGCACAGCAGCTCGCCGTCTTCGCCCTCGACCGCCGCATCGCTGAAGGTCTCCGGCTTCCTCTTGCGGAAGAGGTCCGTAATGCGATTGCGCGCGACGCGAAAGAGCCAGCCGGTCACGTGGTCGATCGGCATCAGCAGGCGATTGGCTTCCACCAGTTCGTAGAAGACATCCTGGAGAAGATCTTCCACGTCGGCTTCGTTTGGCGCCCGCTTGCGGATGAAGTTGCGCAGCCGGGACCGTTCTTCCTCTATGATCTCGGAGATTCGACGGTCTTGCCCGGTCATCGACGCGATGCTCATTGGCTCATCCATCCACCCCTGTAGACGAACGGCGGCTGCGAATATTGTAAAGATTCGAATCCGCGAAGGGGCGGTGGGCGCCGCTCAGAGGGGCAGGTAAGTTGGGCGGGGCGTACGGATTCCGGTTCGATCGCATAGGAAGGGTAGAGTGGGGGTTGAGCGCGAGCGCCGGCGCAGAGCGCCGGGGTTGTCGAAATAGCGCCGCCCCCGGGGTCGTTACAAACCCGTTAGTCTGGGTATCTCATATCGGCCGGACATATCGGCTGCGAGGAATGCGGACTAAGACTCTACCGTCTTGACCCTATCTGTGGGTGCCCGCAAGATGGAAGTCCGCGGGTCCCCGGAATGGACGACGAGGCTGGGGGGAAAAGCGGGCCTTGCGCCCGCCCCGTGGTTGACCTTCGAGGCCGGGCAGACGGGCGAGAGCGAATCGCTTCCGCCATTTGCTCACGATCTGACGGGGCGTGTCGAGACGGGCGGCGATGAGGTCATTGGAGAGTCCTTGGGCCGCCATGAGAACGATCCTGGCGCGGACGACCTCGCAATACGGTGACGTATACTGGTGAGCGGCCCATTCGAGTTCCCGCTGTTCCTCGGCAGTCAAGTCTACGACGAACGGGCTTTTTCTCGACATTGAAGAGCAGGCCTCCTCAATGCCAGCGTATCAGATTACGTCACCGAATGGCCGCCAATAATACGTCACCGTATTTACGAATTGAAGTACCAAGCACAGATTGGCCGTATAAGGCGACTCCCTCTCCGGATCATTGTCGATCCTCGGCGAAACCCATCACGCGGTCCCCTCCAGCGGACAGCGGTATGCCATCGCCTCCCACATCGCCAAGGCCGTGCGCGACCTGGCGCCGCGGTCCGGGCATCGCCTCTTCCTCTCCGCCACACCGCACAACGGACATTCCAACAGATGCTCGGCCCTGCTTGAGCTGCTGGATCGCCAGCGGTGCGCGCCGCGCGCTTATTTGTAGGTAACCTGGGCGCTGTAACTCACCGACGAAGAGAAGTAACCGGCGTCAATACCGGGAGCGCTGAACTTATCCGGATTCGAGTAGCCGCTTACCCCGAGAGACCCGGGCAGGGCGGCGCCGATTCCCCCGGAAGTGACCGTTCCACTAGCCGGCAGGCCCAACAGCACCACGGACGGCACGGTGAAGCTCCCGTCGCTGGTTCTGGCGGAACACGTGAAAGAAGCTCCCACACCGTCGGCGCCCGAAGTGATCACGAAGCCGTTCCCGGTGATCTGTACGTAGCCGGAGGGGTCGCCGCCGGTCCAGTGGACCGTGAAAGGCTGCGTCCGGTCGATGGCGAGCGAGGCGGTGGGCGTGGGCTGGTCGGTCCACACCAGAGGAGACAGAGGCAAGGTCAAGTGGGCAGTGAAGGCGCCGACATCCGGCCCGCCCGAACCGGTAGCAGCGTAGTTACCAGCTCCCAGATAGGTCGCGGTGGTATCGAAGGCTGAATAGTAGGAGATGTATTTCTGCGAGGTGGTAGGATCCGTGGAAGTGGATTTGGTCAGCGTCTTGCTGCCGTTGGGGCCACCGATTCCAATGGATGCGCCGGCATCGAGCGGCTGGTAGACATAAGGCAGAGGCGGTGCGCTGCCCTGGGTAGCGGCGTAAGAGATCACGGTGCAGGCGCCGTAGCTGGCGATATCGAAGGCCGCACCTAGTCCCAGAGCGCCCGGCAGCACGGTCACTTTTTCGAACGACGCGCTGCCAGAGTCGCCCTTTGTGGCCGAGCCTGGAGCGGTGCTGGCGCCTTGCGAGACGTTCACGGACCGGATCAGGGACACGAACCCGCTGGCATACGTCCCCTGAGCTATGAACTGACCGAAGCTGCTTTCAGAGATGCCCGGGTTCGTGGGCGTACAGGTGCGGCTGGTAGCGCCGATGGGAACGGTGGTAGTGTTGCTGACCACGCCGTCGATCTCGAAGACTACCGGTGTGGCGCAACCCGAAACGCCCGAAGGAATCGTGATGTAGACGACGTCGATTGCGGTGCAACACGCGTTTCTTCCCTGGTACACCACGGTGGTCTGTTTGCCGCCCACCCAGGCCCGTGTGGGCACGTTAGTCATGTTGAATTGCTGCGCGGCGATCGTCTCGTCGAACGTGACCGGGCCGAGGCCGGTGCCCCAGAAGCCTACCGTGTCGTTGGCCAAGGCGGCATTGGTGGGCGAGACGAAACTGTAGCCGAGGGTGGCGATGGCATCGCCGCTGCCCGACTGGCTTACGGTGAAGATGCCAATGTTATTCTGCATGACGGTGATGGGCGCGGGAGCGCTGGTTCGACCGTTGTAGGTGACGGTCACGGTTCCCGCGCCGAGCGGCGTGGAGGAGGGAAGAACCGCTGAGGCCTGGCAGGGGGCGGTTCCAGGACATCCGGCGTAATACATGATGCCCGCTACGGTCGTGCCGCCGACCGTTATCGACACTGAGGTATTGGCGATTTGGGTCTGAAGCGGAAAGGTTGTGGCTACGACGTAGCCGGACGTCGGCCCAAAATTCGACCCCTTGATGTAGAATAGAGACCCCTGAGCGATGGCGGCATTGGGCAAACCCGGTGGAACGTTGCTGGCGGAATTCTCGACGTAGGTGATTAATGGAGTGATTGACCCGGTATCGACCGCACCGGAAGTCGTGAAGCTGATCGTCCCGCCGGAAAGCAGGGAGCCCGTAACCGTGCCTGACGCCGCTAAGGTCGAGCTGGTATAGCCGGCATAGCTGCTGGTTCCGCCCGTGACCGTGGCCGAGGCGCTGAACGGACCGGAATTGACCAGCACCGTCTCCGGGAAGTTCACGGCGCCGGTGATCGTGCCGTGGCCAAGCGTCACCGTGAACGGAACGCTCACGCTGCCTCCGCTGATATTGGTAAGCGAACCGCTCGCGGTGAAGGTGCCCGTATCGGGCGAACTGCCGGCCAGCGTCAGGGTGGCAGGTCCGGAAAACACGGTGGTCCCCGATACGGTGAAAGAGGCATTCGTCACGGTAAACGTGTAGCTCCGTGTGGCCCCGGCCGTGCCGGAAATCGAGAAGCTGAGCGTCCCGCCGGAAAGCAGGGGGCCCGTAAGCCCTGACGCCGGTGCGTTCGAGTCGGTATAGCCGGCATACCTGCCGGTTCCGCTCGTGATCGAGGTCGAGCCGGCGGCCGGGCCGGGATTCACCAGCGCTGTCTCCGGGAAGGTCATGGTGCCGGTGAGTGTGCCCTGGCCAAGGATCATCGTGAACGGAACGGTCACGTTGCCTCCGCTGATATTGGCGAGCGAACCGCTCGCCTGAAAGGTTCCGGTGTCGGGCGAAAGGCCGCTCACCGTCAGCGTGGCAGGCCCGGAAACGGACACGGCGGTCCCCGATGTGGTGACGGAGGCACTCGTCACGGTAAATGTGAAGTTCACTATGGCAGCGTAGATTCCCACGGCAAGGAAAAGGAACAGGATCAACCTGAGAGCAATCGTGCGGCGGCTCATTTCATTCCTCCAGAAGTTTCTCCAGAAGACGTTTATGGCGGGATCATTTTGCCTTCCCGGATTGAAGACAGTATAGCTGGAATTTCCGTTTTGGACTTCCGGATCTCATTCTGCATAAGCCAAAGCGCCATCATTTGGTCGCCTGAGCCGCATTCTTCGTCCCGGAGCCGTTTCCGATCCTGCAAGACGCAGCTCTCGCGCCGCTCACAAAACCCAAAATCGCGAACGCCCGTCTTTTCAATGCATTCCGCAAAAAACCCTCCGTGCCTCACGTCCTGGTCTGCCCGGTTTCGCTGTATCGTCGCCCACCCGTTACCCGGTCGCCACCGCCAGCGCATCGATCCGCCGTACTGTGCTCCCAAACTGTGGAATGGACCCCGTCCTGACAGCATGGACCGTGCAACTTCGACGCGGGCGTTATGCGGCATCATCGGAAGCCATCTCTGCGGCCAGCTCCCGGAAATCCGGGCGTGAAGGCGGGGCGTGGCCGCGTGATCGGGTGGCAACGCGCGCCCCGAAGGAATCCCGCCGGCCAGGAGGGACGCATCGGAGCACGGGTGGCAGCCGGCGGGAAGCACCTCAACGCGCCCAACGAAGCCCCGATTGCATCGGACCTTTTCGTCGGCGATGTGCGGGCATCGCACAATCGCCGCTGGCTACTGCCAGCCTCTGCCGTGCCGCCTCATCTGCGGCTCTTCTCGCCGTCAATTCAGTCACCTCCGGAGACGCGCGTCGAAAAAGGCTTCAGCACGCCGCATGGCGTCCGCCGTGGCCAGACGGTTTGCCGGGTTGGATTGCTTGGACTTGCTCGGGTCGTCGAAGTCGTGCTCCGCGCCGGGAAATACGATCAGTTCCAGATTGCTGCCGGAAGCACGGGCTTTCTGGGCGAATTCTTCGCAACGTTTGGGCGAAACTTCCTCGTCGGCTGAAGCAATCATCATGAGGATGGGTGAGTAGGAGACGTATCGTCCCTTGATGGCTTCCATGCCGCACCCGGGATACTCGGCAATAGCGGCGCGGAAGCCAGTTACGGGCGTGGGCTGGTCGATGCCGGGAGGATGATCGCTCATGGTGACCAGGACGGTCATGCCGCCGTTCGACCACCCTTGGACCCCGATGCGGTCGGCGACGATGTCGCGGCGTCCGCGCAGGTAGCGCAACGCTCCGTAAGCGTCCAGAGGCCGCACTGTCTGCTCGCTCACCGCGGATGGACGATCTTCGTAGCTCCCCTTCGGGAAGCCCGACGGATAGCCGCGCGGACCGAAGCTATCCACCAGCAGGGCAATGTAGCCACGTTCCGCCCAGAACTCGCCCCATTCCTTGTGGCGCTTCGAGAGCGTGGCAACGGTATAGACGCCGTTGGCGAGCGAAGAATAAGCCCCCGCGCGGCCGTGCAGCATGACCACTGCCGCGTGGGTGCCGCCTCCAGAGGGCTCGAAGAGGTATCCCACCAGGTTGGTTTGACGATCCCCGCCTTGGAAGTGAACGGTCTCGGGCTCGGCGGCGAGCGGGCAGCCCGCTAAAACGAGCAATGGGAAGATCCAGCGCATAGTCCATTCCGGCTCTCGAAATATGTTACACGAGGAGCGGCTCCGGCGCAGCGATGTTGGCCAGACACCACCGGCGCGCGGAGGCGGAAACTGAGGCGCGTTCCCAAGGGAAGCATGATGGGGGCTTGCCACGGGTTGTCGCACGAACCGTGCAGGAGTCCGCGGGCGTTATTTCGGGATATCGGAAGCTTGACGCTGCGTCTGGGCGCTGGCTGGGCGCGGAGACTCGGACCGTTTCCGGTGCCCGCCCAGCGTGGCCCTACTCGGGCTTCTTCAGGTCCAGTCGTAGGCGTGTACCCCGGCCGCGGTCGTTCTGGTCGGCACCACACGTGGACCGGGGCCCGTCAACAACGCTTCGGTTCGGTGAAACTTAGCGGACCTGGGCGGCCAAGGGCTCACCAACCGGCGGAGCGATGGGTAAAATAGTCGGTACGCAGTCGCTCGTGGTCGCCTGCGGAGTGACCGGCCAGCCGGACCTCAAAGGCGCGACCTTCACCGCTGTGCTGGAGCACGGCATCGCGCTGATGGCGCGGGTGGGGATCATTGTGATGCTTTACGCGTGCGCTTTTCCCGGCGCGATTCGAAATGGGCGTCAGTATTGGTGAGAATTGGAAAGGACTGTTTCATGAAGCGGAACTTGCATCTTGCGGCCGCGGCCTTCACGGCGCTATGCCTGATCTTCAGTTCATTAGCGTCCGCTCAGGACGCCACCCCAGCGGGACGCGGGGGCGGACGAGGGGGACGAGGCAACGTTGCGCCTCAACCGCCGTCCTATGAAGTTCGTCCCGACCGGACCGTAGTCTTCCGGCTGGCCGCCCCGGACGCCGCCGGCGTGAGGCTTAACGGCGATTTCCAGCAGGCACCGCCGGCTATCGGGGGAACGCCGCCGCCTTCGGCGTCAAGGGACATGACCAAAGGCGATGATGGCGTTTGGACCATCACGGTGGGGCCGCTCCATCCCGCCGTCTACAACTATTCGTTCACCGTCAACGGCATCCGCAACATCGATCCGGGCAACCCCATGGTGAAGCTCGGTGACCGCTCTTCGGAATCCATGTTCGAAGTGCCCAGCGATAAGCCCGCCGTCTACGACATCCAGCACGTCCCCCACGGAACGGTGCACATCAACTGGTATCACTCAGTCTCACTCGGCGCCCCACGCAGCATCTACGTCTACACGCCACCGGGGTATGAAAAAGGAAAGTCGAACCTGCCCGTGTTGTATCTGCTGCACGGATCGGGAGACACGGAGGCTGGCTGGGTGAATATCGGACGCGCCAACCTGATTCTCGATAACTTGGTTGCCGCCGGCGCCGCGAAACCGATGATTGTCGTGATGCCCTACGGGCGTCCGCTGCCGGCAGTGATGCTCGTTCCATCCGTTGGACGGGGGCCGGCCAACGCCGACGATCTATTCGGGAACGATCTGCTGCAGGACGTCATCCCGTACGTCGAGAAGCTCTATCGCGTCTCGACCAAGGCTGATGATCGCGCGCTGGCGGGTCTCTCGATGGGCGGCGGCCAGGCGTTGCGTATCGGCCTTGCGCATCTCGACGCGTTCCACTACATCGGCGCGTTCAGCGCGGCTGCGCGCGGCGACCCGGAGGAGGCATTCAAGGATTTCTTCGCGGACCCGGCCGCGGCGAACAAGAAACTGAAACTGTTCTACATAGCCTGCGGGAAGGAGGACGGCCTGTTTGCGGGGTCGCAGGCTTTGAACGATGCGCTGGAGAAGCATCAAATCAAGCACAGGTTCGCGCCTTCGGAGGAGGGCCACGTGTGGCGCAATTGGCGGGATTACCTGGCGGATTTCGCGCCGCGGCTCTTCCGGTGACACGGCGCCAACTACGGAAGCAGGTCAGGTGGTCGGTGGTTGCGCGAGACCGCGGCATGCCCTTGCCTCCGCACGAACCACGCCAGCCCCGCGAAAGCGTTAAGGTTCAATATCGGTAGCTTCGCAGCCGGTCCCGATTTCGGCGCGCCCACTTCCGCGCTTTGGGCGTTTTCCGGCCAGTTGACGTGAGCCGGACAATCGCAGCACTCGCGTTTCGGCGCTACGTGCCGGCGGCGCCGGACGCAACACCGGCTTGTCGCACGTGGTCGCTCGCGCGAGTCGCGCAGCCGGTTCGCCTGACCGGGCCGCCGGCGGCACCACAGCGCGGGGCGTATGTGCTCTGAGCAGTTCGTGCGCCCGGAATCCATCCGCATGCCGTTGCGGCGGTCTGCCGCACGTGCCCGGCGGCGCGCAATGTTGGCGCACAGGGCGCCGCTGGCGCAACCGAGAAGGCCCTCGGCATTGGACACAGCTAAAGCGTTCATCTCGCGATACCCAGTCTTCGAGGCCCTGGCCTGCTTGATAGAACAGGTCTCGGCTAGGGGAAAAAGGAGAGATTTGCGGGGGGGACTGAGATAAACTGAAGGGGAAAAACCTCAGAGGAGCGATCATGAAACGAATTGTCAGTATCAAAGGTGGCGGTATTCGGGGCATTATTCCATGCTGTCACTTGGTCGAATTAGAGCGGCAAACTGGCGCGCTGACGCGCAATGTGATCGACTTTGTCGGCGGCACATCGACGGGCGCCCTGCTCACAGCCAGCATAATTGCCGGCGTACCGGCTTCCGCGGCTCTTGCAGTCTACACGGAGAAGGGGCCCGAGATATTCAGCCCTACGAACACGCTGGAACGTGATGCGAAGCTGGTGGCCACCGGTCACCAATTCGACAATGAAGTGCTCTACCAGGTCGTGTCAGACGCGCTCGGTGGTACGACCATGACGATGAATGATTCGCCAATCGGCGTCATGGTCACCGCCGGCGACCAGATGGGCGTGCCGTGGTACTTCGTTAAAGATGCGCCTACAAACGCACAGACGACCGGGAAGGCGCCCTTACTAGACGCGGCAGTTGCCTCGGCGTGTGCCACGACATACCACGCCCCCTGGTTGATTCCGGGGTTCGGCTACTTCGCAGACGGGGGCACGGTATCCCTGGCGGATCCGGTCTATGAAACTATGGCGGAAGCCCTCAACGGCCCAAACAAATGCTATGGCTCTATTGACCCAGGGGATGCGCTGGTCGTCTCGTTAGGAACCGGCTACTACCAACCTGCCGCGATGCCTCCGCCCCCCGCCGGACTGCTTCCTGAGATTTCCTGGGTCACCAGCTCGTTGGTTTCCTCTAGCGAGACGATTGCATTGCAGGCAGCGAATCGCCAGTGGCCAGGGCTTGTCGCAGCGTTCGACAGCGCTCTATGGGCAGACATCGACGAAGCTGACGTCACGGCGATTCCTCGGCTGCTCGCTCTGGGGCAGGCCGACGCCGCTAAGGTAGATTGGAAGAAAGTTCTCAAGCTCCCTTAGAGAAAGCGACCAAGAGGGAACTTCAGGGAAGCATCGGCGGCGGGCGAGATCACTCCCGTGACATCCCGCACACGGCAGTTGCCGACCACATGAGCGAAAAGTCGCCAACCCGTTGGCTGACCCAGGACAGACCGCCAGGGACGCCGCCAAGCGAGAGACGATATCCGGTATTATCGTTAGCTATTCCGCGCACAGCACGCGCAGCGAAGGCCGCAACCAGCGCAGTTGCCCCGAAACAACGGGGAGTCGGTCAGCGCCATCCTGCGCTGTAGGGCCACGAGGGGCCCGGCGCGGTGATTCCGGCCGTGTCGAGCGCTGGCTCGTCGTCGCCGACCTGGGAAGGCTCCCTCAACGATGCGTTCGGTGGCGTCGGCTTCTGGTGCTGGGCCAGAGCCAGATGAATGGTTCGGTGGGGCCCGCCGTCCAAGGGCGTTGGCTGCGGGCTGTTCCACCGCGTGGCGAGGCGCACCGGGCGACGACAAGGGGGCTTCGAGTCCTTTGGCTCCGGTCTTGCCGGTTGGGCGTGTCCCTTGGCGTGAATCGACTTCCCAATTTTAGGACTGTGCAATTCCAGGACCGAGCAAAGATGCGATGAGAGAGCATGGTTTGCAGGTCCCCAGGCCTGGCGTATGATGTATCGGTGGTGTGGGAATGAAATAAAGCGGACAGTTTCCCTGGTTGGTAAACGCTGCTGCAGCTTTTGGGTGCTGCGGTTGAGGCCGAATATGGATAAGCCAAAGGTTTTCTTAGCTCACGTCAAGGAAGACGGTCAGTGGGTCTGTAGGTTCTACGACCTGCTGCAGTCGATGGGAGCAAGCCCCTGGATGGCGCCGACGGACATTCCGCCCGGCGCTGTCTGGCGTGACGCTATCCGCCGCGCAATCCATTCCGCTGACTTTGTGGTGGCTTGCCTTTCGTCGAAGTCAATTCTGAAGAGGGGCTACGTTCAGAGGGAGTTCCGGATTGCCCTCGACATTTCTCAGGAACTGCCAACCGGAAGGCCCTTCGTGATCCCGCTGCGGCTCGATCCTTGCGATGTTCCTGACCTGCAGATTGGTGCCCTCAACTTCAGAGATCTTCAATGGGAGGACGTGTATGCAGAAGGCTCGCTTCAGCGTCTTGCCAACGCACTCGGTCTGTTGACGGTGCCGGCGGCGCGTTTGATGCTTCGAATCAAGGGAGACTTCTGCAGCATTTCGGGGGCCTTGACGGCCGGCCCAGGAGTGCCGAAGTCAGTTCCCCCCGACACTGCTAGGTATCTTCTTTTCGATCTAGGTGGGGGCACGACAGATGTGTCGGCGGGGCTCACGCTTTCGGCTGGCCACGTTTCTGAGGGCACGCAGCTCAGTTCGAGTTTGTACCAATACCTCGATGAATACCAAGCATCCGTCCTCGCGACGGGCGTTGACAGACTGGAGCACTTTGTGAACGAGGTGGACGGAAGCGAGATGATCGTGGTCCCAGAAGGTGAATTCGTCACCGGTGATCCGGAGATGCCTGCCTTGTTCGAGAATCAACTGGCAAGCGGAGATTTCCGCAAGGCGACCACTGGTCGATTCGCAATCTCTCGTTGCCAGATAACAAACGAGCGGTATGCAGCGTACCTTAAGGCGGCGAATCAGGCCACGCCGATAACAGTTGACGAGTCGTACCTCGATCACCCGGTGACCAACGTCTCGTGGCTGGATGCCGTGGCCTACTGCCGCTGGGCCGAAGGCCGCCTTCCAACCGAGGTCGAATGGGAAAAGGCGGCAAGGGGACTGGATGGAAGGCCGTATCCATGGGGAATTCAGAAACCGCACGAGCGGTATTGTAATTTTGGAAATCCGCATGGGGGAACTACGCCCGTACTCAGGCACCCACTCGGTAAGTCTCCCTTTCTCTGTTACGACATGGCCGGGAACGTCTGGGAGTGGTGCTTCACGGAGGTCACGGCTGCGGAAAGAAGTTCGATCACCAACCTCAACGCGGAGTTTTCCGGGGAGGGGCCGCTCCACGTGGTCCGTGGCGGCTGCTACGCGCACGAAGCTGCGGCATGTCGTTGTGGTGGGCGATTCTTCGGCTCAAGAGATATGAGGTCTCCCCTCTGGGGCTTCCGGCTGGCGAGGGATGTGGGGTGATTGCGACCGCCGCCGGCCTGAGGTGCCCGGTGTGCGGCGTTAGGGGAAACGCCCGGTCCCGTTTGGCCATCGCCGACTCGGAAACGAGCCGCCCGGCCGCACAGGCCCGCCGGCGAGCGCGACAGGAGCCTGGCTTTGGCTGGGGCTTCCAGGCGGCTATCGCGCGCGCCAAACCACCGCGGAGGCTATTTGTAACGGTACACCTTGACTTTCTGAATGCCTTGCTCGCCGGTCGTGAGGCGCACCCCGCTGCCCGATTGACCCATGGCGACGATATGCGGGAAGTCGTATCGGAGCACCGAATCGTCACCGGCCAGGATGCGAGTGCGAACCCATTTGCCGTTCTCGAACCGGCCCGATTCCTGCCAGGCGAGTCCGGCGATTGGAGGTCCGGGCGTATTGGGCGTGAACGTCACCTGAATGTTGTTTCCAGCCATCAAGAAGTCATTGGGACCTTCTGCCATGAAGATGCCGTAGCCGATGATGTCAGGTACAACGTCGGGCGCACGGGGGCTTCGCGCGAGCCCGACGTTCAACGTGTAATCCCCGAGCTTGATTTGCACATCCGGGTTCTGCTTGTTCAACAGCGCCCCGTCAATCGTTCCATTGCCCTGGTGCTCCAGGATGGAGGGTGCAAGCTGGCCCAAGGTCTTGTAAGCCACCGCGAGCGGCAGAGTCTCAAGGTCGGCAGGCGGTGGCGGGACTTCGCCCGGAGCGGCGCCAAAACCGCGACCTTGCAGCCGTTGTACCGAATCGATGCCTATGACGCTGTGGCCGAGAGCGCGGAAGTGCCCGTAGGCGTAAAACGCGTCGGCGATGCCAGCCGGGTCGGCACGCTCTTCCGGTGTGAACAGCGGATTCCCTAAACGGGTGTAACGGGCCGCGGTGTCGGGGAAGCTTATCCCGTGAATGTCCGGGGCCAGGGCGTCAATGTTCGGAGCACCCGCACGCCACATGTCGTGCACAGCCTCCACCGGTCCGCCGCTCGGATAGTCGCCAGGTCCTTTGTCGCCCACCTGGACAAGCCACACGTTCACGTACATCGGCGCCGGCAACTCCTTCTTACCGGCCTGAGCGACGTAATCGACGTACTGCGCGTAGTTCCACCCCATGAAGATTTCGTCGGCCTTGGGACCCTTGCCGAAAACCTCTTCCCACGTGCCGGAAGTCTTGGAGCCCGCTGCTTCCCAAACCTTGCGAAATTCGGGCTGCAAGTTCTCCTTGTTCTTCTGGATATGGTCCATCAGTTGCGCGGGCACCGGCTTGGCGAAGGCTGCATTCGCGAGCGGAGATCTGTCGCGCGAGTCGCCGATCAAGCCCACTTCGTTTTCCACCTGGACCATG
>Ga0326728_10005566_pt1 | contig 35090 bp, 33 predicted proteins | sample MB3enrmetagenome_FD_207602 | JGI IMG/M metagenome (GOLD analysis project Ga0326728, IMG submission 207602) | Lab enriched peat soil microbial communities from McLean, Ithaca, NY, United States - MB31MN | ecosystem: Environmental > Terrestrial > Soil > Wetlands > Peat | place: USA: New York...
GACGGTCTGGTCACGATACCGGGGAACGTGGAGGGGTACGCAGCCGGCGCGACCGTGCGGGCGGCCCTGCTGCGGCCGGAGGACGAGCTTGCGAAGAGGATCAACATCGTGGGGAGCCACGACCTTTCTTTAGACGTGCTCAGGGACATGATAAAGACGCTCTTCCCCGCCCTCGACCTCGTCTCTGCTCACGTGGGGAGCTTAAGCGGCATCATGGCCATGCAGAAGGGGGTGACCGACCTCGTCACTACCCACATATTAGATGAGCGGGAAAAGGTGTATAATATACCAGCCATAAAAAAATACCTGCCGGGCAGGGCCGTCTCCCTCGTCCACATAGCGAAGAGGACGCAGGGGCTTCTCGTGGGGAAGGGGAACCCGAAGGCGATAACGGGCGTGGCGGACCTGGGCCGGGAAGACGTCCGGTTCGTCAACAGGCAGTCGGGGTCCGGCACGCGTATACTACTTGATATGATGCTGAAGGAAAAGGGGATCGACCCGCGATCGATCCGCGGGTACGACCGCGAGGAGGCGACGCACACGGCCGCCGCGATCCTCGTCAAGGAAGGGGTCGCGGATACGGGCCTGGCGATCTACGGCGTCTCCCGCATCTTCGGTCTCGACTTTATCTCCCTCATGGAAGAGGAGTACGACCTGCTGGTCGCGGGGGAGTTCCGGACCGATGCGAAGTTCGCCATTCTGATGGAGCTTCTCGCCTCGGCGGCCTTCGCCGCGAGGCTTGGGGCGCTTGGCGGCTACGACACGAAAGAGAGCGGTAAGATCAAGTATGCTCAGGGATAAGTTCAATCGGGTCATCAATTACTTGAGGGTCTCCATCACGGACAGGTGCAACCTCCGGTGCAGGTACTGCACGGAGACCCTGGTGCCTTTCATACCCCATGGCGAGATACTGCGGTACGAGGAGATCGTCAGGTTCGTCCGCATCGCCGCCTCCCTGGGCGTGCGGAAGGTGAGGCTCACCGGCGGGGAGCCCTTGCAGAGAAAGGGCCTTCCCTTCCTTATAAAAGAGATCGACTCGATGGGCCTCATAGAAGACATAAGCCTTACCACGAACGGCGTGGACCTGGCCGACGCGGTGGAAGAGCTGGCTGCGGCAGGCTTGCGGCGGGTGAACATCAGCCTCGACTCGCTGAAGGCCGAGCGCTTCGCCCATATAACGGGGGTTGACGCCTTCGATAGGGTCGTGAGGAGCATAGAAAAGGCATCGGCCGCCGGACTCGACCCCGTGAAGATCAACACGGTCATCATAAAGGGCTTCAACGACGACGAGGCCCTCGACTTCGCAGACTTTGCCAGGGAGCGCTCGGTGCAGGTGCGGTTCATAGAGTTTATGCCTTTCGGCCAGGAGAGCCTCTGGGACCGGTCGAGGATCCTGAGCTCCGCAGAGCTTGAGGGCCTGATACGCCGGGCATACGACCTCCACCCCTGCGACGACGCGGGCATGGGGCCGGCCAGGATGTTCAACCTCGACGGCGGGGCGGGCAAGGTGGGCTTCATAAGCCCCATGTCCTCTCATATATGCCGCGCGTGCAACAGGATCAGGCTTACCTCCGACGGGAAGATCAGGCCGTGCCTCTTCTCGAATGTCGAATACGACGTGAAGGCCCTGCTGCGGGGGGGCGCCGGCGACGCGGAGGTGGCCGACTTCGTCATAGGGGCGGTCAAGGCGAAGCCGGAGAGGAAGGTCGAAGAGGGCGCTATCAGGAAGTGCCAGAGAAGCATGAGGCACATCGGGGGATAGGTTGCGGCTGAGCCACGTGGACAGCGAGGGAAAGGCGCGGATGGTCGATGTCGGCGCAAAGGCGGAGACGGCCCGGGAGGCCCGCGCCTTCGGCCGGGTGCGCATGTCGGAGGCCGCTTACGCTACAGTGCGCAAGGGTCAGGGACCGAAGGGCGATGTCTTCACCGTGGCGAAGGTCGCCGGGATCATGGCGGCAAAAAAGACATCCGACCTCGTCCCCCTCTGCCACCCCCTGCCCATCACCTTCGTCGACGTAGAATACGCATTTAAGGAGAATGATTCGGTCATCGAGATAACGTCGGCCGTGCGGGTGAAGGGACAGACGGGGGTGGAGATGGAGGCGATGACGGCCGTGGTGGTCACTGCCCTTACCATTTATGACATGTGCAAGGCCATCGATAGATCGATAGAGCTGGGACCGTTCTACCTGCTGGAGAAAAGCGGGGGAAAGAGCGGAATTTACAGGAGGCGTGCGGAGGGTCCTACCGGCAAGCGGCAGCCCGGCCGCGCGACCCCGCAAGGCGTGAAATGAAGGCCAGGGTAATCTCGGTAAACATCAGCGACGACAAGGGCGAGAAGAAGCACAACGTGGGGCGGTGCACGGCGCGCGAGGGACACGGCCTCGAAGCGGACGCCCACGCGGGCCCCTGGCACAGGCAGGTAAGCCTCCTTGCCGCAGAAAGCATAGAGAAGATACGGAAGATGGGGCTCGACGTGAAGCCCGGCGACTTCGCGGAGAACCTTACGACGGAAGGCGTGGAGCTTGTCGCCCTCCCTATCGGCACGCGGCTCCTCGTAGGGGGCAGGGTGCTGATGCGGGTGACGCAGATAGGGAAGGAATGCCACGCGCGGTGCGCCATCTTCCAGCAGGTGGGCGACTGCGTCATGCCAACGGAAGGCATATTCACCGAGGTCCTCACTGGAGGCGAGATCGGCGTCGGCGACGCGATCGAGGTGCTCCGGTGAGATACAGGGCCGTCGTCGTCACAGTGAGCGACAAGGGGTCCGTCGGTCAGAGGGTCGATACGAGCGGTCCCATCCTTAAAGAGATGCTTGAAAAGGCCTACGACGTTGCCGACGTCATCATAGTGCCTGACGAGGCCCCGATCATCGCGGAGACTATAAAGGACCAGATCGACAGGCGCGGCATCGACCTCATAGTTACGACCGGCGGGACGGGCGTAGGCCCGAGGGATGTAACCCCGGAGGCGACGCGGCTCGTCATCGAGAAGGAGCTGCCCGGGTTCGCCGAGGCCATGCGGATGGAGAGCTACAGGATCACGCCTTTCGCCCTGATCTCCCGCGCAGTCTGCGGCATCAGGGGGCAGTCGATCGTCGTCAACCTGCCCGGCAGCCCGAAGGCGGCAGCAGAATGCCTCTCCTTCGTTGAGGCGGCCATCCCCCACGCCCTCGAAAAGGTGAAGGGCGACCCCACCGACTGCGCAAGGTAAATAATGGACAAGGTATTTCTTGAGAAGCTCCCTGAGACGAACGAGGGGGAAGGCGCCAAGCGGTGGGAGGAAGAGAAAGGCGAGTTCGCCCAGATCTCCTACGCTGAGGAGGCGCGCCACATCGCATTTTTCACGATAAAGAAGGGGTTCTGGAGGGGCAGGCACTACCACGAGAAGAAGGCGGAGACGTTCTATGTCGTCTCCGGCAGGATAAGGGCGGTCTTCGTCGATCTCGATACGGGCGAGCGGGCCGAGCACGTGCTTGAAAAAGGCGACAGGCTCCGCGTTGCCCCGCGCTGCTGGCACGTCTTCTATGGCGTGGAGGACGCGTCTGTTGTAGAATATAGTCCACAGGTCTACGAAAAGAGCGACGCCTTCAGGCCCGAAATAAACACGGAATAAGCGCTAAAGCAAGCGTATGCGCAGCGCTGAGGGGGGTGCCACCCGCGAATGAAGAATTGGGAGCACGCGGGTACCCGGCTAAAACAGGCGGTTGCGTGGAGGGGGCGCCGGCGCGGGGTACCCGCGCAGTGGGTCGCGCGCGGCGGCACGCCGCGTGGGTCGCCAATAATTGCCGGTTGTAAGGTGTTCCCAAGCTCGATGGATGACAGTCTAATGCAAGAAGCGCCGGAACGAAAGAATGCGAAGAAGGCTTTTATATGTCTGAGATAAAGAGCGCCATAGAGCTCGCCATGGAAAGGACGAAGAACCTTGTCATGGACGAGGGGGAAAAGCGGGAGTTCGCCCGCAGGGACCTGGCGGAGAGGCTCAGGGCCGTTGTGCGCCGGTTCCTTGAGGGGATCATCGGGCGCGAGGAGTTCCTTGCCGAGTACGAAGGCGTCAGCGGCGAAAAGCGGGAGAAGATAGACGCCCTCCTCGCTCTCCTCGTCGAGGAGTTCGAGGCATCCGCCGATAGAGAGCGACTCTTCGACCTCATGGAGATCGTGGGCGCCCGGGTGGGCGGCAGGCTCGCGGAGGACGCCCGCGCCTTGCGGGAGAGCTTCCGCCAGGAGCTTGCGGCCGACGCGGCGAGCGTCAGGAAGAGCATCATCGAGCGCCTTGCCGGGATGGGCATAAGGGGCGGAAGCCTGGAGCCGAACATCGAAGAGTGGGAAGAGTGGAAGGAAGCCGTCGGCGAGGTGGGCCGGTCTCTCGACAGGCGGGTCCGCGAGTGGAAAGACAGGGCTGAAAGCGCCTCCAAATAGCCTTTTCGCAGCAAAATAGAAAAAGCAAAAGGGAAATCGCCATCGACCTGGAGCGCATATATCAGAGGGAAAAGGAGAGGGTAAGGCCGCTGGTGGCAAACGACCCCGTCTCCTTCGTGCATAAGTTCGACGACCCCCGCGACATCGAGACGGCCGGCTTCATTGCCTCGCAGTTCGCTTACGGCCGCGTGCAGCAGATCACCGGGTTCCTGGGCCGGCTCTTCGGGCGCATGGGGGCAAGCCCCTACGCTTTTGTCGCGTCGGGCGACCTTTCGCGCCTCGGCGATCTGCGCTATCGTTTTCAGGACGGTCCCGAGATCGTAAGGCTCTTTACCGTGCTCAGAAAGATCGTGGAGCGGTGGGAAAGCATTGGGGCCATGATCGGGCATTACTATGAAGGCGATTTCAGGCGTGCCGTCTGGACCGCCCGCGAAGGGTTGATCGCATCGCAAAAAGACCTCCTTTTTTTCTTCCCCCGGCAGGCGCCTGCAAGCCCCTTCAAGCGATGGTGCTTGTACGCGCGCTGGATGGTGCGGAAGGACGACATCGACTTCGGGATTTGGCATTTCATGCTTCCTTCCGACCTCATCATCCCCCTCGATGCCAATATCTTCAAGATCGGCCGCTGCCTCGGCTGGACGCAGGGGAAAGGCCAGTCCTGGAAGACGGCCTGCCGGATCACGGAAGAGCTCAAGAAATTCTGCCCCGAAGACCCGCTCAGGTACGATTTCTTTCTCTGCCACGTGGTGGGCATCGGCGCGCACTGCGCGGGGGCAAGAAGCCCGGAATGCATGAAGGGGTGCCTCCTCCATGAAGTATAGGATCGTCAGTCTCGGCTGCCCCAAGAACCTCGTCGATGCCGAACACATGGCGGGAAGGCTCGACGCGGCAGGCCACGAGCTTGCAGAGGACGCCCCCCTGGTCGTCGTCAACACCTGCGCCTTTGTAGCGGAGGCGTGCAGCGAGTCGATCGATACGATACTCGCAGAGGCGCGAAAGGCAGGCGGCGGGAGGCTCGTCGTGACGGGCTGCCTCGTAGACCGGTACGGCGAGAAGCTCCGCGACCTGCTGCCCGAAGTCGATCTCTTCTTGGGTAAGGACGCCTGCGGGGACGCAGGGCGCATAGTAACGGGGAAGGGTTTCTTCGGCCGCGGCGCAGTCCCGTGCGCCCCATCCCCCCGGAAGGTCCTCACGCCCCTGCCCACCGCCTACCTGAGGATACAGGACGGCTGCGACAACAGGTGCAGCTACTGCACGATACCCTCGATCAGGGGGCCTCTCAGAAGCCGTGCCGTAGACGACATCGAGGAGGAATTCCGCCGTCTCCTGGAGGCAGGCTTCAGGGAGTTCAACGTGATCGGCCAGGACACGACCGCCTACGGCAAGGACAGGGGCGCAGACATAAAGGCCCTCCTAAGGCGGCTCCTCGCCGTGGAAGGCGATTATTTCTTGAGGCTCCTCTACCTCCACCCGAAGGGCATTGACGACGCCCTGCTCGAACTCATTGCAGGCGACGAGCGGATAGTCCCGTACCTCGACGTGCCCATTCAGCACTCCGAGGACGCGATCCTCGCGTCGATGAACCGGGGCTACGCAAAGAAAGACCTTGCGCGCATCTTCGGAAAGATCAGGTCGATCATGGCCGATCCTGTGCTTCGCACCACGGTTATGGTAGGATATCCGGGCGAAGGGCCGGACCACTTCCAGGCGTTGTGCGCATTCATCTCCGAGTGGGAGTTCGACAACCTCGGGGCCTTCGCCTATTCCCGCGAGGAAGGCACCCAGGCCGCACGCATGAAAGGGCACGTGCGCAAAGGCGTCAAGAAGGAGCGCTACGGGAAGGTCATGGAGCTGCAAAGGGAGATATCAAAAAAGCGCCTCAAGAGGTTGTGCGGGCGGACGGTGAAGGTCGTCGTCGAGGCGGCCGAGGCGGACGCCATGGCGGGGCGGCTCCTGCTCCAGGCGCCGGACATCGACGGCATCGCCTTCATCAAGGGCGCGTGCGCAGTGGGTGAAATCAGGACGGGCGTCGTGACCGCGACGACCGACTACGATGTGGTAGTGGAGCTTCGGAGGGGCTGATGGAGCCGATCAACGAGCTTTTGGGCGTCCGCAAAGAAAAGGAAGAGCACTTGAGGAATGCGGGGGTGGAGCCCTACCCGCAGGTCAGGGGCGACTTCAGCCGCAGCGGCTCGCTCCATAAGGAGTTCGAGGGCTTATCCGCGGAGCAGATCGAGGAGAAGAACGCCCATGTCTCCTACGCGGGCCGCATCATCGCCTTCAGGGACTTCGGCAAGAGCTGCTTCATCCATATCCAGGACCGGGAGGGGCGCATCCAGGCGTACATCAGGAAAGACATGCTCAAGTCCCCCGACTACGACCTCTTCAAGAAATTCGACGTGGGCGACATAGTGGCTGTGGACGGGAAGGTCTTCAGGACGAAGACGGGCGAGCTGACCATCGTTGCGGAGCGCGTTACGCTCCTCACGAAGTCCCTGCGGCCCCTGCCGGAGAAATGGCACGGCCTCAAGGACGTGGAGGAGCGCTACCGCAGGCGTTACGTAGACCTCATCGTCAACCAGAAGGTGCGGGAGATATTCTTGAGGCGCGCCCGGATCATAGAGTTCATACGCGCCTTCCTCACGGGGCGCGCGTACGTAGAGGTCGAGACGCCGATGATGCAGATAACCCCCGGCGGCGCAACGGCAAAGCCCTTCAGGACGCACCACAACGCATTAGGCCTCGACCTGTACCTGCGGGTGGCGCCTGAGCTTTACCTGAAGCGGCTCGTCGTAGGAGGGCTTGAGAGGGTATTCGAGATCAACCGGAATTTCAGGAACGAGGGCATCTCCGTCAGGCACAACCCGGAGTTTACGATGCTCGAATTCTACCAGGCCTACGCCACGTACGGGGACCTGATGGACCTGACAGAAGAGATGGTCTCCTCCCTCGTCTCGACGCTCACGGGCAGCACGACCGTCATGTACAGCGGGCAGGAGATCGCGTTCGGCAGACCCTGGAGACGCCTCACAATGGAGCAGGCCCTCGTCGAAATCGGGGGCGTCGATCCGTCTTACGCAGCAGACGCAGAAAGGCTGGGGGCCATCGGGCAGGAGCTGGGCATCGAGGGCGCTTCCGCAATGTCGAAGGGCAAGATTATGACCGAGGTCTTCGAGAAGCTCTGTGAGGAGAAGCTGGTGCAGCCGACCTTCATCACCGGGTACCCCGTCGAGGTGTCGCCCCTTGCGAAGCGGTCGCGGGAAAACCCGGACCTGACGGAGCGCTTCGAGCTTTACGTTGCAGGCATGGAGATAGCCAACGGCTTCAACGAGCTTAACGACCCGGAGGACCAGAAGGCGCGGTTCCTCGAACAGATAAAGCAAAAAGAAGAAGGCGCTGCAATGGACGAGGACTACATCATGGCCCTCGAATACGGCCTGCCCCCGACCGCGGGCGAGGGCATCGGGGTAGACCGCCTCACGATGCTCCTCACTGACAGCCAGTCGATCAGGGAGGTCATACTCTTTCCGCTCCTGAGGCCTTAAAAGGAGAACATGCGCTACGAAACCGCCATAGCCCTGCGCTACCTTCGATCGAAAAGGAAGGACAAGTTTATCTCCTTCACTACGTGGATCGCGGTCGCAGGCATAGCCATAGGGGTGATGGCGATCATCCTGGTCATCGCAGTCATGACGGGCTTCCAGGACGAGATCAGGGACAGGCTCCTCGGCATCCGCCCCCACATCGTCATCATCCCCGACTGGGGAATCAGGGACCCGGAGCGCGTGGTCGAGCGGCTGAAACGCATCGACGGCGTTGTGAGCGCCTCCCCGTTCATCGAGTTCCAGGGGATGGCCCAGGGGCCGGGGCGCGTAGCGGGCGTCCTCGTCCGGGGCATCGAGCCGAAAGACGCGGCGTACCTCGGCCGCCTCATGAAGTCGGGGAGCATCGATGCACTCAATCAGAAGGACACGATCCTTCTCGGCAAAGAGCTTGCGAGGGAGCTTGGCGTCCTGCCGGGCGATCTCTTTACCCTCGTCATCCCCTTCGGCGGCTTTTCCCCGGCAGGGGCGACGACGGAGACCATGCGGGTCCGGATGGGCGGCGCCTTCGAGACAGGCATGTTCGACATCGACAGCCTCGTGGCGATCATGCCGATCGGCCAGGTGGAGTCCGCCCTGGGGACGGGGATCACGGGCATCGAGGTGAAGGTGAAGGACGTCTATGCCGCGGGGGAGGTGCGGGACCGCATCGTCAGCAAGCTCGGCCCCGGATTCTACGGAAGGACCTGGATGGAGCAGAACAAGAACCTGCTTTCCGCGCTCAGGCTGGAGAAGCTTGTCATGTTCATCATCCTCGCCCTCATCATCCTCGTGGCGAGCTTCAACATCATAAGCGCCCTCGTCATGACCGTCATGGAGAAGAAGAAGGACATCGCCATACTCAAGGCGATGGGCGCGACGAACAGGAGCATCATGCGCGTCTTCGTGGCGGAGGGGCTGACGATAGGCGTCTTCGGCGCCCTGCTCGGCACCCTGGTAGGCTACACGCTCCTTGAGATCCAGACGCATTTCCAGATCATTAAGCTGCCGAGCGACGTCTATTACATAAGCACCCTGCCCATGAAGATAGACAACCTCGATGTCTTCCTGATCGCCGCCGTGACGATCCTCCTCTGCCTGCTCTCGACGCTCTACCCTTCCTACAAGGCATCGACGATAGACCCCGTGGAGACCCTGCGCTATGAGTAGCCTGCTTTCGACAAGGGGGTTGAAGAAGAGCTTCCACAAGGACGGCTCGGAAGTGGCCGTTTTGAAGGGGATCGACTTCGACGTTGCGGAAGGCGAGTTCGTCACTATCATGGGCCCGTCGGGCGCAGGCAAGAGCACCTTCCTCCACCTCGTCGGCTCCCTCGACCGCCCTACGGAAGGCGCGATCCTTTACAGGGAAAAGGACATCGGCCTTTTCACGGGGGAAGAGCAGTGCCGCTTCCGCAACGAGAAGCTCGGTTTCGTCTTCCAGTTCTACCACCTCTTGCAGGATTTCTCCGTCATGGAGAACATCATGGTGCCGCTCTGGATACAGCGCGCGCGGCCCGCGGAGGCACAGGCTACAGCGGAGGAATTCCTGGAGATAATGGGGCTTTCCCATAGGAAGAGCCACAAGCCCGGCGAGCTTTCCGGCGGCGAGCAGCAGAGGGTGGCCATCGCCAGGGCGCTCATCAACAGGCCGGAGCTCATCCTTGCGGACGAGCCGACGGGGAACCTCGACAGGAAGACGGGCAGGGAGGTCCTCGGCTACATCCTTGGCGTGAGGCAGAAGCTCGGCGCGGCCCTCGTGCTCGTCACCCATGACCCGGAGATCGGGGCGGGGGGAGACAGGCGACTGAACATGGTGGACGGGGAGCTGTTCAAGCTCGACTAACCCGTATCTCGCGGCACTTGTAGCGAGAGAAGAAAAGGCTAAACCAATGCTCTTTGCGGCCTGGACTCGCGCCTCTGGCGTACCACCCGCATGCACGGTGGCGCCTTTTCAACATGCTCTTTACTGTGCGGGTTCCCGGCAAACCGACTTTGAACTGATAGGGCGGGGCGGCGCCCTGCTCGACGTGTGGCCTCCGACGTACCGACGTACAGTTTCCGGCCAGCAAGGCTCAGATCGCATCCACACCTCCCGATTCTTGGAGGCGCTCCTCCAAACCGCGACCGCCGCAATCGTATAAAGCGCATTCATAAGGCGGCGGTAAGAGCGGGCTGTACCGTATCGATAGGTGGGACATGGATTGCCCCGTAATTGCCGCAAGGTTGAGGACCAAGATTGGCTTTGCAGTCTTTGCTACATTTATCTTGACATAATTCAAGCAGGACTATAGAAATGAGCAATCAACCACGCTCGTGCCCGCTCGCTGACCGAAGAGGGATCCATGCTTGCTCTCGTCCGCATCGACAATACAAGTCCTCAACCTATGTTCCCTAAAAGTATTCAATGTATGCCCGCATGAACGGGGAAGCCATTCGGAATAGGGGGTAACGATGAAAAATGGAGCTATCAAACATTTGCTTCTGGCAGTTTTATTCTCGGCCATTGCTGTCATATTCCCTGTGGCTCAATCGTTTTCGGAAACAATCACTCGGATCAAGGAGTATAGATACCAAGCGAGTGAAATAGACAGCAAGTTAACGTGCCAAACGCAGGCGTTAACCCAGGTTAAGAGACTGCTTTTGGAAGAAATAGGAACTTACCTTGTCAGCAATACGGAAGTAAAGAATTTTCAATTGACCAAGGATCAGATAGCAACTGTAGCGGCTGGAATAGTCAGAACGAGAATATTAGGCGAAAACTGGGATGGCCGGACGTATTACTTAAAGGCAGAAATGGAAATTGACTCGGAGCAGGCCAACAAACTTCTGGATTCCCTGCAAGTCAATTCGGAAGGCACCCGGCAATTGGATGAGATAATAAGAAAACTGGAGCAACAAGATAAAGAGATTCAAACGCTGAAAAGGGAGTTAACCAAGAAAAGAGGAGCAAACGATGCAGAAAAAGAAAAATACATGGAGGCAGTACAAGGACTCAGCGCCACAGAATGGATGATAAAGGGTTATACGGCTATTAACGAAGAACGTTTCAATGATGCCATCCAGGCATATAATAAGGCATTAGAAATTACCCCGCAAAATGATACCTGCTATCATCTTCGTGGTGTTGCTTTTGCACGTTCTCATAATCCCTCGAAGGCCATAGAAGACCTAAATCGAGCTATCGACATTAACCCGGCTTTTGCTTTGGCATATAAAGACAGAGCAATTATCCGTTTTCAGCTTGGAGAAACTGAATTAGCCTTTCGGGATATAAATAGGAGTTTGGAGATAAATTCCAAGGAGGAACTGTTTTACTCTGCTCGTGGTGTTTTTTATGCCATGACAGGAAATCAGCAAGAAGCAATAGAAGATCATACCTATGCCCTACAACTGAATCCGCTTTCTTTGGCTGCCTATATTGGCCGGGCCAACGCTTATGCCTCGGCTGGGAAAAATGAAGACGCGCTGAAAGATTTTAGCAAAGCTGTCGAGTTGCATCCAGAAGCTACTTTTGCCTTTTTTCAGAGGGGCAATTTTTATAACACTTTGAAAGACTATCCGGCAGCCATAACTGATCTCACTGAGGCAATCACCCTTGCTCGCGGCTTGCCTAGTTCTCTGTCTGACGCATATACGGCTAGGGCTTGGGCGTATCAACAAACAGGTAGATTGCAAGAGGCGATGCAAGATGCCACGGAAGCCATTACCCTATTCCCTACCAGCTTTGCTTATTATCAGCGAGGGATTATTTTTTCGCAATCGCATAAATATCAGGAAGCTCTGTCTGACTTTAACAAGGCAATAGAATTGGGGCCTCGTTCACCGCAGGTTCTTTCGAGTCGAGGGATTGCGCATCTCGCCTTTAAAGACTTCCCGAGTGCAATTTCCGATTTTACAGAAGCACTTCAAATAGACCCGGGATTTGCACCTGCTTATGCTGGCCGCGCCTTTACTTATGAAAAAATTGGCAACAATACTAAATCCATAGAGGACAGGAAGATTGCTGCAAAGTTAGGAGACCCGGTTTCTCAGAAGCTCCTTAAAGAAAAAGGGATTGACTGGACTTCAACAACCGTGGCCAGTCCTCCACAACAACTCCCGAAGGAAAAAACCACTGGCCAGACGGCTAAGAAGGAACCAGAACCCGTAAGAGCTGCTCAACCACAAGAAACACAATACTCCAATTTTTCCATAAAGCTTACTAGTTGCAGATACACTAATAACAATATTCTCTGCGATCTACTGATCACAAATAAGGACCCCGATAGGGTGTTAGGAATATCCAACGATGTTTATGTTCTGAAAGAATGGTTGTTCAAGACCCATAGGACTATTCTAACCAGAATATTCGACGACATAGGCAATGAGTACAAACCCGTGTCGATACAATTCGGCGGCAAGAAAGACAAGATGCCACAAACCTCGCTCGTAAAAGATATCCCGGCTCGGGCTGTTCTCATATTCGACTCGGTGTCGCCTGAGCCGACCAGATTGCCCGTACTTGAAATCGGTTTTTTCGATGGCGATAGCAATGCATTCAAGATTACTTTCAGAGACATTCTGCTTTACAAGGGAAGTGGCGCTAGCATAAAAGCGGAAGTCGAAGCACCACTGTCCATAAGAGGCAAGTATATACTAGAACATTACAAATTGGAGCAGTCAGACGGTATTGTCATTACAGAGAGCGACATGAAGGTTAGTGGCACCACGGAAATCGATTCGGATACTTTTAGACAAAGCGTGATCTTTGGGAATAAAGAGACCAAGATTAGCGGAAGGTATGAGCTTTTCTATAAAACGAGAAATAGTGGGACTTATGTCCTATATGCGCAAGGCGAGAAAATAGAAGGAGAGTTTGAGATACGAGACAATAAGACTCTGCTTACCCATGTGATAAACACTCAGAAAGACGGTATACGTAGAGAGGCATGGAACACGTGGACAAGAATTGGGCAATAATCTCTAACAGGGTGGAGGGCAGACGCCTATTATCAGAGTTTCACAATAAAATTGGCGTCTTAATATCCCACGCTATGGGTACAGTACAGCCCGCTCTTACCGCCGCCTTCCATTATGCTCTTTATTCCGTTAGCGGTGGTCGTGGCTTGGAGGAGCGCCTGAAAGAATCGTGATAGACCGATGCAATGCGAGACGTGTCGGCCGGAGACTGTACGTCGGTACGTCGGAGGCCCCACGTTGAGCAGGGCGCCGTATAGCGCGATTCTGCACAGGCGCGAGTCCGGCCACGCAACAACATACGCTTTTGCCTTTACACCCTTCCCACGCTTCCGCCTTTTACTCTCCCGCGTGCGCCTTCCGCGCCCCCTTCAGCAATCGCGTCGCCGCCATCTTCGAGATGACCACTATATCTTCGAGCGGCACGTAGGTATGGATCGACTTGTCGAAAAGCACTTTTATGGCCGGCGGGAAGTCCTCGTCCCCCTCCCACAATATGAACGTAATGGGGAGCCTCGGGAACGCCTGGAGCGTGACGGAGGCGTTGCCGTACTCCTCCTGCCTGCCGCCCAGGGCCTCGCCTGCCTCCACGAAGGCATCCCTGGCGAAGCCGAAGGCTGCGACCAGGGGCTTCACGACGCGCCGCTCGAAGACGGGCAGATACGAGCGGCAGCCGGGGACGTCCTCGTAAGGGACAAGCCCCATCCCGAGAGGACTGCCTGAGGCGTGGACCAGATAATGGAGGATAATGATCTTTGTCGTAAGGGTGACGTTCGATCCCTTGGCGCTCACGAAGGAAAAACCGGGCACGGCGAGCTCTATCGTCTCGTCGAAGAAGGGCACGGGGACGGAGTAAGCGCCGCCTTTTTTGGAGCAAGTAAGGCCCGCCTTTGCCGCCTGTTTCTCGATGGACAGCCCCGCAAGCGCGTCGCAAGCAAGGTCGAAGGTCTTCCTGTAGGCCTTCTGTCTCGCTATCTCCACGGCAGCCCCCTCCTCACCTCGGCCATCGTCGCTGCGTAGTCCGCAGTTTCGAATAGCCCGCTCCCCATGACGAGTATCGTCGCCCCCGCGTGCGCCGGGACGTGCGCGTTCTCCGCCTTGATGCCTCCGTCAACCTCAAGGGCCGCGCCGGAGCTCGCCGCATCGAGCATGCGCCGGGCCGCCTCGATCTTTTTGGTCATCGAAGGGATGTACGCCTGGCCGCCGAAGCCGGGGTTGACCGTCATCACGAGCAGCAGGTCCGTCTCCGGCAGAAGCTGCATCACGGCCTCAAGAGGCGTGCCCGGATTGAGGGCTATGCCCGCCTTTTTGCCGAGGGACCTTATGAGGCTGAGGGTCCGCATGTGGTGGTAGCCCGTCTCCACGTGCACCGTGATGATGTCTGCCCCTGCGTCCGCAAACGTGCCGGCAAAGGCTTCCGGGCGCTCGATCATGAGGTGGACGTCGAGGGGAAGGCGTGTGGACGCCCTAGCCGCCCCGACGACGGCAGGCCCTATGGTGATGTTCGGCACGAAATGGCCGTCCATCACGTCGATATGTATGATGTCCGCCCCCGCCGCCTCTACGGCCCTTATCTCCTCCCCCAGCCTGGAGAAGTCGGCAGAGAGGATGGAAGGGGCTATGGCGACCTTCATTTCTGCCCTCCGCCGCCCGGCTGCAATTCCACTCCCTCGTCTTCCCTGAATATGGCCTTCGGCGGCACGCTCGTCTTTACCGCGCCTGCGCCGGGGCTTCCAGCCCTGCCGGAAAGCTCCTCGTCATGCTCGATGTGCTTTGCGTCCATCTCCCTCAGGGCGGCCGCGTATTCGCCGGGTGCGATCTCAGGCATCACGTAGTACCGTTTGACCCTGCTGCCCACGATGAGGACGACCCCGTCCGGGTCGAGGACGTTCTCCCCGCTTTCCGGCGCCTGGGCCAGCACGCGGTTCGCCTCCCCGCCGGGCACGTAGATTACTTTTTTCAGCTTCATGCCCTGCTGCTGCAAGGCTGCCCCGGCCGCATCGAGGGAAAGGCCGGCGAACGCGGGGATGACGGCCATCATCGGCCCGTCCGCAAGGATGACGGTCACGGTCCTTCCCGGCCTCACGGGCACGCCTGCGTCCGGGCTCTGAAGGACTACGCGGTTGTAGGCGACGTCCTTCCGCTTTTCGTATTTGGCGATCTCGAGGGGAAGACCCCTCTGCGCGGCAAGCGACCTTGCCTCCTCCACGTCGAGGCCCAACAATTCGGGACAGGTGACGGTCGGCTCGTCGAGGAGCACGAGCCTTATGGTGAAAGAGGTGGCGAGGACGAAGACGAGCACTGCGGCTGCCGCATAAAGAACGAGCCTGAAGAATCTCATGCTTTTTTAAGCCTCGCGATGAAAAACCCGTCCATCCCCGACACGTGTGGAAGGGAGATAAAATACCTATCCCCGCCGATGCCCGGAAGGGGCGGCTCCGGTGTAAACAACCCTTCCCCTGTCAACTTTTCCATCACGTCCGTCGTCTCCTCCGGCTCGAAGGAGCAGACGCTGTAAACGAGGCGGCCCCCTTCCTTCAGCAGCCCGTGGGCAGACCTGAGCATCTCCGCCTGCACCGCCCCGAAGGCCGCGATGTCGCTCTCGGCCCGCCTCCATTTTATCTCAGGGTGCTTCCTTATGATCCCGAGAGACGAGCAGGGTGCATCAACGAGTATACTATCAAATCCGCCTTTTTTGAAGGGATTTCTGAGGATGTCCCCCCGGACGCGGCAGGCGGTCGCGGCTATGCTGCGGAGCTTTCCGCCGTCTATGTCCATCGCCGCTACGCGCGTCTCCGGCCACGCTTCCCTTATCTGCTCCGTCTTCGTCCCCTGCCCTGCGCACGCGTCGAGCACCAAGTCTCCGGGGCCGGGCGCGACCGCCAGGCCGGCCAACTGTGAGGCCTCGTCCTGTACGTAAACAAGGCGGTCGTCGAGGAGGCGGCTCGCGACGAGCGGGCCGAGCCTGTCCACGCAAAGGGCAAGGGGGAGGAGGCGACTCTTTTCCACCTTGAGCCCGAGGCCCGCGATCATGCTTATGGCCTCGTCCCGCGTCACCTTCCCCGGGTTGACCCGCAAGGCGAACGACGGGCTTTTGTTGAGGGTTGCCAGGAGGTCGCGGCCGGCGTCCGTCCCGAAGCGGCCGATCCACCTGGCTGCGAGCCATTCGGGAAAGCTGTATGCTATCGAGAGGCGGGCGGCAGGGTCGGCAGGCAGAACCATGCCTTCTTTCTCCCTTATCGCGCGTCTCAGCACCGCATTGACGAAGTTGGCAACGCCGGGGCCTTTCTCCGCCTTCGCGTATTCCACCGTCTCATTGACTACGTGGTAGGCCCCCTTCTTCATGAAAAATATCTGGTAAAGGCCCATCCAGAGCAGGCGGCGCACGTCTTTTTTGACGCCCTCCCGCGCAAGACGGGAGAGGACCCAGTCGAGATAGAGCTTCCACCGGATGACGCCCGAGGCGATCTCGTATATCAGCGGCTTGTACGATGCAAGGGGGGCGGCAGAAGAGAAGCGCCTGTCGATGGCCTCGTCGAGCAGCCCGCCTTCCTCCACCTCTTTGATGATCACAAGGCAGAGGGACCGGACAGGGCGGAAATTATCTTTTATGGGCCATCTCCTCCAGCCGTCTTATCCTCTCCTCCATCGGCGGGTGCGTGCTGAAAAGGGAGACGATGCCTTTTGCCGAGAAAGGGTTGACGATAAACATGTGGGCTGTCGAAGGGTTGGCGTCCGGCATGGGGTTGCGGGCGACCGCCGTATCGAGGCGGCGCAGGGCGTGCGCCAGAAACAGGGGGTTGCCCGCGAGGCGCGCGCCCCCTGCGTCGGCCATGTACTCCCTCGACCTCGATATAGCGAGCTGGATGAGCATCGCCGCGAAGGCGGCGACCATCGAAAAGATGATGACGCTCACGATGTTCCCGCCGCCCTCCTCGTCGTCCCTGCCCCCGAAGAAAAGGGAAAACCTCGCCCAGTTGGCGAGCATGGTGATGGCCCCCGCGAGGGCCGCCGCTACAGTCGATATCAGTATGTCCCGGTTCTTCACGTGAGTAAGCTCGTGGGCGAGCACCCCTTCGAGCTCCTGCCTGTTGAGGACCCTCAGGATGGCGGTCGTGACCGCGACTACGGCGTGCTCCGGGTTCCTGCCCGTCGCGAAGGCGTTCGGGCTGTCGCTCTCGATGATATATACCCTCGGCATGGGCAGGGACGCCCGCTGCGCGAGGGTCGCGACGATGGAGTACAGATCGGGCGCCTCGCTCTCCGTGACCTCCTGCGCCCTGTACATGGCGAGGACTATCCGATCGCTGAACCAATAGCTGACCATGTTTATCGCCAGGGCGACGCCGAAGGCGAGGACCGCCCCGTTCTTCCCGCCGATCATGCTCCCGAGGCCGACCAGTATGATGGTCAATACGACCATCAAGAAGAATGTTTTCGCCTGGTTCATCTTTCACCTGCGCTTTGGATTATCAAAGCTGTTACGATCATCAAAGCTATCATCTAGTTTTATCGAATTCAGGGGAATTGTCAAGCCGGGGTGGGCATGTGAGGATGTTGCGGCCCTGAGAGACAGGCGCATGGCGCGTAACGCATCACCCCGCGGTTAGCTGTTGTATAGGCCGCGGGGCAATTAACCCGGCCGCCCATCATCTCCCCCAAAGACCTTTTCCAGAAGCCCCCGCGCCCTTCCATAAATCCCCGGCCTTTCCGACTCCCTCGGCCCCGCCACGTTCAACACCCGTATGCGGTTCTCCTCGATCCAGGCGCGTATGCGCGCGGCTGCTTTCTCGGCCGTTGTCGCCCCCAGGTCAACCGCAAGTACAGGCTTACCTGCCCTCTGTGCGTATGTCCGGGTGAGAAGCGTGCCCCCGGACATGGCGCCCTCGTGAATAATGAGCGTCCCGTCGGAATCGATGACGTTCCTTCGGGTCCGTTCTGCGTATTTTGACGTGCCTGTCTCTGTTACCCTGTATATGGCCGGTATCGTGCCGTCTTCGGCGATACGGCCTTTCGGCGCCCACCCCCCGTGGTCGATGCCGAGGCTTATCGCAACATCGAGGGCAGCCCTGTCCACGCCGGTCTGCGCCCCTGACACGATTTTCGAGATGCTCGCCGTACTGCAAGGCTCCCGCGCCCGCATATTCAATGATTATGGTGATGGTAATCGACCTCTTCGGGGCCTGCGATCTGGCAGTAGAGGCCGTTCGCCCGGCACTCGGCGCACTCCATCTGGAGGACCGTGTGCCTGATGCCCAGGTCCGCGAGCTTCTCCTCGATCTCCCGTCGCACGTGGTCCGTCTCGCTTATCTTCCTGTCGCTCATAAGGACGTGGGCGGAGAAGGCGGGCACCCCGTGGCCTATGGACCAGACGTGGACGTCGTGCACGCCGAGGACGTGCTCGATCCCGCAGATCGTCTTCGAGATCTCCTCTGCGTGGAAGCCCAGGGGGGAAAGCTCAAGGAATACCCAGAGGGCCTCCTTGATGACCCGGCCGCCGCCGTAAATGATTATTATGCCGACAATAGCGCCTGCGATAGGGTCCGCGAGGCGCCAGCCCGTCACGCGGATCACGACTGCGGCGACGATGACGCCCACGGAGGTGAGGATGTCGCCCATTACGTGGAGGCGGGCGCTTTTCATGTTGAGGTCTGCGTGGTTGCCCCTGAGGAGCCGCGCCATGACAAAGTTCCCGATAAGGCCCACGAAGGCCACCGTGAGCATCAGGCCCGAGTTGATCTCCGGAGGGGCGAAGAAGCGCCTGTAGGTCTCGACGAAGATGAAGAGTGAGATGACCACGAGGGTCGAGCCGTTTATGAGGGCGGCCAGTATGCCGATCCGCTGGTAGCCGTATGTCGCCCTGTAGTCGGAGGGGCGCTTCCCTACGTAGACGGCAATCAGGCTTAGGGCAAGGGCAAGGACGTCGGTGAGCACGTGGCCCGCGTCGCCCAGGAGGGCGAGGCTGTTGGCGACGAGGCCGCCGATAAGCTCGGCGAAAAGCACGACGAATGTGACGACCATCGCCCATACGAGCCGCTTTTCATTACTGCCCCTCACTCACCCCTCCGGCTCACCCGGCGCCCCTCGCGCGCTTCAGGCGCCCCCTTGTGCGCCCTCCGCGAAATGGCCGCAAAATTGGTGACTATAATCACCGCAAAATTCCGCTGTAAGAAGCGCCGTACTGCTATACAATAATAGTGATTCCTGTTCGGCAAGTAAGTGTACCACAAATAACGGCAAGAAATCCGAAAAGCCCAAGCCATAGCCCCGCTGCAGCGAGCTGCAAGGAATCAACAAGTTGAAGCGGCCGCCGCTTGCGCTCTCGCCGGCGAGGGTTTTGCTCTCCGGCGGAAACGGGCGTGACAACGGCCGGTTATTGAATCTTATTCTCCAAAGTGGTATAATAGTTGGAAAGACTGGATCAGTCCGTGATTGGAGGTCAAATGCTAAAAGTTGGAGAAGTGGCAGTGTATCCTGGTCATGGGGTGGGGAAAATCGAGTCGATAGAGGAGAAGTTGATCTCGGGCACGAGGCAGTCTTTCTATATCATGCGCATCCTGGACTCCGACATGACGATCATGATACCTGTCGAGAGCGCCCAGCACGCCGGCCTCCGCTACGTGATCGATCCTCAGCAGGTGTTGAAGGTCTTCGAGATATTGAAGGACCGGAACTTTATCCATGACACGTCTCCGTGGAACAGGCGGTACAAAGACTATATGGAGCGGATCAAGAGCGGTTCCATCTTCGAGATCGCCATGGTCCTCAGGGAGCTTTACAGCCTGAGGATGTGGAAAGAGCTCTCTTTCGGCGAAAGGAAGATGTTCGAGACTGCACGAAACCTCATCAAGAAAGAGCTGTCCATCGCCCTGAGCAAGAACGAAGAAGAGATAGTAACCGATATCGAGAGCATATTCGCGGACGCGCCAAAAGGTTAAGCTAGTTGGCCATTATCGTACAGCTTGTCTTTATAGCGGTAACGGCCGTTACCGGCTACTTCATCGTAAACGACATCTTTCCCAATCCTCTTTACGGCCTGATCGGGGCCGCGGCCGGCCTCGTCCTGGGATACCTCGTCATTAAGCTCGAAGAGAAGCTGAAGGAGATCCCCCTCAAGATCATCGTAGGCAGCCTCCTGGGCGTCATCATCGGCCTCTTCGTGGCGAACCTCTTCATATCCAAGCTCCTCCTGACCCACGCGAAGGACGTCCCCATTACGCTGCCGATTTACATCCTCCTTTATGTCGTCATGGGATACCTGGGCTTCCGCGTCGGGGAGAAAAAAAGCCACACCCTCGACCTGTCGAGGCTCCCCCTCTTCGGCGGCGTGGAAGGAAGCGAAGGTAACAAGATCCTCGACTCGAGCGCGATCATAGACGGCAGGATCGCAGACGTGTGCGAGGCAGGCTTCATCGAGGGGGTTTTCGTCATCCCCCAGTTCGTCCTTTACGAGGTCCAGCACATAGCGGACCTCCAGGACCCCGTCAGGAAGATGCGCGGCAGGCGGGGGCTCGATGTCCTCCACAGGCTGCAGAAGCAGACCCATGTAAAAGTGAAGATCGTCGATATCGACTTCCCCAAGCTCAAAGAGGTCGATTCGAAGCTGATAGCCCTGGCCAAAAACCTCCAGGGGAAGATCGTGACTAACGATTATAATCTCAATAAAGTCGCGGAGTTACAGGGCATCAGGGTGCTCAACATGAACGAGCTTGCCGCTGCGCTGCGCCCCGTGATCCTGCCCGGCGAGCAGTTGAACATCAGGATCGTCAAGGAAGGCAAGGAGCAGGGGCAGGGCATAGGCTACCTCGACGACGGGACGATGGTGGTCGTGGACGAGTCGAGGAAAGCGATAGGGAAGACGGTGGATGTGGTAGTGACGAGCCTCCTGCAGACGGCATCCGGCCGGATGATCTTCGGAAGATTGAGAGAGCAGGCGGAGAAGGAGATCGATTATCCCGAAGACTACCACTACGAAGAGCGCGTGAGGTAGGCATGAGGACCCTCGCCATAGTCCTTGCCGGCGGCGCGGGCAAGCGCATGGGGTCGCCGACGAGCAAGCAGTTCCTCCTCCTCGACAGCAGGCCCATCCTCGCGCATACCCTCCAGGTCTTCCAGGAATGCAGGCCCGTGGACGGGATCTACCTCGTCGTCAACCACAAGGACCTGCCCCTCGTGCAGGAGGAGATACTCGAGACTTACCGGTTCAACAAGATACTCAAGGTAGTCATCGGGGGCCGCTTGAGGCAGGATTCGGTGAGGAACGGGCTGGAAGCGATCGACGAGGCGTGCGACGTAGTCGTTATCCACGACGCTGCCAGGCCCTTCGTGTCACCCGCCTTCGTCGAGAAGTCGATATTCCTTATGGAGATGTTCGACGCGATCATCCCGGCCATACCCGCGCGGGACACGATCAAGGTGATCTCGAAGGAGGGCTTCGTAATGAAGACCCTCGAAAGGGACACCCTCTGGCAAATCCAGACGCCCCAGACCTTCAAGTACGACCTGATAACGAAGGCGTACAGGGAAGGCATGGAGAAGAAATTCTGCGGCTACGACGACGCGTCCTTCATAGAGCACATGGGCAAGAAGGTCAAGATGATCGAGGGCTCGCCTTACAACATCAAGATAACGACACCGGAAGACCTGGTCATCGCCAGGGGCATCCTCGCACAGATCAAGGGACATGCATGAGGATCGGAATCGGCTACGACGCCCACGCCTTCGTCGAAGGCAGGCGCCTTTTTCTGGGGGGGCTTCACATCGAGCATGACAGGGGGCTTCTGGGTCACTCCGACGGCGACGTCCTCCTCCATGCGATCAGCGACGCAGTGCTAGGCGCGGCGGGCGCAGAGGACATAGGCGTCCATTTCCCGAACACGGACAGGGCCATAGAAGGGATCGCAAGCTCCGCCATCCTCGCGCGCTCGGTGGAGATCGCGCGGCAAAAGGGCTTCGAGGTCGTCAACATCGACGCAGTCGTCGTCTGCGAGGCGCCCAGGATACACCCTTACAGGGAGGCGATGCGGGCGAGCATTGCCCGCATCATGTCGGTTGATGCCGGCCGTGTGAGCGTAAAGGGCAAGACTACGGAGGGCATGGGGTTTGCGGGGCGCAAAGAAGGGATCGAGGCCTACGCCGTCTGCCTGCTGGGGTGAGGGCCGCCGCGTAGCGCCGGGAGGCGGGAAGGACGGACGCCCCCGGGAGGCCGGTTGGCGCAGAAAGAGATTATAACTGAGAGGGCGAAAATGGCCTGGAGAAAGGTTTCCAACGCCTTCAGGAACCTGAGGCGCACGAACAGCATCTTCCGGCGCTTCTCCCTCCGCACGCAGCTCCTCCTGATCCTCCTTTTCGTGCTCCTCATCTCGGTAAGCTCCCTCACGATCATCTCCATAAGAAGCGAGGAGATGATCATCGACAAGGTGACGCACGACATCGACGACATCACGAAGGCGATCCAGATAAGCGTCGAAGAGATGACATACCGGGGGGACAGCGACCAGAGGCTCAAGAGCTACGTCAACCTCCTCAACCGGAAGGGCATAAAGGAGATATCGATAGTAAGCGACGACGCACAGGTGATAGCGAGCTCCAACCCGAGGAAGGTCGGCACCAGGGAAAGCCCGAAGATAGCGGGGCAAGACAAGGCGCCGGGGAAAAAGGACCTCATCATCACGGCGAGACTGGGCGAGGAGAGCAAGAAGGAGGGCCAGCGTCTCTACAACGTCATCATGCCCGTGTCGATAAAGGGGCAGAACCTGGGCTATATCCACATCAGCATGATCCTCGACGACTACAAGTACCTCCAGAGGAAGAACCACCTCAAGAGAATACTGAGCACCCTCTTCGCCTTCGGCATAGGCATCGTCGTATCCCTTATCCTCGCCGACCAGTATACGGACCCCATCAAGAAGATCGCAAGGGCGGCAAAGAAAGTGGCTGAAGGGAAGCTCGTCAAGATACAGGAGAAGGACCGGAAGGACGAGATAGGCGTGCTGGTGAGGAGCTTCAACGAGATGGTGGAGAAGCTGGCGGAGCGGAAAGAGCTCGAAGAGAAGCTCAAAAAAACGGAGCAGTTGTCGATGATCGGGCAGCTTGCGTCCGGCATCGCCCACGAGGTGCGCAACCCCCTCAACTTCCTGTCTCTCTCGATAGGCCACATAAAAGAGAGGCTCGCGGAAGACGGCATGTCTGCTCAGGACGACATAGCCCGCCTCCTCGACGACCTCAAGAGGGAGCTCTACCGCGTGAACGAGCTGATAAACAATTTTCTTTTCATGGGGAAGCCGATCACCCTCCATAAGGGGTGGGTGAGCGCGGAGACGCTCATGCAGGATGCCCTCTTCATGGTGCGCGACAAGGTGCGGGACGGCATCGAGGTGGTCACCCGCTGCCCCGACAAGTCGATGCGCATTTACTGCGACAGGGAATACATGCGGATGTGCCTGATGAACCTGATCGTTAACTCCGCCCAGGCGATTGAGGACAGGGGCAGCATCGTAGTCACGTGCGCGGTCAAGGACGGTGCTGCGTGCATATCGGTAGCTGACGACGGCAAGGGCATGGAGGGAGAGATCGACAGGATATTCGAGCCGTACTACTCGACGAAGAAGCTGGGGATAGGCGTAGGGCTTACGATCACGAAGCGGCTCGTCGAAGAGCACGGGGGGGCGATATCCGCGGAGAGCATACCCGGAGAAAAGACAGTGGTGACGATAAGGGTGCCGGCCGATGCGGTCTCCTAAAGGGACGATACTCGTAGTCGAGGACGACGCGAACCAGCGGGGCATCGTCAAGACGATCCTCGCAAAGGACGGCTTTTACGTCGAGGACGTAGACACGGGCAGGAAGGCCCTGGAGCTTGTCAAGAACGGCTCCTTCGACTGCGTCCTGACGGACCTGCGCCTGCCCGACATGGAGGGCACGGAGATCCTGAAAGAGGTGAAGCGCCGCAACCGCCCGTGCCACGTGGTCATCATGACCGCCTACGGCTCCATCTCCTCGGCGATAGAGGCGACCAAGCTGGGGGCCTTCCATTACCTGGAGAAGCCCCTCGAAAAAGACCCTCTCCTCCTCGTTATGAACAACGCGGCCGACCAGGTGAGGCTCCTCAAAGACAACCTGATGCTCAAGGACCAGCTCTTCGACAAGTTCCACCTGGACAACATCGTAGGCGACCACGGGAGCATGGCGGCCCTCTTCGCCATCGTGAGGAAGGTGGCGCCCACCGACTCGACGGTCCTCATTTATGGGGAGAGCGGCACAGGCAAGGAGCTCTTCGCCAAGAGCATCCATTTCAACAGCTCAAGGAAGCACCACCACTTTTTTGCCATAAACTGCGCCTCCATACCGGAGTCGCTCCTGGAGAGCGAGCTTTTCGGCTACGAGAAGGGGGCGTTCACCGGCGCCTTTACGATGCACACGGGTCTTTTCGAGCAGGCGAACGGGAGCACCCTTTTCCTGGACGAGGTAGGAGACCTCACGCTTGCCATGCAGGCGAAGATATTGAGAGCGATCCAGGAGAGGGAGATCAGGCGCGTAGGCGGAAAGGAGACCCTGAAGCTCGACGTGCGCCTCATCGCTGCCACAAACAAAAAACTAGAAGACGAAATCGCCAGGGGGAGTTTCCGCCAGGATCTTTACTACCGGCTGAACGTTATAGCCTTTACGATCCCGCCGCTGCGGGACAAGAAGACGGACATCCCTATTCTGATCGAGCATTTCCTAAAAAAACTCAACGAGGCCCACGGCTGGAAAAAGACCGTCTCTACGGAGGCCCTGCAGGCCATGATGGCGTACTCGTGGCCGGGGAACATCAGGCAGCTAGAGTCCGTCCTGGAGCGCGCCTACATCATGTGCGAAGAGCCGGCCATCGGCGTCGAGCACGTCCCGGAGGAGATCAAGCAGGGCGGCACGGATAAGGCAGCCGGCGAGATGCGGATCATCACCGATTACCTGATCGACTCGAAGCTGACGGCCGCCGAATACCGCCTCTATCTTTACCTGATGAGGCTTGACGGCGAGCGCGGCCCCGGCGCGGAGATGCCTGACCCTAAGATGATCATGGAGCGCCTCGCCATCAACAGGGACACCTTCTTCGTCGGCATCGCACGCTTGCGCGACCTGGGCCTGTACGACTTCAAGGCCAGGCGGCACAGGTGAGGGTGGGTAATCATCGGGGTAGCTGCGAGAACCGAAGGACGGTCGGACTGCGGTAAGAGCGGGCTGTACTCTATCGTACGGTGGGATATTAAGACGTTGATTTTCTCAGTAAAGATTTCCGGGAAGATTCGATGGTGTTGGTAATCTAGGTAGGAAACTGTAGTTCACCTGCAACTCATTGTTTTCCACGCTTCACAGTTTTTGATAATAACCATTCGTAACGTTGACAAAAATGCGGGCCAATGAGGCCCCGTATGATTTAGGTTACTTCCCGTGAAGCACATCCATCCAACGAAGAGCCTCTGCCTCGCTTATCCTGCCGAGGTACATCTGCGCTTCTCGATTCAAAATTCGGCACGGTTCAGATGGTCTTACGCTAAACACCTTGGTATTACTGACTAATATCAATTCTGGCCATAAGAACTCAGGAAACTCCAGACCATTTTGACGTTGACATTCCGGGAAAACTCGGTTAAAAAGAAGGGAAATTTATAAAAGAAAAACGTTTCGGAGCTCATCCATGTGGAAGGCGCTTTTTTCCTTGTCGAGTGGAGCGGCAATCCTTGCCGGTCTTCTCGCCGGCGCCCCTTCAGCGGCCGCGCAGGCGCTCGATATCGGCGTTATCAAGACTGTAACAGGCAGCGTGACTGTTGTCAGGGGCCAGAATAGTATCCCTGCAACGCCCTGTATGATTGTCCTGGTCAAAGACTCCCTCGTTACCGGTAAGGATGGGTCCGTCGGCGTCGTTCTGAAAGACAACAGCACTGTCAGCCTGGGGCCGGACAGCGAAATCTCTTTTCAAGACTTCCAGTTTTCACCGGGTGAAGGAAGATTGTCGTGGGTCTCGCGCTTCGTGCGAGGCACGGCGGTATTTCTGACCGGGATAATAGGCAAGCTCTCCCCGCAATCCGTGCGCGTTGAGACCCCGGTGGCGACCGTCGGAATCAGGGGCACCCGGTTTGCGATAAAGGTCGATGAATGAAAAAAGCATGGGGAACGGCGATGGTGCTCTCTCTTGCTCTGTGCGCTTGTTCCACAGCGCCGAAGAATGTCTTTCTTCTCCTGCCTAATCAGGATGGGAGCACGGGTGCGATTACCGTGGAAAACAAGGCCGGGTCTCAGGTGGTTTCCAGGCCGAACGATGCGAGCTACGTGAAAGACGCGGCTACTGCGCCAACTGGGCCGGCAACGATGGAGAAGCCCGACATCGACAAGGTATTCGGTGACGCCCTGCGCGCCCAGCCCGAACCCCCTTTGATGTTTATTCTCTATTTCGACACGGGAAAGGATGCGTTAACGGATGAATCGAAGAAAGTGCTCGACAGTATCCTGCCCGCAATAAAAAGCCGGCGCTCGACCAGCATCAGTATCGTAGGACATACGGACAGGGTCGGGCGGAGAGAAGATAATTTCCGCCTGGGATTCGATCGAGCAGGAAAGACCAGGGATTTTCTCGTCGAGTCAGGTATAGACGCCTCCTCCGTGGAGGTATTTTCCCACGGTGAAGACAACCCGCTCATCAAAACGGAGGATGAGGTCCCCGAGCCGCGAAATCGCAGGGTGGAAGTGACGGTCAGATAAACGAAAGCCTCCTTTGTCCAGACCGCGGATATTCCCTATGAGCAAAATCTCCTTCCGTCGAGGCATATCGAGCACCAGGAGAGACCGGATCGCCTCGTGGTGCTTGGGCGTCGCAGTCGTCATAATCGTCGCTTCTTTCTGCGTCGTAAAGCCGCTTTACTTCCAGTTCTTCGATAACAAGCTTTTCGATACGTTTCTGCGGTTTTCCACGTCCGGGACAAAGCCTTCTCCCGCGGTGGCGATAGTGGAGATCGATGAGAAGAGCCTCACCCGGTTCGGCCAATGGCCCTGGCCGCGCTACCGGATTGCGGCACTGTTAGAAAAGCTGAAATCTGCGGGGGCAAAGACTATCGCCCTCGATATGATGTTTCCGGAGCCGGACAGGGCGTCTCTCGTGCACTTGAAGGAGGCGGCGGAAAAGGAGCTGGGACGGAAACTGGACCTGTCCGGTATCCCTATGGCGTACAGGGACAACGACGCGACTCTCGCTTCGGCCTTTGCCCGGACCTGTCCGATCCTCGGCTACGAATTTCTGTTCGGCGCAACCCGGCCTCCCAATCAGATCTGCACGATTTCCCCCCTGGCTGTTGTGCTCAGGGAAAGAAAGGGGGAACGGCGATGGCCTATCACCCGGGCTGCGGCTGTGACTTGCAACATACCCGTCCTTGCGTCCGCAACGCCGTTTTCGGGTTTCTTGAACGCGGGGCCGGATGAGGACGGTGTGATTCGCCGCATGCCCCTCGTCATCGAATATGAACATCGTATCTACCCCAGCCTGGCCCTCGCTGCATTTCTTCACCATATCGATACGAAAGAGCCGATTATCCTTTCGTTCATGGAATCGAATAGGCTCTCTATCGGTCGGCTCAACGTTCCGCTGGATGAAAGCGGCCGCCTCATCGTTAAGTATGCGGGGCCGGCCGGACTCTTCCCGCGCGCATCAGTGATCGATGTTATCGACGGCCGGGTATCGAAGGATTTCTTCAAAGACAAACTGGTTTTCCTCGGTCCGTCAGCCCCTGGTCTGGCTGGTCTCAAGACAACGCCGCTCGATCCCGTTTTTCCCGGGGTGGAAGTCCACGCGTCCGTTGTCGATAATCTCCTCCGTGCAGATTTTCTGCGTCGGCCGTCCTCGGCGCCGGCGCTGGAAGCGATGTTGACCCTTGTAATCGGCCTTCTGTCGGTTTGTCTCCTTGTTATTGCCAGGCCGATAGTGAGTCTCGCGTCAATCGCGTTTGCGTCCGTCCTCCTGTGGCAGGCGTGCCTGTTGCTTTTCAGGACAAAAGGCGTATTTATTTCACCCCTGTTTCCGACCCTGGCCCTATTTTCCAATCTCGCCTTGCTCACGGCATTCCTGTTCCGGCAGGAGAAACTGAAGCTCAAGGCGAAGACCAGGGAATTGCTGGAAACACAGGAGCTGACCATTCAATGCCTCTCGTCTCTCGCGGAAACGAGGGATTCCGATACGGGCGGGCATATCAGGCGTACCCAGTTGTATGTCCGGGCGATATGTGAGAGGCTGGCTAAGCACCCCGATTTCAGCAGCTTCCTGACCCCCGATATGATCGAGACGCTCCAAAAGTCGGCGCCTCTGCACGACATCGGGAAAGTCGGCGTGCCCGATGCGATTCTTTTGAAACCGGGGCGGCTGGACCAGAACGAATTTGACGTGATGAAGAAACATACCGTGTATGGGCGGGAAGCTATTGCGAAGGCCGAGGCGCGATTCTGGGAGAAAGGCACGAGTACGTTCCTCGATGCGGCCAAGGATATAGCCTATTACCACCACGAAAAATGGAGCGGCGGGGGGTATCCGATGGGTGCGTCCGGTAAGGATATTCCGATTTCCGCCAGGATAATGGCGGTTGCCGACGTCTACGATGCACTCGTGAGCGGAAGGGTTTACAAATCGGCCTACAACCATGATGAAGCGGTGCGTATCATAGTTGAGGAGAAGGGGAAGTATTTCGACCCTCGTGTCGTAGACGCCTTCCTCGCAGTCCAGGCCGACTTCCGGCGTATTTTAGTTAAATTCGCAGACAGCGACGATATCGGCGATGCGGCCATACAAGCGCAGACGCGGGACGTGACTACGGAAAGAGAGACGTAGAAGCAGGCATCGCGCAATCGCGGAAGGCCGCGGGAATAAATGACCCTGCTGCAAGCAGCAGGGTATCAACTGAACGCCTTTGGTGAGCGGGGAGGCTCGCCGGGCAAAGCCCGGCGAGGCATCGAGTGGGAAGCAGGCGCGGGTCTGTAAGCTCGCGCAGATGCGTGGCCACCTCCAATGGTCGGACGATGGTCACCGCCGCGAAACGGCGCTACCTGGTAGTCAGGTTCCCAGCCACCGCAGTCGGCACTGCTGAAAAGGTGCCACCGTGCGTGCGGGTGGTCCGCCAGAAGCGCGAGTCCGGCCGCAAAGAGCATTGGTTTAGCCTTTTTGCCTCTCGCTTTTTGCCTTCGTTCCCGCAATCGGTCTCGTAGCGTCGTCCCGCCTCAACGCCTACACCGACAGCGGGTCCGCCTCGATATGCACCCCCGGCAGCCGGTAAAGAGAAGAGAGCAGCGGTGACAGGGTCTCCTCGTCGCCCTTCAATATCACCTTCCATCCGTATTGCCCCTTCACCTGGATAGGGCCGAGCATCTGGCGGTCGAGCCGCGCCTCCCGCGCCAGGTCTTCTATCGCGCGGATCACGCGCTCCCCCGCCTCTTTGTTGCGCCGCAGGATATTCACCGAGAAAAACCGCACGAACGGGGGGAACGCGGCGGCCCGCCGCTTCTCCAGCTCGTCCGCGTAGAAGCGGCGCGCGTCTATGAAGAGGGCAGGGTCGAAGGCGTCTTTGCGCATATGGAAGAGGAGCTTGCCGGGCCGCAGGGCGTCGCGGAGGTTCGCAAGGAGCTGGAACATCCGCTCCCTTGCCCTGTATCCGCCGATCCGCAGGAAATCCTCCCATCCATACAGAATGAGAAGCGCAGCGTCGAGCCCGTAGAGCTTCGAGAGGATGTTCGTCCCCACGACGATCTTTCCGCCCGCGGCAGCGCGCGGCCCTGCGTCCCTCGGCCTGTCTGCCTCCCCCGTGACCCTTGAGACTGCCGCCGACGGGAAGGCCTCTTTTATGCGGGCCTCCAGGTACTCCGCGCCCACCTCGAAGAACTTGATGAGGTCGGAGCCGCATTCCGGACAGCGCTCTTCGTAAGGGAAGGTGCTTTTGCAAACGTTGCACGCGAGACTCTCCGTCTGCCTCTGGTAGGCGAGGGCGCCTGCGCCGCAGGCAGGGCAGGCAAGCGGCCGGCCGCAGGCCGCGCAGGAGAGGCTGGAGGCATAGGAGCGCCTGGGAACGTGGACTGCGACAGCGCCGCCCTGCCCAAGGGTCTCCTCTATGGCACTGACTACATCGCCCGGCAGGAGCGCCCCGCCTTCCCGCTCGCCGCCCCCTACCGAGGAGACGACAGGCGGGACATCGAGGGGCCTTCCTTCCGTGACATCGAAGGCGCCCTCAGAGGCCCATTTTACTATCTCTACGGGCGGGGCGGCGCTTCCGACGACGCAGCGGACGCCCTCGATCTCCGCGCGTTTGAGCGCCAGGCGCACTGCGTTGAACCTGAAGGCCTCCTCGTTGCGGTACTCATCTTCCTCGGGCCTCTCTATGATGATGAGGCCGTTCGCTGCGATCGGCAAAAAGACGGCGCTCTTGTTCCCCAGTATGAGGCGCGCCTCTTCCGCCCTCGCCCTGAAGTAGGTTTCGGCCTTCCGCTTCCCCGGCGCAGAGCTGCCGTACCAGAAGACGGCCCCCGGAAAGCTCTTGACGAGGGCGCGGGAGAAGAAGGCGCCGGACGCCCGGTAATCGGGAAGGAGCATGAGGACGCTCCTGCCCCGGCCCAGCTCTTCGCCAATGATTGATGTATAGAGGTCAAGACGCTCCTCAACGCCCGCAATGAAGAGCGCCGGCCTGGGCGCACCGCTTGCCTCGGGCCTGGGCGCACCGCTTGCCTCGGGCCTGGGCGCAGCCGCTCTTTCCATTGCCTTGCCTGTGAAGGGGTCGGCGAGGTCGATCAGCGATCTGTTCAGGTAATCGAGGACGCGCAGCGTGCCTGTCATGGCGCACGCCTTCTTGAGGGTAATGCCGTCGAGGTAGGCCAGCGCCGGGTCGCCCGTCCTGACGAGGCAGTATTTTTCGACGCTTATCGCAGAGGAAAGGGCATATTTGAGTGCGAGGCCGATGGGAACGGCGTAATGGACGGAGGCCCATTTGCACAGGTCGTAGCAGGCCCCGTCGATGAGGGGCACGCAATCGACGAGCCCCTGGACGCCTTTCAGGCCCGCCCCTTCGCCGTCTTCCGTGGCGATGATGTAGCCGACCACGGAGCGGTTGTGGAAGGGCACCCTGACGCGCGCGAGGGGGCGCGCAAAAGGCGCAAGCACCTCCGGGACTGCGTAGGAGAAGACTTTGTCGATGGGGAGCGGCAGCGCTACATGGGCGATCATGCGCGCGTGGGGGCAGGCGTCGTCTCAAGCCTGGCGAGCTTCACCTTTTTCAGGGGGGCGCCGAGGACGCGGCTGCCGAGGTCGGAAAGCTTGTCCGGGGCGTCGGTCACGAAATAATCGCACCCGCCCCTGCCGGAGGTCCTGAGACAGCCGTGCTTCTCCAGGACCTCGCGCACCTCGCCTGCCGTCTCCTTGCCCGTGTTGACGATGTAGACGGCATCCCCAAGGAGCTCCCGGATCCGGGGCTCCAGGATGGGGTAATGGGTGCACCCCATGACAAGGACATCTATTGATAAACGTTTGAAATCATTGAGATATTTGTCTACCGCGAGCCCTGCGATCGCGTCTGCCTCAAGCCCCTCTTCCACGATAGGGACGAAGAGGGGGCAAGCCCTGGAGATCACCTCTGCCGATGGGTCGAGCCGCCTGATGGTCCGCTCGTAGGCGCGGCTCGCTATCGTTGCCCTCGTGCCGATCACCCCTATCCTTTTTTTGCGCGTCCTCGCCACCGCCTCCCTCGAAGGCGGCTCGATCACGCCGACTACGGGGATGGGCAGCCGTTTTTTCAGGACAGGCAGCGCCACAGCGCTCGACGTGTTGCACGCGACAACGAGCATCTTTATGCCCCTGGACAGGAGGAACCGCGCGTTCTCCAGGGAATAGCGGGTGACGGCGGCGGCCGACCTGTTGCCGTAGGGCACCCTCGCCGTATCGCCCAGATAGACGATGTGCTCGTTGGGCAGGAGCTTTCGCACCTCCTTGAGGACCGTAAGGCCCCCGATGCCCGAATCGAACATGCCGACAGAAAGGTCTTTCATCGCAAAAAAGCTTATTCCGACGGCCCGGCCAAAGTCAAGGGGCGCAAAGGGAGGCCAAGCGCATTTAGAGCTGAGGGGTCGTACAACGCGGCCTGGGCAGCAAGAGGCAGGGAATGTTTCACGTGAAACATGTTTCACGTGAAACATTCCCCTCGCTCAAGCCTAGGATATCAGGGGATGAGGCCATGGACGACGGACGCACATACCGGGTCGGGGTGTCCGGTTCCTACGGCGGACTGAACCTAGGCGACGAGGTGATCCTCCTGCACTAGACGCAGCCGCTTATATCATCCCGTTCCGTGCACGAACGTAACTCTTCAGCTCGTCCATGTCCGCCTCTGTAAACCCGTCCCATGCGAACGGGAAAAGCGCGTTGTTCTGGAAAAGCGGCTCGGAGGCAATGGGGTAGCGCGCCAGGTGGGCGTAGCGCCCGAAAAGCTCCGTGCCTGGTATGGGCGTGTACGTTGCGAGGTCGACCATAACGCCGAGGGCAGAGGCAAACCCTATTGTCGCCCTCGCCTCCTCGTATCTCTGCATGGGGAGGCCCGCCATCACGTAGGTCCGTATAGACCCGGCCGGAAAGCCCGCGCGCCCAAGCAGCTCGACGGCCCTTGCAAAGCCCTCCCTCGTCACCTTCCCGCCCGTTCCCTTCTGCAACACCGGGTCCGCTGTCTCAAGCCCGAGGCGCACCTCCCGGAAGCCCGCGGCCGCCAGGAGGGACGCTGTCTGTGCGTCAAGGAGCGACGCATTCAGGCCGTTCGGGTTGTATATGGAGATTTCGTACGGCAGGCGGGCGATGGCGGAAAGGATCGGCCTCGCAAAGGCCTCTGCCTCAAAGAGGAAATTATCGTCGTACAGGACGAAGCGGGAGACCCCCCGGCTGTGCCAGTGGCCTATCTCAGCCAGGACATCCTCCGGCCGCCTCCTGACCAGGCGCGGATAAAGGCGCGGCGTAGCGCAGTATGCGCACCGGTAGACGCACCCAAAGGACGTGAGGAGCGGGACGAAATAGCGCACCCTGTAGAGGTCGAAGGCAGGAAAGGGGAACGCCCCCGGCTCCGCCTGCTGCGGCTTTAGGGCGAGCTTCCACGACAGGCTTTCCTCGACAAAAGCATAGAAGGCGTCAAGCATCCCGTTCGTAACGACGAGGTCCGCCCCCCTCATCTGCTTCCGCGCGTGGTCGTAGCAGAGGGACGGGTATATCCCGCCGACGACTATCTTCGCGCCCGGGAACCGCTCCCGGCAGACCTCCGCGACCTCAGCAGCCCCCGGATACCAGTAGGTCATCACGCACGTCACGAGCACCAGGTCGGGCGGGCCGAGCGACCCAAGCCGCCGTTCCACCTCATCGGCGGCCATCCCGTACCGCCTGAATTTCTTGCCTGTCTCCTTAAGCGCATCCGGCGTCGCCGCCCGTCTACTGATGAAGGGCGCCCTCCCGTCGTCTTTGCGCTTCTCCTCCTTCTCCGCCAGGCAGTCCAACAGTTCCACGTCCATCCCGCTCTCCCGCAAGACCGCGCCCACCTGGAGCAGCCCCAAGGGGGCCGACCAGAAGCTGTACGCTGCCACGTCGTAGATGGGCGGATTGATGACGAGGACCTTCGGGGCCCGGTTCATCACCTGTAGTCCACGGAATGTTTCACGTGAAACATCGTCACCAGGCCCGCGCTTTTGGCCGGCGCCTGGCGAAAATCTTTACAGTGAGCATCCCAAAGATGAACCCCCCGATGTGGGCGAACCATGCCACCCCGCCCTGGCCGTGGCAAAAGGCGATCTGGATGAAGAACCAGACGGTCAGCAGCAGCATAGCCGGGATGTCTATCGTCGTGATGAAGAGAAAGACGAAGATGAGGGTCTTCACCTTCGCCCTGGGAAAGAGGATCAGATAGGCGCCGAGCACGCCCGAAACGGCCCCGCTCGCCCCCACCATCGGCACGGGGGACGACGGGTCGAAGGAACACTGCACAAGCGCCGCGGCAACCCCCGACAGCACATAGAATAGAGCAAACCGCATATGGCCCGCGGCGTCCTCCACGTTGTTGCCGAAGATCCACAGATAGAGCATGTTGCCGCCTATATGCAGGAAGCCTCCGTGGATGAACATCGACGTGAATATCGTCATCACGTTATAAGGCAGGAGGTCGGTCCGCGATGTGAGGGCGACCATCAGATCCCTCGGGATGAGGGCGTACTTCTGGACGAGGCCCCGCTCCAAACCGGCCGGCAGGGTGAGGGACCACGCAAAAATGAAGATGTTTACAAGGACTATTCCAATTGTTATAATGGGAAATGTGCGCGTCGGAACATCGTCCTTCAGCGGTATCATAGCCTATGTATTACCACGCACTCTCACCCATGTCAAAAAGACCGCCCGAGTGGAGTGATAGATGCCTGAATTGAGAAAAGACCCGATCATCGACCGCTGGGTTATCATATCGTCGGAGCGCGGCCAGAGACCCGTTTTTCTCTCCGAGGCCGAAGAGCCGCCGAAGCCCGGCGCCATCTGCCCCCTCTGTCCGGGCAACGAGTCCATGACGCCCCCGGAGGTCTTCGCCATCCGTCCGTCCTCCGTCTCCTCCCCTCCGAACAGCCCTAACTGGGTGCTCCGGGTCGTGCCCAACAAGTTCCCCGCGCTCCGCATCGAGGGTGAGCTGAACAAGCAGGGGATCGGCCTTTACGATAAGATGAACGGCATCGGCGCCCACGAGGTGATAGTCGAGACGCCCATACACAGCCAGACCCTCACGACCATGGACGTCCCTTCCGTCCAGAACGTCTTCCTTGCCTACAGGGAAAGGACCCTCGACCTCCTCCGGGACAAGCGCTTCAAGTTCATCATGATCTTCAAGAACCAGGGCTCCATGGCGGGCGCCTCCCTCGCCCATTCCCACTCGCAGCTCATCGCCCTGCCCATCATACCGAAACGCCTCTCCGAGGAGATCTCCGGCTCCCTCAATTATTACAAGTACCGCGACAGGTGCGTCTTCTGCGACATCATCGCCCAGGAGCTGGAGGAGAGAACGCGGATCATCTACGAAAACGACAGCTTCATCGCCATCTCTCCCTTCGCCTCCCGCTTCCCCTTCGAGAC